>Ga0308161_1005583_pt1 | contig 10978 bp, 24 predicted proteins | sample PhyFR2_FD_201034 | JGI IMG/M metagenome (GOLD analysis project Ga0308161, IMG submission 201034) | Phyllosphere microbial communities from UC Gill Tract Community Farm, Albany, California, United States - DLSLF.R2 | ecosystem: Host-associated > Plants > Phyllosphere > Unclassified | place: USA...
ACAGCGTGGATTTTGAAATATGACGGTGTACGTTAACGGGTGATAAAAGGGAAGTAAGTGTTTGAAGTTAAAGAGGTGACTAGACTTTGAAATACTTAAGTGGGCTAGCATTTGGTGTCCCCTGCAAACACCAAATACGGCGAGCAGGGGATTGATTCAGAAAGGATAATTTGGATGTGAGTTTTATTGTGCCCGCAGATGTGCCCGCAAAGCGTCACGCGGCGGACTTCATTGTTTGACCGCAGGACTGTTTCCAGCATTTGTAATCTTTGTATTCCCAGCGAGATGAGCGGCCGTATTTTTTCGGCGGAGGCAAATTGCCTTTCTGGATTTGCTTATAGAAGTACCGATCGGTGAAGCCAGAATCACTCACCATGAATTTCATGTCAACAAGGGAATCGTCACGTAATTCCATATCTACTCCTTTGGCGGCCAGTTCCAGACCAGCACGATAAAAATAAAAACGACGAGCCACAGAGTGAACTCGCCGGGGGTAATGTCGCAGATGGTGTTCATGCCGCTGCTTCTGATCGCCTGCCGGAAAGGATCGCAACGCCGGGTAGCAACTCAATATCATTGCGGGGGTTTTCATTTCCCCAGTGATGCCATCCGGATGCGTCGCCGCGGCTGAATAACTCGATGCGTGGCACATCACCGTAAAGTAACTCCAGCCGGTGGCGGGCCTCCCAGGGTTTTGCGCTGTGCTCTCCAAGCGGGCTGTATATGACCTGCTTCACTGATGCGTTAACCCTTTCAATTCCGCTGCCGCGCACCGCGATCAGTAAATCTTCCGTGTTGGCTCTGGTGTAGTTGCCGCCGTTCATACGCGTCTGCGCGTTCAGCAGCGCCAGAAAATCGTAGAAGTCACTCACCTCACCATCTGCGAGCGCCTTATTGATATGCTGCTCGGCCAACTGATTGAGTTTCACCCAGGTGAACCCCTTCATCGTCCTAACCTTAAATCCCCAGGCTTCTGCGAGTTGCACTGCTTCGACGTTATGGGTGCCGGTGTACCACATCGCCAGCACTGCATTGTCGGCAGCGATATCCCAAACTGGCAGCCGCTTAATATCTGCGATCGGCATCGTTTGGTAGTGGTCGGACGCTGCGCCGTTGCTAATGGTATTACTGTACGACCATGGCGGATCGCAGTAGATGAGTCGATACTTTTCAGGCATAACAACTCCTCACGCAGAGCGCGATAGTGAATAGGGTGGGTGGGGGTTAGATGTACTGCGCTGAATCGACGGCCAGCAGAGTGATAGCCTGACGCATGGCATCAAGTCGGCGATTTAACTGATACTCGACAGTGCGCGATTGCGCTCCTGCTGACTCACTGACCAGAACAACGCGATCACCAAAGCAGACATTCATGTTCATCAGGGCTGCAAGGTGCATCGCCTGCTCGGTTGACCTGATGGGATTCCAACTCTTGCCGGCCACGGTCGAAAGTTCGATTTTCTCCAGTGGTGAGGTGGACCAGAAGCTGGCTGCAGCGCGTGACAGGCGGCACAACTCTTCGTCGGTCAACTCTTTAACTTCATCCTGCGTCATTGGTGTAGCTCCTTATCCACCTGACGCACATAGAATGCCAGCCAGCGCTTTGCTGGGAAGGTATCAGGCGGCAGGGCGGTGATTGATTTGGCGTGCTTGTCTAAAAGGGAGGTAATGATGCGGTCGTGTTCTTTCTTGGGCCTGCCGTCTATGGCGTTGATGATTTCGCTCCTGCACTTACGCGCTACGGCCCTTAGCACGTTCTCCGCTATCGGCGTCATGCCACCTTGCGATGCTGCTTAGCGCGCTCGATGCGCTCATAGTCTTCCCTGCATTCGCTACAGCAGAAGAAGCCTTTATCTACTGACTCCTCGCAGTTATAGCAGGCGCCTGTAAATGTCATGGTCGGCTTAGGCCTGTTAGCCAGGGCAATCTCAATCATCTTCTGCTCGCGTTCTGCTGCTTCATCAATAGGGTCTGGAAAATTCATGGTTACCTCCGAAATTTGGGCGTAAAAAAACCTGCCGAAGCAGGTGATTTATTGGACCTTGCAGTGCCTGAAGACTCTGGCTCTCTCTTGGTCGGGATATATCAAGGCATATACAGTCCGTTTTCTATCGGTGGCATATACAATTGACCGCTCCTTATCCTCATAAGCTAGATCATTGCCATCTTTTTTAAGTTTACCGGATCGATACTTAACGCCTAACGTATCAATATAAGTGAAGCTATCTCCGTGCTCGACAATATATGCATCACTAGTAAACCCATTAAGAGAGGGAACAAACTTATGTGGGGCAGCCATTACGGCACTACTCATTGAACATTTTTTGACAATGTCGGACGCATGACCTACCAAAGGAAATATCATAGCTAAGGCAACGAGCTTTTTTGTCACTTCTCCTCCTTCTGATAAACCGGGTCAGTGCCGCGCGGGTACTGCAGCGCAACGCTCCTGTAGTGCTGCAAGCGCTCACGGAAGTATGGCTTCATCGCTTCAGGCTGCTGCATCTCCACCTCCATGGCGATAACCGGCATATTCATACGCTCCTTGTACGCTACTCCTGAAGCGGCTAAATCAACGTTAATCCTGTCGCGCTCTTCTCTGCTGCGTGCTGCTAAGTTGTGTGACATGGCGATGTCCTCCTGTGGGGAGTATACGCCTATTCGTTCGGTGTGGGTGCTGCGGCCAGCAACGCATAATACCTGCGCTTCATGGCCATTTCTTTAAAGCGCTCATCAAGCCAGATTTCCTCCAGCATCTCTGGCGTTGGCTCGACCGGCACTAGCTTCCAGCCTTCAGGAATATCGCGGCCCTTACGCAGCGCCAGAATTTCCAGCTCCAGACCATTGAGGCGCGCCACCGCTGCACGCAGTATCATTGCATCCGTCTGGCCCAGAACCATGCCCACCTGGATATCATCAGGGTTTATCATTTCGCCTCCTTAATGTTGCGCAGCATTTCGGCGCGGCAATCGTTCCATCCTTCAATTTTAGGAAACAACTCATCCATTCCTACCCATCGCATTTTAGGGTGATCGGGGTGCATTTCATCCGGCACCAGATCAGCCAGGTTAGCGGCTGGCGCGGGCCGGGTGAATAGCGCAATACTTCTCCATCCATCGCTATTATTAGGCTCTGATGCAAAAGCCCTAGTTAGATACCAATCCCACCCCTTCGGCGACTCCCTCCATTGGTAAACGTGCCACGCAACCGGCTGCGCAGTCAGCGCGGCCAGTGCGACACGAATGGTGTTTAAGTGCATTGCACTGTCTGAGTCCAGCCCGAAAGGAATTTCATCGGACACATTTTGCAGCTCATCAATCTGAGGTTTTAGCCACTCAATCAGCGCCTGCTTCTGCTCTTCGCTCATTCTCTTACCCCTTATGCCGCTGTCAGGCTCAATGCCGCGGCTAAAATAGTTAGTCCTGCACCACGGCACCAAACCGGCCGCGCAGCTCTGTCTGATAGTCATTCCACACAACATCAGGCTTCGTCATTACGATGCGTGGTAGCTGCGGATAGAAGGCTGCCTGTCGTGCATATTCACGGGTGGCGCGCTCCCTGCGCCGTGCTTCCAGTGATTCAGTCGTACGTGGTTCAATCCGGCACCGACCACCGTACCGGGTGTTTATCTGCTGCTGTGCGTCCTGCATAGCCATCCTGTGAAGCCTGAGTGATTCAGCCTCATCAGGGCGTGCAGAGTCCGCCGAAGGTTCGGTGAGGTTCATGGTCGGTGCCTTATTGAGTTAAATCAGAAGGGGATCGAGGTATCGTAATCAGGTTCGGTAGATTGACCACGCGATTGCGGCGGCCGACTCTGCTGCTGACCGTTCTGCTTTGGCGGCAAGTCGATATCCCGGACGAGAATGGTTGGCGTGGAAACCTTGGTGCTGTCGTCTTTCGTCCACTCCTCAAGCACAAACTCGCCGGTTACCGTGACCTTTGCGCCCTTCAGGATGCTGGCCGATAGCTTCTCTGCCATTGCCCCGAACATCTTGCATTGCAGCCAGGAAGTTTTCTCGTTGTCACCAAATCCTGATTTGGCCGGCAGTGAGAACGACGCGATGTGCTTTCCGTTTGGCGTGACACGCAGCACGGCATCCTTGCCCACATTTCCTGCAATTGTGATCGTGTTGATTGGCATTATGCTGTGGCTCCTTCAAGCTCAGTTTTGCGAATTTCATAGACTTCCTGTGCCTTGGCCTGCTCAGGCTTGCCATCCAGCATCTGCCAGGCTTTTGCAAATGCAGTTTTCAGCTCAGGAATAGTGGCTTTAAGATGCGCCGCCTCCGTGAAGGCTTTCAGGACGACTTCAGGTGTTGGGGATGGCTTCTGAGGCTGCTGCTTTGCATTGTTCTGCTGGTTCTTGTGCTCGTCCGTGTCAGCGTCTTTAGAGTCATCAATGTTGTACATCCCATTGAGTGCGTACTTCCTGGCATAGGAGGATGCAGACCCCGTTATTTGTGATCCATCAGCCCCTTTTTTTGTTTCCTCTTCTCTTGCAAAAGATGAGTTAGAAATAGAATCAACTCCGTCAGTAAGAGTTACGGTTGCTTTCACATAAAATCTGTCACCAATCATGACCACATCATCGGTGATGTATTGAAGAACACCCTCCTGTTGGAGCAGTGGTTTTAACGCAGCCATAATGTCCTCACAGCTACGGTAGTGGTATTTACCAAAACTGTTGTACTGCCCTTTTGGAGCGTTGAGTGATGACTGAATATTTATCAGCTTCTTAATCAGCTCTGCCATTTTTAATGCCCTTTGATAATGGAGTTTTAACTGCCCGACAGGCAGACCATCCGCGACTCAAACGTGTGGCGATCGTATGGTGGTGTATGCCGTATTTTTGGGAGAAATGGGATATGGTATTTTTCTCCCCATCCACCTCAATCAGGAGGGTGGTTGAGCGATTGTTGGCATTCTGCTTTGGCGTGACAAAGCGGCAATTTTCCGGGCTATATCCTTGGGAGCAGTCAATGCGATCTATCTGCATTCCCTCCTGATACCCATGCGCCAGCGCCCACTCAAGAAATAGCGATGAATCATTAATCCATTCATCGCATACTTTGACTCCTGCGTAGCATTTGCTGCGCTTATTGGCGCTTCGGGTTCGGCTCTTCATTCCTTTGAATACGTTGTAAAGCTTTGTATTAGTCCAGCCATGTTTCGAGTAAGCCACAACTAACCCTCCATCCTCGCTGCCTGCTGCTCCGTACGGTAATCAGCCGCCGCATCCATTGCGGCCTGCTCATATGTCATTGGCTCAGCTAACTCGCCAAGCATGCCGCGCATCAGTGCGACAAATTCATCTTCATCATGCTGCATGGTTGTTGAACCTCTTGTTCCAGTCTTCGTCCTGACAGTTGTGCCAGCCCAGTGCAATCTCAGACGCCCATTCATAGGCTTTGCGCATACCCTCCTGCGTATCGGGGAATGCCTCCTCATATAGCTTGTTGAAGTGGCTACAGCCCTGCTGAACCAGAATGGTTCCGTTCACTGGGATAATGGTCATAGCGGATTTCCTTTCTGGTTAAGCGTGTCGATAAGGCTGCGTAAACTCGCACGAAGACGGCGGGTGATACGGTCGAGTTGAGACGTGTTAAATCCGAAGCCACCCATGTGGGTAGCCCCAGCTATAGCGAAAGCTTGCATGGGTGATTCCTTGGTGTTGGTGAGTTTTTAGTAGGTGATGCGGATGGCAGTAACTTCGCCTTTGGCGACGGCCGTGATTACGGTGCGCGCCTGCTCTTCGGTCAGGCCTACAGCCACGAGGTCAGTCAGTGCTTTTTTGTTTACTGCTTTGCGGTGAGCAACATCTGCTGCGCGGGCGGCCGCTTCATCAGCAATTCGTTTCTCTTCAGCCAGGCGGGCAGCTTCTGCTTCACGGGCTTTGCGCTGCTCAGCTTCGATAGCTGCCTGCTTCTCACGCTCAGCCTTCTCACTCGCTTCCTGTGCCTGTCGCTCTGCTCGTTCCTGCGCCTCTCTGGCTTCACGCTCTGCGCGCTCCTGAGCAGTCTTTGCGTCGGCCTCTGCCTTTTCCTTGGCTGCCTGCAAATCAGCCTCGCGCTTTGCCGCTGCGTCACGCTCACGCTGTGCTGCCTGCTCTGCTTCAATGCGAGCCTGTTCAGCAGCCTGGCGACGAATCTCTTCTTCGTGTGCTGCGCGCTGACGTTCTGCTTCGGCTTTCGCTTCTGCAGCGTCGCGGTCAAACTTATCGTTCAGCAGTAAGGCAATCTCATGGTCTGATTCGATTTGCGTTGCCAGCTTCTCGGCCGAAATCCGCGCCTCTTCCTCAGCCTTAATGCGTTCCTGTTCGGCCTCCCAATCAGTTACCGGCTGGCGAGCTTTGTCGCGCAGAGCATCCAGCCGGTCACGCACCGTTTTGCGGTTAGCGTCGATAAGCTTCGGCACCTCTTTCAGTTCGGCGACCAGGTCTTTACCTAGGCCATCCAGGTAGGATTTAGTCTGGGAGACACGGTAAGCCAGTGAAGCGATCTCCTTTCTGCCCTTTACCGTAGAGACATCCGGCACAAAGGACATAACTTCACGCTCGACCCTATGAAGAATCTCTTCAATCTGGTCGGCAGACTTAAAGACGGTGAGGGCATTTGCCTTCTCAATGACTACAAGATCCGTTGTTTCGCTCATTTTGGTTTCCTTCAGGCAAAAAGAAGGGAGCCATTGCGGCCCCCATAAGGATGTAACGTTCTGGTTATCTGAGCCCTCTAAAGGCGTTGGTGCGTAGCACCTCAAAGCCGTCTGAGTAGGCGGCTTTACGGCGTCACTCACAATCTGAACTTTGCTAACAGCTCAGGCGTCACTATCTCGTTAAAATCCATCTCTTCAAGTAGCTTCACGAAATCATCCTCGCTAAGCGCCTCATCCTTGCAAAAAGCAATGAACCGGCTGCTATTTTCAATTACAAAAGCCCTGACCATTAGTTGGGTCATACCCTTTAGATGCATCCTCTTCTCCTGTTCAGTGGTTACTGGCCCACAATTGACCAACCTGTTTTCTGCCAATCTTCACCGCGAAACCATCCGCGCATTGAGCAACCATCCTCGGCATAAATTCTTCCCTGCCGCATTTCGAAATACTCTTCCCGAGTGAAGTATGCATTTCGTACGCGCTTACCATCTTCCATTGCCAGCAGCGCCTGACTCCATGACAAGCCTTTGGATTCCATCTCAACCTCCTGCTATAAACCCCAGCCCCATCAACACACCAATAACCAGCCACCCGAAGATGTAATTTCCAGTGCTTATCATGGAGCCTCCAGATATGAAAAAGGCTGCGGGTTAGGCAGCCTCAGTAGTCGTAATCAAATAGATAATCCTGATACTGACTCATGTCGTCATCAGGATGCTCTTCAAATTCGTCTTCACCCACGCTCACCTCCCGCCGCTTCTCGGCTATTCCATTTACTCAGTGCTGATTCAGGCGTGTCCAGCATGTATATCTTTGCTGTGCAGCCCACGCACTGAATGCCATAACTGATTTCAGATGTATTGCTTCCTGAGAGAGTCATTACCCAGCGCTTCAGCTGCGCTCTTGCTCCACAGAATGGGCATGGCGAGATGCCATGCTCGGTTATTAATGTTGCTGACATCCTCACCTCAATAAAAAAGGCTGCGGGTTAGGCAGCCTCAGAATCGATAACTTGGTGCTCAGCTACTTGCAGAGCGTGATACCTGGTAAACCCTGCGCCGATGAAATAACTGATTTCACCTTCGCCGTGGTCGATTACTGTGAAGGCGTTCTCAATCGTCTCTTCCGTGCCGTCGTCATACTTAATTTTCAGCGTTGCCATATCACCTCGCCATTACGATGTCTTTTGAGTTGGGATAGCCAATAAAAAAGCCGCTCATGTGGCGGCTAGATGTCACTTAGCTGGTAATCGCAAATCATGTCGCAATCACCATTGTCTTCTTCGGTTCTAGGCCTTAATCCAACCTGTACAGTGTTCTGCTTAATTTCACCCCAGCAAACCTGATCGACCTGCTCATCCCAACCGTCACAGGCTTCACCTCGGTACCAGTCAATGGCCTCCTGCGCTGCGCTTTCTGCCTGTTCGGCGAATTGGTAGGTTTCAAATCCATCATTCGGGTCAAACATGAAATATCTGTACTTGCTCATTCATTTCTCCTTCTGCTCATCAACGAGCCGTTACGATGTCTTTTGAGTTGCGATACCCGGCAGCGAATATCGCGATTTCTGGTAAGCACTGTGATGTGCTCTCATGCCTGTCACGCAGAGAAGGGGAGATAACTGCTTTCTCTACTCTCTGGTTGCAGCTGGATAAGGTGCTTACTATGCGGCGCTCGAAGCCCTGCTGTTGCAGCTTCATGGCCCGATGCTCTACTGCGCGTTGCAGCTTCTTACGTTGCTTGTTGTTCATGTTGCCTCCGGTAATTGGCTTAGGTGCAAGAGCCGGAACCCGTGACGTTTCCGAATTTAAGAGGCTTCTCAGGTCCGACGGTAAATTCGCGCCGTAAGCTCCACCTCTCTCTTGCCCAAAGCCAACTGCTCTCTGGTGAGACCGAATCAGTCTCAATCTCTATTGTTAAAGAACCCGCCACTCCGTTCCCTGTGGCCTGCCAGCGTCCTGCTGATGGGTTAAGAATACTCACAGTATTTAAATAAGTAAATACTCTAAGTATTCATTTTGGCTGTTGAGTATCTACGCTATTGAAATTGTGAGTAATTTATTTTTCGATGTGGGATAGCAGGCAAAAAAATACCTGCACCCGAGGCGGGTAGCAGGTACAAATCGCGGTGAAACTGAAACTCTTAAGCGGCCTCTAAACGTTGTGATCAGAATGCCTGGCGAGCCAGCGAGGCATCCTCTCAGCTAGCGGTAGGAGCGCTTGCCTTATCACAACAGGATATAGGTTAGAAGCCTTGTAAAGCATAACAAGCGTAAGCGGCAGGATTTTTATTGCAGGCACAAAAAAAAGCCCGCCGGATGCGGGCTAATCATTACAAAGAATTCAATAGAGAAGCATTTGAGCAACGGTTTTGCTCAGTCATATCATCGTCAAAGGCCATGAAAACTTTAGTCATCAGCACCGGGTGGTCACAAAGATTTCTGGCACAAAAAAGCCCGCTCAGTGGCGGGCTTCTTAGCGTTTAGGGATCAACTTGAGTATCTGCCGGAGTTCATTACTGGCTTTCCAGATGTCGTCCTGAGTGTCGCCATCCCATTCGGGCGTCATCGCTCTCTCTGCCTGAAAATACCGCAATCTGATGTGAATCTCTGAGATTTCGTCCCGCCCGCATTTGGCGGCTATCCGGTGAAGACCTTCAATGGGTGTCGGCTCCCAAGGCTTCAGGTTTAGTCGTTCTTTCTTGAACAGTATTGATAGTTTTTTGTTCATAGGATAAGTGTAAAAAAGCCCGCTCGGTGGCGGGCTAGAGTGGGGCAGGTTTAAAAAAACAGCGAGATGGCCGGATTTTTTGGTTATCTTTTAAGCTATTAATGTAGGTGAGCTTTACGAGCTGCTTTGCTGCCTACTCTGCTGAACAGTTCTACGAGCCCTTCAAGGGTAGGCAGTGAAGAAATTTTGTTCAGTAGAATGCCAAAGGTTAAAGCCAATGCAACAATGATGCCCATAAATGATAAGCAGATTACTGATACTATTGGGTTTTTACTGATCATCATTTTTAAATTAACATCACAAGCTCTAGAGTAAAGCTTCTGATTATCCCTAGGTGTTACTTCCACATCTAGGGTTCCCTTGTCTAGAAGCATATAACCAAGAATAAAAGGCGTACAAAGCGCCATTAAAGGCAACATGTAAAATTTTCTAGACAGCTTGTAGTCATTGTATAGGGCTTCTTTGTCCTTGTCGGACACCCGACCATCAGCAAAGTAATCTTTAAGAAGCTCCGCAGCTTCTTTCTGATACTTGTGAGCTACTTTGCGACATGCAATCCAATACGCAACAACAGCAAGGGCTAAAGTGGCAGCTAGTATGATATTCATAATCATTTTTTCTTACTCCTCTTGTTTCTGGAGCGCTGAAAACTTTCCTTAACTTCTTTATCTATTGACCTTTCTTTCTTAAAGATAGTTCCCAATACGTAAATTAGATACAGCAGTGTGATCGGAACCATGATTACGAGAAACAGGGCGATCTTGGGGGAGTCATCATACAACACCATCCACCATATTCTAAGCTCTTTGATACTCTCTGGAAGACCATCAAAGTTAATATCCCCACTGAAAAGGGAAAAGTTCATTGTAACAACCTGTTTTAAGAGTTTTTTTTATAAATACTAACAAGATGTAAACCCTGTTATCGCCCTTTCCTTGGTGGCTTTTTAGGTAAAATACTCAAAATGATTAGCCAGAATTTCTGTGTGAACTCTTGGCCGTTAGCTACAAACAAGCTCTTAACGTGGCTGTTTAGGGTACTTTATAAGATTTTAGTAAAATCGGCAGCTGTCGCTAAATCTTTAACTAAACACATACTCTAATCTGATACCTAAACCAGCCGCATCTTCGTCTCAATCGCCACGCCCAGCACCTTGCAGTTACCGTTCACCGGCACCATAGGCCACTGCGGGTTCAGTCCCTTCAGGTATTTCTGGCTGCCGTCAATGATGAGCTTCTTGAAGGTGGCTTCGTTGTCGTCAGTAAGCTTAGCTACGACCAGACTGCCATTCACTGCTTCACGCCCTGTATCGAACAGTACATACGTTCCTGCCGGAATACTAAGCCCAATCGGCGCAGTCATCGAATCGCCTTCAACCTGCAACCAGAAAGCATCTCCCTGCGTATGTGCGTCAGATTCAAGCCACATATCGACATCCTTAATCGTATAGGGTTCACAGGCTTCATCCCAAGCGCCAGCCTGAACCTTGCTTAGAACCGGGTAGCGCGCAGTCTGCTTGTAGTCTCTGGGGTTTGAGACGTTAGCGTCAACTGTGCTTGCGTAGCGGGAAACATCCTTGGCTAAGGTTGGGCTGATTT
>Ga0308161_1005584_pt1 | contig 10975 bp, 18 predicted proteins | sample PhyFR2_FD_201034 | JGI IMG/M metagenome (GOLD analysis project Ga0308161, IMG submission 201034) | Phyllosphere microbial communities from UC Gill Tract Community Farm, Albany, California, United States - DLSLF.R2 | ecosystem: Host-associated > Plants > Phyllosphere > Unclassified | place: USA...
ACCACGGCCAGCGGCAACCGTCCGACCTATGAAACCAGCCGCAGCGAAGAAGTCAGCCACGGCGATTTAGCCTGGGCGACCATGCACGCGCTGGCAAACGAGCCGCTGCAGGGACAGGCGGCACACATGCAGAACATTGTGGAGATTTATTAATGAGCAAACACAGGAACCGCAGCCGGACATCATGACCAGCGGGACAGCGTCGAAGGCGTTAACCTTAGGCGACCCGATCCCGGTGCTGGACCGCCGCGAACTGCTGGACTATGTGGAGTGTGTAATCAATGATCGCTGGTATGAACCACCCGTAAGCGTTGACGGGCTGGCGCGCACGTTCCGTGCCGCCGTGCATCACAGCTCACCCATCAGCGTTAAGTGCAACATTCTGGCGAGTACCTTTATACCGCACCCGTTGTTGAGTCAGCAGGCGTTCAGCCGCTTTGCGCTGGATTACCTCATTTTCGGCAATGCCTATCTGGAGAAGCGGACCAGCCGCCTCGGTAACACGCTGAAGCTGGAGCCGTCTCTGGCGAAGTTCACCCGTCGCGGTCTGGACCTCGATACCTACTGGTATGCGCACTATGGCATTAACACGGAACCCTATGAGTTTGCGAAGGGCAGCGTGTTTCACCTGATGGAGCCGGACATCAATCAGGAGATTTACGGCCTGCCAGGCTACCTGTCTGCCATCCCGTCGGCGCTGCTGAACGAGTCGGCCACGCTGTTCCGCCGCAAGTATTACCTTAACGGCAGCCATGCGGGTTTCATCATGTACATGACCGACCCGGCACAGAGCCAGCAGGACGTGGACAATATTCGCGGTGCCATGAAAAGCGCAAAGGGCCCTGGCAACATCCGTAACCTGTTTATGTACAGCCCGAACGGGAAAAAGGACGGCATCCAGATCATTCCGCTATCAGAAGTGGCGGCGAAAGATGAGTTTCTGAATATCAAGAATGTGAGCCGTGACGACATGCTGGCCGTGCATCGTGTACCGCCGCAGCTGATGGGGATTATCCCGAACAACACAGGTGGATTTGGTGATATTGAAAAGGCCAGCAAGGTATTTGTGCGCAATGAACTCATGCCACTGCAGGCACGCATGAAAGAGTTAAACGACTGGCTCGGTTTAGAGGTTATCAGGTTTGCGGCGTACAACCTCGATTTGGAAAATGGTGGCTAATTCACAGCGGATAAAATGAGCGCCCAAGGGCGCTTTTTTACGACTTTTCAGGTGAATATTGACATCGTGTTGCTAACCTATCCTTTCTGTTTTTATTTAGAATTTAAAATGCTATGTTAGAAGCTTCTTCTTTGTTGAATGACGCCCAATATGAGACCTAATAAAGCATTAGAGTTTTATGAGAAGCTCTATTTTTATGAAATTGAGAACAAAGATAAAATTCATAACCGTGCTCAAGCAAGCTTAGGTTTGTTCGTTATAGCCATGACCGTGCTTACATACCTTGCAAAAAACACAACATATGATGATCATCATTGTCTCACCATCATTGTTCTCACTTTAGTTACAATTTCTTTCGGCATGATTATAGTTTCATGTATTCTTATGATAAGAGTCATTTGGAAAAATCAATTTCGCTACTGTCCCCACGCATCTAATTTAAATGAATACAATCTACAATTGATAACGCACGAAAAAGATTACAAAAAATACTCAGATGATTATGAGCTTGAGTACGATGGCTCTCAAGATGCTAATGTTTTAATGCTTGAATATCTTCATTCGGAGATAATCGAATGTGCCACTCACAATAGTACTATAAATGAAGTTAGAACAAAAAAATTATATGGTTCTCTACAAATATTTTTTTGTTCACTTTTGCCATTAATAATCGCTGTTGTTCTTTTCCTCGCTGCTGATTTAGATGCGGCATCCCCAAGAAAAAAAGCCGAGCCTCAATATTTGATAATTCCTTTGGAAAACATAAGGAGAACTTGATGTCAAAGCCTGTTCCACAGCCTCCCAAACCACCAGTACCTCCTCCAGGTAGATTGGTATTTGATTGGGTAAAAAATAAAGATGAACAGAAAAAAGATAAGGATAAGAAAAAGTGACTGAAAACAAAAAACCAACTTCACCGCCACAGCCACCCAAAAAGCCGGAACCACGTTTTTTGAAAGAAAATAACGAAAATCCTTTTAAGAAAAGAGGTATTAATAATGGCTGATAATGAAAAGTCAAAATTGCCACCTTCATCACCGCAGCCGCCGCAGGCGCCAAAAAAACCTGAGCCTCGCTGGGCATTTGATCACGACGACGTAGCGAAGAATAAAAAGTAAGTAATTCATCTTTATAATAACCCTCTTTTTATTGAAGGGGGTTATTTTACTTTTGAGTATTTATATCACTCCAACAAGCTATCTCAAAAATTTACCTCATTTCAATCTGATTCTGCCGGACAACCTCAGCCAACCATCCTTCACCCCGTCCCAAAACAAGGCTAGCGACAGCGGGCCAGCAACTGGGCGCATTGTCATGGCTAAATGTCGTGGCGCGCGCTCGTAGCCCCGCCACGCCTGCCCGCTTTATGCAGCGGTTTTCATGCACCTGCATGACATAAACAAAAGCCCGCCAATACTGGCGGGCCTGAGCATCAGAGATCCTTTTGGGATCATGCGATTTCATGCAGCATAGTCATGCACTCACGGCTCGTAGTTCTGTTAGGCCTTTCATCACACAGCCTGATTCATTGAAAGGCTGTATTCATGATTGCGTAGACGAGCCATTAACTCACCTGTGAGTTCGGAAACCCACTCAATTGCCATGCGTTTTTCTTGATAACTACAATCGCTGACAGCAACAAGTTTTAAAAAGAAATCAATACGCTGAAGCTTCACCGACTCCAAAAGATAGTCCTGCATATTCCCTCCTCTGCTTACTACCACTGTTTATACATACAGTATAAAAAATCCAGTCGGAATTGAAACTATTTCTTATGTATCAATGGGATTGATCTGAACCTTGCCCGATCAGAATGGTTCTTCCTGCAATCTGCCTTTCCCGTAGAAAAGCCTCATTTTGCCCCCTGCATTGAGGCTACAGCCCTTAAGCAACAGCCCAATTTCATATTCATCACCGTTAAATCCCCTGGCTTTTAGTTCCAGCTCTAACCGTCGGCGCTCTGGCCCCGTACAGTTATTGACAGAACTCCAAGGGGCGGCAATGCCGCCAGAAAAACCAGCCTCCGCTGGCGCTTCGGCCAATTTAGCGACCTTTTCCCATTTGACCAGGCGCGTCATGACTTCTGAATCCGGCACCATTGGCGAATAGATACCCTGCACCCGCTGAACATCTTCGCCGTACTCATTGCCCATTTCGGTAAGTTCGTAGCAAAGGCGGATCACTAAATCCTCACGCGCCACTAACGGCCCGCCCTGCGCCATCGTATAGGACGCCCAACAGCTGGCAACGGAAGCTGACGCCAGCACCGCATCCATCTGCTTATCTGGCAGATGTGCATCACCCATACGGCGCAGCTCACGCCAGACAGTCACAGGCGCACCGCCGATCTGCTGAAACTGACGAATACGCCAGCGTGAAGCCCATGCCGAAACAGCCTTAGCCATGTCGCGCATATTTGCGCCGGTTTCATCATCTTTCTCGCCGTCCATCGCGTAACCGTCGATATTCTTTGAAATATATTTGGCGATATAGCCTGTCGCACTGCCCTTCTCAGGGTCGATCGGCTCGGCATGAAATCGTGCTTTCATTGCCTGCGGTGTGGTCAACTCCCCGGAATCCTCTTTATAAGCCTGATCACGCATGATTTGCTGAACCCGCTGGACGTTTTCAGGGCGCATAAACAGCAGCATGTGCCAGTGCGGCGTGCCGTCGTGGTGAGGTTCAACAACGCGAAAGCCAAAGACATGAATAGCTTCGCGTGACAGTGCCGCGCGGATCCTCGCCCATACACGGCAGAGATAACGCTGGGTGTCACGTGGGCTTGAACCGTTCCACTGAGAAACAAAGCCGCCCTGGCTGTAAACTGCGTGATAACGTGATGGTGCTGTGATTGTATAAAACTCACCTACGCACCCTGTTTCATTGGCGACATCCTCAAACCCACGCATTCTGGTCATCAATTCGCGGCGGCGTATTGCCGGATTGGACACGCTGCGGTTGACCATTTCATCCAGCGCAATACGGTCCCCGTCCTGATTGATGAGATCAAAGCGATTGAAGAATTCACGGTTACGTTTTTTCTGCTCTATCCATTCGGCCAGCGTGCTGCGGGAAACGTAAGGTGATGCGGCTTTCTGCACCTGCCCAACCGCGATAGCCATATGTTCACGCTGTAAATCTCGCATCTGCTTCAGGCGGCCACGCCACCATTCAGGAGCCATCATGCGAAGCAGACCAGACTGGGCTTTGCGCAGAGGCAATTCACCTTTAGCTGAACAGAACTCTGCCCAGTAAGGTGGCTGCGTTCCTGTCAGCGCAGCCAGTTCAGCGATGTAACGGTATCCGGTGAGCGTCACGGGCAGTTCGTCCGCCTCCTGTGGTATGGAGACCTTATCAACGAACTCAGCCAGACTTTGTGACAGGAAGGAGGCCATCTTATAAGCCAGATCGCGAATGTCCTGGCGGTCTAGCGTTGGAAGGCGATCAAGCTGTTTGATAAAGGGCAGCTCAAACTGCGCAGCATCGTTCAGCCGGTAGCGGGTGCGTACAAGCTGCAGGCGTGGCAATACGCTCTGGCCAATGGTCTGGCGCAGAAAAGCATTGGCCCGCCGACGGCCATGTTTTCCTGAAAGGATTTTTTGATAACGGTCAGCGAAGTACCCGGCCAGGTAGTCTGGCATGTCATGCAGGTATTGGCTGCGCCAGCTGTGATCGTCGGGGTTAGCGTTCCACAGCTTCAGCTCAGCCAGGGTCATGTTACGCGGCGTTCTGACGCCATAATTCTCACGCTGCATTTTCAGGGCAGCGTGATAGTCACCATTAAACTCAACGGCGTTTACGGCAATATCGGTCACAGTGAAGCCACATGCTCAATATGCGGGACGAGAATGATCTTGATTGCGCACTTGCCTTCTTCGGCAGCAAGGCCGGACTTACTGCCGGCCCACTTCAGGATGATGCTCATAACGCCGCCCCTTTGTAGTGCACGCTTTTCAGCTCACTGATCTGTTTGCAGGTCACGCAGAGGGAAACGCCCGGCAGTGCGCGGCGGCGCTGCTCAGGGATTTCTTCGCCGCAAGTGAGGCAGAAAAATTCACTCGCTCCAGCAGGACGATGAATAGTGTTAGCTAGATTGCGCGCCAGTTCTTCCTGTACACGCTGCTGTACCAGATCCATTGAGTCGGCCATCAGTGCATCTCCTGTGCCTGGTTCTCAAAACGCTCTGCCTCTTTGTCCAGCAGCTCGATGATTTCTACAGCGGACATTTCATTTTTGCGGGCATGAATTGCCAGTGCGGCCAGGCGGAAAGAAACGGACAGCGCATCATCACTACGCTGTTCAGTTTTTGCTTTGCTCAGCAGGGCATTAAGCGCGTCTTCGTCAGCTTTAAAATTTCGGGTCTGGATATTTCGCATTACTCTCTCTCCTGAATTCGGGCAAAAAAATGCCCGGCGGGTTTACGCCATTTAATTTCGTTGGGTTAATTAATTAGGTAATGTCATATTCTTCGGAAATAAACTCACGACTGCTTTTAAGTGATTCATTGCGCTAATCAGCGCCGTTTTTTCGTCACTCGTCAGTTCACTGAAATCAACGCCGTGACGTTCTTTGCTGATATTTGCTAGGAAGAAAATCGCGCTCAGTGCGCGGCCATTCTGTTCAGCCTGGTGATCGTGCTTGTTGCGCATGTCTTCGATAAAGCGTTTGAGTTCATGACTGCAATCGCCGTACATCATTGTGCGAAGTGCTGAGATATGATTAAGCGCACAGGCACGTTGCCCTGCGTTCATCTGAACAGTGATACTCTCAGCCTTGTAACCCATGATTTTTTCCTCTTACCGGTTAATCCTGCCAGCAGTTCGGCCTGTGATATTGCCGGATGCCAGCGCTGGCCTGTTTTAGTTTCAATCCAGCCATGCCCTAAATCTTGTAACTGCTGTGGTGGTGACTGTTGTTTCAAAAATCTTACAAAAACCTGCATAATCCTCACTCCATTATCTGTTACGACATGAGGCGCAAATGCTGAATGAGAAAGAAATAGAACGCTTCGAACTTCTGGAGAAGGATCTTCAGCAACTCCGCTCCGAAGTTAATATTCAAAATATGGTTATTTCAGGACTTCTTAACGCTTACTTCACTAATAAAAAACATGATCATTCTCTTTTCTATTCTGCCGTTCGCAGTGAGTTAAACAAACTTCCGCCCGGCTCTGACACCCAGCACATTTTCATGAGCGCTATTGAAAAATGGGTTAACAGGTACAACAATTAAATATATGTAAGAGGTGATACTTTATTACGTATCACTTCTTTGACTTCTTCACCGCGAAACCTCGTACCATCTTTTAGAGTAAAGAAATAACTGCCATCGCCTGAAATGGATGGAAAGCACAACGCAACATCCCAATCTTTAACTTCTGCGCGCTTACCCTGTAAATTAAATTGATAGGTCAATACTTTGATCATAACTACCTCACACCATCCCCATAGATGCACCGATACCACTCAACACATCAGCAGTACCTGAAAGCGCAGGGTTAGAATGCACTCGTGCCTGAACCGCCAGTGCTGCCAGAGTCAGGCAGCGGATCCCTGCGTGTACGTTTTGAACCAGACCACGGCGACAAGATGCTGTTAATTGCTCCTGGCACACCACGCCCGCAGCTAACTGCCCTACTTCGGCAGTGGCTTTAAGTACATAAGCAGGTAGATTCTCCTGCGCCATTTCGTTAACAGGTACGCATGGCAGGCAATGCAGCTGCGCCAGTGCGCCGTCAATCAGCGTGGCGTCTTCCGTCAGATCGGTCAGCAGCAGCAGTTCACGAACGGTTAACTGGTGAACCTGTTCCGGATTGAGTTTGTTACGGATAGTCTGAGGATTCAGCCCGGCTTTGTTAGCCAGCTGAATGATGTTGTGCTTCAGTGCAAACGCCCGGCACGCATCATCAAAATGGCTATGTGTGGAGACTCGAAAATCAAACATGATAAATCCCTTCTGCTATCCCAATATGGATGTATCAAGCCTGCATTGTGATTTCGCAGCCAGCAGCGGCTTCGATAGTGAGAGCAACCATGTTGATTTCGATAAGTCCGTTTAAGCCCTCTTTCTTTCTGATGGGTAAACGGTTTTCACGGTACATCTGGCGAACGGTGCCTTCCTTGTAACCAGTGCGACGGCAGAACTCTTCGACAGTTATGTAAGGTTCCGAGATCACGAGATTGATTGAAGGACGCATTGAAAGTTTACGGGTCATGATGCAGTATCCTCTGTTGAGTTCTAGCCAACTCTATTAATCACTATTAAACACGTCTTGATACGACGAGTGAATACTAGGATCACAAATTGGAAAGGTCAACGAAAGATTTTACGAGTCGTAAAGCACCAACTTTACCAGAGGGTGGTAAAGATCCCATTGAGCGTATCGTTCAGGCATATGGTTTTTCATCCCGACAGGCACTGTGCCGTCATTTGAATGTGTCTCAAAGCACTATGGCTAACCGCATAATGCGTGGGAACTTTCCTGCTGATTGGGTGCTGATTTGCTCAATGGAAACCGGCACTTCTCTTGAGTGGCTGACCTATGGACGCGGTGACTCTAACATCACAAATCAAGATCAACCATTGACCAAAATCGAACTCAAAAAAATCACAAATGGGAACTTTTCATCATCTGATTGGGTTGCATATGACGCTCAGCTCTTACCAAGTGATGTAAAAGCCCCGTTATTAGTACATTTCGAGAAACAGAATTACCTGGTTGATATGACCACCGCAGAGATCACCGACGGGCTGTGGCTCATTGAGATTGATAAGCTCATTAGCGTTAAAGAGCTTTACCGTTTTCCAGGCGGGCGCATTCGCGTTGAGAATGGAAAAGCTTCATTCGAATGTAAAGCAGATGACATCAGGGTTTTGGGCAAAGTCGTTGCCCGCACTGAGTACCTTTGAAGGCTAAGCATGGCGATAAATAAATTACCCAGCGGGAAATGGCAGGTGCAGGTTTTTCCCAATGGCCGAGACGGCAAAAGGATTCGCCGACAGTTTGCGACGAAGGGCGAAGCACAATCCTATGAGAAGTTCGTAAAAGATCAGGCTCAGGATAAGCCCTGGCTTGGAGAGAAAACAGATAAGCGCCGGGTAATCGAGCTGGTTGAATTATGGTTCAACACACATGGCATCACCTTGGCGGATGGCGAGAAGCGGCGAACTACAATGGCATTCGCCTGCGAAGCGATGGGAAATCCACTGGCTACCGAATTCAACGCAAAAATTTTTGCGTCTTACCGCGAGCAGCGATTAAGCGGAAAGATCACCCGCTCCACTCGGGTGAAGACGGTTACGCCTCGCACGGTTAATTTAGAGCTGGCATATTTCAGGGCGATGTTTAACGAGCTACGCCGGTTAGATGAATGGACCGCACCCAACCCGTTAGAGAACGTGCGCGAGTTTAAAATCAGTGAATCGGAGATGGCATATCTCACCATTGAGGAAATCAGAACCCTCCTGGCCGAATGTGAGAACAGCCGATCTAAAGATCTGACGACCGTTGTGAAAATCTGCCTGGCAACAGGTGCACGATGGAGTGAAGCCGAAGGCTTGAAGGGCAACCAAATCCGCGCCGGTCAGATCATCTACGTGAAAACTAAAGGCAAGAAAAACCGCGCGGTGCCGATAACTGAAAAATTGCAGGCTGAGCTACCATCAAACAGGAAAGCGCAGTTGCTCTTTCAACCATGTTATTCAGCTTTTAGAAAGGCTATGCAGCGCGCTGGCATCGAAACACCTGCCGGGCAGCTTACGCACGTTTTGCGACATACCTTCGCTTCTCATTTCATGATGAATGGTGGGAATATCCTCGTGCTTCAGCGCATACTGGGACATACGGATATCAAGGTGACAATGCGGTATGCGCACTTAGCCCCAGAGCACTTAGCTGATGCCATGTTACTAAATCCACTAAATTTCATGAGTAATGATTGAGATGGAAATCATTAGCCATTCATTCAGTCATTACTGAATTAGCATATTAACTATCAAAGCGGCAAAGAATCCCCCTCACCTTCAAACATTAATAAGAATAAAACTGCGGAGTTAAAATGCCTGAAGACGTTGAAATTAAAAAAAACAGCAAACCTGATTGGTATAAATTTCAAGAAGACATTTGTGAGCATTTTATAAACCTAGGTGCTAGCGCTAAAACCAATGTGAGAGTTGAAGGTGTAAGAGGCTTTTCTGATATTGACGTTTTAGTAGAATCAAAATATTTAGGAACTGACTTTAAGTGGTTAGTTGAAGCTAAACATTGGAAAAGTAACGTCACTAAAGAGATTATACATGCATTCTTCACGGTGCTTCAGAATACTGGAGCGGACAGAGGATTTATCATATCTAAAAATGGTTTTCAATCTGGAGCAATTGAGGCAACTAAACATACTAACATCAGCTTGTATACATTTGAAGAGTTCAAGAAAAAAACCAGCCATTTAGTTCAGTCTAACGTATTGAAATCTCTATTGAATAGAGCGATCCTTACAAGTGTGAGGTACTGGGGGCATACAAAAAAAACCAGAATAAAATATGAACTCAGATATGACATATATGACATTAGACAAATCTTATCATGTGGAATGATCCTAATAATCCTTACTGAAATAATTGCTGATGAAGATATAGAATACCCATTAGATGTATCCCGCTATATACAAAAAAAAACTGATTTGATTAATAACTTCCATGAATTAGTACACTGGCTAAACTTAAACCTTAATGAAATAGACCGAAAGATTTTAGACGCCGAAATATCTATGTTAAAAAATGGCGAGTTCGCTCCTGATTATGATTATTTTACTCCTGACATTATAAGATTATGCACAAGAGAAAAAATAAAAAAAATTCTTGATTATGAATTTCTTCCTGAAAACGTCAGGGAAATGATAATACAAAACCAGAGAATGCGTGAGGAATATAAAAACTTTGAAAAAAGTCAGCACCAATGATTTTTAAGTAAAAATATTATAACAGAGCTTTCTTGAAAAATAAGCCGGCTCTGTAAAATGATAAAAAAATACACCTATACTGATAACTCTTTATTATCAGAGCTACCTTTAAAAGAGGAAAGTTATCACTGTTTCTTTAAAAATAAGGATTTCATAAACCACTCTATGGTCAGCTTAAAAATAACGTATATTAAACTTAAGTTTACATTACAACTCGTTAGTCATCTCAAGGTAAAAATGGCAGCAAAGTGGCAGCAGAGCGCAACGCTATGTGCCACTTTTCATCACTATTAGGCCTGAAGAAAATATAGAAATCAGTAAGTTACTGATTTCACTCGCTTCGAATTGGGACTCATAATCGCTTGGTCGCTGGTTCAAGCCCAGCAGGGGCCACCAAATTTTACCTGTTAAATCAGCATATTGAAGCTAGCTTTCAGGGTGGCTTTTTTGTTTATCCTTCAAATCCCCCTTCCTTGTTTCTCTCTTCCTATAAAAATCTGAAATTTTTCTGTTAAGCCACCGCCAGCTAACCCGGCAGGCCGGAAATCTGCTGATTGATGTCCGATTCCATCAGATGGAAAGTTCGGCCTTTCGCGAACTCAACAGGCGGCGTGGTGATGCCTTAGTGCGCATATCTCCACTGGTCGGGGCCGTGCCGGGTAAACTACGTCAGGGAGATGAAGGCTTCAGTATATTGCCGTTTCACCTCACCCTTTCCATGATTAACCTCACACTCGCTTACCCACTATTTTCCCTGTAAAAGACGCCACTCATCCTCATTCTGATAACCCGACTAATACTCAGGGCTGACTTTTTAACCCTGCAGAGGGTGTATCAG
>Ga0308161_1005586_pt1 | contig 10973 bp, 9 predicted proteins | sample PhyFR2_FD_201034 | JGI IMG/M metagenome (GOLD analysis project Ga0308161, IMG submission 201034) | Phyllosphere microbial communities from UC Gill Tract Community Farm, Albany, California, United States - DLSLF.R2 | ecosystem: Host-associated > Plants > Phyllosphere > Unclassified | place: USA...
TCGCCTCGCATCGCCCATGTGCCAGGATGAGGGCCCAACTCTTAGTGGGCTACGCTGTCACATCTCCGCCTGGGGTGTGCTGAAGAAGATAATCAGGCTGACCCAACGTAGAGCCGGTTACAGGGCGCTACTCGGGTGACATTAAATCTGTGACTACACCCGTAGAAGCTTGTGTAACGTTGCCTTCGGACAGGGGTTCGACTCCCCTCGCCTCCATATTAAAAACCCGCTCAGTGAGCGGGTTTTTGCTTTATAATTAATAAGCTATAGTTAGACAGGAATTAATATACTATGAATACTTAACGTTGAGTAGACGCAGATAGATAAAATATCAAATTGCTTCAAGAGTTGTAAGTACGAAAATATAAAATAATTATTAATTGATTACAAGAACAAAGGGACTTGGTGAACCAGAAGAATTCTCATATATTTTTAAAGTGTAACCTAGTAATTCTCGACTTTTAATATACGGAGCAGCAGCTCCCCATTTCAAATGAGACATAGCATTATTTTGTAAATAAGAAGCAGTATTTTTTCGAGGATCATGCTTTATTTCTAAATGGAATATTCCGTGATTGGTTCCTAAAATAATTAATTCAAATGCAGCAGTTGCTACTTCTAAATGTGATGAACTAACTCTTGAACTTTGCGCCCAATGTAAGTCTGCAAATAAATCATTACGAAAATAAGATTGAAAGTTTGAAATTTTAGAAAGTCCACTTCTTAAAGTCATTGAACCCGTAATGTTTGTAGTACGCCCTTGAGGAATATTTAAATCTCTTTCTTTCAACGGAGTACTTTCCCATTTTAGTATGCATCCAGCAGGAATTATATCTTCATGATTGCTAATGCCTGTAGGTTCAAAGGAGTTATTTAATTTAGATAAATGGGTTGCTATACTAGCTTCTTTGTTGTTTTGGTTACTTGTTATCTTAGGAAGTTTAAGCTTAATTTTTGGAATATATGATTGTATAGTTTCCCTAGAATTTTCTTCAAGTTCATTTTCTAAATCTTCTTGTTTAGAAATGTATGTTTTTAGATTTTCATCTGAGATTCTACCTTGAGATAATAAAACAGCTATTTCCTCTGAAGAAGTTATTTGAACTACATTTTCTGGGAATTTCAACTTTAAATTTTCAAAAGAATTATTAATATTACTCAATATATTGATATCTTCAAAATTATTATCTAAATTTAAATCTGCTACTATACTAGCTTCAATATTTCCAGTAATACCTCGTTTAGTTAAGTTGGCACTTCCAATTATAGTACGGGCGTTTTTATTACAATCACTTATAGATAAATAAATTTTCGGATGGAAAATAGTGTCTGAGGAACCAGTGTCAACAATAAAGGGCTTTATTCCTAGATTGATCAATTCTTGTAGAGCTTGTGCAGATGTAATTTCATTTCTTATACCAACATAAAAGTCTAATTTATCAACGTGAGGAATAAGATGATTTTTAATAAGAAGTAGACCGCTTTTTCTTAAAAAAGCTGTACTTATTATTACTTTTGTAATTTCATTTAATTCGAGCAATCTTACAAGACTGTCAAAGTGGTTATTCTCTTCCGATAATCCTTGCATAATAAAATTTAATTTAGCTATTTTAATCATTCCTTATTATGTTATTTCACTTATTTTAATTAAGAAATAAGCAATACAGCAAATAAATTTGATATACTAAAAACAAGAATGTATGTTTGTATATATTTAAAGAGATTTGAAATAATTTATGTTACAATATACAAAGGTGATAATAATGCTATTAAAAGAGAATGCTTCTATTGAAAAATTACGTGGGGGTTATTATACCCCTGCATTATTGGCAGATTTCATAGTTAAATGGGGATTTGTAAATAATCCTTTAACAGTACTAGAACCTAGTTGTGGAGACGGGAATTTTATTGAGAGCTTATCTAAAATCGAAGCTGATTTTCATTGTACCGGTATTGAAATTAATGAGGATGAGCTAGAAAAAGCAAAAAAAAGACTATCAAACTCTGATAAGTTTCAATTAATTAATGAAGATTTTTATAAGTTTTACGAAGATGAAGTAAATAATCAAAATTTTGACTTGATTGTAGGAAACCCTCCTTATATAAGATATCAGTATCTTACAGAAAAACAAAGAATAGAGCAATCATTGATTCTAACTTCAAGTGGTATGAAATCAAATAAGCTTATTAATGCTTGGGTGTCATTTGTAGTAGCTAGTACTCATCTAATGAGTGAAAATTCTAGAATCGGATTAGTCATTCCAGCAGAATTATTACAGGTAGCTTATTCTGAAGGATTAAGAACGTATTTAATGCAAAATTTGCAAAGAATAACCATTTTAACTTTTAAAGAACTTATTTTTCCTGATGTTGAGCAAGAAGTAGTAATTTTTTTAGGAGAGAAAATCTCTGACTATGAAGGTGAGCATCAAATTAAACTTTTAGAGTACAGTAATATAAATGAGTTGATTAATAACTTCGATAATGAAAATATTGCTTATATGAATGTTGAATATAATAATTCAAAATGGACAAGTTATTTTTTAAATGTAGAAGAAAACGCACTCATTCAACAAATTAAAAATGATACCAGATTTGTTCAGTTTAATAATGTAGCAGATGTAGATATTGGTATCACTACGGGTAACAATAATTTCTTTTGTGTAAATGTTCAAACTGTAGAAGAATATAATTTATTCGATATAACAAGACCATTGATTGCTAGAAGTGTTAGTATTCGTGGAACTTATTATGATGAAACAGAATGGAATTATAATATTGATAGAGGTGCCAAAGCCTTTCTGTTAGACTTTCCTTTAAAAAATTTCGAAGATTATTTAGATGGTCACAAGAGGTATATACTAGAGGGAGAAGAACGAAAGGAACATGTCGGTTATAAATGTTCTATTCGTGAACGATGGTATAGAGTACCTTCTATATGGATACCGGATGCCTTTTTCTTAAGGAGAAACTACCTCTATCCTAAATTTGTTTTAAATGAAGTTAATGCCGTTAGTACTGATACTATGCATAGAATAAGATTTAAAGAAAATATTAATCCTAAACTAGCCGTTTTAGCTCATTACAATAGTATTTCTTTAGCTTTTACTGAAATAGAAGGAAGAAGCTACGGTGGAGGAGTATTAGAAATATTACCGGGAGAAGTAGAAAAGTTAACTCTTCCTAATCTATTTGCGCTTGAGATTGCTGATGCGCAAATTCAAGAAATAATTGATTCGTTAGAAACATTCGTTCGAGAAAATGATGATATTTCTGCTTTTCTTCCAGAGTTAGATAAAAAGATACTAGTTGATTTATTAAATATTCCTGAGGAAATCATTATATCTTTCAGAAAAATTTGGATTAAATTAAGAGAAAGAAGATTAAATAGAGGAAGTAAAAAATAAAAATTTAATGTTTGTAAATAAGAGAAACATCCATTGTCTTGTTTAAGATCATGGATGTTTTTACTTCTATGGAATTATTAATCTAGCTACGATAGTGAGTTTCTAAACAATTCACATATTTAGATTTCGAGCGCAAATATTTACTAGAGATTCAGTCGAAGCTTTCGTTTAAGCTCTTTACTGGCTGATCTGGAAAATTCTTAAACTTTATGAAAAAGTGCTTGAAGTAGAACTGTTCGCATTCTTGCTTGGAATTACACTGCTAAGACAAATACAGATAGATAAGAGAGATACTGACACTGCAAAGAAGTATAACATGCAAAATAATTTCTTTGGTTTAATTTGATAGATGAGAAAAACTATATGTTTTAATCGAAAAGTTTAATAAAACGTAATATGTTGTTACTATGATTTGAAATGAATATATTCAAACTTAAATAAAAATTTTTGAGTGTCAGCCTTTTCTAATAGTTCTTCACGCTTTGTGTTATAACAAATAAGTATGCTATGCTTATACAACCTGTTTATAGTCAATTTTACAGTATTAATGAAAGCTAGTTAATGTAGTTTTTGTAATTCGAAAAATGTATGGTCGAATACAATGAACATAACTAATCCGCAGCAGTTACATGAGAATATATTTATAGTAAAACCATAGAAAGTCATAAAATATCGATCTGCGTTTGCCATAGCCCCAACCTATAACCAGATATGTCTTTTAAGTTTACGTAAAAACCACCACCCTCGTGCTACAATCAAACTATTATAACCAAGCACAATCTACACCAAGGGGGACTTTACTATGAGTGATAAATTTCAAATCGTAGGCAGCCTGCTGCGTCCAGCGGAACTGCTAGAATATAAAACGCAAATCGAACACCGTGACGATATCCAATACCCGTTCTACCAGGAATTCGATGGTTACCAAGAGTGTGAACACCGAGCGATCCAAACCGTGGTCGAAAAGGAGATCCAGCATGATCTGTCGATCATCACCGACGGTGAGTATTCCAAGTCGATGTGGCATCTGGACTTTGTCTGGGGGTTCCAGGGGATTGAGCGCTATATCGCAGATCATGGCTACTTTTTCCGTGATACAGACGGCAGTTCCAAGTACGAGACGCGTAAAGACATCGGGCTGCGCATCACCGGTGAACTGGGTGGCAAGAATCATCACTTTATCGAAGTATTCAAAAAACTGAAAGACCAAGCAGGCGATCGGGAGACGAAGCTGTGTGTGCCTTCTCCATCCCATATTTTCGGAGAGCTGTCCTGGTCGGATAATATTGGCGGCACGGATGCGGTGTACCAGACGCAGCAAGAGCTGAAAGTAGGTCTGGTCAAAGCGTACAAAGAATTCGTCGAGGAGTTTGCAGCAGCAGGCGGTAAGATTCTGCAATTCGACGATTGTCTGTGGGAGCTATTTGCAGATGACAATCCGAACTCTCCATACACTGGCGAGAATATTGATCAGGAGCAGGTACAGACGCTGGCAGCGGAATTTATCGATATTAGCAATATCATCATCGATTATGGTCACAGCCTCGGTCTGAAAATGTGGACGCACAACTGCCGTGGTAACTACGATTCCCGCAACATGGGCGGCGGCTCTTATGTGAAGATCGCCAACCTGTTCCTGAAGCAACTGAAATATGACCGTTTCTTCCTGGAGTGGGATGACGATCGTGCAGGTTCGCTGGAAGCACTGGCTGTATTCAAAGACAAGCCAGAGACGGAAGTGGTACTGGGTCTGCTGTCTTCCAAGACCAGCACGCTGGATGATGAGGAGCGTGTACTGCGTCTGTTGGATGAAGCGTCTACTATTATCGACAAAGATCGTTTGCTGTTGTCTCACCAGTGCGGCTTTGCTTCCTGCGATGGAGGCAATGAGCTGACAGAAGACGAGCAGTGGGCGAAAATTAATCAAGGGCAGCGGATCGCCAAGCAGTATTGGGCGAAGTGAAACGCCTGATGTATCTAATAATGATATATGGTGCAAATTAAAAGTATATAGTATTGCTAGCAATGAAAAATTAAAAGCTGCTAACCAGTAATCTGGGAGGTAGCTTTTTTTAATCAAAGTCAGCTAATAACCATTTGTTATTTTTCTTTTTGAAAGTATAGATTTTAGAGATGGGATCTTCGTTTTCATAAGTAACGTTGGCAGAAATAGAAGCGCTACTGTTAGTAATATCTCCAATATGTTTAATTACGACGTTTGTAATCGTTCCTGTTCCACTGATTCCTTGTACGGGAGAATCGGAAGTCAGAATCTTCATGTATGCCCCTTCATTTCGATCATTAGTATATCTGGTTGTTAGATTTACTAGCTTTACGAGTTCAAGTTCATCTCCTGCATATTGAGATTCATTTATCATAGCTTGTTGAGAAGCTTGTTTTGTACTATTAGTACGAGTTACAGATTGATGGTTTGCAGAGGAATTAGTTAGTGGCAGACTACATCCTGACAAAGCAACTGTAAATAAAATGCATGCAATTAGTAACTTCTTTTGTTTATTCATGGAATCACTCCTTTGTATATTAGACATAGGATGTTAGGGTGAAGTTTCTTTAATATAGAAAATTATATTATTTTTCAACACACCATAGCGGTTAGCCAAAACGAATCGCAAAACTCACCTCCGACAATAAAGGACTTCACCAGCAAAGTAGAGAATACCCCAGTATATGGAGGATGATTACATGAATGTAGAAAAATGGATCGTTGAAGCAGATATTCAAACCTTACAGCAAGCCATGGAGTCAGGAGAAGCAAGTTCGGAAGAAATCGTTCAAGCGTACATAGAAAGAATTCATACTTTTGACGGTAAAATCAAATCTGTTCTAGAAATCAATCCGGAAGCAATAGAGATTGCCAGATCGCTGGATATAGAGAGAAAAGAAAAAGGCAGTAGAGGAGCGCTGCATGGTATTCCTATCCTGCTGAAAGATAATATCGATACCGCTGACCAGATGCATACGAGTGCGGGATCAATAACGCTGGAGCATTCCTTTGCGCAGCAAGATGCTGTCGTTGCCGACAAGCTTCGGACTGCTGGTGCGGTTCTGCTGGGGAAAACGAATATGACGGAATGGGCTGGCTTTATGTCTGTCGATATCTGGGCGGGATACAGTTCACGTGGTGGACTGACGCTGAATCCGTATGGACCAGGTGAGCTATTCGTGGGTGGCTCCAGCTCTGGATCGGCAGCAGCTGTTGCCGCGAATTTTGGCGCAGCAGCGATTGGTACGGAGACATCCGGGTCTATTATTAGTCCAGCCAGTCAGAATAGTGTAGTTGGTATCAAGCCTACTGTCGGTCTGATCCGCCCGGATGGAATCATCCCGATCGCCTTCAGCCAGGATTCGGCAGGGCCGATAACGCGCACAGTCACGGATGCGGCGATTTTGCTGGAGGTGCTGGAGGATAGAGAGGTACAGCAGCAACATAGTACTCATGGTACCAAGGATATAGATGGTAGCTATATCTCGTCTCTGGATACAGCCTTTCTGAAGCAGGCTCGAATCGGTATCCCCCGGTATTATTATCAGCATCTCGATAAAGACAGATTGGAAGTCATCGAAGTGGCTATACAAGTACTCCGCCAGCAAGGAGCGACGATTATCGATCCGGTACATCTTCCCTGTGAAGATGCTCACTGGGATGCGAACGTAATGCGTTATGAATTCAAGTATGCACTGAATAACTACTTAATCCGGTTGGCTGAACATATTCCTGTTCACTCTTTGGCCGAAGTGATTGCTTTTAATGAACAACATGCAGAGAAGACATTGAAGTACGGTCAGGGCACATTGATATGGGCGGAAGAAACCAGTGGTACCCTGACCGAGCAGGAATATCTGGACAGTCTGAGTTATAACAGAGAAATGGCTGGGGAAAAAGGAATTGATTATGCGCTGAATCAGCATAAGCTGGATGCCCTGCTTTTTCTCGGCGGTGAGGGTGGATCTGATCTGGCTGCCCGAGCAGGATATCCGATCATTACAGTTCCGGGTGGATATGCGGAAAAAGGAGTGATTGCGCCCGGTGGCTACATTACGAAGGGACCGCAGGGAATATCCTTTGTGGGTACAGCATGGAGTGAGTCGGTATTGATTCAGATTGCATATAGCTTTGAACAAGCTACCCGGCATCGAGTTGAACCTTGTTTGAAATAGGTTATGTATTTTGAGAGAAGCTTTGGTGAAGAGGGAGATCTTTTTCTTATGACAGCATCCATATAGTATTCAAAGGAGCTAAATAGGTGTTAAGCAGAGAAGAACTACAGGAAGTATTGAAGAAAGCATATGAATATGCACGTAAACAGGCAAAAGAATCTGGCGCGTCTATGTATTATATAAAAAATGATAAGCGAATCCGCGAAGATACTAATGGTAATCAATTTGAACTAATTTATAATGCTGATAGAAAGAGACGAGAAATCGAATATCATGAATAAGTGAATGAATTACGCTTTTTTGTAAAGAGAAATAAGATGAAAAATCCGCTTTTACTAAACTTTGTTTCCCATCGCAAACTCCTTTATAATAGTAGGCTACTATGTACTGCGACAGGAGGAAGCAATGGAATTTATCAAACATCAACTGAAAAGTCTTGGGCTAAGCGGGCTTACTAATCTATATCTAGCGAATATCCTTATGGTGCTTTTTATAGCTTTGCTCTGCATAGCAGCTAATTTCATCACCAAAAAAATCGTACTGCGTACGATTATTCATATCGTCAACAACAACCGGTATACCTGGGACAATATCATTGTGGAGAAAAGGGTATTTCACAATCTCTCCCATCTCGTGCCAGCCATCATCATCTACTTCTCTGCGCCGATTTTCCCGTTGTACCAAGTGCTAATCGAAAAAGCGGCCATGACATATATGATCATCATTATGATCACTGTTGTGAATGCGCTGCTGAATGCATTTGAGACGATCTACCGCACGTTTGAGATTTCCAAAATCCGACCGATCAAGGGATACATTCAGGTAGTAAAAATCGTCATGTTCATCATCGGAGGGATTGTGGTAATCTCCAATCTGATCGGTCAGAATCCGCTCATTATTCTAAGTGGTCTGGGCGCACTATCCGCTGTGCTGATGCTGATCTTCAAGGACTCCATCCTCGGTCTGGTAGCGGGTATTCAGTTATCTTCCAATGATATGGTACGTGTCGGTGACTGGATCGAGATGCCTAAATACGATGCAGACGGAGACGTTATCGATATTACACTGAACACGGTCAAAGTCATGAATTTTGATAAGACGATTACGATGATTCCAAGCTATGCACTGATCTCGGATTCATTCAAAAACTGGCGGGGCATGCAGGTGTCAGGCGGACGCCGAATCAAGCGTAGCGTTCATATCGATACAAGCAGCATCCGTTTTTGCAGTGACGAGATGATTGCGGAATTCCGCAAGATTCATTATTTGGCGGATTATATTACGGCCCGCTTGGAAGAGATTAATGCCTACAACGAAGAGCACCAGATTAACAGGGATAGCAATGTTAATGGCAGACAGCTAACCAATATCGGTGTGTTCCGCGAATATATTCACCAGTACCTGCGACATCATCCGCAGATCCACAAGGATATGACATTGATCGTTCGGCAGCTGGCTCCCGGAGATAATGGGCTTCCGCTGGAGATCTATGCATTTAGTAATGATACGAACTGGAGTATCTACGAAACGCTGCAGGCCGATATTTTCGACCATATCTTTGCGGTAGCGCCGAACTTTGGACTGCGTCCTTTCCAGAATCCGACGGGACATGATATTGTACAGCTCAAAGAGAGCAAGTCTGGATCTGGCAAGAACGATGAAGGGAATTTGGCCATCGAATAACTTCCGGTTCTATATAAAAGGTCCAATATAGTGCGGCAGCATCGCTTTGCATCCACTGGCTCTTCATGAGGCCAGTGGATTTTTCGTTCTTACTATAGACATGCGCAGTTTATCCGACCGATGTAAGATGAAGCAAGAGGATGATAAAATGTATAGCATAAATCGATCCAAATTTTAAATGATAAAATATAACCAAACTATAGCCCATAAAAGAAAAGGAGGAATAAGGTATGGCTCTCAGCCGCCAATATGTTACCCAGGATTATGTAATTCAGCAGGTCACGGAGAAATTTGTCTGTCGGATATTATGGAGCGAGGGACGTCCCTGTCTGGAGTATGCCAGTCCGGAGCAGCTGGACGAGATTACAGCATATGTACAAAACGAATTCGATTGGGAACTCTACGATGTATTCTTTACTGCGTTGGAAGCTCTGCCGGAAGAAGAGTAATGGGTTCTTTCTCCTTTTAGATGTTCAGTATTTAGCAGCATAAATAGTTGAGAACCAACGAATACTATTCCCTTTTCGCATTCCAGTCAGCATCATATGCTGGCTTACTGTATGCTGTTTTACATATAAATGAAACTAGAGCTTCATAAATGGTGTAATAGCATATAATAGGTTATTTTCGATACAAGGAGTGAACAGGATGAGTATATGGTCCAGATTCAGAGATGTTATGAAAGCCAATGTGAACAGCTTGCTGGAACGTTCGAACGATCCCGAGCGCGATGTACAGACTTATATACGAAGCATGAACAGCGACCTCGGTCAGATCAAGGCAGAAGCGACAGCTGTACTCGCGGAACAGAGCCGTGCGGAACGCGCACTGAACGAGAATAATGCAGAGATTGCCAAGCTCCAGCGATATGCCGAGAAATCTGTACAGGCAGGCGAGGAGCAGAATGCAATGCAATTTCTGCAAAAGAAAGCTTTACTCACTGCTAAGCATGCAGAGCTGCAGGCTGCATATGAGCGGGCAGCAGCCAAAGTCGAGACGATGAAGCTTATGCAGACCAAGTTGGTCGATGATCTCGCCCGCCTGGAAGCACGTTATACCGAACTCAAAAGCCGGATTGCCCAGGCCCATACGATGCAGCAGAATAATGAAGCATACCGTACCTCCCGTCGTGCGGAAGAATCACTGCAGGCGATGGAGCATAAGGCAGCTATGGCACTCAATGAAGCCGAAGCACTCGCCGAACTCCGCAATGGATCGCAGGAGGAAGACCTGGATGTACTCATCGCCCGGCTGGAAAAGGGAATGAATGCACAACCCGATGCTGCAGCCGCAAAAGTAGTACCGGAGCAGGAGCTTGCTTCCCTGAAGCAGTTGAATTCTGGAGGTAATCCGTAAATCCATGTCTTTCTGGAGTAGATACTGCTCCATCTTCAAACGCTGTATATATACAATGCCGCACTCGGAATTTATCTCTTTCTTCTATTTGTCCGATACAAATATAGGAAGTGGTACGAATCACGGCTATTTTTCATACGAGTATAGCTGCGTACACGAACACCAATAACGAATTTTGATATGGAGGTGAGTCGATGCCAGTAATAGATTACAAATGTCCTAACTGTGGCAGCAGCATGATGTTCGATAGTGCGACGGGAGCGCTATCCTGCCCAAGCTGCGGTAGACAGGATAATATCGAACAGCTGCCCGATCCGCTGAAAAAGCAGGTATTTACCGAAAATGAAG
>Ga0308161_1005589_pt1 | contig 10967 bp, 13 predicted proteins | sample PhyFR2_FD_201034 | JGI IMG/M metagenome (GOLD analysis project Ga0308161, IMG submission 201034) | Phyllosphere microbial communities from UC Gill Tract Community Farm, Albany, California, United States - DLSLF.R2 | ecosystem: Host-associated > Plants > Phyllosphere > Unclassified | place: USA...
ACTCAACCCGAATACTCTCAACCATTCACGATTCACTCCAACTAGCTAAAGAACTCGATCAAGCACGCGACAGACCCTCCGAGAAGGCTAGCAGGTGTTCATCGTTGTCGGCTCGATCAACATGGCAAGAAAGGATATAACAGCTTGGTTACAACGTGAATGGACTAGCGGAGCGTCGAAGGATGGTGCAAGGCTCATCGATACACCCGGAGAAGGTGCCAGGAGGGCTCAGTACACCAGAGTGAGTACAACTCCCTTGCATTTCAGGGTCTATATTCGGACACTTTCACAAAGAGCTCACGTAGAAGCTTCGACTAGACTCTCGGAGAGACTCAAGAAGGGGGAGAGAAGTTGATTTGGGCAAAGATGTCGGATTCCGTATTGGAAATTGATGTCTGTTTTTCACAAAGTTGTGTCGAACAATTCAATAACGAGTGAGTATCGTCTGTTCACACTCTTCTCAAGTCATGCCACTGACTCACTCGTGACGACCATCCAGTAACAACGAGACGATCACCTCCTTCGGATCCGATAAAGCCTTGTTCAAACTCATCGATTGGAGGTTCTCTCTTTCTACTCCTCCTTTGAACCCTTCCTCTCGCTCTGCAGGAGTTCAAACAAGGAAGATTGTCTGTCTCAAGATCAATTACCTCCAATACTATGGAAGCGGGAATAGACAAATCATACTAGATCAAGGGAAGGCTCTTGTTGATTTCAGGAGGAACGACGAGGTTAGGAAACAATTGGAGTCGATCGAGAATCCTCGAGAAGTGAGAGATGTTGGAGCAGAGGAAATGGTAGTTTACGCAGATGAGGTAAGTCATCGAAACTCTCTTCATAGTCTCGATGCTTCGAGCTCAATCAATCTCGTGTCTCTACACAGCTCCCTTCCTCCGCTCCAAAACAACCAAAACCCCCACCTCGCGCCTTACCTCCAAAAGAACACCTCACTTTCAAAGTCGCTCCCTCTCGAAAGTCCACCACCACCTCTCTCCCCACCTCTCTCTCATCCTACGACTGGTCCTTAGTCTGGCCCCCTCCCAACGAATCTTACTCATCCTTCAACGTTCCCTCTTCGAAAATCTCCGAGACTTGTGAAAGGAGAAGAAAGAGTTGGATTGAATCTTGGGTGAGGTACGGGAAGAAAGCTGGGAAGAAAGTGGATCCTGAGTTGGAGAAGAGGGAGGAGGCTAGAGGAAGAGAAGAGAAGAAGAGGAAGAGAGAGAGGGAGAGGGAGAGTTCTTCGTCGGATGCGGTTGCTTCGACCTCGACGACGAAAAATGAGAAATCCATCTCGAGAAGACCTACTCCTGTTAATCCACTACCTACACGATCAAACACCAAAGCCGCCGAGCCTCCTCGATCCAAACCTAGTCAGATTACTCGCTCCTCGAACTCTCCGTCGCAACATTTGTCTCAATCCAATTCGTCCTCGAACCCTTCCCAAGGGAGGCTGGTCGTTAAGAAGGAAAAAGGGGATTCGAAGAAGGTGGATATGAAAGGGAAAGGAAAGGAGAAAGAAGTGGTTATCGAGGGGGAAGAGGAACAAATCAACAAGGAATGGGAGTTGGATGATCCACCTTCCTTCACCTCCTCCCTCCTGCTCAAGAACGACGAAACTCCTTCCTCTGGTACCGTACGACTCTGTCAACAGCAACAACAGATGGACGAAGAAAAATCGGTGAGGACACCATTTGCGGCTCCTCCGGATGATTCGAGTGTCGTTGAATCGGATGTCGAACTGGAGGTTGAGGGGGATTCGGATGGGGATACTGTCATGGGTGAAAAGAACGGTGTATCGAGGGAGGAGGAGGATAGTGCCGATGAGAGTGAGGAAGACGTCGCGAATTCTTTACTTTCGCAACGACAAGACAAGAAGAACGTTTCATCACCTCTCACTTTGACGGGACAACAACAGCAATTCAGTTCAGAGGAGGAGGAAGAAGAAGAAGACGCGGATACAGAAGACGAACATCAACGATCCTCGTACAAAACGGCGAACGAATCCAAACTTTCTCTCCGAGCTTCTCGACCTCGACCCTCTGCTCCTCCCACCACTACCTCTCGTTCTCTCCTCCTCAAACCACGTCTCCTCCCTCGCCCTCGCCTTTCGCTCCCCTCCCAATCCTCCCAACAACCTTTCACTCAAGCTCTCCCCTCCCCCTCCCTCGCACCCCCTCTCGCAGCTCAAACGAAACCACTCACCCCTCCCACCGCAAGTCTTTTCAATCAAACCCAAGGGGACTCGACGATGGATAGCAGTTTCGATTTGAGTGGTCAGGAGAGGGACATGCCTAGGGGGAATCAGGAGGGAATGAGGGAGCAGGCAGAGAAGAGGAAGAGGGAGATTAGGGAGAGGAAGGAAGCTGAGGAAATGGAGAGGAGGAAGGGGATTGTCGAGGAATGGAACGAGGCTGAGAGGAGGAGGAAGGAGGATGAGGAAACGAAGGCTAGGGAGGATAGGGAACGGGAAGAATTGGAGGCGGTACAACAGCGCGAAAAGGAAGAACACGAGGAGAAGGAGAGGAGGAGCCGTGAGGCAGACAGGAAGAAGGAGAAGGAACTTCAGAAGAAACGAAAGGAGGAGGAAAAGGAAAACGTACTTTCGCGTCAAACTTCGACCACCTCCTCCTCATCGTCATCGAAACGTAAGGGAGTCGATACAGCTCAGGATCAGGAAGACGCTCAACCTGCAGATCCAGCGAACGAGAATCTTCCGATCGTCGAGGAACAGACCGTTGAGGAACAGACCTCGAAAACCTCCAAACGACCTCGACCTGCAACTCCCGTTTCCCTCTCTCCCTCGAACACTCGCCATCACAAACGACCTCGTCTCTCACCACCTCCTCTTCCTGCTACAAATCCTCATCAAGCAGCATTCGATAAACTCGTCGAAGCTCGCCGAACCTCGAGACCTCGTAGTCCCGTCGGGGAGACTTCGAGGGAGAAGCTAAAGAGATTGGAGAAGAGTATCAAGAGGTTGAGTAAGTTGGGAGGTCAGGATATCTGAGAGTTCTGTAGTAGGATCGAAGAGTGCAGGTTGTTACTTTCGTCTTTCGTTTTTGTACATGCTTTACTTACACACTACTTATTGCTCTTCATATCTCTCCCTGCGTAATACTATACGCTATCTTGACTCTTTTCTCGCTGTGCGTTCCGTTGCATTGAGAGTGTGAATTTTTTCGCGAGTAAACTTTGAATGGCTTTTGACGTTGAGCGCAAGACAGGGAAGTTCCTCGCGACGAAGCCTGCGGGGTAGGTGTGGTCCGACTCAACCAGTGTTATAATGCATTCGGCTCCGACACAGGTACAGCTAGAACTGATACGAAACTGTGTCTCGATCGATTCCCTCTATTCTCCTCACTGCACACCTCCGGAACTCGCTCTCCAGCCTCGTCGCGACCGCCTCGAGCGAATCTCCCTCGCTTCTGTTCACCTCTACAATCCCCTTCCAAACTGGCCTCAATCCGGAACCGAGAACTGGGAGAAGCAGTTTCGCGCTCCTCAACTTGAGCTCAACTTTGATGTCCTCCGCTCTCACTTTACTCGACGACAACGTCAGACTGCCCTTCCCCTCAATCCCGTCAAAAGTGGTCGATTCGATCCAATCCTCTTGCCTCCCTCGTTCAATAAGTAAATCCTCAATCCTCGCTTTCGGCTGTAACAACCTGAACAAATCCTTCTCAAACGACAAATTCGATTCATCCTCTACCTCTTCACCTCCCTCCACGAGTAACACCGATTCGTATCGATCCCTCTCGACCCTCGCGAGTGATGCAATGAAACAATCATAAACCTCTTCTTCCCTCGTTCTCGTTTTCATAACGCTCCCTCCCGATCCCTCACTATCTCGAACAAGATGATCGTCGAGTACTCCAGTAGATGGTAGTCGATTCCTTCCTGATGCTTTGAGAATCCCGTTCTCCCACTTGAACCGAGAATCTCGTCTACCTCGACTGAGGGCGCATACGACGAGATGTAGTGTGCGACATACTGGTTTGAGAGTGAATACGAGGGTTGAGAGGGAGCAGTGAGAAAGGGATTGAAGGAGGAGATGAGTCGGGAGAAGGAGGAGATGGGAAGCGGTAGAGGGGTGAGAAGGGAAGTTCGAGGTGGAAGGGTCGGCGTAGGGAGGTGGCGCATCGAATGGATCCATCTAGAGATAGGTTGAGTGTAGTGGAGAAAGGAGGGAAAGACAGAGGGAGAGAAACGAAATCCGACGATCCTTCAGAATCATCTCGAGTTGGAGGAGATCTTGAGAAGATGTCTACGACGTTGAGGTAGCTCTAGAGAAGTTTGGCATCAAGTCTAGCGAGAGCAATACGAAATTCCGAAACGTTGCAAAATGAAATCGCAAAGTTGAAAGCAAGGTTGCTTTGTTCCTCAACAACTCTAGTCGCCTGATCCATCAACATAGCAAGTACAAGGGTAGCTGCTTACGACCTGGCGAAGTGACCAGCTCTAGTTCACGTCGAAGGAGATCTCAATTCCCCAAACACAACTCGACAAAACAGTCTCTCTTTCAACGCAACGCGATTAGCAATCTGGTTAGGGACGAGCAAGGAAACAAAGTTGAAAGGTCTCAAGATGGTAGATTACTCTGGATTCGGACCTGCAGTTGCCCCTTCCGAATCATCCTCATCCTCAACTTCGACGCTCACACCTCAGTTCAACCACCTCCAGATCGATCAAACTTACTCTCAGAATCATCAAGGAGGTCACCAGTATCAGTCACACCAGCAGTACCCTTCCTATTCTCCAGGTCCTCCTCAACTCTCACATCTCAATATTCCCTCTAGTCAATCATCCTTCAACAACAACTCGACTAGTCCTCGTTCACCTACCTCACCAGGAGGTTACGGCTACTCAGCTGCGAATCGACCGCGACCTAGTTTAGGAGGAGGGGGAGGAGGGCATTCATCAGAAGGAAATCAGACGAGAGGAGGAAGCGTACCTCCAGTAGGATCTGGAGATTCTCCAACTCGAGTACCAAGAAAGAGTTCTCTAGCAGCTACAGGAGGAGGAGGAATCACTTCGAGTTCGAGTCACGAACGACTCCCTCCTTTACCAACTTCTTCTTCGAGTATGCATTTCCCAAAGAATTTCGACCGACCAGACGACACGACGAACCATAGGGATTCATCAGGGGGAGAAGCGGTTTTCAATGGTGCGGCACTCACGGCGGCCGATTCGAATCGATCATTCACTTCCCCTCCTCCTCCTCCTCCTCCTCTTTCGACGAAACAATCTGAAACTTTCGCTTCATCTCCTCCTCCTTTATCCGCTTCTTCCTCATCGAAACCTACTGCATCATCGTCAAAGAAAGCGAACCCTCTAGAAGATCTCATCGCGACGGAAACGCTCTATGTTGAAGATTTGGGAGGAGTGATCAAGGTGAGTCGAAGATCTCTTGATATCGCTTCACATCGATTTCACTAAGCTGATACCACCGATTTATCCCCTCACAGCGAGTTGCGGCTGCATGGTCTCGCTCGAATTTTCCTCCTCCAGCTCTGGATACAATGTTTCGTGCAGTCGAAGCTGTTTATCGAATCAACAAAACTCTTCTCGGCGTGAGCAGATCTCGAAGTCAGTCTCCCCTGATGGAAATAAAGACTCACTCTCAGGTATCTACTCACAGAAATTGATGGAAATCGGACCGAATCCTTCTTCACCCAAAGCGCTCGGTGACCTCCTGATGCGCTGGATCTCGGATATCGAACCCGCTTACTCTCGCTACGGTTCAACTCTGCTCCTCGATTTCGACTCGTACCCCGCCGTTCAATCGAATCCTAAACTCGCTCCGATCCTCTCTTCTCTCCCTTGGCCAGGAACTCTCCCTTCCTACGATCAATACGACCTCTCGTCTCCCCAAGTCTCGTTGGATAGGTTGTTCGAACTCCCAGTGCATCGGATACGATACTACAAGAAACTGTATGCGAAGTTGTTGAGGTCGACTCAGGAGGGAAGAAGCGATCATGCGTTATTGGTCGGTGCGAATGAGAAATTGGCGAAATTGGAGAAACTCGCCGAGGAGGGGAAAGGGAGGAGTGTATTGGGATTGGAGGAGGAACGAAGGAATCTGGCAGGAGAAGGGGAAACGAGGTCGAATGAGGAACGGACGAGGACGCAGAAACCGATGCCACCGAGATTGGATCTCAAGATTGCACAGAATGAGAGGAGTAGCGGGGAAAGCGCGAGGTTGGATAGTCCTTCGAGTAGCAGGTGAGTCGGTTCTCTTATCTTCCTGAATGAGGTTGGGGTTCTGACTGCTTGAACCCATGTACAGTCTGCGATCCTCTTCTGCTACCGGCACTTCGACGGCAAACACTTCGGCTGCAGCACACTCTGCAGGTGCTCGAGAACCGCCGTTACGAGTAGACGAGCTCGAGCGACGACTCAGTACAGAGCGCACTCTCGATATTTTCACCATGCAACCTCGCGTAAGTTTCACACTTCGCTTCTGATAGCTCGAGATCCGAATCGAGCTCACCTCTTCTTCACTTTTACATAGAAATGCAAGCTTCAAATGCAACCACCTTCTCTCACTTTCCAACGCCAACTCCGAAAAGCTTCCTCAGCAATCATCTCCTTCACTCCCGCTTCCGATCCATCTCGACGACAAGTGATCCACCCTCGAGCCTACGTCATCCTACTAACTGATCTATTCCTCCTCTGCGAATGGTCACTACCGAACGAAATCTCTTCACCGAATCAAGATCTCTCGTTATTGTATCCTCCTCTAGCAGGAAAGCATCTGAGGGTATCAGAGTCGGCAAACAGGGCAGAATTGGAGGTGTCGATCATGGGGAAAGAGAACTTGACGATTAGGTTCTCGGGAGGAGAGGGAGAAGCCAGGGAATGGAAAGTGGCGATGGAAGAAGCAGCTAGGTTCGGTCAGAATCGTAAGCTAATGCCTTTCGTCATGTGTCATGAGGATCAGAAGCTAACAGGCCGTCCACAGACACACTTTCACTACGAGCTGATTCGAATTCTTCAGCACAACCTAAATCTCCTCTCTCCCCCATATCGACTGCTCACAACCCTATCCCTCGAGTTCTCAGCCCATCGAACGAAACTCTTTCTCCTCTCCAAAGTCAATATCCTTCCTTCCCACAAAACAATAACCCTTCCTCCGAACCCACTTCACCGAATTCGAATTATTCTCGTCAAGATTCTTTCAACGCACTCGGTGCTCCCCCTCCTCCTCAGCAACAGCAGCCGAGTTACCAAAACGATCCTCGAACGTATGGTCAACCTCCTGCAATTCCTCGTCCTGATCGAAACGCTAGTATCGCTCGAAATCAATCCCCGAATGGCTATGTTCCTTCTCCCTCTTCTTCCAGCTTCCCCGGCGACACTGGTTCTCGAGGAGCGTCTCCTCTCCGATCCGACTTCAACGCCCCTCCTCCCGTTTCTTACCCTTCGCATCAACAACAATCACCTTATCAACAAAACGGTCGTCAATCTCCATATCAGATCCATCCTCAACCTGGCGATTTCGGTCCACCTGGTCCACGAGGAGGAGGAGGTGGTAACAACGATTCTCGACCGTCCTCTCGAACATCGCAAAACTCGTTCGGATCAAGTTCGAACCGCACCGATAGATCTTCTGGTTACCCGGAACCTCCTCCTCCTCTACCGAAAGAACGAAGTTACAACGGACTCAACATCAGTGGTAGAGGAGGTCCGATCTATCCTACGAGCATGCGAACGGATCCTGGAGATTCCCGTTCAGTTTCAGGCAATAGCGACTATCTTTCACCGCACAACTCGGTCCATCGTTCGAAATCGGCGGAAGCTTTACGCATCGAACCTCCTCAACATTACCGAATGCCCTCACAAGCAATGTCGGACGAACGATCAGCCTCGAACCCCGCTTTCGCCTCGAGTCTAGGGAGTCGAATCGCTGGAGAAGATGACTCGCCTCCTCAATCTCCCGTCGACGCTCAAGGACCTCAAAAGACTTCAATCGTCGCCGACATGCGTTGCAAGATTTTCCTTCAACAACATCACTCGGTTTGGAAGAGTTTGGGAACCGCGAAACTCAAATTGTATCAATCGATGCCGAGCAACACGAAGCAACTCGTAGTCGACTCGGACAAGAGTAAAGGAAAGACTCTCATTTCGACCATCGTCCTCACGGATGGAGTTGAACGAGTTGGGAAGACGGGAGTTGCGATCGAATTGAGTGATCAAGGAGATCGTACTGGAATCATTTACATGTTACAGGTAAAGCTTTCACCCTCGTTCTGCGCCGCGTGATCACGATCACTGATGCATCTTTCTCGTTCCCGTAGATGAAAACTGAACAATCTGCGACTGGACTTTTCGACCAACTTCTCGTCGGTTCCGATCGAGCAAGACGATAACCCCAACAGACCCTACCCTCACCTATTTAGACCTTTTACGACCCCTACGATACCTCCCTCTTCCCCCCCTCTATGTTTAGCAACTGTTTCTTCATTCTATTTTGATACCCCTCCCTATTCATCACTCTCATACTGCTCTTACCTGTCATACTCGTCGCTTGTCTTCTCGTTCTCGGATCCCTTCTCACGCTTTATTACACCCTGCTTCTCTATCCTACTCTCATCGCAATGTCACGACTCTTCTGAAACTCGTCGCCGGGGATGTTTCTCCCTTGCCTTGCCTTGCGAAGGATTTTCCCCGTTTTCAGCGGCCTTCGGATCGTCTCCACTTTTTTCCCCTCCTTCCCTCCAACTTATCTTCAACTCAAGATGCCCTCAATCAAAGGAGTCGCACTCGTTACAATCCCGCTAGTTGCGGCACTCGCTGCCTATATTGCGCCCATCGTCACAATCTTGGGAATCTTCCGAGATATTCAACCTGTCAATAACGGTAAATGTGTAGCTATCAAAGGTGAGTTGCGACCTCAAGACCTCTCGAAAGCAGAGCTGACTCGTTTCAATCTTCAGGCCTGCAGGCTTGCGAGGATGCTTGGGTGGATTATTCTGCTGGAGTCGCTTACCTGTTAGTCCGAGTTGGTTCGTCTCTTCCGTAAAGTGAGGCTAACAAAGCTCTCTGTACAGAGTCTGTTCATCGCCTGCAGCTCGAAAAGCCTGGGTACCAGCGACACTTCACCTCGATTCCGCTTCCCTCCCGAAAGTTTCAACCGATTACATCGCAATTCTCGACCTCAAGGACAACTCGTACAAGAAGGTTCAACTCACCGGTCTACCTGCTGAAGCGACTGGAATCTACGTTCATGCGATCGATGTCGTTTCGGGAGCAAACGGGAAACGAACAGTCTTCATCAATTCTCATCGTCCCCCGAAGAATCGCTCGCTTGGAAAGACCCTGGGAGCAAACTCGGTCATTGAGATCTTTGAGACGACGGAGAACGATTACGAACTCAAATACGTCAAGACTGTCAGTCACCCTCTCATTCGAACGCCTAATAACGTGGTCGCTTTGAGCGAAACCTCCTTCTACGTTTCGAATGATCACCGACACAAGGTTCACTGGGTGAGCACTCCATTTCGATCCTGTCTTCGTTGATGTCGATCATTGATTTGTCGAATGCTCACTTTCTCTCCAGACTCGAGCTTTCGAAATGCTCAAATCTGTTCCTTCCGACATTATCTACTGCGACGTTTCAAAAGGTGTCGCTTGTAAGGTAGCAGCGGATGGAATCATTTATCCTAACGGTATCGCCAAGGGTCCCGACAACTTGCTCTATCAAGGTTCGACCCTCCAAGGACTCGTGCGAGTTTGGGAGGCGAAACCAGATCACACTCTCAAATCCATCGCTGAAGTACCTGTAAGTGTCTCGAGTGATTTCTTGTCGATATGAGTGATCGATGACTGATTAGCAGCCTTTCGTTACCGTTGCAGCTCGAACGACCTATCGACAACATTCACGTCGATGAAGATGGTTCAATCTACGCGACGACTCTCACCAAGGTGCTAGCATTCATGGAAGCTGGTAAAGACGGAGGAGTAGAGAAGAACTCTGCAGTCGAAATCTTCAGGATTTCAAACGATACAACGAAAGGTCACGGGTACAAAGCAGACCTCGTCTTCGCTGATGACGGAGAGATCGTCTCGTCCTCGACAACGGCTGCTCCTTACCGTGGCAAGCTCATTCTCACCGGTACGTTGGGCTCATCTCGTATAGGGAAAGGGTAGAGTGCTGATCTCTTAAACGTTTCGCAGGTGTCTTTTCTCGAGAAGTCAGTGTTTGCGATCTCAACTAAAACCCTCCCCCTCTAAAATATCATTTCCTTTTTCGTCTGGAAATGTCTATCTGTAGTAACGAAGTGTAGTACAAAAGTTCGTTGGTCTTTCCGCAAGGCTCTTTACGTAAAGTGAACGGCGACTTCGGAGATTCCGGATTGACTTTCGATGCAATTCTACGCCATACGAGAGCTACAGTCGACTGCAAGCGACGAGCCTCATAAAGCGATATTTTGTGTGTCGGTTTTCAACTTTGCGAATCTGAAGAATTTGTCGATCCTCCGAGTTGCTTGACCCTTCGCTTACTCCTCTCTACTTCTCTTTTCGACATTTTTCACACTATACGCTTGTACAGCACGATCAACACATCAAGACTAGCTGGTAGTTGCCTCTACAGAAAAGCCCTTCAACTAGCAAGTACCCTCGCAGCAACAAGAAATCAAACCTAGACAAACTTCGAAGTAAATTCGAGTCAAGCGTTAGAGCATGTCTGCAACTGCAGCTAGTAGGGCAACTGGTGGATATGTACCTCCTTTCGCTACTGCAACAGCCGCGGCAGGAGGAGGAGGAGGAGGATCAACATCGGGAGGAACTGGCATCTCGTTCGCTTCGATTGCCTCGAGAACTGCTGGAACCGCTACGGCAACTACTTCGATTCAGATTATAGATAGTACTGGAGGAGTCGATTCAAGTTCGCTTCTCGAATATTTCACCAAAGTTCGTGGATTCTCATCCTTCCTTCCGTTACTTCGCTCTTACTGACTCGT
>Ga0308161_1005590_pt1 | contig 10965 bp, 5 predicted proteins | sample PhyFR2_FD_201034 | JGI IMG/M metagenome (GOLD analysis project Ga0308161, IMG submission 201034) | Phyllosphere microbial communities from UC Gill Tract Community Farm, Albany, California, United States - DLSLF.R2 | ecosystem: Host-associated > Plants > Phyllosphere > Unclassified | place: USA...
GCCGCCGAAGGCCGCGTTCATCACTTCCAGCGCCGGATACTGGTCGCTCGTACGCTCCGCGCCAAAGGTCACCAGGCGCAGCGCGGTCTGCGGCGCGCCCGGCTTGTCGACCAGGACCACGCGCGCGCGCGTCGGGCCGGGCGTGCCCGGTGCGAACGGCGGCGCTTCCTCGCCCTGCCAGGCGCCGAAGTATTTTTCGGCCAGCGCCTGCAATTCCTCGCGCGTGATGTCGCCGGTGACCACCAGCGCCGCGTTCGACGGCACGTAATGGCGGCGCCAGAAGCCCTGCACATCCGCGCGCGTGACGGCGCGGATCGCGGGCTCGGTGCCCAGCTGGCCGTAGCCGTAGGGATGGCGCGGCCCGTACAGGGCGCCGGCGGCGGCCACCGAGGCCACGGCTTCGGCCTCGTCGCGCTGGCCCAGCAAGTCGCCCAGGCGGCTGGCGCGCTGGCGCTCGACTTCTTCAGGCGGGAAGGCCGGATGCAGCACCACGTCGGCCATGACGCCGAAGGCCTGCTCGAAGGTCGAACGCAGCGCCAGCAGCGACACCGCCGAGGCATTGGTACCGCTGTCGGCATCCATGAAGGCGCCCAGCTGCGCGATCTCCTCGGCAATCGCCAGGGCGCTGCGTTCCTGCGTGCCTTCGGTGAGCATTTGCGCGGTGAAGCCGGCCAGGCCGGGCAGGGCCAGCGGGTTGCTGTCGGCGCCGCTGCGGATCACGACCTCGGCCGACACCAGCGGCAGCGCCGGGTTGCGGTGGTGGATCACGGTCAGGCCGTTCGCGAGCCGGAAGGATTCGCCCAGCGGCAGCTGGAAGGCCGGCGCCGGGCCGGGCTGCGGCGCTTTGGCGCGCCAGGCTTCGGCTGCGTTGACGCCGGCGTGCTTCGCCTTGAAGGTTTTTGGTGCCTTCGGCACAGGCGGATCGTGCGGCAGCGTCGGCTCGCCCGGCACGCCGGCCACGACGACGCGGTTCTCCGGCTGCAGCCAGGTGCGCACGGCGCGCTGCACGTCGGCTGCCGTGATGCGGCGCAGGGCGGCGATGTCCTCGGCCAGGTAGCCCGGATTGCCGGTGAACTGGTTGTAGTGGTTCAGCTGGTCGGCCAGGCCGTCGCCGCCCAGCTGTTCCAGGCCGGTGAGCATGGCGGTCTCGATCTGGCGCCTGGCGCGTTCGACTTCCTGTGCTGTCGGGCCGTGCTCGCGCAGGGCGGCCAGTTCGGCGTCGATCGCCGCTTCCAGTTCCTGCGCGGTGTGGCCGGCGCGCGCCGTCACCTCGACCAGGAAGGTCGAGGCCAGGGCGCGCGCATCCTGGTCGGCGTCGACGTCCTGGGCGATCTGGCGCTCGTAGACCAGGGACTGGTACAGGCGGCTGGATTTGCCGCCGGCCAGGATCTGCGCCGCCACCGACAGTTCGGCGTCGCCCGGCTGGTAGGCCGGCGGCGTGAGCCAGCCCATGTAGACGCGCGGCAGCTCGACGCGGTCGGGTACCGTCAGGCGGCGTTCCTCGGTGATGGGCGGCGTCGTCACTTGCGGGCGCGGGACATCGGGGCCGCGCTTCAGGCTGCCGAAGTATTTCGCCACCAGGGCGCGCGCTTTGGCCTTGTCGATGTCGCCGGCGATCACGATGCTGGCGTTGTTCGGGCCGTAGTAGCGGGTGAAGAAGTCGCGCACGTCGGCCAGCTTCGCGTTCTGGATGTCGGTGTGCGAGCCGATCACCGAGGCGTAATACGGGTGCTCGGGCGGGAACAGCGCGTGGTTCAGGGCTTCCTCGACGATCCCGTAGGGTTCGTTTTCCACGGTTTCGCGGCGCTCGTTGCGCACCACGTCCTGCTGGTTGGTGAGCGACTTCTGGTCGAGCACGTCGAGCAGGTAGCCCATGCGGTCGGCATGCACCCACAGGGCCAGCTCGAGCTGGTTGGCGGGCACGGTGTCGTAGTAGCTGGTGCTGTCGTAGCCGGTGCCGCCGTTGCTGTCGCTGGCGCCGGCGCCTTCCAGCAGGCGGTCGGCCAGGCCGCGCGGCAGGTGTTTGCTACCGGCGAACATCATGTGCTCGAACAGGTGGGCGAAGCCGGCCAGGCCGGGCGCCTCGTTGGCCGGGCCGACGTGGTACCAGACGTTGACGGCCACCACGGGCAGGCGCTTGTCTTCGACCAGGATGACTTGCAGGCCGTTCGGCAGCGTGTACTTGTCGAAGGCGATGTGCGGGATGTCGGGCGGCGCGGCGGGAGGGACAGGCGCTGCACCTCCGGTCTGCGCGCCAGCGCTATTCAAAGCGGCCAGCAGCACGGATGCGGCGAACAGCGGTCGGGTTTTCATGCGGTACTCCAGGAATCATTTCAGTGTGTCAGTGGCAGGCGGCGCTGCCATGGTCGGGCGGCGATGCATTCGGCAGCATAGGTGGGGTCGCTTCCAGCAATTCCCAGTCGTAGCCGTCTTCGCGCAGCTGCAGGCGCAGCACGGCATTGCGGCTGGCGTCGCGCACTTCGCTGTGCTTCTCGAAGAGGAGGAAGGGCGTGGCAAAGGCGCCGCCGGTGCCGACCACGAACTGGCGCATCCCGCGTGGGTCCGGCTTGCCGTTGGCGTCCTGCGGCGCGAAGCGTTCGTAGTCGTGGTCGTGACCGGACAATACCAGTTCCGCGCCGGCCGCGTGCAGCAGGGCCCAGGCATCGCGCATTGTCGGCACGCTGCCGTGCCCGCCCGAACTGTACAGCGGATGGTGCCAGAAGGCGAGGGTGCAGCGGCGCGGGTTGTTCTTCAGCTCTTCACGCAGCCAGTCGAGCTGGGCCGCGTGGAGGCCGGGCGCCAGGTTGCTGTCGAGGGAGATCACGCGCCAGCTGCCCAGGTCCAGGCTGTACCAGCTGCGCCCCGGGCGTCCGGCGCGTTCGCCGAAATAGGCGAAATAGGGCAGGGCGCCCTTCGTGTAGTACTCGTGGTTGCCGGGCGTCGGCCAGGTGCGCTCCTTAAAGCGGCCCCAGGTCGGGTCGTAGCAGTCGGCGAATTCCTTGGCCGTGCCGCGCGGGTAGGTGTGGTCGCCCAGGGTCAGCACCACGGCTTGCGGGTCGACAGCCAGGCCGGCGGCCACCACGGCGGCGGTATCGGCCGCACCCGACCAGCGCGGGTCGGGATGGGCGCAGCGGGCGATGTCGCCGGCGGCGTACACGGTTTGTACCGGCGGCGTCTGCACCGGCGCCGCCTGCACCGCAGGAATGAGCGGACCCGCCAGCAGGCCCAGGCCCGCCAGCGACAGGTAGAACCGGAGCGCCGCCCGCACTATTCAATAAAGCGCAGCAGTCCGCGCAGCGCGTGGATGACGGTCTGCTCGCGCACGGCCTGGCGGTCGCCCTGGAATACCAGGCGCTCGGTAAAGGTGGTGTCGCCGCGCGCCCAGCCGAAACAGACCGTGCCGACCGGCTTGCCCGGCACCGCGCCGGTAGGACCGGCAATGCCCGTGGTCGAGAGCGACACGTCGGCATTGCTGTTCGAGAGCGCGCCCTCGGCCATGGCGCCGGCGACTTCCTCGCTGACGGAACCGAATTGCGCGATCAGCGCCGCCGGCACGTCCAGCAATTCGGTCTTCGAGTTGTTCGAGTAGGTGACGAAGCCGCAGTCGAACCAGGCGGTGGAGCCGGCGATCTCGGTGACGGCCTGTGACACGCCGCCGCCGGTGCAGGATTCGGCGGTGGCCAGCACCAGGCGCTTGGCCTGCAATGCCGCGCCGACCTCCGTAGCGAGTTCGATCATTTCGTTGCTCATGCGGCTCCTCCAGTGTCGATACCGTTGCGCCGCAGGCAAAAGGAGACGGGCGGCGGCGCGGCAGCACTGGCCGCGCAGGAACCATTCTAGCGCGCGGCGGCGGCGGCCGGTGTAGCAAACTTGCATGGAAAATCGGCGCCGATGCTATCCAAACGACAAGGGACGGCGTAAAGTGGCGGGCTTCAGTACACGAAATGTTCCGTGCGACACTCGGGCATACCATGCTGCTATCCTGCATCGCTGCGGTCTGCTGCTGCGTTTCTTTTATTCATTCAAACACCATGTTGCTTCATCAATACGCGTGCTGCCGGGCCTGGCCGGCGCGGTCGTGATGGTTTTCGCCATCCGGGCCGCGTGGCGCGTGCGCGGAACGCTTTCCTCCATTCCGATCGGCGCGGCCGCATGATCCGCCTGCCCTCGATCCGCAAGAAGCTGGTCGCCGTCGTGATGGCCACCACCCTGGCCGCGCTGGTGGTCTCGGTCGGGCTGGTGATCGGCTACGACCTGCGCAGCTACCACCGCACCCTGGTCAACGATCTCTCGACCCAGGCCGAACTGGTCGGCCATATGAGCTCGGCCGCCCTGAGCTTCGACGACGCGCGCCTGGCCAGCGAAAACCTGGCCCTGCTGCGCACCCGGCCGATGGTCGCCGCCGCCGCCATCTACGACGATCGCGGGCGCCTGTTCGCGTCCTACGCGGCCGATGGCGCCGGCACCGTCTTCCCGGCGCGCGCCGAACGCGCGGCCGCCCGCATCGAGGGCGACCACCTGGTCGTGTTCCGCCCGGTGCTGGAGAACGGCGAAACCGTGGGCACGGTCTGGCTGCGCGCCGAGAACCGCCTGCTGGCGCGTACCCTGGACTATCTCGCCATCGCGCTCGTCGTGACCCTGCTGGCGATGGCGATCGCCTACCTGGTGATGCGGCGCCTGGGCCGCATCATCACCGCGCCCATCGTGGCGATCACCGAGATCGCCCACGACGTGGTGGCCAAGCGCGATTATTCGCGCCGCGCGCCGCGCATCAGCAACGACGAGGCGGCCGAACTGGTCGATTCCTTCAACGCCATGCTGAGCGAGATCGAAAGCCGCACGCGCGAGCTGGAAGACTCGAACGCCGCCATCGTGCGCGAAGCCCAGGAGCGTTCGCGCGCCCAGCAGGAAGTGATGCGCCTGAACGAACAGCTCGAACACCGGGTCGACGAACGCACCCTGCAGCTGGCGCTGGCCAACGCCGAACTGGCCAACGCCATCGACGAGGCGAGGAACGCCAACCAGGCGAAATCGGCTTTTCTCTCGTCGATGAGCCACGAGCTGCGCACGCCGCTCAATGCCATCCTCGGCTTCGCCCAGATCCTCACCTCGGAAGCGCTGCCGACCAGCGACGCGCAAAAGAAGGAATTCGCCAGCCATATCCTGAAGTCCGGGCGCCACCTGCTGACATTGATTAACGAGATCCTGGACCTGGCCAAGGTGGAATCGGGCACGATCCCGCTGAGCATGGAGCCGGTGGCCCTGGGCGAGATCCTGGAAGAATGCCGCACCATGATCGCGCCGCTGGCGGCCGGGCGCGGCATCCGCGTGCTGTTCCCGGAGCAGGTGGGCGCGGTGCTGCTGGCCGACCGCACGCGCCTGAAGCAGGTGCTGCTGAATCTCCTGTCGAACGCGGTCAAGTACAACCGCGAGGCCGGCGCCGTGGTGCTCGACTGCGCGCAAGCCGGGCCGGGGCGCCTGCGCATCTCGGTGCAGGACACCGGCCTGGGCCTGCGTCCCGACCAGCTCGACAGCTTGTTCCAGCCCTTCAACCGCCTGGGCCAGGAAGCCGGTACCCAGGAAGGCACCGGCATCGGCCTGGTGGTGACGCGCCGCCTGGTGGAGCTGATGGGCGGATCGATTCACGTGAGCAGCAGCCCCGGCGTGGGCAGCGTGTTTTCCATCGAACTCGGCACCACGGCGCCGGCAGCGGGGCGCGGCGCGGCCGAGGGCGAGCTGGCGGCGCCGCCGCCCGAGCGCGCCGCCGGCGAGCCGCACCTGGTGCTCTACATCGAGGACAATCCGGCCAACCTGAGGCTGGTCGAGGAAATCGTGCGCTTCCGGAGCGATCTGCTGCTGGTTTCCGCGGGCGACGGCCCGGGCGGCCTGGCGCTGGCGCGCGAACGGCGCCCCGACATCATTTTGATGGACATTAACCTGCCCGGCATGAGCGGCTACGAGGTGCTGGCCGCATTGCGGCGCGACCCGCAGACGGCCGCCATCCCGGCCATCGCCCTGTCGGCGAACGCCATGGCCAGCGACATCGAGCGCGGCATGGCGGCAGGCTTTTTCCGCTACCTGACGAAACCGGTCGACATCGACAGGTTCAACGAAGCGATCGACGGCACGCTGGCCCAGCTGGCTGCCGGGAAAGGACAAGAAACATGATCACGCCCGCCGAGGTGCGGCGTGCACGCGTGCTGGTGGTCGATGACCAGCCCGTCAACGTGCAGCTGCTCGAATACCTGCTGAAGACCACCGGCTACGAGAACGTGCACAGCACCACCGACCCGCGCCAGGTGGTGGCCCTGCACCTGAAGTACCGCTTCGACCTGATCATCCTCGACCTGCACATGCCGCACATGGACGGCTTCCAGGTGATGGAGGCCTTGAAGCCGCTGGAAAGCGAATCCTGGCTGCCGGTGCTGGTGGTGACGGCCGAACCGGATAAAAAGCTGGCCGCGCTCGAAGCCGGCGCGCGCGACTTCATCGGTAAGCCCCTCGACACGGTGGAGGTGATGACGCGCATCCGCAACCTGCTCGAAGTGCGCCTGATGCACCGCGAGTCGCTGGCCCACGGCGCCAACCTGGAACGCACGGTACGCGAGCGCACGGCCGAACTCGAGCGCTTCCGGCGCGCCATGGATGCCACCTCCGACGGCATCTTCCTGATCGACGCCGCCAGCCTGGCGCTGGTGGACGTGAGCGACGGCGCCTGCCGCCTGCTCGGCTTTTCGCGCGAAGCCCTCCTGCGCATCGACCCGGTGGCGCTCGGCCTGACCACCGCCGACCAGCTGCAGCGCCACCTCGACACCAACGGCGCCGCCCACGAATCCGACATCGCCGAGACCGAGCTGCTGCGCGCCGGCGGCGAAGGCGCGGTGCCGGTCGAGATCAGCTGGCAGTGGGAAGAGGCGGGCAGCAGCAAGCTGTTGATTGCCGTGGCGCGCGACATCAGCGAGCGCCGCCACGCCCAGCAGCGCCTGAGGCACCTGGCCAGCTACGACGCGCTGACCGGCCTGCCGAACCGCACCCTGTTCTTCCAGAACCTGCGCGAAGCGATCGAGCTGGCCCAGGACAAGGCCTGGCGCGTGGCGGTGCTGTTCATCACGCTCGACCGCTTCAAGATCGTCAACGATTCGCTGGGCCCGGCCCTGGGCGACGAACTGCTGCGCCAGTTCAGCAACCGCCTGATGCGCGTGATGGACCTGCGCGACGCCGTTGGCCGCCTCGGCGGCGACGAGTTCGCGGTGGTGCTGAACATGACGCGCGAGCAGGGACGCGAACACAGGCGCGAGCCGGTCCACGTGGCCAACGAGATCCGCGAAGCGCTGCGCACGCCTTTCGATTTGAACGGGAAGAAGGCGGTGCTCACGGCCAGCATCGGCATCGCCATGTACCCGGACGACGCCCTGGAGCCCGGCACCCTGGTGAAGTACGCCGACACCGCCATGGTGCGCGCCAAGGAAGCGGGGCGCGACGGTTACCGCTTCTTCACCGCCGGCATGAACGTGCAGGTGCTGGCCCGCCTCGATCTCGAAGTGGCGCTGCGCGGCGCGCTCGAGGGCGAGCAGTTCGTGCTGCATTACCAGCCCAAGCTGGAACTCAACACCGGCCGCGTGACCGGCGTGGAAGCGCTGCTGCGCTGGAACCGGCCCGGCCACGGCCTGGTGTACCCGGCCGAATTCGTGCCGGTGCTGGAAGAAACCGGCATGGTGGTGCGCATCGGCGACTGGATCGTCGACGCAGCCTGCCGCCAGATCGCCGAGTGGAACGGGCAGGGCGTGCGCGAAGTGCGCGTGGCCGTGAATGTGTCGAGCCGCCAGTTCGTCGAGGGCGACCTCGAAGGCGTGGTGCGCGCCGCCATCGAACGCCACGGCATCGACCCTGGCATGCTGGAACTCGAGCTGACCGAAAGCGCGCTGATGACCAACGCCGAGCGCACCATCGAGGTGCTGCAGCGCCTGAAGGCGCTCGGCATCCGCATCGCGATAGACGACTTCGGCACCGGTTACTCCTCGCTGGCTTACCTGAAGCGCTTCCCGATCGACAAGCTCAAGATCGACATCGCCTTTGTGCGCGACATCGTCACCAACCCGGACGACGCGGCGATCGCCCTGGCCATCATCAGCATGGCGCACAGCCTGCACATGCAGGTAATCGCCGAGGGCGTGGAAACGCGCGCCCAGATGGCGTATTTACGGCGCAACCGCTGCGACGAGATCCAGGGCTTTCACTTTTCGCGCGCGCTGCCGGCGGCCGCGCTGGCCGCGCTGGTGCGCAAGAACCGCGCCACCCCCGACATGCCGGCCGCCGACGACAGCAACGTCCAGACCATCCTGGTGGTCGACGACGACGCCGACACCCTGAGCGCACTGCACCGCCTGTTCAGGCGCGACAACTACCGGGTGCTGACGGCGTCGTCTCCGGCCGAGGCCTTCGAGGCGCTGGCGCTGTACCGGGTGCAGGTGGTGCTGTGCGACCAGCGCATGCCGGTGATGAGCGGCACCGAGTTCCTGAGCAAGGTGAAGGAGATGTACCCCGACACGATGCGGATCATCTTGTCCGGTTATACGGGCGTGAACGTGGTGCTCGATTCGATCAACCGCGGGGCGATCTACAAGTTTTATACGAAACCGTGGAACGATGCGGAGTTGCGCGATAACGTGCGGCTGGCGTTCCGGCAGTACTGGATGGAGCATGGGCCGTATGATGACCGCAAGGTGCCGAGGGTGGGGTGAGTTGTTGCGGTGGTGGTGCGCATAGGTACGACAGCGTGGACTCGGGAGTCCACCCTACGAAACCCGGGTTTCGTAGGGTGGACACCTGTGTCCACGCGGTACAACGCTCGAACATCAACCGCCGCTGAAATGATCCCACCCTTTGACCTGCAAATCGATCGGCGCCCCTGACGCATCCACGAACCGCAACCCGGCTTCGGCATCGATCGTCCCCACCCGCGTTACCGGCGTGCCGGACGCCACACTCGCCGCAATCACGGCCTCCCGGTCATCGCGCCGCGCCGCGAAGCACAACTCGTAATCGTCGCCGCCGGCCACGGTGAACCGGCGCCGCCACTCCAGCGGCTGGCGAGACAACACCGGCCCCGCCGGCAGCGCATCCACCTCGAGCGTCGCGCCCACGCCGGACGCCGCCAAAATGTGCCCCAGATCCCCCACCAGCCCATCCGAGATATCCAGCGCCGCCGGCGGCTGCGCCAATGCGGCCAGCGCACGCCCCAGCGCCACGCGCGGCGTCGGCATGTGCATGCGCGCCGCCGCCAGCAGGTGTTCGTCCTCGCCCAGCGCATATTCCCGCCAATACCCCGCCAGCGCCAGCCGCGCATCGCCCAGCGTCCCCGAAATCCAGATATCGTCGCCGGCGCGCGCCGCATCGCGCCGCAGCGCCTGCCCCGGTTCGACTTCGCCGAACACGGTAATACAGATATTCAGCGGCCCGCGCGTGGTGTCGCCGCCGATCAGCTCGCAGTCATGGGCATCGGCCAGCGCGAACAGCCCGGCGGAAAAGCCTTCCAGCCAGTCGGGATCCGCTTCCGGCAGCGCCAGCGCCAGCGTGAACCCGAGCGGGCGCGCGCCCATCGCCGCCAGGTCGGATAAATTTACCGCCAGGCACTTGTGCCCCAGCATGCGCGGGTCGGCCTTGGGGAAGAAATGCCGCCCCTCGACCAGCATGTCGGACGAGATCGCCATCTGCATGCCGGGCGTGGGGGCGAGCAGGGCGCAGTCGTCGCCGATGCCGAGCACGGCTTTGCCGGGCCGGTTGCGGCGGAAGTAGTGTTTGATGAGATCGAATTCGGAAAGCATGCGCGCATTCTACCGTTGCCACTCTATCCATACCGCACTGCCGGCGATCCATAATACTTACCAATATGACACCGCCTACCATCAGTTAAGCTTCTAAAGCGCCCGAGGAGTGGAAAATACGTAGCCGCCAGAAAGAGTCAGTCTGATAAAATTGGAGGTTCCCCTCTAGTTCAGGAAGGCTGCATAGCATGGATTCGTCATCGGATAAAAAAGAAGAATTACGCCAACAACTGCGTGCTGCAGCGCTCGAATACCACCAGTTTCCCCGTCCCGGCAAGATCGCCGTCACCCCGACCAAGGGCCTGCTGAACCAGCGCGACCTGGCGCTGGCGTATTCGCCCGGCGTCGCGGCGCCTTGCGAAGAGATCGTCAAGGACCCGGCGGCCTCGTACAAGTACACTTCGCGCGGCAACCTGGTGGCCGTGATCTCGAACGGCACCGCCGTCCTCGGCCTGGGCAACATCGGCCCGCTGGCCTCAAAGCCTGTCATGGAAGGCAAGGGCGTGCTGTTCAAGAAGTTCGCCGCGATCGACGTCTTCGACATCGAGATCGCCGAGAACGACCCGGATAAACTGGTCGACATCATCGCCTCGCTGGAACCGACCTTCGGCGGCGTGAACCTGGAAGACATCAAGGCGCCGGAGTGCTTCTACATCGAGCGCAAACTGCGCGAGCGCATGAAGATCCCGGTCTTCCACGATGACCAGCACGGCACGGCGATCATCGTCGGCGCCGCCATCCTGAACGGCCTGAAGGTCGTCGGCAAGGACATCAAGAACTGCAAACTGGTCGTGTCCGGCGCCGGCGCCGCGGCCCTGGCCTGCCTCGACCTGATCGTCGACCTCGGCTTCCCGATCGAGAACATTTATGTGACCGACCTGGCCGGCGTGGTCTACAAGGGCCGCACCGAGCTGATGGACCCGGACAAGGAACGCTTTGCCCAGGAGACCGAGCAGCGTACGCTGTCGGAGATCATTCCCGGCGCCGACATCTTCCTCGGCCTGTCGGCCGGCGGCGTGCTGAAACCCGAGATGGTGGCGCAGATGGCGGCCAACCCCATCATCCTGGCCCTGGCCAACCCGAATCCGGAAATCCTGCCGGAAGACGCGAAAGCCGTGCGCAGCGACGTCATCATCGCCAC
>Ga0308161_1005591_pt1 | contig 10965 bp, 10 predicted proteins | sample PhyFR2_FD_201034 | JGI IMG/M metagenome (GOLD analysis project Ga0308161, IMG submission 201034) | Phyllosphere microbial communities from UC Gill Tract Community Farm, Albany, California, United States - DLSLF.R2 | ecosystem: Host-associated > Plants > Phyllosphere > Unclassified | place: USA...
TACTTGTTGTCGTTCTTGCTCTTGGTCACCGAGTCATTGACGTTGATGGCCGGGATTTTCAGCTCGCCCTTGGCCAGCATGTCCAGCAGGCGGTGTACGCCGGTGGTGGTTTCTTCGGTGACGCCGTGGACGCGGTCCAGGATCGCCGGGTATTTCTTGTGCAGCAGCTCGGTCAGGTCGCCGCCGTCGTCGAGGATCATGTTGGCATCCCAAGGCGCGCCATCTTTGAGGATGGTTTGCTCCAGGCACCACTCGTACTCTTCTTCGGTCTCGCCTTTCCAGGCGTAAACCGCGATACCGGCAGCAGCGATCGCAGCGGCGGCCTGGTCTTGAGTCGAGAAGATGTTGCAGGACGACCAACGCACTTCGGCACCCAGGGCAACCAGGGTTTCGATCAGTACGGCAGTCTGAATGGTCATGTGGATGCAGCCGAGAATCTTCGCGCCCTTGAGCGGTTGCTCGCCGGCGTACTTGCGACGCAGGCCCATCAGGGCTGGCATCTCGGATTCGGCGATAAAGGTTTCGCGACGGCCCCAGGCGGCGAGGGACATGTCGGCGACTTTGTAGTCGGTGAAATCTGCAGGCGTGTTGACAGCGCTCATGAAGAGCCTCCATTCGTAGTGTGCGAATGGGCGCCGTTGTGCGTTTAGTATCAGGCCAGGGGAATCAGGCCGGACAACGCCCCATCCGAGCCTGACAGGTTGAACCTGCTGCAGCGCCCCTCGGACAGGTGGCGGGAGAACGGTAGTAGCCGTTCGAAATCGGGGGCGATTATAACGGTCTTTGAGCGACTATTGGCAAGCTACAAGCTACAAGCGGCAAGTAAAAGCAAATCGGCTTTTAACTTGCAGCTTATAGCTTAAAACTTGAAGCTGGGGGCCATACCCCAATCCTCCAAACACCTCACCCCCGGAGCCCCCCATGAACTTTCACACCCGCAAATGGGTAAAACCCGAAGACCTCAACCCCAACGGCACCCTGTTCGGCGGCAGCCTGCTGCGCTGGATCGACGAAGAAGCAGCCATCTACGCCATCGTCCAACTGGGCAACCAGCGGGTGGTGACCAAATACATTTCCGAAATCAATTTCGTCAGCGCGTCGCGCCAGGGCGACATTATCGAGTTGGGTATCACCGCCACCGAGTTCGGCCGCACCTCCATCACGCTGACCTGTGAAGTGCGTAACAAGATCACCCGCAAAAGCATCCTCACCGTGGAAAAAATGGTCTTCGTCAATCTCGGTGAAGACGGCCTGCCGGCCCCTCACGGCCGTACAGAGATCAAGTACGTGAAAGACCAGTTCCAGGATGGCAGCCTGAGTGAATAACGCGGCAGCGGTTGGATTTTCTTTACCGGATCATTCTGTCTGGATCTTTGCGTAGCGTTCCCGTCACTCAGTCTCACACCCTGCAGTGAGAGACTTGCATATGAAAGTGTCCGGTCCGGTTTTTCAGGTTCAGCCGCCGTTGCCTTACCCTTTGGACCCAAGCAGTAGCACCTCGTTGGTCGAGGATTTAGGGCCACGTAAGTTGAGCCTCTATCGCGACAGCAGTGGCGCAGTGGAGGTGGTTTTGTCACCGCCTGCGCCTGGACACCTGGTGCTCAGCGGTGGCGGTGCCAAAGGTGTTGCCTTTTCCGGGATGGCGCAGGCGCTTGAAGATGTCGGGAAAATGCAGGGTATCAAGGTGGTTTCCGGCTCATCCGCAGGGGCAATCTCCGGCGTGTTACTTGCCAGCGGCATGGAGGGCAAGGCTTTCGATACCCTCTCGGATCGCATCGACCTGCCTGGGTTGCTCAACAGCCACGACCCGGTGACGGCCTGGCTGCAAAACGCCAGTTCAAGCCTTGGCAAACTCGCCAGGCATCTGCCTGGCCCGGTCGGCAATATTTCCCAGCTTTTATTGACCATGATGCCGCGCCTGCAGACCGAGGCGCCCCAGTTGGTGGAGATGATGCGCAATGAGTCGCGCAAATCAATTCTCGCCCATATCGCCGACACGCCCAGGGCCACCCGGTCAGCCGAACTCATGAAGATTGCCGACCGGCTCAGTGCCGGAGGGGCGCCGACCTTTCGTGATCTTGAAGTGTTGAACCGCGCTATCCCGGCAATCAAGCAACTCAACATCACCGGTAGAGCTATGTTCGACGGTCGCCCACAGTTGGTGGTGTTCAACGCCAACCTGACCCCGGACATGGACATCGCCCGCGCTGCGCATATCTCGGGTTCGTTGCCGGTGCTGTTCAAGAGCCCGATGGAGCAGGGTCACGCATTTCAGGAGAGGGCAGAAGTTACGGCCTTTCGCGATGGTGGGCTCCTCCTCAATACCCCAGCTCCCAATATCTTTGACCGTTCATCGCCAGAGAACGCCTTGAACAGAGACGAGCCCCTGATCGTCCAATTCGAATCCGAAAAGCCTGCAACGCCGCAAAAAAGCGGTGGTTTTTTCAGTCATCTGGTCGACACCTTTACCGATACGCCGCACACGGCGGCCCAGGCTTATCAAGATGACCGGCTCAAGGCACTTGCTGATCAGACCGTGACGTTGCCGCTGAACACCACAAATGGTGACTTCCGCGGCCTGCTCAATGGCACCGTCAACTTCACCATGACCCCTGAACAGAAAGATTATCTGCAGGCGCTGGCGCGTCAAACGGTAGCGGCCCATCTGGAAAGGCGTGACACAACACGTGAGCATTATCAGTTCGCCTCATTGGAAGGCGCGCTGTTGGCGATGGATGATGAATTCATCACCCGTGTCCAGGGTCACTTGGAGAACGATCCGGCTGCCGTAGCCGTACTGAAGTTTCGCGAGGATGCTTGCGAGGCGTTGGGGGGCCTGGACGGTGCGATTACGGATGCCAATCAAACTTCAGGAGCGCTTGCGCTCACGCCGAAGTTGGCATCGGCGCTACGTAATCTGGACGCACTTGCTCGTCGGCCCGAACAAGTCGAGTGGCTGGGGCGGCGCCTAAATGCGGGTGGGCAGCGTAATTTCCAGCAGCTTTTGCAGATGAGCGCCAAGCAGGCGTCGGTTAAAACGCCAACCTCCAAGGTCATGACCAGTGCCATTGCCGAAATGCAGAGGCGCGATATTGCGGTGAAGGCTGAGAACTTCACCCGTGAGGTCATTTACCCATTGCAGTTCCGCCCGGGCCAACCCGATGCCAACGTCGAGTTGCTGCAAGCGGCGGCGTGTGACTTGGCCAAGGCGACCACGCCGGCAGCATTCAACCGCGTGCTTGACGGCATTGTCCAAAACTACGGAGCACGCAATAAACCCTGGAGTGAATCGGTCAATTCCACCACTGTGGAACAGGCCAGGGCCTGGCGCATTCCGGTTTAGTGACCTGGCCACTGAACAGCCATCGCTGGGACGTGTCGTAGCTACAGGCACCCCTTGGACTCTGGACCATCATGGCCATACACGAAGACGGCAAAACTCCCAACCTGTCGCAGGAAGAGCAGCAGGATGTGGACAAGAACCAGCCACCCCGTGCAGCGGTGCTGCATGAAATCATCCGCACCCAGGGTGACCAGGAACTGGAGCGCAGCGTGGCCGCCTTGTGGTGGTCGGCATTGGCCGCCGGGTTGACCATGGGCCTGTCGCTGATGGCCATGGGTCTGCTCAATTCACGCCTGCCCGAGGGTGAAGCATTCAAGGTGATTGCCAGCTTCGGCTACTGTGCGGGCTTTCTGGCGGTGATTCTTGCGCGCCAGCAACTGTTCACCGAAAACACGCTTACCGCTGTGCTGCCGGTCATGAGCAAGCCAACGCTGGCCAATGCCGGGCGTCTGCTTCGGCTGTGGTCAGTGGTGCTGGTCGGCAACCTCTGCGGCACCCTGTTGGTGGCCTATGTGATGCTGCACCTGCCGATCTTCGATACCAAGACCGACATGGCCTTCCTGGAGATCGGGCGCAAGATCATGGAAAACGACCCCGGCCAGATGTTCGCCAAGGGCATCGTCTCCGGCTGGATGATCGCCACCATGGTGTGGATGATTCCATCGATGGAAAGCGCCAAGATGTGGATCATCATCCTGATCACCTACCTGATGGCGCTGGGGGATTTCACCCATATCGTGGTGGGTTCGGCAGAAGTGTCTTATCTGGTGTTTGCCGGCGAGCTGCCGTGGAAGGATTTCTGGCTGGTGTTTGCCGGCCCGACACTGGCCGGCAACATCATCGGGGGCAGCTTTATCTTTGCCTTGATCAGCCATGCGCAGATTCGCAGCGAAGGCAGTCTGCCGGGCAAGAAGGCTGCGGACCCAAGGCATCCGCAGCCTATCGACCAGGATCAGTGAGCGTCAGGCGTGGCCTGGGGCTCGTCTCGGGTCACGCGCTTGACCAGCTTGCCGATGCTCAACCCCTGCAACAGGATCGAGGACAGCACCACGATGTAGGTGATGCTCAGCAGCAAGTCGCGCTCCGGGCCCAGTGGCAGGGCCAACGCCAATGCCACCGAAACCCCGCCGCGCAAGCCGCCCCAGGTCAGGATACGAATGGTGCCGCGGGGCACCGTGCGCCAGCGGCGCAGCAGCAGGATCGCCGGGGCTACGGTCAGCAGGCGCGAAAGCAGGATCGCCACTGCGAGCAAACTGGCCGCAAACACGTGCAGCCAGTTGAACGGCAACAGCAGCAGTTCCATGCCGATCAGCGCAAACAGCAAGGCGTTGAGCATGTCGTCGAGCAATTCCCAGAAACCGTCCAGGTAGCGCCGGGTCATGTCGTTCATCGCCAGCTTGCGCCCCAGGTTGCCGATGATCAGCCCGGCCACCACCATCGCAATCGGTGCAGAGACGTGCAGCTCGGTGGCCATCGCCGAGCCGCCGATCACCAGGGCCAGGGTCAGCATGACTTCGATCTGGTGTTGTTCGATGCTCTTGATCATCAGGTACACCAGGTAGCCGATCAGCCCGCCGAACACCACGCCGCCAACTGCTTCATGGACGAACAGCATGGCGGTGGCGCCCACGGTAGGCGTCTCGCCCAATTGCGCGATACCCAGCAGGACGGTAAAGACCACCACCGCCGTGCCGTCGTTGAACAGTGACTCGCCGACGATGGTGGTTTTAAGCGGTTTCGACGCATTGGCAGTACGCAGCACACCCAACACCGCAATCGGGTCGGTGGGCGAGATCAACGCGCCGAACAGCAGGCAGTAGAGGAAACTCACGTGCCAGCCGAACAGGGCAAAGATGTAGTACGCCAGGCTGCCGATCACTACCGTGGCGATCAGCACGCCGAAGGTTGCCAGCAGGCCGATGGGCCAGCGGTAGCTGCGCAGGTCGCTGAGGTTGACGTGCAAGGCACCGGCGAACAGCAGGAACGACAGCATCCAGTTCATCAGCAAGTCGCCGAAGTCGATCTGGCCGATCAGTTGCTGGATACGCTCCTCAAGGCCGGGGTAGCCGAGCACGCTCAGGCCTTGCAGGATCAGGGAAAACAGCAGGGCCGTGACCATGACGCCGATGGTGGGCGGCAGGCCGATAAAGCGGAAGTTCACATAGGTGAGCAGGGTGGTGAGGCAAATGAAGGCGGCGACAAGTTCAAGCATCCGGGGTCCTTGGAGTGGGAGGAAGATCAGTGATGAGTGGGGGGATGGACCGCAGCAGCGGCGTGAGGTTGCACGGCGCCCGATAGAACCTTTTGGTGCGGGGCGGCTCTTAGCGGGTAAGTGCGGTTTGGTATGTTTAGTGCTAAAACTCTAATCGCTGTTTAAAACTACAAAAGGAATGAGTGATGACGGTCGCTTTCTGGTGTGTGTTGATCGCAATTTTTCTGCCTTACCTGTGTACAGGCGTGGCCAAGTTCAGCCAGGGCAAGTTCGGGCCTCGGCAGAATCACGACCCGCGTGCTTTCCTGGACACCCTGCAAGGGGTTGCCAAGCGTGCCCACAGTGCGCAACTCAACGGCTTTGAAGTCACCCCGGCGTTTGCGGCGGCGGTGATAATCGCGCATCTGGCCGGTACGGCCGAGCTGGTGACCATCAATGTGTTGGCCGTGCTGTTTATCACCAGCCGCCTGCTGTACATCATTTGCTACCTGGCCGACTGGGCAATAATGCGTTCGGTGGTGTGGACTGTGGGCATGGCGTTGATTGCAAGTTTCTTCTTTGTCTCGATCTAGGGCCTGACATGCCCCCATTGTGGGAGCGGGTTGGTTGTGGTGAGCGGGCCCCATTCACCACAGAAGCCCGCTCATCACAATAAGCCTTGTTTCACCGTTGGTTGTCAGCGTCTGTCAGGTTCCAGTCGGTGCATCCGGGACCTGTGGCAACGCTGCGCCCTTGGGCCACAACATCCAGATTTGCCCTTGCTGCTTCATATTCCCGGCCAGTTCCCCCGCCGCATCGCCGGTGCCCCAGAACAAGTCCGCACGCACTTCGCCGGTGATTGCACCTCCCGTATCCTGCGCCGCAACCGGACGTGCCAACGGCGTGCCGTCAGGCTTGGTGGTCGACAGCCACAACAAGCTGCCCAGCGGAATCACCTTGCGATCCACCGCCACGCTGTAGCCTGCGGTCAACGGCACATTCAGCGAGCCACGCGGGCCTTCGTTGCTGTCGGGGCGGGCGCTGAAGAACACGTAGCTGGGGTTGCTTGCCAGCAACTCCGGGATTCGCTCCGGGTGCGCCTTGGCCCAGGCACTGATGGCGCCCATGGTCACGTCTTCTTTCTTCAACTCGCCCTGCTCCACCAGCCAGCGGCCGATAGGGCGGTAGGGGTAGCCGTTCTGGTCGCCGTAACCGACGCGCAGTTGACGCCCGTCTTTGAGTTGAATGCGCCCCGAGCCCTGGATCTGCAGGAATTGCAGGTCCATCGGCTGGGTCAACCAGGCAATCGGCTTGGCGCTGGAGCCTTGGCCGTTGATGGCGCTGGCATCGTCGTAAGGCTTGAGCACGCGGCCTTCCAGGCGACCGCGCAGACGCTTGCCCTTGAGTTCCGGGTAGATGCTTTCCAGGTTGACGATGATCAGGTCATCCGGCACGCCATACACCGGCACATGGGCGGTGGCGGTCTTGGTCAGGCTGCCGGGGTAGACCGGTTCGTAGTAGCCGGTGATCAAGCCGTTGGGGGTGTTGTCTGCCGAGCGCAGGCCGAACACATCCAGGCGCTCCTTGAGAAAGCCGCGCACCGCTACGGCATTGCCCGGCACGCTGGCTGCCGCCGCGCAGGTCGCGCCCCATACAGGGTCGGCCTTGAGGCGTTGGCAAGCGCTGCGCCAGGATTCAAAGCCGGCCAGCAGGTCGCTGTCGGATACCGTCGGCAGCGCTTCCCAGGGGGCGCTGACGTAAGTGGCGACGGCATGGGGTTTGGCTGCTTCATCTTTAGCTGTGTCTTTACCGGCGTCCTTGCCTGCGTCGCAGCCGGCCAGCAGCGCAATCATCGGCAGAGCCCACGCCAGGCGGCGGCTCCAGGGTTTCATGAGACTCATACACGTATTTCCTGAAACGATTGCCCGCGCCTTGGCGCTCTTGGGCAACCCTTATTATTAATAGGGCTATTGGTCTTTGCGGGCGGGGCGAGGATACTGGCCGCCGTTTCCCGTGACCCTGAGCCACCATGACTTTTAAAAAAATGACGGTTGTACTGTTGGCCTGCCTGGCAGTGTCTGCCTGCGGCGGCGTCGATCCGAATTCGCCCCTGGGCCAGCGCAAGGCGATCTTCAAGCAGATGCTCAAGACCGGCGAAGACCTGGGCGGCATGTTGCGCGGACGCATTCCGTTCGACGGCGCGAAATTCGCCGAAGGCGCGGTCAAGCTCGATGCGTTGTCCCATGAACCATGGAAGCATTTTCCGAGCGTGCGCGAGCAAGACCACACCAGCGCCAAGGATGACGTGTGGCAAAAACAGGCGCAATTCCAGCAATTGGCTCGCGACCTGGAAGCGGCCACCGGTGAGTTGGTGATCGCCAGCCAGGTGCAGCCCTACAAGGCCAGTAACCTTTCGCCGGCCGTACAGAAAGTCGAAGACGCCTGCAGTGCCTGCCATAAACAGTTTCGTGACCACTGACCGGTTTTACTGGTCGAGTTCTTCCACGGCGTCCTGCAGTTCCTTGCGGGACTCGGCGAGTTTGTCCTTACGTTTGTTGATCTTCTCTGAGTCGCCTTTTTTCATCGCCTTGTCGAGGTCGGCCTGACGGCGGCTGACCTCGTGCTTGGCGTCGAGCACCTTGTTTTCCCGCTCTTTCCTCAACGACGCATCGGTGCAGTTGGCGGTGACTTCGCTCAAGGCTTTTTCCAGGCCGGCCTGTTGGGCGCTGTTGCCGTGGGCCTTGGCTTGTTCGATCTGGGTGCTGATGGCTTGGCGCTTGGCGGCGCAGCCGGTGAGTTGGGGGGCTTCTTCAGCGGCCAGCAGTGGCGTGGCCATGAAGCTTGCGACGGTCAGCAGGGCAAAAGGGGCGAGGAATTTCATGTGGAGCTCCAGGGTCGCAAAGTGCAGGGTGAATTCTGCGGTGGTTTAAGGGTGGCTGGGTGGGGTTTAAAACCCGTCTATTCCGGCCACGCGTAGTGTTTCAGCCAAAGCCAGTACCTGTGGATCGCGGAAAAAAGCGCTCAGTTGCGCTGCTCGCCCCGGACCTATCCCATCGATGGCCAACCAGGCCTGGGTATCTCTGGCGACCAGCGTCTGCCAGTTACCCTCCAGGTTGCTGCGGGCCGCAGGCGGCACACCCAAGGCTTTGAGCCATTGTGCAAAGGGTCGTTGCCGAGCGCTGTGAACGCTGTCGAGCAGTCGCGCGCGGCTGCGCTCACCCAAGCCATCAATGTTAGCAAGCTCTGCCGTATCCAGGGTTAACCAATCGAGAAAGCCTGCGATTAGACCGGCCTGGATCAATATGTTCCATGTCTCGCGGCCCATGTGCGGCAACGCCAGGCCCTGGTTGCCGCTCAGCCAGGTCAGGCGTGCGAGCAGCTGTTCTTCGCAGCCTGGGTCCAGTTGCCAGCAACTCAGGGCGTGAAAGTCCTTCGGGTCGGGTACTGGGAGGTCGATCCGCGTGGTATTGCGCAGGATCACCTGGTCCAGTCGGGGGATCACTTGACCCGCAAGGCTGATGGACACTTGGTCGCCAGGGCGAATATCCAGCGCCTGCCAGCGTTTCAACGAGCCTGCGCTGACGCGGCTGATCTGCCGGTCGTCCAGCCGCACCGGCTCCAGTTCCAGAATCGGCGTGATGCGCCCCGTGCGGCCGATCTTGAACTGCACCTTGCGGACCAGGGCCAACGCCTTGGAAGCGGGGTACTTCCAGGCGACGGCCCAATAGGGTGCGCTGACTTGCCAGCGCTTGGCGGGCGCCCGTGATGCCTGGTGCAACACCACGCCGTCGCTGGCGAAGGGCAGTGGGTGGGTGTACCAATAGGTGCGCCAGTGCGCGGCTTCGGTGATCGTGCGGACGGGTTGGCTGTAGCGCTGGCTGTCGGTGAAACCCCAGTGTGCCAGTGTGTTAAGGCGTTCGGTGAATACGGCTGGACCGTCCGGCCAGCCCCAGACGAACAAGCCGATGCTGGCAGCGTCGGCGTCGCTCAGTTGCCGACGGTTCATTAAGCCGGCCACCTTGCTGCGGGCATTGAGCCCACCAAGCGCCGATTGCACATGGTCGTCGAGGCGCCAATAGAGCTCGCCTTGCAGCACCAGGTCGATCGGCTCCGACAGTTGCTGGACAATCCCTTGGATCCTGCGGGCGGAGGCTGACCAGTCCTGGCCGAGAGTGCCATCGCCGCGGCTGATCACTTGCTTCAACCGGCCCTGACGGTACACCAGCGTCACCGCAACTCCGTCAACCTTGGGTTGGATCCACACGTCGTGTCGGGCGTCCAGCCAAGCGCCGACGGCCTGCTCATCCAGCAGTTTTTCCAGGCCGGTATGGACAACCGGATGTCGCAAGGTGCCCCGAGCGCTGGCCAGTGGGTCATCAGGTTTCGAGGTGGCTGGAGGGAAGCACTGGCGCCAATGGGACAGGCGCTGGCGGGCCTGGTCGTAGAGCTCGTCATGGACGGGGGATTGGCCGAGGCGGTGGTAGCTGTCATCCCACAGGCGGACCTGTTCGGCCAGGGTGTCGACCTGTGTCCGGGCCTCGTCGGGACAGTCTTCGGCCCATGCCAATAAGGGTAACGCGTTGAGTAACAGAGCAATCAATAAACGCATCATGAGCATCCTTGCCCGGAAAGGGTGCCCAGCCTAAATGAACCTCATGGCCACAAAAAAGCCCCGGCAGTGCGGGGCTTTTTACGGGGTGTTTCTGCTTACTTGAACAGACCGCCCAAGGCTTTGACTGCATCTGGCTTATCAGCCTTGGCCTCTTGGGTTTGCTGCTTGGCGTCGGCTTTGGCCTGGGCTTCGGAAAGTTTGTCACAACCTTTGTTGATCTGGTCTTGCGCCGCTTTGAAGGCCTTCACTTTCAAAGTGTCTTTGCTGGCTTCGGCCGCATCGATCTTGGTTTGCAGGTCTGCGGCTTGCTTTTGGCAGTCGCCGGAGTTGCCGCCACCCAGCTGGGAGGTCAGGGCGCCACTCAGTGCGCTCAGGTCCGCGGCGTGGGCCGGCAGAGCGAACAGGCTGAGCAGAAGGGCAGCAGGGGCGAGCGTGGAGATGCGCATGAAAAACCTCAATGTTCGATTGCCTGTGCACGTGTCTATCCCGGGCTGGCGCAGGGCAATATCCAAATAAGGTAGAGGGCCCGAGAGGGCGCGGATTCTAGAGGGCCATCATTGGGCCTGCAAGGTTTGGATCCAAAAAATGTGAAGGGGGTCGCGCAGGCCATAAAAAAACCCGCCGGGCGAACCCGGCAGGGCTTTCAGGTGCAACGCGTGCTTACAGGCCTGCGGCGGTGCGCAGGTCGTTGGCGCGGTCGGTTTTTTCCCAGGTGAAAGTGGTGAAGGTGTCGTCGCCGACAGTCTTCTGCGCAGGAGTACGACCGAAGTGGCCGTAGGCTGCGGTTTCCTGGTACATCGGATGCAGCAGGTCGAGCAT
>Ga0308161_1005593_pt1 | contig 10961 bp, 10 predicted proteins | sample PhyFR2_FD_201034 | JGI IMG/M metagenome (GOLD analysis project Ga0308161, IMG submission 201034) | Phyllosphere microbial communities from UC Gill Tract Community Farm, Albany, California, United States - DLSLF.R2 | ecosystem: Host-associated > Plants > Phyllosphere > Unclassified | place: USA...
GCACGAAGCACACCACCGAGTTGGCGGCAGAGCCGCGCCCCTGGCACAGGATGTGCTGCTCGCGGGCAAAGGCCACGATGTCGTGAACGGTGAGGAAGTAACTCTCGTAGCTCAGCTCGCTGATCAGCGCCAGCTCCCGATCAAGGGCTTGGCGAACTTGATCGCTCGGGCCTTGGGGCCAGCGCAGCGGCAACCCTTGTTCGCACAGCTCACGCAACCAACTGGCAGCGGTATGCCCAGCGGGTACCAGTTCTTCAGGGTAGCGATAGCGCAGCTCACCAAGGTCGAAACGGCAATGCTCGGCAATCACCAAGGTCTGGGCCAGCAGGTCGGCGGGATACAACTCGGCCAATTGGGCAGGGGTACGCAAATGACGCTCGCCGTTGGCGTACAGAAAGCGCCCTGCCTCAGCCACTTGGCAGCGCCGGCCAATTGCCGTCATGCAGTCTTGCAGGGCGCGCCGACCGCGCACGTGCATGTGAACATCCCCGCACGCCACCGCATTCACACCCAAGGTTGCCGCCAATGCGCGCAGACGCGCCAAGCGCTGGTCGTCATCGACACCGCGGTGCAAATGCACGGCCAGCCAGAGGCGGGCCGCGAAGACCTCCCTCAACCAGTCGCCCACAGCTTGATCGGCAACATCATCAGGCACCCATAATGCCAACAGGCCCTTGCTGTGCGCAGGCAGGTCCTCGCGCAACAGCTGGTAGTCCCCTTTGGGCGCCCTACGCCGCGCACGGGTGATCAGGGCGCAAAGGTTCTGGTAGCCCTGCAGGTCTTGCACCAGCAGCACCAGCTTGGGCCCATCCTGCAGTTGCACTTCGCTGCCGACGATCAGCCGTACACCCTGCTCTTTCGCCGCTTGCCAGGCGCGCACAATGCCAGCCAAGGTGCATTCGTCGGTAATGGCCAGGGCTTGGTAGCCTTGCTCGCGAGCCCGGCGGAACAACTCATCCGCGCTTGACGCTCCGCGCTGGAAGCTGAAATTGCTCAGGCAATGCAACTCCGCGTAGCCAAAGCCGCTCATGAAAACCAGCCCTGCAACCATAGCGGCCCGCCTTGGCCGAGGTCACGGTAGGCCCACCCACGCAGGCCCTCACGGGTTTCGATGCGGTAGTAATCACGGCGTACGTCCGCGCCGTCCCACCAACCGGACTCGATGCGCTCGGCCTGCCCGTGAACCTGATAGGCCTGTTCGTCGAGCACCGTGGGGGTGGCCAGCAGCCAGCCAGGACGGCTGCCCGGTGTGACGCACAGGCTGGACCACTGGCCGACTTCATTGGCCTGCCATGCCTGTTCAGGACGGTGATCGGCCACGGCGCTGAGCCCCGTCACGGCCTGGTCACCCAGACGTGCACGCAAGCGTTCGCGCAGTTGTTCCCACGGTTGGGCCTGCTGGGCGCGTGGATCGAACAACGCCTTGTGCTGAGGCACGAATGGCGGCAAGTCCTCGGCCACCAGGCGCAGGTTGCGCACCGGCGCCTTCAGACGCACCAATTCCAGCCTGCCACGGGCCAGTTCAAGCAACATGGCCGGGTCGCGTTCTGCGGCCAGCAATCCAACGTCAAGCTGGGTGTCATGGCCCTGCGCGTGCTCCATGTACACCTTGAATCGCTGGACGCCACAGTCGCGCCCAGCCAGGAAAGCGGCCAGGTCTGTCAGCATGCGACGTAATGGGAACAATAGCGCCTGGTGCGACTCCACATCGAAGTTCAGCTCCAACCGCGCCTCGAAACGGTCCGGCGGTTCGAAGAATGCAAGGCCCAGGTTGCGCATGCCCAGTAACTGGTCCAGGTGCAACTGCACCTGGGCAGCAAAGCGCCTTGCCAATGCGTCGCGCGGTAGCGCCAGTACCTGTTTCAGCTGGCGCAACCCCATGCGGCCGAAGGCCTGGGCATCCTCCGGGCGCAGGCCGATCCGGTCGATGGGCATTTCGGCCAGTGCCGCACGAGTCGAAGCGGCATCCTCCAACGCCAACCCGTCGTGAGTATTGGCCAGCATGCGCGCAGCCACCGGATTGCTGGCCAGGACGATGCGTTGACGCAAGCCCAGCGCAGACAGTTCCTGGCGCAAGCGCGCCTCCAGTACCGGCCATGGCCCGAACAGCTGCAGGCTCGACCCTACTTCCAGCAACAAGGTTCGCGGATAGTGCAAGCTGACCTGGGCACTGAAGCGATATGCCCAGGCGGCCAGCAACTGCTGCAAAGCATCGATGCGCTTGGGATCGACTTCGAGGCAGGAGAAGCCATCGGCCAGCGCACGGGCGGCCGTCAGGGTTTGGCCGGCGCGAAGCCCCAGAGCGGCAGCCGCAGGGTTGACCGATTGCAGGACCCGGCGCTGACTGGGACCACCCAGCAGCACCAGCGGTGCGTCACGGTCGTCGCGCTCGCGCAGCAGGCTGTCCAGCGCCAACTGCGGAAATAGAATGCAGGCCCACAACATGTTCCATCATCCCTGCCTTGAACACGCGATCGGTAAGGCCGGCGGCATGCCGCCACGGCATTTGAGTACCCGCCACTGGGGTGGGCGTGCGTCGATGGCGATGCGCAATGCCGCAGGCGACGGGTTATGCATGGCCGCTTGCCCACGGCAGGCGAACGCCAGGGCCTGCCCGGTTTCCGCCGCGACCTGCAAGCGGCGCAAGGCGCGGTCGTCGGCGCGTTCTGGCCAACACACCACCGCGGCACAACTGCCCGAACGCAGGCACTGTTCGGCGGCCCACAGGGTGTCGGTAGTGCCCGCGTCGACCTGGAACAGCCAGCGCAGGTCGATACCCGCCGCCTGCCAGGCTGGCGCAAAAGGAATGAAGGGAGGTGATACCAACACCACGCGTCCGCCCTCGCCGCTCAGGCGCGCCAGCGTGGGCCAAAGCAATTGCAGTTCGCCGCTACCAGGCCGCACGAGCAACAATTCGCTGAGCGCCGCCGCCGGCCAGCCGCCTTCGGGCAGGCGTTCGTCCAGGCTGGCATGCCCGGTCGGTTGCAGACCCTGTGGCCGGGCCTGGGCTTGACGGCCACGCCATACCCGACGCTGGTCGAGCAGCCTGTCCAGATCAATGACCGCGCCCATCAGTCGCGCCGCACCAGGCCACAGAAGATGCCTTCGATGAACAGCTCCTGATCCGGCCCTACGTCAATTGGTGCGTACGCCGGATTGCGCGGCACCAGCCGATAGCCCTCGCCGTGGCGCTGGAGGCGCTTGATGGTCACCTCGCCGTCCAGCCGAGCGACCACGATCTGCCCTTCCCGTACATCGCCCTGCTGGCGGATGCCGACCAGGTCACCGTCGAGGATGCCGTCACCTATCATCGAGTCCCCGCGCACCTTGAGCAGGTAATCGGGGGTACGGCGAAACAGGCTGGGGTCGAGCATCAATTGCTCGTGGATGTCGAGGTCCGGCCCGATCGGCGCACCCGCGGCCACCTGTCCGAGCACCGGCAGTTCGAGCATTTCAGGCCGGCGTAGCGGCCTTGCCAGGCGAATACTGCGGGCCTGATTGGGGGTGACGTCGATGTAGCCTGCCTGGCACAGCGCGGTGATGTGCTTGCGGGCCACGCTGCGTGAGGCAAAGCCAAAGCGCGTGGCGATATCGGCCAGGCTGGGAGGCTGGCCTTGTTCGGTGATGCGCTCGCGAATGAAATCGAAAATGGCGCGGCGCTTGGGGGTTAGATTATCCATGGAGCACATTTGTACTCTTTCCGGAGCACGCTGACCAGCCCCCTTCGTCGTCGTCATTGGTTATGATCCTATGGCCACCCTGTACCTGCTTTGGAAATCCCCATGCTCAATGCATTGCTGTTCGACCTAGATGGCACCCTCACCGACACCGATACCCTCCATTTACAGGCGTTTCGCCAGCTCTTGCGTGAATACGACGGCCGAGCATTGAGCCAGGGCCAGTTCGATGCTCAGATCAGCGGCCGGGCCAATGGCGAACTGTTCGCCGAGTTGTTCGAGGGTGCCACTGCCTTGCAGTGCCAGGCACTTGCCGAACGCAAGGAAGCGCTTTTTCGTGAAATGTCACCAAAGCTCGAGCCCCTGCCTGGGCTGATCCGTTTGCTCGATCACGCCAGCACCCACGGCTTTGGCATGTGCGTAGTGACCAACGCCCCGCGGCTCAATGCCGAACACATGCTCGCAGGCCTGAAGTTGAGCGACAGGTTCGACCACGTGGTGATTGCCGATGAACTGGCCAAGCCCAAGCCCGACCCGCTTCCCTACCTGACCGGCCTGCAGCGACTGGATGCCCATGCTGACCAGGCGTTGGCTTTCGAAGACTCGCTACCGGGCGTTCGGGCAGCCAGCGCTGCCGGGATCTTCACGGTCGGCCTTGCCACTACCCAGACGCCACTACGTTTGATCGAGGCAGGTGCGCGCCTGGTCATCGACAACTTCGAAGATGCGCGCCTGTGGGCGTTATTGGGCGCGGACAGGGCACCGGCGGGAAGCGATGACACAGCACGCTGAGCTTCACCTGCGCAGCCCCTTGCTGTTTCGCTTCGTAGCGTTGGGTATTGGGCTGGGCATGGTCGCCGTGTGCAGCCTGGCGTTGTATGCCATCTGGGTGGATGTGCTACCAGTCTTCGGGCGCCTGTACCGCGGTGCTCCGGTGGTCGAGACTTCATTTGGAGCTTTCTTCTTGATCGGGGTGATTTCGTTGACGCCCATTGTAATCGCCGCTGCCATGACCGGCTTTTTTACCGGGCGCAAGTTCGACCCGCCGAGGGCGTCCTGGCTTGCTCGATTCCAGCTTCGCTCTTTTCAGGTCACACTCATGGCGATATGCATCGCGGCCCCGGTGATGATTGCAGTGAGCACGGCCACGCTCCTGATCAAGGACTATCGGCCCTGCACCAAACTGCGCATTTCCGGATCGCGCGGGCACATGTTCTGGGTCAATGATGACCGGGTGTGTTTTACCCCGGATGCTTACATCAATGATCATTGGCCCTGCAAAACGGTGGGTGACCGGACGGTGTGCGTCCAGGTGGATGGCCACGCTCCACTCGGCTCGCAGGCTGCCCGGTAGAACCTCCTGGCCGCTTGGAGCGTCCTACAGCTATTCCTATTCGACCGCAGGCCATACGTGATCGCTGGCCTGCTATGTCTTCTCGACCCGACTGCCAAGCAAGGACAGCAACATGCCAAGCGACAAACCCGCCTTCAGCGGTTTCATTCGTGTACGGGGTGCGCGCGAGCACAACCTCAAGAATGTCGATGTAGAAGTACCGCGCGACGCATTGGTGGTGTTTACCGGAGTGTCGGGTTCCGGCAAGTCTTCCTTGGCTTTTTCGACACTGTACGCCGAGGCCCAGCGCCGCTACTTCGAATCGGTTGCGCCCTACGCTCGGCGGCTGATCGACCAAGTGGGTGTACCGGACGTGGACGCCATCGAAGGCTTGCCTCCCGCGGTGGCGCTGCAGCAGCAGCGTGGCAGCCCCAGTGCGCGGTCTTCGGTAGGCAGCGTCACCACGCTATCGAGCTCCATCCGCATGCTGTACTCGCGTGCAGGCCATTACCCCGCGGACCAGCCAATGCTGTATGCCGAGGATTTCTCGGCCAACACGCCGCAAGGCGCCTGCCCCGCGTGCCATGGGCTCGGCCGGGTCTACGAGGTCACCGAGGCGACCATGGTCCCGGACCCCTCGTTGAGCATCCGGGAGCGCGCAGTGGCTGCCTGGCCCATGGCGTGGCAAGGGCAAAACCTGCGGGACATTCTGGTCACCCTGGGCTACGACGTGGATGTGCCTTGGCGCGATCTGCCCCAGAAGCAGCGTGACTGGATTCTCTACACCGAAGAAACACCCACCGTGCCAGTCTACGCGGGCCTTACGCCGGCCCAGGCACGTGCCGCCCTCAAACGCAAGGCAGAACCCAGCTACCAAGGCACGTTCACCGGCGCTCGGCGCTATGTGCTGCATACGTTCATGCACTCGCAAAGTGCACAGATGCGCAAGCGCGTTTCCCGTTACATGCGCCCGAGCCCCTGCCCCACGTGCCAAGGCAAACGTCTCAAGCGCGAGGCATTGAGTGTCACCTTCGCAGGCCTGGATATCGCAGCGCTTTCGCAACTGCCCCTGCAGGCCTTGGCTGAGGTATTGCGCAAGGTGGCGGCAGCCGAGTACCTGATTCAGGACGATGACCTGACAGTTGAAAAACGCCTGGCCGCGCAACGCATTGCCAGTGAGCTGCTGGTGCGCATCGACACGCTGCTTGAGCTCGGCCTGGGTTACCTGGCACTCGAACGCAGCACCCCTACCCTGTCTTCGGGCGAGCTGCAGCGCCTGCGCCTGGCTACGCAGCTCAATTCGCAGCTGTTTGGCGTGGTCTATGTGCTGGACGAACCCTCCGCCGGCCTGCATCCGGCCGACAGCGAAGCCTTGTTCGATGCCCTGCAGCGCCTCAAGCAGGCGGGCAATTCGGTGTACGTGGTCGAACACGACCTGGACACCATGCGCCGTGCGGACTGGCTGGTGGACGTGGGGCCGGCCGCCGGAGAGCACGGGGGCAAGGTTCTCTACAGTGGCCCTCCGGCCGGCCTGGCCCAGGTCGAGCAATCGTGTACGGCCCGCTATCTATTCCAGGCACAGGACAAGACACACCGCCAACATCGCGAGCCCCAGGCCTGGCTACGCCTGGAGGGCATAACCCGCAACAACCTCGACAACCTCAGTGCAGCGTTCCCGCAGGGCTGCTTCACGGCGGTGACCGGCATTTCGGGCTCCGGCAAGTCGAGCCTGGTCAGCCAGGCCCTGCTGGACTTGGTAGGCACACACCTGGGTCACGCCGAGGCTTCACAGGATGCCCAGGTGCCTGACCTGGAAGACGAGCCAGAGCAGGTGAGCACGGGCCGCGTCAGCGCAGGCCTTGAGCACATCAAGCGGCTGGTGCAGGTAGACCAGAAACCGATCGGCCGAACGCCTCGGTCCAACCTGGCCACCTACACCGGCTTGTTCGATCATGTGCGCAAATTATTCGCCAGTACCGAACAGGCCAAGGCCCAGGGCTTCGATGCCGGGCGTTTCTCATTCAACGTCGCGAAAGGTCGATGCCCTACGTGCGAAGGCGAAGGATTCGTCAGTGTCGAGTTGCTGTTCATGCCAAGCGTGTTCGCTCCTTGCCCGACCTGTCACGGGGCCCGCTACAATCCAGAGACCCTTTCGGTGAGCTGGCAAGGCATGAATATCGCCCAGGTGCTGCAACTGACCGTGGAGCAAGCGCTGAGGGTGTTTGAGGATCAGCCCTCGGCGCGGCGTTCGCTTCAGGTGCTGCAAGACATAGGCTTGGGCTATCTGCGTCTGGGCCAGCCGGCAACGGAGCTGTCAGGGGGCGAAGCACAACGGATCAAGTTGGCCACCGAACTGCAACGCCAGGCCCGCGGCGCCACCTTGTATGTGCTCGATGAGCCCACCAACGGCCTGCACCCACAAGATGTCGACCGGTTGCTGGTGCAGCTCAACCGCCTGGTGGATAACGGCCACAGCGTGGTGGTGGTCGAACATGACATGCGCGTAGTCGCCCAGTGCGATTGGGTGATCGACATCGGCCCTGGGGCTGGCGATGCCGGCGGCAAGGTGGTCGCCAGCGGCAACCCCGGTCAGGTGGCCAAGGCCAAGCACAGCCGCACAGCCGCCTTCCTGGCACGGGCCTTGTAGCAGCGCTGGATAACATCGACGCAGGCGCAAGCGGCCACACAACGGCTGCATCCAACACCTTAGACAGGCTGTTTCATGGACAAGTACGCACCCCGCCAGTGGTTACCCCACGAGAAACCGACCCTGCCAGGTTCGCCGTCCACGCCCCTGCACAGCCCAGCCAAGCGCCTGGCCTATGGTCTGGTTGGTTTGCTGGTCGCCATCACCGGCGGGCTGGGCAACGCGCTGGTGACCGCAAACCTTGTGTTCCTGCAAGGTGCACTGGGCGCGACCACTGCGGAAATGGCCTGGTTGCCGGCTGCCTACGTGATGACCAACGTGTCCATGAACCTGTTGCTGGTCAAGTTTCGCCAGCAATTCGGCCTGCGTGCCTTTACCGAAGTGTTTCTGGTGCTTTATGCCCTGGTGACCTTCGCCCACCTGCTGGTCAACGACCTGAATTCGGCCATTGCCGTGCGGGCCGCCCACGGCATGGTGGGCGCCGCGTTGACCTCGCTTGGCCTGTACTACATGATCCAGGCCTTCCCGGCACAGTGGCGGCTCAAGGCAATGGTTCTGGGCCTTGGCGCTTCCCAGCTGGCCTTGCCGCTGGCACGGATATTTTCTGAAGACCTGCTGTTGATCGCCGAGTGGCGGGGGCTTTACTTGTTCGAACTGGGGCTGGCGCTGACAGCCCTGGGCTGCGTACTTCTGCTCAAACTACCGCCCGGTGACCGCTTCAAGACCTTCGAGCCTCTGGATTTTCTCACCTTCGCCCTGATGGCCAGCGGCACGGCGCTGCTCTGCGCGGCCTTGTCGCTTGGGCGCATCGACTGGTGGCTGGATGCGCCGTGGATCGGCATGGCGCTGGCAGGCTCGATCGTCCTGATCCTGAGCGGGCTGGCGATCGAGCACAACCGGGAGAACCCCCTGCTGATGACGCGGTGGCTGGGCAGCGGCGCCATCATCCGCCTGGGGCTGTGCGTGATCCTCATCCGTATGGTCACCTCCGAGCAATCCACCGGCGCAGTCGGCTTCCTGCAGATGCTCAACATGTCCAGTGAACAGATGCGTTCGCTGTACTGGATCATGCTGCTCGGTGCGGTCGCCGGGTTGGCGACCAGCGCCTTGACCATCAACCCTAACCACTTGATCCTACCGCTGCTGATCTCCCTGCTGGCCATGGCAGTAGGCGCCTTCATGGACAGTACGTCGAGCAACCTGACCCGGCCTGCGCAAATGTACCTGAGCCAGTTTTTGTTGGCCTTCGGCAGTACGTTCTTCCTGGGCCCCTCCATGGCCCTGGGCATTGGCCATGTGCGGGCCAACCCGGAGAACCTGGTGAGCTTCTCGGTGCTGTTCGGCATCTGCAACAACCTCGGTGGTCTGATCGGTGCAGCGCTGCTGGGCACGTTCCAGATCTGGCGGGAAAAATTTCACTCAAGTCACCTGATGGACCACCTGAGCAGCGTGGAACCGCTGGTCACCGCCCGGGTTCAAAGTGGGGGTGCAAGCGTCGGGCGCCTGATCGCCGACCCTGCCCTGCGTACTGAAGTGGGCATGCGCCAACTGGCTAGCGCGGCCACCCGAGAAGCCAATGTGCTGGCCTACAACGATGTGTTCATGCTCATTGGCGCTATCGCTATTCTCACCATGATCTGGATCTGCATACGCGGCACCTGGCTCTGGTACAGCAAACGTCAGGCTCGCCTGACCGACTCATCCCTTGGCGCACCGACACGATGACCGAACAATCCCGCACCACCACCACGACTGCCATCGCCGAAGCGCCGGAGGGCACTACGCCACCAAGTGAGCCAACTTCACCCGTACGCACTCGCAAGGTGCGCATACTGTCAGCCATCACCTTCGGCTGTGTCGCCCTGGTCGGCGTACTGGTGGTGCTTTATGCGTGGCGCCTGCCCCCTTTCAGCAGCGCCATCGAAAGTACCGAAAACGCCATGGTGCGCGGGCAGGTCACGATCATCGGACCGCAGTTGAGCGGCTATATCGTCGAGGTGCCAGTGCAGGACTTCCAGTACGTCAAGGCGGGCCAGTTGCTGGTCAAGCTCGATGACCGGATCTACACCCAGCGCCTTGCTCAGGCCATCGCTCAGCAGCAGCAACAAGAGGCGGCGCTGGCCAACAATGCGCAGCAGCGCAAGAGCGCTGAGGCGACCATCGCCCAGCGCCAGGCTGCCATCAATGACGCTGCCGCGCAGTTGACCAAGGCGAAGGCCGATCTGTCGCGCAACCAGGCGCTGGTCACCGATGGATCGGTGTCACGACGTGAACTGGATGTCACCCGCGCCAGCGAGGCGGCGGCGGCGGCGAGCCTTGCGCAGGCCAAGGCTGCGCTGGAGATTGCCCGGCAGGATCGCGAGTCGGTGATCGTCAACCGCGCGGCGCTGCTGGCTGCGGTCGAGAATGCCAAGGCCGCCGTGGCCCTGGCCCGCATCGACCTGGACAACACCCGCGTGACCGCGCCAAGGGACGGGCAGTTGGGGCAGATCGGGACGCGCCTGGGCGCCTATGTCAACTCCGGTGCCCAGCTGATGGCGCTGGTACCCGATACCTTGTGGATCATCGCCAATATGAAGGAAACGCAGATGGCCGACGTGCGCATCGGCCAGCCGGCCAGTTTCACGGTGGATGCCTTGAACCATCTCAAACTGTACGGGCACATCGAACAGATTTCCCCTGCCACTGGCTCGGAGTTCGCGTTACTTCAGGCGGACAATGCGACCGGCAACTTCGTCAAGATCGCCCAGCGCATTCCGGTGCGTATCACAGTGGATGCCGGCCAGCCAGAGGCTGCGCGGCTGCGGCCGGGTATGTCGGTGGTGGTCAGTATCGATACGGGGGAGCAGCCGTCCTGTGGCAGAGCGGGTTGCTAGCGGATTGATGGGGGGTGTGCCCTTGGATGGGTCACGTGTTGGCGAGAGTGGACAATGGGTATTACTCTACACCCCATAGATCAGTCTCTTTAATCAGGGTGTGGCTGCATTCGAACACCTTTGCGAGCCACCACTTCTTGTAGGAGCGACCATGTGCCACGATGGCCGTGCAGCGGCCCCAGTTTATTTGCTGTGATTCAAACACTAGGGCCGCTTCGCGGCCATCGCGGCACAAAGTCGCTCCTACACGGGATATATATCGCGGCAAGTTTAGACATTATCATCCCCACCACAGACGCTGTTGATCTTGATCTTGATCTTGATCTTGATCTTGATCTTGATCTTGATCTTCGCGACTTCAGAAGGCCGAACGCAGGTCTTGCGGAGGGAGGTGACAGGCATGGATGCCTGTCAAGCGCTGGGCCCCA
>Ga0308161_1005595_pt1 | contig 10960 bp, 8 predicted proteins | sample PhyFR2_FD_201034 | JGI IMG/M metagenome (GOLD analysis project Ga0308161, IMG submission 201034) | Phyllosphere microbial communities from UC Gill Tract Community Farm, Albany, California, United States - DLSLF.R2 | ecosystem: Host-associated > Plants > Phyllosphere > Unclassified | place: USA...
AGTTTGCTGACCGCGTAGGGGCTCATCGGTCGCGTCCAGGCCAATTCGTCCTTGGGCAGGTCGGGGTTGCTGCCGTAGACCGATGAGGACGAGGCCACGACGACGTAGTCGACGCCGTTACGTCGAGCGGCCTCGAGCACGTTCAGAGTGCCCGTGGCATTGGCATCGTGCGTAGGCATCGGTGCTGCGATCGATCGGGGCACGCTAGGGATGGCTGCGAGGTGCACGATCGCATCGGCGCCCTCGGTCACCCGGTGCAGAAGGTCGACATCGAGAATCGAGCCCTCGACCAACTCGTATCTCGACGAAACGACGTTCAGGCGAGACCCCGAGCTGAGGTCATCGAAGATGACGACTTCCGTTTCGGGCATCGTTGCCTCGATGAGCTTGGTGAGGTTCGAACCGATGAACCCGGCCCCGCCCGTGATGACGATCTTCATGAAAAGCTCCTACTGGTGTCTGTTCTCAGGTCTTGACGTCGGGTCAGAGTCGTTCGACCGACGGCCCGGACAAGACGTTCTTGGTGTCGAGGACGGGCACCGTGGTCTCGTTCAGGGCTGTGATGTCGGTGTCGTCGTGATCGGTGACGAGGACGGCTGCATCTGCACCCGCCAGCGCATCGGCGACCGACGGGGCTCGCACGACACCCGTGGGCCATCGATGATCTTCCACGTGTGAGTCGACGGCCACGACGTCGGCGCCGAGATCACGCAAGAGTTCGATGATGCGGCGTGAGGGTGCCTCTCGAGAATCTCCGGTGTTCTTCTTGTACGAGAGGCCGATGATGACGACCCGAGAGCCTCGAAGAGGTTTGCTGTCCCGGTTCAGAAGCGACATCAGTCTCTGAACGACGTAGTCAGGCATGTGGTCGTTCACGTCGTTGGCGAGCTCGACGAACCGGAAGCTCTTGCCCAGCTTGCGGCGGACTTCCCAGGAGAGGTAACTCGGGTCGACGGGCAGGCAGTGTCCGCCCACGCCCGGGCCCGGTGTGAAACGCATGTAACCGAAGGGTTTCGTGCTGGCTGCGTCGATGGACTCCCAGACGTCCACGCCCAACTGATTCGCGAAGATGGCCAACTCGTTGACGAGCGCGATGTTGACATGGCGGAACGTGTTCTCGAGCAGCTTCGTGAGTTCTGCTTCACGCGTGCCGCTCACGGGCACGGTCGAATCGACGAGGTCGTCGTAGAAACCCTTGATCGATGCCAGGGACTCCTCATCGATGCCGGATACGACTTTCGGCGTTTCCTTGAACCCCCAGGTGGCGTTGCCGGGATCGATTCGCTCGGGACTGTAGCCGACGTGGAAGTCCTTACCGGCGCGCAGACCACTGCCTTCCTCCAGGAGGGGGACGAGCAGTTCCTCGGTCGTTCCCGGATATGTCGTCGATTCGAGAATGATCGTCGATCCCGTGACGAGATGCACCGCCAGAGATCGAGCCGCATGTTCGATGAAGCTGAGGTCCGGTAGTGAATCCCGCAATGGTGTGGGGACGGTGATGACGGCGAAGTCGAAAGCCGCTGCCGACTCATAGGAGGTCGTCGCAACGTACGACCCTGAATCGAGAGCTAGCCGGAGCGTCTCGTCGCTGATGTCGTCGACATAGGACTGGCCTGCCTGCAACATGGCGACCCTCTCCGCGTCGAGGTCGATACCCGTGACGTTGTAGCCCACGGCGACCGCTCGCATGGCCACGGGCAATCCCACGTACCCCTGGCCTACTACAACAGCGTGTTTGCTCAAGTTCATTTCTCTCTTGGTGTGGTGTTCGGAGCGCTGTCCCCACGTCAGTGACCCAGGTCGGGCATCATGGCGCGTGACACGGGACGATCGAGGGTGAGCGTTTGTCAAAGATGCAAGGATTCCCTCGCCGTGCCGAGCTGCGACGGATGCAGCGCCGGCACGGTGGTGTGCGAGATCTTCGGGTGCACGGGCCGGTTGTCGCTCTCGCCGAGGCCGACGAGCTCCTCGTGCATCTTCTCGCCCTCGCGCAGGCCCGTGTAGACGATGCCGATGTCCCGGCCCGACATGGCGATCATGCGTTCGGCGATGTCGAGGATGCGCACGGGCTCGCCCATGTCGAGGATGAGCACCTCGCTGGGCGAGCCGATCCCGCCCGCCTGCACCACGAGGTGGCACGCCTCGGGGATGGTCATGAAGAACCGCGTCACGTCGGGGTGCGTGATCGTCAGCGGGCCACCGGCCTCGATCAGCGAGGTGAACACCGGCAGCATCGACCCACGGCTGCCCAGCACGTTGCCGAACCGCACCGACAGGTAGCGGGCACCGGTCTCGTCGGCGGTCCAGGCCGTGAGTCGCTCGGCCAGGCGCTTCGAGTGCCCCAGCACGCTCGTCGGGTTCGCCGCCTTGTCGGTCGAGATGTTGACGAACGTCGTCACCCCGACGGCCTTGCTCGCGTCGAGCACGTTCTGGGTGCCGAGCACGTTCGTCTTCCACGCCTCGTCGGGGTACTGCTCGAGCATCGGCAGGTGCTTCAGCGCCGCCGCATGGAAGACCACCTCGGGTCGACGGTCCGCGAAGATCGCTCGCAGCGCCTCCGGGTCCCTGATGTCGGCCAGCACGACCTCCTTGGTGTCGAGCAGGCCGTTGCCCGAGATCGACAGCTGCGACTGCTGCAGTCCGGTCTCGTCACGGTCGAGCATGATCAGCTCGGCGGGGCCGAACTTGGCGATCTGGCGGCACAACTCGCTGCCGATCGACCCACCGGCTCCCGTGACGAGGACGCGCTTGCCCGCCAGGTAGCCCGCGATCGACTCGACCTGCGTGTCGACCGGGTGACGGCCGATGATGTCCTCGATGGCGATGTCGCGCACGTCGCCGAGCCGCGACTTGCCCTCGAGGATCTCGTCGAGCAGCGGGAGGACCATCACGCGGAGTCCGGCCTCGGCGGCCCGGTCGGTGACGTCCTGCAGCAGGGGGGCGTCGGCCTTCGCGATGCCGATGATGATCGCCTTCGCCCCACTCCGCTCCGCGGCGGCGACGAGGTCCTGTCTCGTCCCGAGGACGCGCACGCCCTCGATGCGCAGGCTCGACCGCGTGCGGTCGTCGTCGATCAGGCCGACGGGGAGGTACGGCGAGGCCGGGTCGGTCAGCATGCGGCGGACGAGGTGGTTGGCGAGACGACCCGCTCCGAAGATGAGCGTCGGTTGGGCGCTCTCGCCGGGCCGGTTCTTGGTCTCGACGTAGAGCCGGGCCATGTAGCGCAGGGCACCCATGAAGACGAAGACGACCGGCATGGCGATGAACACGGTGCTGCGCGCCAACATGATCTCCGTGCCGATCGCGAGGACGGGGATGCCGACGATCAGGCCCGTCCCGACGACCACCGCGACGATGGTGCGCACCTCGGCGAAGCTGCCCGGCACGAACCGGCGACGGTAGAGCCCCGTCGCGTAGCCGAGTGCCGCCCCGACGACGACCGTCACGGCGGCGACGCCGAAGACGGCCGACCAGGTGACGTCGCCGTACCAGAAGTCGTAGCGCAGCGACACGGCGAAGAAGATCGCGACGACCCACGAGAGGGCGTCGAGCCCCACCTGCAGGGCGGTCCGTCGCGCCGGCGAGGCCATGAACCGGTCGATCACCAGGTCACCCCGCCGTCCGTCGACACCGACACGACGTCGTCGGCCCAGAGCCAGACCGCCGCCGCCGAGGCCGAGAGCGCGATCGCTCCGGGCGTCTCGGACGACGCCGGCGCGCAGCCCACGGTCGTCGCGGCCGCGCCCGACGCGGTCGGCGGCGTCACGACGGCCGTGCCGTCGCAGTCGGCGGCACCGGTCGAGGCGACGAGGTAGGAGCCCGAGGCGGCGGTGACGGCGACGGCACCGTCGACGACGGTGCCCGCGTCCCAGGTGGTCGCGCCGTCACCGGTGCGGAAGAACGTCCGGTCGCTGCACAGCACACCGGCCTCGGCGTCGCTCACGACCGCGAGGTCGACGACGGTCGGGCACGGGGCCGCACGGTCACCCGAGGGGGAGTGAACGGTGCCGGGCGCGGTCCGGGCGACGTACCACGACGCCGCCAGTCGCTCGGGGTAGTCGCGGTACTCGGCACCCCCGCTGAAGGTCTGGGCGAACGCCGGCGCGCAGTCGTCCCCGGCGGGGCCGACGACGAAGGCCGACGACGCGTCCGTCGCCTGCAGGCGGTCCAGGCCGGCGAGGGAGCCACCGGTCTCGACCGACGTGGCCGACCAGGTGGCGCCTCCCGACGTCGTCTGCTCGACGACGGGCGCCGACGCGACGGTGCCGGGGGTGCAGCTCGCGGCCTGCGCGCGCCACGCGGTGCCCGCGTCGACGACCGACAGGAGGCGCGTCGGCGTCACGGCCTCGGCGGCGGTGGTGGGGGTCGCGGTGGGCGACGGCGTGCTCTCGGTCTCGACCGGGCGAGGCGTCGACGTGGCGGCGGGCTCGGCGTCGGCAGCCAGACCAGACGGTTCGCGGTTCAGGGCCAGGGCGACGAGTCCGAGGTCGACGAGGACGAAGGCCCCGATCCCGATGATGGCCAGGCGGCGGCGGGCGCGTGCTCGCGAGCCCCTCTTGCGGCGTGCGTCGGGCATCAGCGGTCACCCCCGTCGAGGGCGGCGGCGCGGGTCAGCACGTCGACGAGCACGTCGGCCGCGGGCACCAGCTGGCGACCCGACTCGGTGAACGTCTCGTCCGACCGGCGGTAGGGATCGACGACGTCGTCGTCCAGTGCGTCGTCCGGTGCCTCGACCGTGCCACGGCGGGAGGCCAGCAGGGCCACGGTCGCACGCAGTCGGTCGGCCACGGTGGACGCGTCGGCGGGCAGGGCGTCGACCAGCTCGGCGTCGGTCACGTCGCGGGCGAGGCGGGCGGCCTCGCGCAGGGTGAACGTGTACCGGCTGGCGCGGGGGTGCATCGAGACGACGGCCCGGCGGTGTTAGCGGGCGAGCGCCACGACGAGGTCGGCGTCGCGGACGTCGCGCTCGAACAGGAACCGGGCCCGGTGGTCGTCGGGCTCCAGGTCGAAGGACCGGGCGAGGGCCCGGGCCTGGTCGGGCATGACGTCGTCGTCGACGGCCATGGTGCCGGCGCTCGACACGGTGACGTCGTCCCACGACGAGAGACCGCGGCGGAGGTACAACTCGGCCAGGGGGGACCGGCAGATGTTGCCGGTGCAGACGGTCAGCAGCGAGAAGGTGGTCGAGGTGCGGCGGGGGATCACGAAAGACACGGGGCCGCCTACTTCGCCGAGCGCGAGCTCGTCTTCGGGGCCACGGGCAGGTCGCCGACGCCCGCCTCGGGGGCGTCCTGTTCCATGCCGTAGTACGCCCCGTAGTTGCCGTAACCGTAGGCGTCCGGCCCCTTCGTCGGCAGCATGGTCAGCACGATGCCGTGCACCTTGCTGCCGATGTGCTCGAGGTTGCGCAACGCGGACTGCAGCTCGTTGCGGGTCGTGCGGCCCGCGGCCGACACGACGATCGCACCGCCGGTCAGCTTGCTGAGGATGGCCGCGTCGGTCACCGGCAGCAGCGGAGGCGCGTCGATCAGCACGTAGTCGAACGACGTCGTCAGCGACTCGATCAGCGACGACATCGCCTTCGAGCCGAGCAGCTCGCTCGGGTTCGGGGGAACGCGGCCGGCCGGCAGCACGTACATCGTGCCGCGGCCCCAGGGCTGCAGGACGTCCTGGAGGTCGGCGCGACCGATCAACACGTCGGTCAGGCCGACGACGCCCTCGAGCCCGAGGGTGTCGGCGAGGCGGGGCAGGCGGAGGTCGCCGTCGACGACGGCCACCGTGGCGCCGGTCTCGGCGAGGGCCACCGCGAGGTTGGCCGTCGTGGTCGTCTTGCCCTCGCCGGGCAGCGACGAGGTGACGACGAAGCAGCGGCTGGCCGACTCGACGTTGACGAACTGCAGGTTGGTCCGCAGGGTGCGGAACGACTCGGCGCGCGGGTTGCGCGGGTCGACGTGCACGATCAGCGGGTGCTTCTTCGCACCGGGGTCGTAGCTGATGCCACCGACGATCGGCGCGTCGGTGACGAGCTCGACGTCGTGCGAGCCGTGGATGCGGGTGTCGAGGGTGCTGCGCAGCACGGCCGCTCCGACGCCCAGGGCGAGGCCGATCAGGAGGCCCAGGCCGAGGTTCAGCGTGGTGCGCGGGGTCGAGGGGGCCGAGGCGACCGACCCGGGGACGATCGTCGCGATCTTGACCAGGCTCGCGCCTCCACCGGTCGGCGTCTCGAGCTCGTTGACGACGACGTCCGTGAGGGAGGCGCCCACCGCGTTGGCGACGTCGGCCGCGCGCTGGGCGTCGGTGTCGGTGACCGTGATGTTGATCAAGACGGTGTTCAGGGGCGACTCGGCCGTGATCTTCGAGGCGAGGCCCGCGGCCGTGGTGTCGAGGCCGAGCTGGTCGATGACCGGGTCGAGCACCGCGTCGCTCGTCACGACGTCGACGTACGACCGGACCTTCTGCTGGGCCGCACTGCTGCCCTGCACAGCGTCGACCGTGGTCGACGAGTCCTGCGCCTGCACCGAGACGAACAGCCGGGTCGACGACACGTAGGTCGGCGTGGCCAGGATCGAGCTCAGCGCCCCGGCGGCGAGGCCGACGAGCGTGAGGGCGGCGATGAAGATCCAGCCCTTGCGGAGAATGCGGATGTAGTCACGGAGTTCCACGTGGCTGAGGTCCTGTCCTGATCGGGTGCGGGCACCGCGGCAGGCACCCCGGCAGTCGTCGCACGAACCATGCCTCCCGGCACCCTGATGGCTCCCCGCGACTCTGCGCCGTGACCAATACTCACACACGGGACGGCCAGACGGGGTACATATGTTGCCCGATCCGGCGAAGTGGCCCCCGAACGGGGGTGCAGCGGGCCGTACCGCGACACCCGTCGCTGATCGTCCGCCTGAACGCTGGCTGTGATTCGGGCGCACCGCCCGACCCGCGCAATAGCCTGCCGACGACGGGCACGTCCCGTGCTCGCTCGTGATCAAGGAGGATCACCATGGCAACGAATCACGCGGTCGCCTACAAGGGCCCCGGCCAGGTCGAGGTCATCGACGTCGACTACCCGACCTTCGAGCTCAAGGACGGCCCCGGCGTCAACCCGGCCAACGTCGGGCGCAAGGTCAACCACGGCGCGATCCTGCGCACGGTCGCCACCAACATCTGCGGTTCCGACCAGCACATGGTCCGCGGCCGCACGACCGCCCCGACGAACCTCGTGCTCGGCCACGAGATCACCGGCGAGGTCGTCGAGGTCGGCCCCGACGTCGAGTTCATCAAGGTCGGCGACATCGTCTCGGTGCCGTTCAACATCGCCTGCGGCCGGTGCCGCAACTGCAAGGAACGCAAGACCGGCATCTGCCTCAACGTCAACCCCGACCGCCCCGGCAGCGCCTACGGCTACGTCGACATGGGCGGCTGGGTCGGCGGCCAGGCCGAGTACGTGCTCGTGCCCTACGCCGACTGGAACCTCCTCAAGTTCCCCGACGCCGACCAGGCCATGGAGAAGATCCTCGACCTGGCGATGCTGTCCGACATCTTCCCGACCGGCTTCCACGGTGCCGTCACCGCGGGCGTCGAGGTCGGCTCGACCGTCTACGTCGCCGGAGCCGGCCCCGTCGGCCTCGCCGCCGCCACCGGAGCCCTGCTGCTCGGTGCCAGCGTCGTCATCGTCGGCGACATGAACGCCGACCGCCTCGCCCAGGCGCGCAGCTTCGGCTGCGAGACCGTCGACCTGACCAAGGGCGAACCGGGCGAGCAGATCGACCAGATCCTCGGCGAACCCCTCGTCGACTGCGCCGTCGACGCGGTCGGCTTCGAGGCCAAGGGCCACGGAGGCGGTTCGGGCGAGGAAGCACCGGCCACCGTGCTGAACTCGCTGATGGACATCACCGCGGCCGGAGGCGCCATGGGCATCCCGGGGCTCTACGTCACCGGCGACCCGGGCGGCATCGACGCCGCCGCGCAGAAGGGCTCGCTGTCGCTCAGCCTCGGCACCGGCTGGGCCAAGTCGTTGTCGTTCACCACGGGCCAGTGCCCGGTGATGAAGTACAACCGGCAGCTGATGATGGCGATCCTCCACGACCGCACGAGCATCGCGAAGAACGTCCACGCCCAGGCGATCAGCCTCGAGGACGCCCCGCGCGGCTACGCCGAGTTCGACCAGGGCGCGGCCACGAAGTACGTCCTCAACCCGAACGGCCTGATCAAGGCGGCCTGACCGTCGTCGCCACCCGCGCCTCCTCGGCTCTCGGTCCCCTCGACCGTCGGAGCCCGGGAGGCGCGGGTCGGCGCACCCGCGCCCCTCGCGTTCCGCAGGCACCCGCGTCGTTGCAGGCCGTGCACGGTGTATGACGGAACGATCCCATGACGAAGACATCCGACACCCCTGCCCCGGGAGGCGCCGACGCCGCCCGCTCCGCCTCCGGCCGCGCCGCCCGCTCCGACGAAGAACGCCAGAAGTGGCGCGCCTTCGCCGTCTGCGTCGGCGTCGCCGCCCTGACGATCCTCGACCTGTCGAAGGTCAACGTCGGCCTGCCCAGCATCGAGGCGTCGCTCGGCGCCGGCCCCACCGCCCTGCAGCTGATCGTCGCCGGCTACGCGCTCGCCTTCGGCCTCTCGCTCGTGCCGTCCGGCCGACTCGGCGACCTCAAGTCGCGCCGCATGATGTTCGTCATCGGCCTGACCTCGTTCACCGTCGCGAGCCTGCTCTGCGCCCTCGCGCCGACCATCGAGTTGCTCGTCGCCGCGCGCATCCTGCAGGGCGTCGCCGCCGGAATCCAGATGCCGCAGGTGCTCGGGCTCATCCAGCAGCTCTTCCAGGGCAAGGAGCGCGGTCGCGCGTTCGGCTTCTTCGGCGCCATCATCGGCGTCAGCACGGCGTTCGGCCCGACCCTCGGTGGCCTGCTCATCGCGATCGGCGGCCCGGAAGACGGCTGGCGCCTGCTGTTCTGGATGAACATCCCCCTCGGCCTGATCGCCATCTTCTTCGCCCTCAAGCTGCTGCCGAAGACCCGGACGGCCCCCAACGGCCACAACGAGCTCGACCTGTTCGGCATCGTGCTGCTCGGCCTGACGATCTTCACCCTCATGCTGCCGTTCGTGCTGACAACCGGCCAGGGGGACGACCCGCTGCGCTGGCTCTTCCTGATCGGCTTCGTCGGCTTCGGCGCCGCGTTCGTCTGGTGGGAGCAGCGCTACAAGGCCCGGGGCAAGTCGCCGGTCGTGCACTTCAGCCTGTTCTCGCTCGCGTCGTACCGCAACGGCACCCTGATCGCGACGGTCTACTTCTGCGCCCTGCCCGCGACCTTCCTGCTGACGACCCTGTACCTGCAGCAGGGGCTCGGCCTCGAACCCGTCTACGCCGGCATGGTCACCATCCCCTTCGCCCTGACCAGCGCCGTCGCGGCGTTCTACGGCGGACGCCTCGTCGACCGGTTCGGCCGCAGCCTGGTCGTCCTCGGGCTGGTCCTGGTCGCGGTGGGCTTCGTCGCCCTGCTGCTCGCGGCCGTGCTCACCCCGCGCGACATCACGCCCTATGCCATGGGCATCGGCATGCTGATCGCCGGCACCGGCGGCGGCTTCGTCATCTCGCCCAACCAGACGCTGACGCTGGCCGAGGTGCCCGTCGAGATGGGCGGCGTCGCCGGCTCGATGGGGCAGGTCGGCCAGCGGGCCGGCACGGCCATCGGCACGGCGGCGGCGGTCTCGACGTTCTACTCGGTCATCGCCGGCTCCGGGGGAGCGGACGGGGCGAACCTCGACGTCTACCACGAGGCCTACCGCAACGGCTTCTTCGTCACGATCGCCCTGGTGTCCGTGGCGCTCGTGCTCGGGCTGATGGACCTGCGCGCCCGCAAGAAGCGGCGCGTGGGCGAGGGGGCCGCGGCGTCGTAGCCGGCGACCGCTGTCGGGGAGGCGACCCGCGCCTCCTCGGGGGGCGCGCCTCCCGGGTCGTCGGACCGTCGGGCGGCGGATCGTGGCGGATCGTCGGGAGGCGAGCCGCCGGGTGACGGTCGGGTCAGAGGCGGGCGAAGGCCTCGACGACGTAGCTCGTGACGTCGACCTGACGCGTGGTCGGCAGGGCGATCGAGGCGGGGTCGATCGAGCCGGCGACCGTGCTGGTGGTGGCGGAGACGGAGACGGCGGGCGTGACGAACATGATGGGCCTTTCGATCGGCTGGTGACGCGGTCGGTGACGCGGTTGGCGAGGCCCGGCCGCCCGTGCAGGGACACGGGCGGCGGGGCCCCTGACGACCCTGCCCGAGCTGCTCGGTGCCCCTGTGCGGAGCCGGTGACGTCGTGTGATCAGTCAAGCCGCCCGGACGTTGCGACGACATAAGCGCAGGGCTGAGTCGCCCTCCGTCGCAGGGATGAACCTGGTCCGCCGGCATCCCGCCACGAAGGACACGAGCCGCCACGCAAGAACGTGGCGGCTCGTGTACTCCCTGGCGGCGTGGGCCCCACCGCGATCAGGCAGGAGGCGCGGCCACGACCCCCAGGACGCTCGCGTGCAGCAGTCCGTTCGTCGCCATCGCGGTGCCGTGCCAGGGGCCCGGCTGGCCGTCGGCACTGGTGAAACGTCCGCCGGCCTCCTCGACGACGACCGCCACGGCCGCCATGTCGTAGGGCTGCAGGTCGAACTCGCCCGCGACGTCGAGCGCGCCCTCGGCGACGAGCATGTACGACCAGAAGTCACCGTACGCCCGCGTCCGCCAGACGCGGCTCGTCAGGTCGAGCAGCTGCGGCAGGCGCCCGGCGTCGATCCAGTACTCGAGCCCGTTGAAGCTCAGGGACGCGTCGGCCAGGTCGTGCACGCCCGACACCCGCAGCGGCCCGTCGTGCTCGGTCGAGAACGCCCCGCCGCCCTGCGTCGCCCACCAGCGCCGGCCGAGCGCGGGAGCACTGACCACGCCCACCACGGGCACCCCGTCGACGACGAGCGAGATCAACGCCGCCCAGACCGGCA
>Ga0308161_1005596_pt1 | contig 10958 bp, 11 predicted proteins | sample PhyFR2_FD_201034 | JGI IMG/M metagenome (GOLD analysis project Ga0308161, IMG submission 201034) | Phyllosphere microbial communities from UC Gill Tract Community Farm, Albany, California, United States - DLSLF.R2 | ecosystem: Host-associated > Plants > Phyllosphere > Unclassified | place: USA...
TTGCTGAAGCAGGGGCGTCCGCTACTGCTGAGGGTGATCTCTGGCAGCGACGGCAAGCCGTAGACGCGCAGCATCAGCTCGGCCAGCAGCGTGCGGGCGGCCAGATAGCGGCTGCGGCGTTTCTCGCCAAAGCGAGCGGCGCGCTCAACCAGCTGGAGTGGGAGTCGGTGTACCGGGATTCGGGTCTGGGCGAGTGCCCAACGTGCAAAATGACTTGCCATCTGTCGCTCCGTGAAAATGGTCGGATAATCATCACCTCCTATTGTAAGAATTTTCTTATCTCTTTGCATCAGTCAAACGCAATTCGCGACATAAATCAGATTTATGGCAGGCCAGAGGCTGGCGTTACGGGTCAGACAGGTCGTCAACCCGGAGAGGATAAATGACAGGGAGCGCGGGCAGGTATGAAAAGCAGAAGTTCAGTCCCAGGTCGTTTCGAATACCACGGAGGCTTGCTTATAGCCTGCTGTCACACCGGTATCTTTTAGGGTAAAAGTTAGCGTGAAATTCTCTTTTTCATACTTTGTCGCATTAAACGTCTGCTCGCTCTTACCTTTATCGAATGCGTAATGTACGGTTGCATCACCGACTGCAACGCTGCCTTTAACCGGAGTTATCAGGCGTAACTGACCGGAAGAGTCACTGTTGCACATCACATAACCCTTGAGGTCAGTTTTCAGGCCGGAACTGCCCCACGAAACCGAGCCGAAATCCACCTTTCCCGGCAAGTTTACCTGACATTCTGGCGCAGGAACGGGCAGCGGGCTTGTTCTCACCCTATACTCCAGCCCGGCGTCAAATTTTGGGCAAATTATGAGGATTGTATCCATATCTGTTGTGAGATCAGGTGCTGAACGTAAGGTTACCCCTGAAGATAATGCCTGATTTATTTTTTTTGCAGCATCCCACACTGACTGACATTCGAAATTATCTTTTGTATATGCCAGCTTACCAAGTTTTTTATTGTTATATACGATTTCGAGAGAGTGGTTTCTCTGCATATAAGTGATATAAATATCGCTTTCCTCTACTCTCCCATTGACGGATGCATGACTACCCTCCTCTTTTACCCACAGATTATAGCCATAAGATCTATGAGATACTGAAAATAGCAGTAGGGTGGTTAAGCTGATAAGTGTAATTTTTTTCATCATTCTCGCTGTGATAAATAACAATCCTGATTAATTTTTCGATTCGCCGTTGAAGCTTCATCAGGTTCAACGGTGGCGGGGATGTAAAACTTTTAGTCTGCAAATGGAAGAACAAAATCAGCGTGTTAACTTTATTCAGAAATCCCGCTAGTTACTGATTTTCTTGCAGCCGTTTTCTGCCTTTTTATGTCAACGATATAGCCTGAAACTGCTCAAGACTGTTGTCAGACAATAGTGTATTTACGCTGCATTTTTTTTGGTAGATAAATTTCATGAAAAAACGAAATGCGATCTTTTGTTCTTTAATTTGGCCGTTTATTTTTATTTCTGTTATTAAATGTCGCATTGTTTTTTTTTAAAGAAAAATGTATCGAAACTAACGGCATGTACAGATCAAAAGATCGCTAAAAGATCTGTTTGTCGTGTTTTATTTTTGTTTTTATATGATGTTTTTGGTGTGTTCATAGGTAAAAAAAAGGGGTGTTGACTGGGAGGGAGGTATATTTTAGGGCGTTGTGAAGTGAAATTTTTTATTCCGATCGGGAAAGGTTTTTTACAGTGGTTTTAGCGCAATAAATGGCAGATTAAACTATCTATGAATAATACCAAAACCGCATATTATTATAGTGGAGATATCATCTCAGGCGTGCGGCTTATCGTTAGCTGTTATCACTGTAATTGCAGATTAATAACGTGCGATTATAATTACCACCAGTCGGCTATCATCACCACGCTGGCCTGTTTATTTTCGGCCCTTTTTCCGGTTTCTTTAAGGATAAAATCCAGGCTAAATGATGAATTCATATCCTATGTATCCTTAATTTTTACTTTAATCTTTATTTTTTCTCTAAAAGTAAATATCTTCTAAGAAGATAATTACTATTATTTAATACAGTATTTTTAACGCCGCTAGCGATAATACAGTCGCAAAAAAGCAACACCGCTAGCAGTCCCGGCAATACGCTGCTCTCATTACCGTTGAAAAATACGCGTATCCCAATACTGAGATCGCACCTCTGCAGAAATCCTCTCAGATAAATATTTTGACTTCACCTGATAATCTCCGCATTGAACACATAACCTGCTTTGTGCTGATATTTAAGTGATGTTTAAAGTATATTTGCCCTGAGCACCACGCTGGCCTGTTTTTTACCGGCACTCGTACCGGTGTCTGTAAGGGTAAAGTTCAGATTGAATGAGGCTGCCACATCTTTTAAAGAAACGACAGTTTGGCTACTATAACCATTACCAAAAGCATAGCTTACCACCGCATCGCCCACCTCAATCTTTCCGTTCCTGACATTATCGCCGGTAAGTTCAAAATCAACCCATGTTTTTCTCGAACGGCAGGTTGTGCTGCCTTTTATTGTTTTCAATGTGCCACTCGTGCCCATCGACACTTCACCAAAATAAACGTTCTGTGGAACGTTGAAGCTACAAGATTTCTCTAATGCGGGATAGGTATATACCTCAGTTATTGACCAAAATCCGGGTTTATCCGTAGCCTTGCAATCTACTTGAAAGATATTACGGTTGGTATCCTCCTTTACCAGGGGGGCAGTAATCCCTCCGCTCGCAATCAATTTATTTAACGTATCCTTGAGGTTTTTTGTGCAAGAAGGTGGTTTGTAATTTTCAATTATAAGCCTGTAATAATCTGAAACCGTTAACGCAAGGGCGGGTTCAATAAGCCAATTGGAAGGGTAAAAGGTGGCGTCAGTGTTTATCGTGCCCGTAAGTTTATATATGCCATTATTCTCGCTGTAGCCGACGTCGCAATAACCATTGAAAGGGAGTGTAAAACAAAATACGAAAAAAAATCTAATTAATTTTATGCTGATGCTGAAATTATCAAAAGTCATCATTTTTATATTTCCTGTTGTGATTTTTTTAGCTGCTATATTTATGAGTGCTGTTAATTAAGTTCGGGGATATGTACTACTGTACCGTCTAGCGGTAATCCAGCCGGAAAGTCGCCACGGCGCTAAATGCACCGCGTGCAATGCTCTTTTCCTTAATCGCCTGCGGCTCACCCTCAATCCAGGCGGCAAACTTCAGGGTCATATCGCCCTTTTCCAACGTCAGATCTTTGCTGCCGCTGTTAAGCGCAATCGCCTTTCCCGCGGCATCTTCTATTCCAATTGCCAGCCCGCTGTTATCCGGCAGCACCGCCAGCAGCCCCGGCAATATGCTGCTCTCATTACCGCTGAAAGAGACGCTGAGCTGCTTTCCAATACTGAGGTCGCACCCCTGCAGATGTAGCTGAAAAGCCTGTGACGGACTGCGCGCATTGATATAGAGGTACTTATCGACAATGTTGCCAAAGCCTACGCTGATGTTCTCATCGCCAGGCTTCAGCGTGCAGGGTTCGGCCACCAGTGTGCCGTAAAGATGGACGTTATCACCAAAGGGTATGGCGCTTGCGGTAGAAGAGACCAGACAGAGGGCCAGGGCCGCAGTCTGCGCCTGCGCCGTGAATTTGGTTATACGCATGATTTCTCCTATTGATAATCCGCCAGCAGCGTGGCGATAACCTCAAACGGCCCCTCTTTCAGGGTGACACCGCTCTGTTTAACCAGCACCGCCTCCAGTGTGGGTGGCGCTGTCGGGGTTACCTGGATCGGCTGATTAATCACCATCGGGCTGCCGTTCTGCAAAATGCGGATCGCCAACCCTTTCACGCTGGTCTGCAGTGCGGCTTTGCTGGCATCAAAGTTGGCAATATCCCCTTTCAGCGTCAGCACAAGCCCGGCTGGCTGACTGTTGTAACAAGTGATGTGGTAATTGAGCGGCTGACGGTATCGCATGCCTTCCACTTGGCTAATGCCAACGCTGTCGCCAAAACTGACCTCTATCCGGCGGCTGTCGGCGGAGGTTACCCTGCAGGCAGGACTCCAGATTACTTGCCCCTTTATAGAGATTCCGACAACGCTCGCGCTGACATTGACGGTTGTCAGCATCAGTGCCAGCGACAGGAGTGCTGCTGGCGAAAGCCTGGAGTGCGTCATTACTGATACTCCACGCGCAGGGTAGCGCTGGCGCTAAAAGAGGCACCGCCCTGAACTAACCAATTTGGTTTATGAAAAGTGGCAACACGCAGTTCAGGAGCATCCGGCCAGCTAAAGTTCAGCCAGCTATTAATCGGTAGTACCTGACCATTGCTGGTAAATTTTATTGCTATTGGAGAATAGCTTGCCAAAAGATAGCCTGGATAATCCTCATCTGGCGTGCCCTGAATCTGCAACCGCAGCTGGTTTTTACTCATGCTGCTACACAGCAGGTTAAGGTCAATAGGGCGACTAATCGCATCATTCAGCAAGTCCGAAGCAACTATTTCCCCAAAATCCACCTCAATCGTCCTGCCATCGTTAATGGTACAGGGAGGCGGCTCAAGTACGGTCATGGATATCGTTATAGTTTGGACATCTTGCAATCGAGCTAATGCAAGCGAAATCCAGCCTGCTGACAGTACCGTCAGCAGCCAGCGTAGTGCATTACCGCTACTCATAGATCATCCTGAAATCAAGGCTGGCGTTCCAGGCGCCAGCGCGCAGTGGCGCAGGCGTGCGCACTGGCGTTACGGTATAGGTTAAGGTGTTACTGCCCGGAGAAAGGTAGAGCGGTGCGGCACGCTGGTTAAGCGGCAGCTGTTCGCCACGGCTGTCGGCCAGCGCCAGCGCCAGCCCGCTGGTGCCGTTTATTTTCAGATAATCGGGCATATCGGCATCGCGGGTACCATAAAACCAGACCGACACCGCGGGCTGCATGTTGCTCCAGCTGACATTGCCGCTTTTGCTGTCGCGTATGGCCGTTGGGCCACGCCCGCAGTCCAACAGCTTCAGCTGAAAGCTGACCGGCGCAGCGCGGTCCCCCGGCTGCCGCAGCGAGGCAGTATCGGTATTGCCGAGCCATACCACCTGGTGCAGGCTGGTCATCTCCAGCCGGCAGGCGCTTTCGGTTAGTGAGCCGGAGAGGGTCAGGCTACCTTCACCGAAGGTGACGGGGCGATGTTCCCCGGCCAGCGCAGCAGCCGCGAACAGCCCACAGGTGCAGATCAGCACGCCTGCAATACCGTTTTTTCCCGTTGACCGTCGCGGTTCGCCCGCTAATTCCTTCTGCTTCATATCGTTGTCATTCCCTGGCTGGATTATCTTTAATACTCAGTCTGTCAGGCCCTGGCTATTGCCTGGCACGACCTGACACTGATTGCCGGAACAGCTAAAGCTGAGCGACGGGCGGCCACCGTAGTCATCGATATATTTCAACACCGGGCTGGTGCCGAGCTGGGCTGCGGTAACGTTCAGCTCGCCGCTGGTTTTGGGGGCCACCATCAGTGGCTGAAAATCTGCCAGCGGGGTTCCCTGCTTGCTGGCACCCCCGTCGATCAGCGTGATGTAATAGCCCGTCGGATTATTGACCAGATAGCGGTCGCCCTTGCGCGTCAGCGTCAGCTGCTCCTGCGGTGGCGGGCTGTTCTGTGCGACATGCAGCGCGGCAGGGCGGTAGAACAGCTTTATACGGGTCTGCAGAGCAATCTGCAGCGTGTTGGCTTTGTCGCTTTTTGGCGGGATCTCGCGCAGATTAAAGTAGTAGAGCGTCTCACGATCCTGCGCCAGTGCGTTAATTGCCGGCAGCGCCTGCACTTTCACCTGGCTCTTTTTTCCCGGCTCTACGCGCTGTAAGGGCGGCAGCGCCGTCAGCGGTGAGTTGATTTTGTTACCCTTTTCATCTTCAATCCACGTCTGCGCCAGATAGGGCAGCTGGGTATTCTGATTGCTGATGCTCATACTGGCTGACTTTGCCTTGCCGTCAAAAATAATCCGGGTGCGGTCGAGTGAAATGGCGGCAGAGGCCTGCTGCGCCATCAGCGCGCCACCTAGCAGCGCAATAAAAAGAACTTTATTTGAAAACATGATGTTACCTTTAATAAATGTATCGGGTTGCTAATTAAATTTCCGTCTGCTGCTGTGCTGTGGCGGCGACATTGCACGGCAGCAGCAGCGCGTGGCCGATCATATCGGCGGGTAATGGCGTAGGCAGGCGCACTTCACACTGCGCCTTATCGTCCCACTCAACGCTCATGGTTTCGCCCGCCCGAATGCCGCTCAAATAGAGACTGCCATCATCGTTAACCAGCCCGGTCACCTGCTTACGGGCGTTGATTACTTTGGCTCCAAACGGGGGGGTGCTGCCGTCAGCCAGCTTGATGATCGCCATCGCTTTAGCACCGGAAATCACATTGAAGCGACGGTAGCCAATCGCTCCTTCGGTCAGCGTGGCCTGTACTACAGAGGTCAGGGCTTCCGCATCCTCACCAAGCTTGTCAAGGTCGATGCGGGCGCTGTTGCGGTAGTAGTTGCTGATATCGGCAATTACCGCTTTACCAAAGTAGTTGGTATGGAGATTACTGCCGTAGCCCTTCACGGGCACATTCGGCACGCCATCGGTATCCACTAACAGCCGGGTTCCACCGTTGGTATTATTGCGATGCAGGGCACCGCCTTCCGCAGTGAGCGTCATGCCACCCTGAGCATTTAATCCCAGTGAACTGTATTGCCCCTGGTTGTAGCTGGCGTTGGCGCTGACGCGGGCGATATCACCGTCATGGTTGTAGTAGCCGCTCACCCTGCCGCCGCTGCGGCTATGACCGGCGCTGAGCGAGTAGTTATCACTGGCGTTGATGCGATCGTTCCACGTCAGGCTATTGCTGCGCTCTTTTCCTGCCGCTGACATGTTGTAGCCAATGCTGCCGCGATCTCCCCACGGGATAGAGAGGGAGAGATACATACCATCGTCATTACGCTGGTCGACGCGGTTACGGTAGGCGGAAAGTGATACGCTGGCTGAGCGGATCTTCCACCAGTCGAAGTAGCGCGACAGCATCAGGCTGTAGCGGTCATTGGTCGGCCGGTTCCAGTAAGTCTGGTGCGTATAGGTCAGGTACGTTGACAGACCGATATCGCGGAACTGTTTATTGAAGGTCACGGTATACATCTGCTTACTTTTACCCATGCGGCTGCTATCTTCTTTGGCATCCAGATACTCTGACATGCTCATAAAGTTCTCCTGCGAGAAGCGATAGCCGGCGAAGGTAATCTGACTGTCGTAGCTCTCAAAATTTTTCGCATAACTCACCCGGTATGAGCCGCCGCTCAGGGTGTTATCCTCACTCGACAAACGCGCGCGCGACTGGGTGGCATCCAGCGAGATGGCGCCCAGCGCCAGCAGGTCACGGCCAATACCGATGGAGAGCGCCTGATACTTATCGCCGCCAATAGCACCACCGTACATCGACCAGCCGTTGCTGATCCCCCAGGTCAATTCACCGGCGCTGAACAGCGCGCCATTGGTGCGGTGCTTCCAGTCTGAGGGTTTACCCGATGAGACCTTAAAGCGAATGGTGCCCGGGCGGGTCAGATAGGGAATACTGGCGGTATTAATGGTAAAGGTCTGCACGCTGCCATCCTGCTCTTCAACCCGCACGTCAAGCTGGCCGGTAACCGCATCGCTCAGATCCTGAATACGGAACGGGCCTGCGGCGACCTGAGTTTCATACAGCACTCGCCCCTGCTGGCTGACGGTCACTTTGGCATCGGTTCTGGCGATGCCGGTCACTTCCGGCGCGTAGCCGCGCAGGTTAGGCGGCAGCATATTTTCATCCGACGTCAGGCTGGCTCCGGTAAAACGGAAGCTGTCGAAGATCGAGGAGTCGAGATAGTTCTCACCGATCATCAGTTTGGCACCCAGCCAACTGAGCGCACGCCAGGCGTAGAAGCGGCTCCAGTCAAACTCTCTGCTGGTCTGCGCATGCTCACCGCGCTGGCGTTCTGCCCGGCCCTGCCAGTCTGCGCGCAGCCGCCATGCGCCCAGGTTCATGCCTGCGGTACCGTTACCGCTAAGGTTAAGCCTGTCGCCGCTGTTATGGCTGCGCTGCTGCTGTGCATTCAGGCTGTAATCCAGCAGAATGCCGGGGATGCCGTTATCCCAGCGCGAAGGCGGATCCCAGTCGTCGGCGCTGTATTCCAGCCAGGCTTGCGGAATATTGATATAGAGCGAGGATGTGGACAGGTCGCCACGAGCCTGAAGTCCTTTAAGGCTACTCATATCGAGGCATTTTCCCTGCTGATGCCATCTCAGAGCGGCTAAAGACGGCTGCTTGAGGCCGAATTGCTTAACCAGCTCGGGGGTCAGGCAGGCCACGCTGGATTTTGGATCGTTTTCATCGGCCATAAAGGTGACGGTGCGCTCGGAGAGTTCGGTTTTGTTAATACGTACCGTCAGGCTGTAATCACCGGGCATAATATATCCCTGACGTGAAAACTGACTTAAATCAACATGTTTACGGTCATTAACGTCCAGTACATCCATATTGAACTGGATGTCGTCAGAGGAAAAAACTTTCCCAGAATTGACCAGCGTCAGAGCAATCAAAGCCGATAATAATTTTAGATTAAACAGCTTCCGTGCTGTGGCGTATCTCATGGCGTATCCGTTTTGTCGTTAATTTATTATTCCTGGTGCTTTCACATTCAGAAATAGTCGAGCCTGAAACGGACTGTGGTAAAATAGGTCCCGGCCATTAGCGGCTCTTGGTTACTGACCAGCGTAAGAAAGTACTCCAGGCGCATATCATCCGCGGTAATATCCTGTGGTGGCAGCGCAACACCGGCTTTGGCTATGTGCCCGGCGGCATCGCTGATACGCAGCGCCGCGCCAGAGGCCTTACCCTGTAAATTAAACATTGCCCCTCTGGCTGGGCCATCAAACGTGATGCTAAATATTTTGTCATTATGCGTGGTTGAATTGTTGGCTCCAGGCATGCAGTCCGTTAAACGAATCGTAAAGGGGGAAGCAGGTCCTTTGCCATCGCGTATTAGAGAAGATACCGGCAGAGAGCCCAAATCTATGCTCTGTTGAGCATCTTGGGTGGCAATGGTGCAGGCGGTATCGACGATGGCGCCCCTCATGGTGACTTCTCCCTTACCCTGTTGCACGGCATGGCTGACAGTAGAAAGAAAAAATAGCGTCAGCATCAGAGTGGGAAAGGCCCGGAGGCTTATTTCTGTTACTAACATCACCGCCTCCTGCTGCATGGAAACAACGTGCGGCTGTGCGCTGCACGTTGTTTCCATGCGCTAAAATTTACTGATAGGCCAGCTGGAAATTAGCCACAGCGGTAAAGTCACCAGGCACAATTGATGGTGTGGCTTTGGTCTGTTGAACGTAGGCGCTGAAGCTTAAAGTAGAGTCGCTACCGACCAGTTTGGTTGGCTTGCTGGCTTCGCCCAGTTTGATTTTTTCACCCTTGTTATCAACAAAAACAATCCCGGCATCTGAGGCGTTACCTGCCAGACCCAGCATGGTTTCGTCAGTATCGTTAGCCGCGCCGCTGAAGGTAATCGTCACGCCATTCTTGTCTTTGCTCAGTTCGCAGTTTTCCAGCTTGATGTTCACCTGCGCAGGCGTTGAGTGGCCGTCTGCCTTAGCCAGCAGGGCTTTAGAGATAGCACCCAGGTCAACATCCTGCTTTGTGGATTCACTCTTGATGGAGCAAGGAGCATCAACGATAGAGCCGCTGAACGATAGCTGCCCGCTACCCTGGGAGCCTGAGGACGGTGGGGTTACATCTTCCGCGTGCGCCAGGGAAACAGCAGAAAAAGTCAGGGCTGCAGCCAGCATAATTTTATTCAGTTTCATTTAAATGTATCCTTACGGTGATTAATAAAAAATTCCGACTTAACTAAATCCGGGCCGGATTTAACAGGCTGTGAATAATTAACTCACTAATAAAGTTGGCCATCGAGTCTAATTATAGAGGGTATAAAGTTCTAGTCATGGAATTAACGGCTGGTGAGTTTTATGGGTTAAGTCTTCGTGGTGGCAAGCAAGAGATATTAAGTTCTGTTAGGAATAGCTTTAATAACGTCCCTTTTTTGCCCTGCCTGACAACGAGGTGAATTCTTACATAGCTTATCTGCTAATACAATAACTGCGGTTTAGGAAGTTATACTTTTATTATAAGTGCGACATTAACTAATTAATATTTTCTCTTTTAATAATTTTCATGTCGCCAATTTAATTAAATAAATTATTTATAGATAAATATATCGCGTAAATCGATAATGCGAAACTTACCACCAGCTTTAGCGCGGTGTAGAAACAGTCTTTTTAGAATGTTTAATTAATTCATGGTGTTAGGTAGGGAATTGCTAACGTGGTTAGCCTTTCACGTCATAAAGCGCCCCGCTATACGGTGATACAGCGGGGCGTCAGCAGGGATGCGTGGAGAGGTCTATTTACCAATGCAGAAGCTGGAGAAGATCCGTCCCAGCAGATCGTCGGAGCTGAACTCGCCGGTGATCTCACTCAGCGCCTGCTGGGCCAGACGCAGCTCCTCCGCCAGCAGTTCCCCAGCCCAGGCCCCCAGCAGCTGATGTTTGCCCTGCTGCAGGTGAGTGGCTGCTAACTCCAGCGCCTGAAGATGGCGGCGGCGAGCGAGGAAGCCGCCCTCCATATTGCCGGCAAAGCCCATGCTGGCTTTCAGATGGTCGCGCAGGATATCGATGCCGTCCCCGGTGCGCGCCGACAGGCGAATAAGTGAGTGATCGTTCACTTCGCTTAGACCCTCTGCTTCGCCAGTGATATCCGCTTTATTGCGTACCACGGTGATCGGCAAGCTGTGCGGCAGGCGGGCAATAAAGTCCGGCCAGATCTCAGCGGGTTCGGTGGCGCCGGTGGTGGTGCCATCCACCATAAACAGCACGCGATCGGCCTGTTCTATCTCTTTCCATGCGCGTTCAATACCGA
>Ga0308161_1005597_pt1 | contig 10957 bp, 10 predicted proteins | sample PhyFR2_FD_201034 | JGI IMG/M metagenome (GOLD analysis project Ga0308161, IMG submission 201034) | Phyllosphere microbial communities from UC Gill Tract Community Farm, Albany, California, United States - DLSLF.R2 | ecosystem: Host-associated > Plants > Phyllosphere > Unclassified | place: USA...
AGGCCGCCGCCGCCCGCATGGTCGGCGCGCTCGATCAGTTCGACCTTGTAGCCGTCCGGGTCGGTGATGAAGGCGATCACGGTCGTGCCGCCCTTGACGGGGCCCGGCTCGCGCGTGATGTTGCCGCCGGCCGCGCGGACCTGGTCGCAGGTTTTGTAGATGTCCTCGGCGGAGATGGCGATGTGGCCGTAGGCGGAACCCATGTCGTACTTGTCGACGCCCCAGTTGTAGGTCAGTTCGAGTTCGGCGTGGTCCGGGTTGCTGCCGTAGCCGAGGAAGGCCAGGCTGTATTTGTATTCCGTGTTCTCGCTCGTGCGCAGCAGTTTCATGCCGAGCACCTTGGTATAGAAATCGATGGAGCGCTGCAGATCGCCGACGCGTAACATGGTGTGCAGGATGCGCATTATTGTCCTTGGTGGTTCGTGGGGAAAACGGGGATTTTATGCGCTCGGGCGGATTCGTGCAGGCGGTGGCGGGCGCAGGCGGCCCGCCACCGGCGGCGTCACCGCTCAGGCCTGCAGCTTCGCATCCAGCGTGATGGTGGCATTGAACAGCCTGGATACGGGGCAGCCTTCCTTGGCCTTGCGCGCCGCTTCCTGGAACGCCGCCTCGCTGGCGCCTGGAATCGTGGCCACGAGGTCGAGGTGCACGGCCGTGATGGCGAAGCCGCCGTCGACCTTGTCCAGCGATACCGTCGCGCTCGTTTCCAGCTTCTGCGCCGTCATGCCCGCTTCGCCCAGCTTGCCCGACAGGGCCATCGTGAAGCAGCCCGCGTGCGCGGCCGCCAGCAGCTCTTCCGGATTCGTGCCGGCGCCGTCTTCGAAGCGGGTATTGAAGCCGTATTGCGTCTCGTTGAGGACGCCGCTTTGCGTGGACACGCTGCCTTTGCCGTCCTTCAAGCCGCCGCTCCAGACGGCGCTTCCCTTGCGTTTGATCATTTGGTGGCTCCCTGGTGAGTGGTGGCGTTGCCGGCCGTCGTGGCCGCGGCCGGGGTGATGCGCCAGACGATGTTGCCGACGTCGTCCGCCAGCAGGATGGCGCCGGTCTTGTCGACCGCGACGCCGACCGGGCGTCCGTAAGCGTGCTCGTCCTTGCCGAGGAAGCCCGTCAGGACGTCCTGCGGCGGACCGCTCGGCTTGCCGTTGGCGAACGGCACGAACACGAGCTTGTAGCCGGAGTAGGGCTTGCGGTTCCACGAGCCGTGCTGGCCGATCAGCGCGCCGTTCTTGAACTGCGGCAGCAGGTCGGCGTTGTAGAACGCGAGGCCCAGCGACGCCGTGTGCGCGCCCAGCGCGTAATCGGGCGGGATCGCCTTGGCGACGAGGGCCGGGTTGCCCGGCTTGACGCGGGTGTCGACGTGCTGGCCGTAGTAGCTGTACGGCCAGCCGTAGAACGCGCCGTCCTTCACGGACGTCATGTAGTCCGGCACGAGGTCGTTGCCGAGCTCGTCGCGTTCGTTGACGGCGGTCCACAGCGCCTTCGTCTGCGGCTGGAAGTCCATGCCGTTCGGATTGCGCAGGCCGCTCGCGTAGATGCGCGATTTGCCGCTGGCGATGTCGTATTCCCAGATCGCGGCGCGGCCTTTTTCGGCCTCCATGCCGTTCTCGGCCACGTTGCTGTTCGAGCCGACCGTCACGTACAGCTTCTTGCCGTCGGGCGCGGCGACGACGTTCTTCGTCCAGTGGTGGTTGATCCCGGACGGCAGGTCGAGCACCTTCGTGCCCTTGGCCGCGATGCTCGTCTCGCCCGTCTTGTACGGGAATTTCCACAGCGCGTCGGCATTCGCGACGTACAGGTCGGTGCCGACGAGGGCCATGCCGAACGGCGAGTTCAGGCCTTCCATGAAAGTGGTCTTGGTGTCGGCCGTGCCGTCCGGCTTGAAGCCGCGCAGCAGGATGATCTTGTTGGGCGATTCCACGCCGGCGCCGGCTTCCTTCTGCGCGATGCCCTGCACCTTGGCGCGGATGCCGGTTTCCTTGGGCGCGTTGCCGGGCTTGTTGCTCTCGGCCACCAGCACGTCGCTGTTCGGCAGCACGTACAGCCAGCGCGGATGGTCGAGGCCGCTCGCATACGCCGTGGCGGCCAGGCCGGCAGCCGGCGTCGGCCGCGTGCCTTGCGGCCACGGCTCGGCCTTGGCGATGTTCAGCGTCGGGATCAGCGATTTCTCGGGGGCCGGCAACGCGGGGTTGGGGCCCCAGCCGACGGGATACTGCTGGGCATGAGCGGCGCCGGCACCCAGCAGAGACACGGAGAACAGCGGCAACAGGAACGCAAGTCCGGCGCGTGGTGTCATCGGTTTTCTCCGCCGTCGGGGATGGTCGAGTCGTGGTCGCGCATGTCGCGGTGGCGGTCGGGCTGCGGGTTGGCCTGGCCGGTGGCGCCCGGCTTCGGCTGCACGGCCTGTTCGAGGCCCGGCGTGCCGCGGCCTTCGTAGTTCTCGGTGTCGACGAGCCCTTGCTCAAGGTCTTCCGCCGCCTGCTTGATGATGCCGCGCGGCTTGATGCTCTGGCCGTCGGGCGATTCGTCACGCTCGTGCGGTTCGCGCTTGTAGCTCTGCTCTTCGATTTTCCGGTCGGTGTTCACGAAACGGTCTTTTTCTTCCTGCACCATGACAATCTCCTTCGATTCAATTGATTAAATCCTAATCCTTCGAAACGAAGGTGGTCGCGCAATTGGAAGATGCTTTTTTGCAATTAAGTGATTAACATGTTGGTTTACATGACAAACAGCGCGACTGCCGTGACCATGACCGTTCCCGCCCACCACGCCGCCAGCGACTGCCCGAACTGCGGCGCCGTCGTTTCCGGCAATTTTTGCCATGCATGTGGACAGGAAACCGTCCTGCATCCGCCCAGCGCGCGCGAGTTCGTGCACGAGTTCATCGGCCATTACGTCGCGCTGGAAGGCAAGCTTTGGAAGTCGCTGCTGCTGCTTTTGTTCCGGCCGGGCCAGCTGACCTTGGAATACATCAAAGGCCGCCGGGTGCGCTACATCCAGCCGCTGCGGCTGTACCTCACGTTCAGCCTGGTCTTTTTCGCCGTGATGAAATACGCGAGCCACCCGGGCGTCCAGGTCGGCGGGCCGGGCGCGCATCCCGCCGCCACCGCGGCGGCGCACGGCAAGCCGGCCGCATCCGGTGCGCCGGGCGCGCAGGGGGCGCTGGTGCGCGAGGATGCGCCGGGCGAGATCGAGGAAGGCACGGCGGATTTGCGCAAGAGCATCGGCAGCGTCAACGCGCACTGGGGCGAGAACGCGGACCGGTTCAGCGCCATGTCGCCCGAAGAACGCGAAGCGGTGCTGAAGACGGCGTTCTACGGCTACGTGCCGTATGCCGTGTTCCTCATGATGCCGCTGTTCGCGCTGTACCTGAAAGTGTTGTATCTCGGGTCCGGGCGGCGCTACGGCGAACACCTGCTGTTCGCGCTGCACGCCAACGGCTTCGCATTCCTCACGCTGACCCTGATGATGCTGGCGTCGAGCGTCGCCGGCATCGTGTCGTGGCTGCTCGGCCTGTGGATGACGCTGTACCTGCCGGTCGCGATGCAGCGCGTGTACGGCGGCGCGCGCTTCCTCACCGGCGTGCGCTGGATCGTGCTGATGGCGCTGCACCTGATCGGCATCGGCCTGGCGATCGGCGCCGCGGTCGGGTTCGGCATCCTCCATTGAAGCGGACTCGAAGCGGACCCGACCGTCCGCTTGCCGGAAGTCCGTTCGCCCAACTATACTGTGCGTTTGTACAGTATTTGCTGAGTTGCGATAGTGCAGAAGCCGGGCGAATCGGTTAATCTTCTGTCTCCCCAACCCCTGCTGCCGAGAGTCGTATGCCCGTGACGCCTGAATCGCAACAAACCATCGCGCTGGTCGTACGGCCCAACACGGCCGGAATCGACGAGCACGTGCAGGCCATCGTCGACTTCCTGCAGGGCGCGGGCTACCGCGTCGTGTTCGAACAGGAAACGGCGGGGCACGTGCACGTCGCCGGCGTCGCCGCCATGACGGTGGACGAGATCGGCGCGCATTGCCGCACCGCGATCGTCGTCGGCGGCGACGGCACGATGCTCGGCATCGCGCGCCAGCTGGCGCGCTACCGCGTGCCGCTGATCGGCATCAACCAGGGCCGCTTGGGGTTCATGACCGACATCCCGATCGACCGCATGCTGCCCGCGCTGGGCGAGATCCTCAGCGGCAAGGCGCGCGCCGAGGAGCGCTCGCTGCTGGAAGCGCGCGTCGTGCGCGACGGCGCCGAGATCCACTGTTCCGTCGCCGTCAACGACGTCGTCGTCGCGCGCGGCACGGGCGCCGGCATGGCCGAGCTGCGGGTGTGGGTGGACGGCACGTTCATGTACAACCAGCGCTCGGACGGCCTGATCGTGTCCACGCCCACGGGCTCGACGGCGTACGCGCTGTCCGCCGGCGGCCCGCTGCTGCATCCCACGCTGGCCGGCATCGTGCTGGTGCCGATCGCGCCGCACGCGCTGTCCAACCGCCCGATCGTCGTGCCGAACACGAGCGACATCGTCGTCGAGATCATCAACGGCCGTGACATCAGCGTGAATTTCGACATGCAGACCTTCACGAGCCTGCAGCACGGCGACCGCATCATGATCTCGCGCTCGCCCAACACCATCACCTTCCTGCATCCGGAAGGGTGGAGCTACTACCATACGCTGCGCGAGAAGCTGCACTGGAACGAATACCCGTCCGGTGACGGCAAGCTCAAGTAATTCCACACCCAGGCCATTACACAGGAGACCTGTTTCTTCATGTTGCGCACATTGACCATCCGCGACTTCGTCATCGTCGATACGATCGAGCTCGAGTTCTCGAACGGTTTCACGGTGTTCACCGGCGAAACCGGCGCCGGCAAGTCGATCCTGATCGACGCGCTGCAGCTCGCACTGGGCGGCCGCGGTGAGGCGAGCATGGTGCGCGAAGGCGCGGCCAAGGCCGACATCAGCGCCGACTTCGCCCTGACCCCGGCCGCCAGCAGCTGGCTGGAGCAGAACGAGTTCGGCAGCGACGAAGGCGGCGCGCTGCTGCGCCGGGTGATCGACAACGCCGGCCGCTCCAAGTCGTACATCAACGGCATCGCCGCCACCGCCAGCCAGCTGCGCGAACTGGGCGAGATGCTCGTGGATATCCACGGCCAGCATGCGCACCAGTCGCTGCTCAAGCTGGACGCCCAGCGCGCGTTGCTCGACAACCAGGTCGCCGTGCGCGACCCGGCCGCGGCCGCGCAGGCCCACGACGTGGCCGCCGCGTACAAGGCATGGAAGGCGCTGGCGCGCCAGCGCGAGGAGTTCGAGACGAACGCGCGCAACGTGCTGCTGGAGCGCGAGCGCCTCGAATGGCAGGTGAGCGAGCTCGACAAGCTGGCCGTGAAGCCGGGCGAATGGGCCGAGATCAGCAACGAGCACAGCCGCCTGTCGCACGCCGCCAGCCTGATCGAAGGCGCGCAGGAGGCGCTGTCGGCGCTGTCGGAATCGGAGCAGCCGATCCTGTCGCAGCTGTCGTCGCTGAACCAGAAGCTGACCAAGCTGGTCGACGTGGACGCGGGCCTGCAGGCCGTGCTCGACTGCATGGAACCGGCGCGCATCCAGCTGCAGGAAGCCGTGTACGCGCTGAACACATACGTCGACAAGGTCGAGCTCGATCCGGAGCGCCTGGCCCAGGTCGACGCACGGATGGACGCCATCCACAGCACGGCGCGCAAGTACCGCGTGACGCCGGACGACCTGCCGGACGAGCACGCCACATTGAAAGCGAAGCTGCAGCAGCTGGCCGACGCCAGCGACGTGGAGGGCCTGCGCCGCCAGGAAGAGAAAGCGAAAACCGTCTACATGGCGGCGGCGCAGAAGCTGTCGGCCACGCGCGCGGCGGCGGCGACGCGCTTGTCTTCGCAGGTATCCGAAGCGATGCAGGAATTGTCGATGAGCGGCGGCCGCTTCGTCGTCGCGCTGAACGCGTGCGAGCCCGCCGTGTACGGCCTGGAGCAGGTCGAGTTCCTCGTCGCGGGCCACGCCGGCGTCGCGGCGCGGCCGCTGGCCAAGGTGGCGTCGGGCGGCGAGCTGGCGCGCATCTCGCTGGCGATCTCCGTCATCACGGCCAACGCGACGACGGTGCCGACCCTGATCTTCGACGAGGTCGACACGGGCATCGGCGGCGGCGTGGCGGAAGTCGTCGGACGCCTCCTGAAGCGCCTGGGCCAGAGCCGCCAGGTGCTGTGCGTCACGCACCTGCCGCAAGTGGCGAGCCAGGCCAACCAGCACTACCAGGTGGCCAAGGGCACGACGCATGCCGGCAAGACCGTGTCGCGCATCGACGTCCTCGACAACAAGGCGCGCGTGGAGGAAGTGGCGCGCATGCTGGGCGGAATCGAGATCACGGAGACGACGCGCAAGCATGCGCGCGAGCTGCTGGCGTCTTAAGGCGGAAACTGCACGTCGTCCCCGCGCAGGTGGGGACCCAAGTTCTGCAAGCGCAGCGATATTGCGTCCAGACTTGGGCCCCCGCCTTCGCGGGGGCGACGGTTCAACGGTGCAACGGTGACGTCCGGCAGACGACTATCATCCCGATCGTAAATATCAAATCGTCCACGCTGCGGCGCCAACTTATAATGGTGGCCCGACCCCACGCCCATCCCGATTCCCATCCCGTCCATGCCCTTCCGCCCCGAACCGAAGCACCAGCACGGCACCATCGCCAAGAGCGCCATCGTCCTCGTCAACCTGGGTACGCCCGATGCGCCGACGCGGCCCGCGGTGCGCCGCTACCTGAAGCAGTTCCTGTCCGACCCGCGCGTGGTGGAAATTCCGCGCGCCGTCTGGAACCTCATCCTGCACCTGGCGATCCTGCCGTTCCGCTCCGGCCAGTCGGCGAAAAAATACGCCACGATCTGGGGCCGCGACGGCTCGCCGCTGAAGGTCTACACGGAGCGGCAGGCGGCGGCGCTGCAGACCGTGCTGGCGCAGCGCGGCCACCGCGACGTCGAGGTGGCGATGGCGATGCGCTACGGTTCGCCCGCGCTGCCGGACGTGCTGGATGACCTGAAGGCGCGCGGCGTCGAACGCATCGTCGTGCTGCCCGCGTACCCGCAGTATTCGGGCACGACCACCGCGTCGATCTGGGACGCCGTCTTCGACCATTACAAGAAGGTGCGCAACATCCCCGAACTGCGCCTCGTCAAGCACTACCACGACCACGAAGCCTACGTCGAGGCGCTGGCGACGTCGGTCGAGGCGCACTGGGAGGCGCACGGCCGCGGCGAGAAACTGCTGATGAGTTTCCATGGCGTGCCCAAGCGTACGCTGCTGCTGGGGGACCCGTACCACTGCGAATGCCACCGCACAGCGCGCCTGCTGGCCGCGCGCCTGGGCCTGGCGCCGGATGAATACCTGGTCACGTTCCAGTCGCGCTTCGGCCGCGCCGAATGGCTGCAGCCCTACACGGCGCCGACCGTGCAGCAGCTGGCACGCGACGGCGTCAAGCGCATCGACGTCATGTGCCCCGGTTTCACCAGCGACTGCCTGGAAACGCTGGAAGAGATCAACATGGAAGTGCGCCACGATTTCGAGGCGAACGGCGGCGAGGAATACCGCTACATCCCGTGCCTGAACGACGACCCGGCGTGGATCGTCGGCATGGCCGAGATCGCCGAGCAGCACCTGATCGGCTGGCCGACGATGCTCACGCCCGCGCAGGAGGCGACGCAGCGCCGGGATGCCGCGGTCGCGCGCGAGCACGCGCTGCAACTGGGCGCCGAATCGTAACCGGGGACGGCTGCGCGACGCAGCCGGACGGGCCGTACCGGCCCGGCGCCCTCCGCCGGGGGCTCGGCTGCTGCGCGGCTGGATGTTAGAATGCCACGTTTTGCGACGCCGACCCGAGTTCCGCCAGGCAGATGGCTGCCAGTGCGAGCAGGGAGTAGAGAAGCACGGCGCCGCTGATCAGATGCAGTTTCATGTTCGTTGCCTACGTTCGGTTCGGACGATGTCTTGACAGGACGATAGTAGAACGGGCGGCGGACGATGGTGACTACAAGCAAGTAAATCTTGTAACAAAAGACTACGTCTTTTTTCCTGTTACTTCAGCAATTCCCCTTGAATATGTAGGCGTATGCCCAATATAGGGGGCTGTGTGACCGCCCGGGCCCACCATCCAATCAGCCAAGTCCTTGATTTCAGGAGTTTTTTCGATGCACGACCAAGAAAACCAAGACGTGACCAATCAGCCGGCAGCCGACGCCGCGGCTGCGGCGCCCCAAGGGGCGCCGGCAGCGGAGTCCGGCCTCGAAGAACAGCTGAGCGCGACCGAAGCCAAGCTGGCCGAGATGCATGACGCGTTCATGCGCGCCAAGGCCGAAGCGGACAACGTCCGCCGCCGCGCCCAGGAAGATGTGAGCAAGGCCCATAAGTTCGCCATCGAGAGCTTCGCCGAGGCCATGGTGCCCGTGCGCGACAGCCTCGAGATGGCATTGAAAGTCGAAGCGCCGACGGTCGAATCGATCAAGGAAGGCGTCGAGATGACGCTCAAGCAGCTCACCGCCGCGTTCGAAAAGAACCGCCTGGTCGAAGTGCTGCCGCAGCCGGGCGACAAGCTCGATCCGAACAAGCACCAGGCCGTGGCCGTCGTGCCGTCGGAACAGGAAGCGAACACCGTCGTCGCCGTCCTGCAGAAGGGCTACATGATCGCCGACCGCCTGCTGCGCCCGGCCATCGTGACCGCCGCGGCACCGAAATAAATGTTGCCTCAGGGCTGAATAAGCTCTTGAAAGCAAGCGACATTTCCCAATATTCGACACATCTGAAAAACTGAGTACTAAAAAAGGAAAATATTATGGGCAGAATCATCGGTATCGACCTGGGCACCACCAACTCCTGCGTGGCGATCATGGAAAATGGTCAGCCCAAGGTCATTGAAAACGCGGAAGGCGCACGTACGACGCCGTCGATCATCGCTTATCAGGAAGATGGCGAGATCCTGGTCGGCGCGCCGGCGAAACGCCAGGCCGTGACCAACCCGAAGAACACGCTGTTCGCCGTCAAGCGCCTGATCGGCCGCAAGTTCGACGAGAAGGAAGTCCAGAAGGACATCGGCCTGATGCCGTACGCGATCACCAAGGCCGACAACGGCGACGCCTGGGTCGGTGTGCGCGACAAGAAACTGGCACCGCCGCAGATCTCGGCCGAAGTGCTGCGCAAGATGAAGAAGACCGCCGAAGACTACCTCGGCGAAGAAGTGACGGAAGCCGTCATCACGGTGCCGGCCTACTTCAACGACTCGCAGCGCCAGGCGACCAAGGACGCCGGCCGCATCGCGGGCCTGGACGTCAAGCGCATCATCAACGAGCCGACCGCGGCCGCGCTGGCATTCGGCCTGGACAAGACCGACAAGGGCGACCGCAAGATCGCCGTGTATGACCTCGGCGGCGGCACGTTCGACGTGTCGATCATCGAGATCGCCGACGTGGACGGCGAGAAGCAGTTCGAAGTGCTGTCGACCAACGGCGACACGTTCCTGGGCGGCGAAGACTTCGACCAGCGCATCATCGACTACATCATCGACGAATTCAAGAAGATCAACGGCCTGGACCTGTCGAAGGACGCGATCGCCCTGCAGCGCATCAAGGCATCGGCCGAGCGCGCGAAGATCGAACTGTCGTCGTCGCAGCAGACCGAGATCAACGAGCCGTACATCGCCATGGCGAACGGCGCGCCGGTCCACCTGAACCTGAAGATGACCCGCGCCAAGCTGGAATCGCTGGTCGAGGAACTGATTTCGAAGACGATCGAGCCGTGCCGCGTCGCCATCAAGGACGCCGGCGTCAAGGTCTCGGACATCGACGACATCATCCTGGTCGGCGGCATGACCCGCATGCCGAAGGTGCAAGAGAAGGTGAAGGAGTTCTTCGGCAAGGATCCGCGCAAGGACGTCAACCCGGACGAGGCCGTCGCAGTCGGCGCCGCCATCCAGGGTTCCGTGCTGGCCGGTGACCGCAAGGACCTGCTGCTGCTGGACGTGACCCCGCTGTCGCTGGGTATCGAAACGCTGGGCGGCGTGATGACCAAGATGATCCAGAAGAACACCACGATCCCGACCAAGTTCTCGCAGGTGTTCTCGACCGCCGACGACAACCAGCCGGCCGTGACCATCAAGGTCTACCAGGGCGAGCGCGAAATCGCAGCGGGCAACAAGGCGCTGGGCGAGTTCAACCTGGAAGGCATCCCGCCGGCACCGCGCGGCACGCCGCAGATCGAGGTGAGCTTCGACATCGACGCCAACGGCATCCTGCACGTGGGCGCGAAGGACAAGGCCACCGGCAAGGAAAACAAGATCACCATCAAGGCCAACTCGGGTCTGTCGGAAGAAGAGATCCAGAAGATGGTGAAGGACGCCGAGCTGAACGCGGAAGAAGACAAGAAGGTCAAGGAACTGGCCGAGTCGCGCAACCAGGCCGACGCGCTGGTCCACTCGACCCGCAAGTCGCTGACCGAGTACGGCGACAAGCTGGACGCGGGCGAGAAGGAAAAGATCGAAGCCGCGATCACCGACCTGGAAGGTTCGATCAAGTCGGGCGACAAGGCCGACATCGACGCCAAGGTGGCTGCGCTGTCGACGGCCGCCCAGAAGCTGGGCGAGAAGATGTACGCCGACATGCAGGCCCAGCAGGGTGCGGCGGGCGCGCAGGCAGCCGGCGGCCAGCCGGGCGCCGAGGCGTCGGCCAAGCAGGATGACGACGTCGTCGACGCCGACTTCAAGGAAGTCAAGGACGCCAAGTAATTGACGTCAAGACGGGGCGGCCCAGCGGGCTGCCCCGTTGCCGCAAACGCCGAGCCGATGCGACCTCTGGTGCCCGGCTCGGTTTTTTTGCGTAGTCCAGAACTCCCGCGGGACCGATTCAGTCAACGCAACACGTTGTTTTTTATGGCTGGGTCGCGCAAGCCCGTGATGCTCACTG
>Ga0308161_1005598_pt1 | contig 10956 bp, 9 predicted proteins | sample PhyFR2_FD_201034 | JGI IMG/M metagenome (GOLD analysis project Ga0308161, IMG submission 201034) | Phyllosphere microbial communities from UC Gill Tract Community Farm, Albany, California, United States - DLSLF.R2 | ecosystem: Host-associated > Plants > Phyllosphere > Unclassified | place: USA...
ATTTCCAGCGTGGTCGCAGCCTGGCGCAGGATGTCCAGCGCCGCGCCCATCACCTGCGGCTGGCAGCGCAGGCAGTACGGGTCCTGCACGCGCACGTCGTTGTCGCGGTGCGATTCGCGGATACCCGAATCCTGCATCAGCGTGCGCAGCGTGGCGGCGGTGGCGATCTGCCCACGCTGGCCACGCAGCGCATGGATACGCGGATCGAACGGCGTATCCGAGCCCTTGGCCGCTTCCACAGACAGCGCGCCGGTGACCAGTGCGGCCTGGAACACGGTTTCGATCTCAAACAGGCCGGCCAGTGCGTACGCGGTGGAGAACTGGGTGCCGTTGAGCAGGGCCAGGCCTTCCTTCGCGCCCAGTTCCACCGGCTGCAGGCCGGCGCGAGCCAGTGCGTCCATGGCGGGCAGGCGTTCTTCGCCGACGAAGGCCTCGCCGACGCCGATCATCACGCTGGCCAGATGCGAGAGCGGTGCCAGGTCGCCCGAGGCACCGACCGAGCCCTGCGCCGGCACCACCGGCAGCACACCCTTCACCAGCATTGCTTCCAGCAGCAGCAGCGTTTCCTCGCGCACGCCGGAAGCACCCTGGGCCAGGCTGACCAGCTTCAACGCCATCATCAGCCGCACCACATTCGCCGGCATCGGCTCGCCCACGCCCGCGGCATGCGAGAGCACGATGTTCCGCTGCAGGGTGGCCAGGTCCTCGCGCTCGATGCGCACGCTGGCCAGCTTGCCGAAACCGGTGTTGATGCCATACACCGGTGCGCCCTTGGCGACGATGGCAGCCACCGTTGCGGCACTGGCACGCACCGCCGGCAACGCGGCCGGGTCAAGCGACAGCGGCGCACCGCGATACGCCTGCCGCCACTGGGCGAGGGTGACATGGCCGGGGCGAAGAACCAGGGTGTTGCTCATGTGTTGCTCCAGGAGGCAGGCAGGTCGGGCTGTCCGCGCACCACGCGCGCGTGCAGCGGGTTGAATCCAATGCGATAGACCAGGTCGGCGGGGGCGTCGATGTCCCAGATCGCCAGGTCGCAGTCCATGCCGACGGCCAGGCGGCCGATGCGCTCGCCATGGCCCAGCGCACGCGCCGCTTCACGGGTGAAGCCGGCGATGCACTCGTCCACGGTCAGGCGGAACAGGGTGGCGCCCATGTTCATTGCCAGCAGCGGGCTGGTCAGCGGCGAGGTGCCGGGGTTGCTGTCGGTGGCCAGTGCCAGCGGCACGCCGGCCGCACGCAGCGCGGCGATTGGCGGCAGGGTGGTATCGCGGGTGAAGTAGAACGCGCCCGGCAGCAGCACGGCGACGGTACCGGCGGCGGCCATCGCGGCGATGCCGGCGTCGTCCAGGTGTTCGATATGGTCCGCCGACAGCGCGCCGAAACCGGCCGCCAGTTCGGCGCCATGCTGGTTGCTCAGTTGTTCGGCGTGGATCTTGATCGCCAGACCATGCGCACGCGCAGCGTCGAATACCTGGCGGGCCTGCGCCGGCGAGAACGCGATGTTCTCGCAGAAGATGTCCACGGCCTCGGCCAGGCCTTCTGCAGCGATGGCCGGAATCATCACCTCGCACACCTCATCGGTGTATTCCTGCGCCTCGCGACCGGGCGGCACCGCGTGCGCACCGAGGAAGGTCGGCACCACGTTCACCCGGCATTCCTCGCCCAGCGCTCGTGCCACCTGCAACTGCTTGCGCTCGTCCTGCAGGGTCAGGCCGTAGCCGGACTTGATCTCGATGGTGGTTACGCCTTCGGCGCGCATCGCCAGCAGGCGCGGCCGGCTCTCGCGTGCCAACTGCTCTGGCGAGGCAGTACGGGTGGCGCGCACCGTAGAGACGATACCGCCACCGGCACGGGCGATCTCTGCATAGCTCACGCCCTGCAGGCGCTGCTCGAATTCGTTGGCGCGGTTGCCGGCGTAGACCAGGTGGGTGTGGCAGTCGATCAGACCGGGCGAGATCCATCGGCCTTCGCCGTCGATGCGGGTGGTCGGCTGCAGGTCGGCATCGCTGCCGGCGGGGCCGACGTGCACGATGCGGCCATCGGTGGCGGCCAGTACGGCATCGCGCAGGACACCCAGGCCCTCGCCATCGAGGGTCATCAGGTGGACGTTGGACCAGAGGGTATCGACGTGCATGGCATCCAGAACGCAGCTGTGCTTATATGTCTATACAATATAGGCGTCCAATTCGGGTTGTCCAGCCATGTCCGATTCGCGTTCCGCGCACTCCTTCCATGCCACCCATGCCCTGCTGTCCGACGGCTGGGCCGCCGACGTCCGCCTGCAGGTGCAGGACGGGCGCATCGCCGAGGTCACGCGTGGGCAGGCTGCGCAGCAGGGCGATACCCGCGTGGGCATTCTGGTACCGGGCCTGCCGAACCTGCACAGCCACGCCTTCCAGCGCGGCATGGCCGGCCTGACCGAGATCGGTGGCGGCGACGGCGACAGTTTCTGGAGCTGGCGCGAACTGATGTACCGCTTCCTGGCCCGTCTGCGCCCGGACGCAGTGCAGGCCATCGCCGCCCAGGCCTACATGGAAATGCTGGAAAGCGGCTTCACCCGTGTCGGCGAATTCCACTACCTGCACCACGATGCCGATGGCCGCCCCTACGCCGATCGCGCCGAGATGAGCGCGCAGATTGCAGCTGCAGCCGCGCAGACCGGCATCGGCCTGACCCTGCTGCCGGTGTTCTACGCCCACGCCGATTTCGGTGGGGCGCCGCCGAACCCGGCACAGCGCCGCCTCATCCATGATGTAGACGGGTTCGCGCAGCTGCTTGATGGCGCCCGCACCGCGCTGGCCACGCTGCCCGATGCGGTGCTCGGCATCGCCCCGCACAGCCTGCGCGCGGTGACGGGCGAGGAGCTGAGCGCACTGCTGCCGCTTACCGATGGCCCGATACACATCCATATCGCCGAGCAGGTGCGCGAGGTCGAGGCCTGCCTGGCGTGGAGTGGCCGGCGACCGGTGCAGTGGCTGTACGAGCATGCCCCGGTCGATGCGCGCTGGTGCCTGGTGCACGCCACCCACATCACCGACGACGAGCGCGCGCAGATGGTCGCCAGCAACGCCGTGGCCGGGCTGTGCCCGATCACCGAGGCCAACCTGGGCGACGGCCTGTTCCCGATGCAGGCCTTCGCGCGCGAGGGCGGGCGCTTCGGCGTGGGCTCCGATTCCAACGTGCTGATCGATGCCGCAGAAGAGTTGCGCCTGCTGGAATACGGCCAGCGCCTGACCCTGCGGGGTCGCAATGTGTTGGCTCCGGATGCCGGCCGCAGCACTGGGCGTTTCCTGTTCGAGGGTGCGCTGCAGGGCGGTGCCCAGGCGCTGGGTGTGGCCGCCGGCCTGCAGGTGGGTGCCAGCGCAGACATGGTTGAACTGGATGTCGCGCACCCGGCGTTGCAGGCGCGACACGGTGACGCATGGCTTGACAGCTGGGTGTTCGCCGCACGTAATGGCGCGCTGCGATCGGTCTGGCGCCATGGCCGCCAGTGCGTGGCCGAGGGCCGCCACCTGCAGCGCGAGGCCATCACCAGTGCCTTCGCCGCTGCCCTGCGTGGCGTGCTGGGCTGATCGCCTCCCACCATCGAGACTCCACCCCGTGAAGGCCAGCAAGTCCGCCACGCTCAACCAGCGCATCCGCAGCGACCTGGAAAGCCGCATCCTCAGCGGAGAGTGGGCGCCGGGCTTCCGTATTCCGTACGAGCACGAACTGATGGAGCAGTACGGTTGCTCGCGGATGACGGTGAACAAGGTGCTGACGGCGCTGGCCGAGAGCGGCATGATCGAGCGCCGCCGCCGAGCGGGCTCCTTCGTGGCTCGACAGCCACCGCATCTGGAGCAGGTGGCGCTGGAGATCCCTGACATCGCAATGGAGGTCGGATCGCGCGGACATCAGTACGGCTACCGGCTGCTGCAGCGTGAACTGCGCCTGGCCGAGGCAGCCAATGCCGGCGAAGTGGAACTGGCCGGCAGTGAGCAGTTGCTGGCGATGCGCTGCCTGCATCTGGCCGATGGCCGGCCGCTGGCGCTGGAGCATCGCCTGATCAGCCCGGTCGGCGTGCCCGAGGTGCTGGAGGTGGATTTCAGCACCACCGCACCGGGCAGCTGGCTGCTGCAGAACGTGTCGTGGACGCGCGCTCAGCACCGCATCAGCGCCTGGGGCGCCGATGCGTCCACCGCCAGGCTGCTGGACGTGAAGCCCGGTACCGCCTGCCTGGTGATCGAGCGCCTGACCTGGCGCGGCGAACAGCCGATCACCCGCGTGCGCCAGATGTTCCTGGGCGATGCCTGGGACCTGGTCGCCCGTTTCGCACCCGGGGCGCGATAGCGGCGGACATTCCCTTCGCCGTGGCGTTGCCGGCTCTGTCGTCTTGCGCTCTGTCGGTGCGTGTGTACGATGTGTATGGTTCCTGCATGAAAAGCAGGGACCTCATCCGGGAGCTGGAAGCGGCGGGCTGGTACTGCAACCGGATCCGCGGATCCCATCATGTATTCGTGCATCCGTACCGGCCTCACATCATCACCGTTCCTCATCCCAAAAAGGATCTGGGAAAAGGGTTGGTGCAGGCACTGCGGAAGCTTGCGGGACTGACGTAGGAGGCCCTCATGCGATATCCAGTCTTGATCGAGGCCGGTGATGAACGCACCGCGTGGAGCGTGATCGTGCCGGACCTGCCTGGCTGCTTCTCGGCTGCCGACACACTCGACGATGCATTGACGTCTGCCGAAGAGGCGGCACTGGCATGGATCGACGCCGCGCTGGATGCCGGCCGCTCGATTCCACGCCCTTCATCGCCACAGAAGGTGGTAGCCGAGGCCGGAGCTGCAGCAGGATGGATCCTCGCTTACATCTGCATCGACCCTTCGTTGCTGGATGACACCATTGAGCGCGTCAACATCAGCTTGCCGCGCCGTGTCCTTGCGCGCCTGGATGCGCAGGCCAAGGCGGCCGGCGAGTCGCGCTCCAGTTACATCGCGCACCTGGCGTCACGGGGCTGACGATACGGCGACCGGGCACGCGCCCGGCGCTACACCCGGCAGCCCATCAATACGTCGCGCACTGCCGCCAGCGCACCGGCTCATCCACACCGGGGCGGGCGTTGAGCTGCACGCGCACGTTGCGCAGGGCGGGGTAGCGCAGCACTTCCTGGCACACGCGTGGCCACACCGTTTCCAGTTCACCGGTGCGGTTGATGGCCAGCGTCTGCCGGGTCAGCCAGACACCGCTGGCGATGCCGGATTGCCCCGCCAGCGCGCGGGCCAGTTCGGCCTGGTAGCGGTCCAGCGTGGCGGCGTCCGGGTTGGGATTGCTGCGCGCATCGTCGGCATTCTGCGGCGCGGCTGCGGCGACCATGGGAGCGGGCGCATTGGCGGCGCTTTCCGGCGCGACGGGCGTCGGCAAAGGACGTGCGGCCGGCGGCGCGACAGGTGCAACGGCGGGTGCCGGGATCGGGTCCGCCTGTTCCGGGCGCAGGCCCTGCAGGCCAAGCCCGACCAGCAGGCCCAGCGTCACTGAAGCCAGTGCGGCGATGGCAATGCGGCGCAGCGCCTCATGGCGGGCGATCGCGCGCACGCGGGTGTCAACATCGACCGGCAGGTAGGGCTGCAGCAGTGGCCACAGGCGTGGACCATCGATTACTTCCACTGCCTGCTTTTCCGCCGCGCCCAGGCCATCGCGTTCAATCCGGCCTTCGGTGATCAGCATGCCGCCCTTGGCGCCTGCCAGCCGCGCGGCAGCACCCAGTTCGTTCACCGCAGCGGTGCCGATGCGATAGGCCAGGCCGTGCTTGCACGACACCCGCCAGGTGTTCGGTCCATCGCTGAGCAGGAAATCGCTGCTCGGCTCGCGGCTTTCCTCGCTCGGATCCTGCAGTTCACGCAGGCCGCGCTGCTCGCGCAGCATGCGCTTGATCAGCGTGGAGAACTCACGCCAGTGCATGCCCGCCAGGGCCTGCAGGCCCAGTTGCATTTCGGTACGTCGACGCTTGAACCACCACAGGTACACGGTGGCCAGGGTGCAGGTAAGCAGGGCCGACAGCAGGGCCAGAATCCAGGGAAGCATGCAGGGCGACGACGGAAGGGGCGAAAACGGAAGCCCACAGTGTAAAGGGCCGACCGGTTGATTGCGTCAGGGTGTTCCCGACAACAACCGTGATGCAGCCCGCAGATCCGCACGCGCCAGACACGAAAAAACCCGCCAATCCTGAAGCCGTGAGGGGAGGGAACAAACGGCAGCCGAAGCGATTGGCGGGTTCTACGCGATTGTCAACGAAAATTTATTGCGTTGCAACAAAGGCGGTTCAGGGCGTGCTTCCCGGCGACTGGTGGCTGCCCGGCGAGGGAGCATCCACGTCGGTGGAGGCACGGTGTTCGAGCTTGGCCAGGCGCGCGGTCAGGGCATCGATGCGGGCTTCCAGCGCGGTCACCTGATCGGCGGTCGGCACGTGCAGTCGCTTGAGTACGCCCTGCACCTGGTCATCGAAGGCCTTGTTGACCTTGTCCCAGGTTCCGGACGCCTTCTCGCGGGCTTCGTCCAGCGAGTGCTCGACGTTGTCGCGCCAGCCCGGTTCCTGCTCGCCGCTGCGTTCACGGCGGCGGGCTTCCCAGGCTTCGCCTTCCTTCACCAGGCCATCGAAGAAACGGCCTCCCTCTGCCTGCGCGCGCCCCAGGGCGCCCAGACCGGCCAGCCAGACCTGCTGTGCCGAATCGCTCAGCTTGCGCGAAAAGCGCTCTGCCTGGTCGCCGAAGCCGGCATCGTCGTCGCGGCGATCGTCATTCTCGTAACGGTTCATTGCATTCCCCGTGGGAGTTGGGCCTATCCCCGAGAGTAGCGCGGCGCGCCGTTGCTGGGCCGTGATGGCCGCAGCGCAGGTTCAGCCCAGCTTTTCCTTCAACACGCGCTGGATCTCGCTTTCGACCATGCCCTTCATTGCCGACAGCAGGAAGCCCAGCTTGGCCGTGACCCGCACCGCGCCCGGCTGCAGTTCGATCGCACCGTCCACGCCACTGCCGGAGAAATTCAGCACGTCGGCGGCCCACGACGACTTCAGGCCGAAGCGTTCGCCCAGCTTGGCGGCAACCTGCTCGATCGCTTCACGTGCCTGGGTGTCGGGCAGGGTGTGGGCGTGGCGGACATCGATGGTGGACATGCAGGCTCCTGGCGCAGGGCGGGGATCAATTGAGAGGGCGAGCATTGTGCGCATCGACGGCGCCCACGCCAAGCGCTCATCGCAGGTTCTTCTTCGTGGGCGGCCAACCTGCTAGTCTGCGCCGCGTGCAGAACCTGCTAGTTCACTTCAGTCAACAACAACAGCCCGACCAGCCGCTGCGGCCCGGGGTGCAGCGCATCGTGCGCCAGGCAAACGGCAGCGTGCGCCTCGGTGATGCCGGCAACGGCGCGCTGCTGCTTGCGCAGTTCTGCATGGACGACCGCGGCCTCTGGCTGCAGGTCGGCAACGGTATCCGTGGCATCCATGTGAATGGTCGCCCGGTGCGGCGCATGGCCCTGCTGAGGGCGGGCGACGCGGTCTACGTCGATGGCGTGGAAATGGTCCTGCAGGGCGAGGTCGACACCCTGCTGCAGGCACCGGCGCCGGCAGCCAGCGTCGAAGGCAGCGGTGACGAGCAGCGCCTGCTGCGCGGTGTGGGTGGCCTGCACCACGGCCGCAGCTACCCACTGTCGCGCGCGCGGGTGATCGGCCGTGGCAGCGATGTCGACATTGAGATCGATGAGCCCGCCTTTGCCGAACAGCACGCGCGGGTGGAAGTCCATGGCGAGCGGGTACTGCTGCGCGACCTGGGCAGTGCCGATGGCACCCGGGTCAACGGCGTTGCCGTACGCCACTGCTGGCTGCAGGCCGGCGACCAGGTCGTGTTCGACGGCCAGCACCGGTTCGTGCTGGAAGTGCCGCATGACCCGCGCCGGCGACCGCCACTGGCCGATGACGAAGGCAGCGACGAAGCCGAACAGGCACCGGTGGTGCCGGTCGCTCCGCGTCGGGTGCGGCGCTGGCCGTGGCTGCTGGGCAGTGCGTTGCTGCTGGCAGCCGTGCTCAGCCTGCTGCTCTGGTTCGGCGCGCGCTGAATTCGTTCCGCCGGGCATGGCCCGGCGCTACCGCCCGGACCAATCCGCTTTGGGTAGTGCCGGCCGCTGGGCGGCAACCTCGGTGAACCAAGGTGATTGCAGTTGCCGGCCAGCGGCCGGCGCTACCAGTGCCGCCGGCCGCAATGGATACGGATGCAACCAAATTTCCCTTGCGCCACAAGGCCGCAAGGCTGGTGCAGTGCGGCATACTAGGGGTCTTGCCCCACAGGTGTGCCATGACGCGCGCGTTCAACTTCAGTGCCGGCCCTGCAACGTTGCCGGAATCGGTCCTGCGCCAGGCGCAGGCGGAAATGCTGGACTGGCATGGTAGCGGTGCCTCCATCGTGGAAATGAGCCATCGCGGTCCGGAGTTCATGTCCGTGGCCGCCGAGGCCGAGGCCGACCTGCGTCGCCTGCTCGACATTCCCGAGGACTATGCGGTGCTGTTCCTGCCCGGTGGCGCCACCACCCAGCAGGCGTTGATCCCGCTCAACTTCGCCAGCCCCGGCCAGCGCGCCGACTACGTGGTCACCGGCCACTGGGGCAAGACCGCAGTCAAGCAGGCCAGCCCCTACGTGGACGTCAACATCGCCGCCAGCAGCGAGGCCGAAGGGTATCGCCAGCTGCCCGAGCGCGTCGGTTGGCAGCTCTCTCCCGACGCCGCGTACGTGCACATCACTGCCAACGAGACCATCCACGGCGTCGAGTTCCGTGATGTGCCCGAGACCGGCAACGTGCCGCTGGTGGCCGACTTCAGTTCGTCCATCGCCAGCGAGCCGCTGGATGTGCGCCGCTACGGTGTCATCTATGCCGGTGCGCAGAAGAACCTGGGCCCGGTCGGCATCGCGGTGATGATCATCCGTCGCGACCTGCTGGAGCGTAGTGGCCAGCCACGCGCGGACATCTTCGATTACCGCTCGCACGTCGCCCGCGATTCCATGCTCAACACCCCGCCCACCTGGAACTGGTACCTGGCCGGTCTGGTGTTCAAGTGGATGCTGGCCGAAGGTGGCGTGGTCGAGTTCGCCAAGCGCAACGCCGCCAAGGCCGCGCTGGTGTACGGCGCCATCGATGCCTCCGGCGGCTTCTATCGCAACGAGGTCGCCCATTCGGCGCGCTCGCGGATGAACATCCCGTTCTTCCTGCCCAACACCGACCTCGATGCCCGTTTCGTCGCCGATGCCAAGGCCGCCGGCCTGCTGGCGCTGAAGGGTCACAAGGTGGTCGGTGGCATCCGCGCCTCGCTTTACAACGCCATGCCGCTGGCCGGGGCCGAGGCGCTGGTCGCCTTCATGGCCGATTTCCAGCAGCGTCACGGCTGAGCAATGAACGGCGCGCATCGTCGGGTGCGCGCCCCGCAACAAGGAATTCCGATGGCAAGCAAACCCAGCAAGAAGGCGTCGAAGAAGGCCGAGCCGGCCAAGGACAGCGCCACTTCCAAGCCCAAGGGCAAGTCGAAGGCAACCGCGGTGCCGACCCTGGCGCCACTGGCACTGGCCGATGTGCGTTCGAAGATCGACCAGATCGACCGTGACATCCAGAGCCTGATCGCCGAACGCGCACAGTTCGCCCACCAGGTCGGCAAGGCCAAGGGCAAGCTCGCCGCCGCCGTCGACTACTACCGCCCCGAGCGCGAGGCGCAGGTGCTGCGCATGGTGGTGGATCGCAACGAAGGCCCGCTCAGCGATGAGCTGCTGGTGCACGTCTACCGCGAAATCATGTCGGCCTGCCTGGCCCAGCAGGAGCCGTTGAAGATCGGCTACCTCGGCCCGGAAGGTACCTTCAGCCAGCAGGCCGTGCTCAAGCACTTCGGCCGCTCGGCGCTGGGCCTGCCGATGGCCAGCATCGAAGAAGTGTTCCAGGAAGTGGAAGCGGGCAACGCCGATTTCGGCGTGGTGCCGGTGGAAAACTCGGGGCAGGGCACCATCCAGATCACCCTGGACATGTTCCTTACCTCCAACCTGAAGATCTGCGGCGAAGTGGAACTGCGCGTGCAGCAGTACCTGATGTCGCGCAGTGGCCGCATCGAGGACATCGAACGCGTCTACGGCCATCCGCAGTCGTTCATGCAGACCTCGGCATGGATGCGCGCCAACCTGCCCAAGGCCGAGAAGATCCCGGTGGCCAGCAACGCCGAAGGCGCGCGACGCGCGCGCAACGCCGACGATGCCGCGGCCATTGGCGGCGAGAGCGCCGGCCATGTGTACGGCCTGAAGAAGGTCGTCACCAAGCCGATCCAGAACGATGCCGACAACACCACCCGTTTCCTGGTGGTGGGGCGCAACATCTTCCCGACCTCCGGCCATGACCGCACCTCGGTGCTGGTGTTCATTCATGACAAGCCCGGCGCGTTGTTCGATGTGCTCAGCCCGTTCGCGCGCCATGGCATCAGCATGAACCGCATCGAGTCGCGTCCCTCGCACCACGGCAAGTGGGAATACGGCTTCTTCATCGACCTGGCCGGTCACATCGACGACGCGCCGATGCAGGCCGCACTGGCCGAACTGGAAGCGCACTCGGCGCAGATCAAGGTGCTTGGCTCCTATCCGGTAGCCGTGCCCTGATCCCTGCTGCGGCGGCTGCGGCCGCCGCCCCTGATGCACCGCCGGCGAGCCGGCGTTTACGGAACCATTCAACGATGAGCAACGCGCAGCACTGGATCGCCCGCAAGGGCCAGCCCCTGCAGGGCAGCCTGACCATTCCCGGCGACAAGTCGGTCTCGCACCGCTCGGTGATGTTCGCCGCGCTGGCCGATGGCACCTCGCATATCGAAGGCTTCCTGGAAGGCGAAGACACCCGCGCCACCGCGCGCATCTTCAGCCAGCTGGGCGTGCGCATCGAAACCCCCAGTGCGTCGCAGCGCGTCGT
>Ga0308161_1005602_pt1 | contig 10954 bp, 16 predicted proteins | sample PhyFR2_FD_201034 | JGI IMG/M metagenome (GOLD analysis project Ga0308161, IMG submission 201034) | Phyllosphere microbial communities from UC Gill Tract Community Farm, Albany, California, United States - DLSLF.R2 | ecosystem: Host-associated > Plants > Phyllosphere > Unclassified | place: USA...
CTTGGCGCTGACGCTGTCGTCCATCTCGATGACCAGTTCCATGACGTGCTCCGCTCTCGGCTAACTTGACTAATACTAGTCTAGTCCCACAACGCGCGCACGGGGAAGCCCCGCCACGATAAAGTTACCGTGGCGGGGCTGGGCGTCGATGTGCCGAGGGCCGGTTAGATCAGGTCCTCGGCCTCGATGATCAGCCCGTCGAGGTCCTCCTCGAAGCGGGTGATGAGGTACTGGTGAGCACCGAACTGCACCGTGATGCCCCGGTCCTCGTTGACGTGACGGAGCGCGCCCAGCCAGGCGCACAGGCGACCCTGGGTCATGCGTCCGCCGATCTTGAGCATGATGCCGTCCTTGCTGGACAGGATCACCTCGCCGATGTTGACGGGGGTCGTGATCCCGGTCAGCTTGACCGAGGCGTGCTGGTCCAGCACCTCGGGTGTTGCGTTGGACGCGAAGAACTCGGCGCGGTTGTGGATGTCCGATTGGGTGGGACGGACTGCTGCGTTGCTCACTGCGACTCCTGACGCTCGGCTACTTGACTAATACTAGTCTAGTCCCACGCGTCACGGAATGTCTACCCCCGCCATCCAGCGACTCAGGTCGATGCACTCCTCCAGGTCCGACTCCCGCACCGGCGGCACGATGAGCACAGCGTTCGGCACCGTCTCCCGGCGGATCATCGCCTTGGCGATGCGATGGTGCCCGTTCAGCACGATGACCTCCTGCGGAGTCAGCTGTACCACGACAACACGGTTGCCTATCTGACGTCTGTTGTACCGCCACCGCTCGCCGCCCACGTAGAGGTAGTGCGCCAGCACCGAGACCAGGAGGGCGTCCTGGTTTGCGGTGACCTGCCAGTCGGCGGGGTCGAACTCCACGCCGGGCAGCGCCTCGACCATGTCGTTCTCGGTGCTGTTCAGGGCCCACTCGGCCCACTCGAAGGCGGGGCTGATCTCGGCCCAGGTCTCCTCGTCCCAGTCGTCGTAGTGGGCGAACCCGACGGCGCTGGGGTGGATGCTGACCTCGCCGGTCCGCTCGGTCACGTACGGCTCTCCGAAGAGGCTGTTGACCTCCTCGAGGGCGCGCTCCTCCGGGGACGGCACGCCCAGGTCGAGGTCCTCGATGACCTCGGGCGCGAACATGGTCACGGCAGGGGAACCACGTCGGAGGCGGAGCGGATGACGTGTCCGTGCTTGCCGGTGACGGAGTAGGAGACACCGGTGCTGCCTGTGGTGTGACCGGAGGCGCCACCGATCCGGCCGAGGCGGAGCACCCCGGCGTCGTCGGCGTAGAGGACCTCCATGCCGATCACCCGCGGACTGTACGGCTCGCGCGCCTCGTCCGACTGAGCGATGAGCGCCTCGCCGCGGTCACTGGGGGCGTAGCCCTGGGTCTCCTTCCAGACGACCAGGCGTGCCTCGATGAGCGGGTTGGTGCTGTCGGGCCACTCGCCCTCCAGGCAGAGTCCGTTCAGCTCCACCGCGTCCAGGTACCTGCCGGTGAAGCCCAGGCTTCCGATCTGACGCAGCAGGGCGACGACGCGCTGCTCGTGGATGCCTGCCCTGATCGTCCCGCTCATGATGTCTCCGTCACTTGTCCAACTCGACTACTACTAGCGTAGCGCACAGGGAAGCGGCACCGGGTCCGCGTTGAACCCGATGCCGCCTCGTCTGTCGCGCCTACTCCGCGACCCGGAACACCGTCTCCGCGTAGCCCCGGATGACCCGGCGCTGATCCTCGGCCCGGAGGTCACGCATCGCGGGCTGCAGGCTGTCGGGGTCCAGGTCCTGGATGAAGTGCTGCTGCAGCACTGAAGGAGGGAGGCTCTTGAAGGTGCGGTCCACGTAGCGGGCGCGCTCGGCCTCCTCGGTCCAGCCGGGCGTCTTGTACTGACGGCCGAGGTCCACCGCCGCGCCCTCGGCCTCGCTGAGCCAGGAGCGTGCGGCACGGGCGTCCGCCTCTTCCTCGGGTCCGTCCTCGGTCGCCTGACGGTGGTAGGCGATGTCGGCCGAGGTCATCCTCACCAGGCGGCGGAACGTCTCCGCGCTGAAGCGGGCGGTGGCGTCCTCACGATCGCGCCGCTCGTCCTCCTCCCGCTTCAGCCGGTCGTCCTCACGAACGCCAGCCATCTGTCGTTCGTGGGCCAGTTCGGCGGCACGCTCGACACCGTTGGCCGTCTGGACGACGTACCCGAGGTCGGGGTTCCCGTTGACGCGGTCCTCGATCACGAACGTCTGCTCGCCCCAGTCCTGACCGGCGAGGTCGCCCTCGCGCCAGGCGCGGTAGGTGACGGCTGGCACCTCCGAGTCGGCCTCCCGGTCGTAGAGGACGTACCCGGACTGACGCTCCGGCAGCTGCACCGGCACCTCGGGGTCGAGGTCGGCTCCGTGCCGGTCGTCCGAGGTCACGTTCAGCCCGCACTCGCCGCAGTAGATGACGCCGTCCGGCTCCCACTCCGCGCCCTCGACCGCGTGGTCGCCGTCGGCGCGGAGGTGGTTCGAGGTGACCAGGCGCGGGTGGGCCGGGTCGGACGTGTCGGTGATGACCGCGAGTCCGTCGGGGTTGATCATCGCGGCCTCGCCCACCGTGGTCTCATCGGCGGATGTGATCGCGGGTGCCGGAGCCCCGCCGTTGGCCACGCGGAACGTGGTGGAGGCGGCGTCCTCCGGGTTGACGTAGACGGTGGTCAGCACCTGCTGACCGTTCCGCTGAACGACCACCTGCTTGGGGACGAGGTGGTCCCTGCTTGCTACCATGATGGATTGACCCTCCTGCTCGACTGGTGCGCGTACTGGCACTGTAGCGCCGAGCGCGGACTCAGTCTCCGTCGCGGCGCGCGTTCAGTTCACGCTCGGCACGCTCGCCCCGGTCCAGGAAGGAGGAGACGAGGTCCTCACCCTCTGCAACGCTGCTCAGCGCGCGGACCAGGTTCCAGACGGCCAGCGCGGCGACGACCGCAGAGAGCAGGCCGACGGTGAGGTTCAGCTCGCGGTGCAGTGCCGTCAGCAGGACGAACACCGCGACGGCTGCGAGCGTACCCGTGGAAGCGGAGACGACGAGGTGGCGGCGGCGCAGCTCCTGGACGAACTGATGACGGGGGCGCTGGTTCTTCACGGTGTGGCTCCGTTCCACTTGGCGTACGCGGCGGGCCGCTTGATGTCGAGGACGGGCACGTCGTCCCTGAGGCGGATGAGCCGGTACAGCACCCGCCCGGCGTGTTCCAGCATATCGTCCAGCCACGCCTCCTCGGGGAAGTCCGGCAGGTCGTTGTGCAGGGTGGCGATGGCCGGGCGGAAGAAGGTGGGTCCCCACGCGGCCGTCAGCTCCATGTACGGCGCGGGCACCGGCCCCACGGCTCCGTCGCTCAGCCACCGGTCCCAGTACCCCGCGACCGCGGTGAGCATGTCCATCAGGGACGCCGTCTCCACGGTGCGGGCGTCGGAGTCCGTCCAGTCACGCAGCAGGGCCAGGACGTGGTTGACCCCGTACTGGCGTGTGACGTGCTCGTGGCGGCTGGCGAAGATCACTGGAGCCCTCCGGGGTTGTTGATCTGGTACACGTTCAGCAGGAAGAGGGCTCCCGACAGCGGCACCATGGCGTAGTCCATCACGACTCCGCTCCGGTACCGCGGGCCGTCACGCTTGCGACGCTCGACCACACGCTCCGGGTTCGCGGTCTGAAGGACGCGGGCGGAGTACCTCAGCGTCATCAGCGCCCAGAACCCGGCGAGCACGTACAGCATGGTGGCCTCCTTCTCGGCTACTACTAGCGTAGCGCATGGCTGCCCCGCTCACGCGACGAAGGGCACTGTCGAGCGACGACGCGACCGAAGCCGCGCGGACGCTGAGGGCGACGTGAGCGACCCGGACGGGACGCCTCCGCTCAGGAGGGGTCGCGCGACGAATGACGAAGCGCCCCCGATCCGTGGTGGCGGATCGGGGGCGCTTCCGGAGTGGGGTCAGTAGTGACTGCGCAGCAGCCGTGTGGGTCGCACCGGCACGTGGTCCAGCAGTTCGGGGTCGTTGCAGTCCACGGAGGAGAGGACCGGGTACATGATCGGCGGATCGTAGTCCCGGTGCAGGTCTGCGCTGCTGATGAGGCCGGTGACCCGCGCATGACGGCGCGTGGTCAGGTGAACGACTTCAGACCCGACGCGGAGACGATTACCCTCGATGTCGTAGGCGTGATCCACGGGTGTCGCGGAGGCTGCTGCTGCGGCCACTGGGGTCCTCTCGGGTCTGCTAACTTGACTATTACTATCGTAGCGCAGCACCGTGCCGCACGGCTACGACCCCGTACGGGGTACGCCATCAGACGAGCGCCCCCGACCCTCCCGCACGCCGGGAATGGAGTGACGTGGCGTTCATACTTGCCGTGTCGATGATCATGGTACCTCCAGTTCGGCGCCGCCCTCACCGTGATCGCGGCGCTCGTCTGACGCTAGCGAAGGAGCGTCGAACGCGGAAGCCGAGGCGGCAAACTGGGGGTCACTCCTCAGGAGCGGCGCGCGGAACGCCCCGGAGTCATCAGCGAAGTCGGAGCAGGTACACGTCGCCACGCTGAGTACGACCGGAGAGGAGCGCGGCGCGGGAGCGGTTGGGCAGCGCCTCGATGGCGCGGGCGAGGCGCTTGACGTGCAGGCCCTTGACCCCCGCGACGAGGTACCCGACCTGGTCCGAGTAGATCGGCTGACCCGTCCTGCTGGCTACCCGAACGACGGTGACCGGTCCGCGCCGGGCCGGGCGGATGAACTCGACGTGTCCGACGCGGGGTCGGTGCGTCCGCACGATGCTGTTGACGGAGTTGACCACCGCGGACTCACGCTGAGTCAGGCGACGGCGGGCCATCAGGAGTGGCTCCGCGGAGCGGTGCTGACGGACTCACGGTGCTGTGCCACGGATGACTCCTCGCGGTGGGCTAACTTGACTAGTAGTAGTCTAGCGTACTGAGCGGGCTACAGTGCGCGCTGACGGACGACCGAGGACAGCACGTCGTCGGCGTCGGCATCGGGACCGGGGTGCCGGAGCACGGCGGCGTGGGTCAGCAGGATGCGGTCGCCGGGCTGGGGAGCCAGTCCGTCGGCGTCCCAGGCGTCCAGCCAGTACTGCGCCTCCACGTGCGCGTCGGTGGGCGCGCCGATCGGTGTGGTCAGCGTCACGGCGAGCAGCCCGTGCGTGAGGCCACGCAGCGTCGGGTCCGAGGCCAGCCGGAAGCCGAGCGAGCCGAGACCGGCGGCCTCCCGGATGCGGTGCTCCGCGGTGACCTCATGCGGTCCGGGCACCCACAGCGTCGCGAGGAGGCGTTCCGCGAGCGCGTCGAGGTCCTGACCCCACAGGCTGGCTCGGTCGATCAGGCTGATGTGCAGCGGCTGATCGACCGGGCTGAAGGTCGAGGGCGGCTCCGGGAAGGCGCGGCGCGCCAGGACCACCGATAAGGTGGGGCCGGGGAGGTAGGCGCCGCCGGTCATCGCCACTGTCCCGCCGTGGTGGGGACGCCCTTGGGGAAGTAGAAGCGGCGGCGCATCTGGAGGCGCATCCGCTCACCGAACGTGGGCACCTTGGCGGACTTGCGCATGTTGTGCTTGGCGCAGGCGGCGACGTAGTTGGTCATCGAGGTCGCACCGCCCTTGCTGTGCGGGAAGTAGTGGTCGCCGTGCGCCGAGCGGGCGTGGCAGCGGACGCCCCAGAAGGACTCCAGCTCGCAGCGGCTGCCCGCGCGGCGGTGCCCCATCGCGTTCTGCTCCCGCGTGAACAGGCGAACCGGGTCGATGCGACCCCGGCGCACGCCCCGGTAGAACAGGCCGATGAAGCGGAAGATACCGCGGAGGACCCAGAGGGCGATCAGGGCGAGGAACGCCCAGGCGACGTAGTTGAAGGGCGCCTCAAGGCTGAGCAGCCACTCGCGTCCGTCCGTCCACAGGAAGTGGAGGGTGTCGCGGATGAGGTGATCGGTCTGCACGGTGACTCCGGTTCTGGCTAGGTTGACTAGTATTAGTCTAGTCGATCAGGGGCGAGATGCGAAATCCCCCTACTCGCTGCGACGCGATTGTAGAATGGGCGACGCCCCGGACAGCGAAATGTGTCCGGGGCGTCGCCCTGATGCGGAGTGCCCTACTTGCCGTCCTCGGTGCGGCGCTCCAGTTCATCGAGCACCGCCCGGCCGAGGTCGCGCAGCTGCTGAGGCGTCAGCTTGTCGAGGTCCGAATCCGCGGTGGGCGTGTCGGAACCCGAGTCGCTGTCGCCGCCGCTGGAGCCGTTGTCCGAGTTGCCGATCAGCCGACCGGCGGTGTCGTACAGCTTGACCTCGCCCTTGTCATCGATCACGGCGCGGTACTTGACCGACTGCGACTGACCCAGCGACGCGACCCAGGTGTTGTCGCGACCCGGCACCACCTCGAACACCTTCATGCCGGACGCCCAGTCGGTGAGCGAGGAGTACTGGGACTTCAGCGCGGCGACGACGGCGGAGGTCGCCTGGCGGGTCTCACCGGACGGGTACCGGTTCAGCGTCACCTTGTTGAGGGTGCCGTACGTGGCGGTGTTCGCCTTGACGGTGGAGAGGCCGACGACCGTCCCGGACGAGCCGACCGGGGTGAGCGGGGTGACGTAGTCCACCGTGGAGCTGCCCTGACGGATCAGCGAGAACTCGGTGGCGTTGCTCTTGTTCGGGTCGTCGTCGTCCTTGTCGGTCGGCTCGTACCCGAAGCGTCCGAACAGGTAGTCGGCGTACGAGCCACCGGCGTTGTACGCGGTCCGCTGCTGCTCGGCCAGCGATGCAGGATAGACCGGACCGGGGAGGTCCGCGGTGTCTCGGACGATGCTGAGGACGCCGGTCTTGCCGTTGTAGACGGCGGCACCCGCGGGCACCCAGTGCGGCGTGAACCCACCCTTCATCGCCTTGAGCGGGGCGACCACCATCGGGGTCTTGCCGTCGCAGTAGGAGTAGGCGTCGGTGTCCGTGAAGTAGGTCGACGGACCGGTCGCGTTCAGGATGGCACGGTTGAGGTTGTTGCCGGGCAGCACCCCGTCGAGCCGGAGCGTCGCGTCGGTGCTGAAGGAGCAGAGGTCGATGGACGACTTGGGGACCTCGCCGTACAGCGGCACGTTGAGTTCCTGACTCGCCTCGTAGCCGGAGCCGATGCCCCGGCGCACGACCAGCGTGTTCCAGCTGCCGTTCTCGCCCACGTCGGCCAGCGACTTGGTGTTCTGGGCGTTGCCGGTGATGTCCTCCAGGTTGCGCTTGGCCACCTGGTTGGCGACATCGAACGGTGCCCGCTCCTCGAAGTCGGGCACCGACGTGGTCTTGTCCACCGAGCCGAGATAGGCTCGGTTCACCTGGTAGGGGAGCACGAACCAGAGGACGATGCCGATGACGGCCGCGAGCAGTCCGATCCAGACGAACAGCTTGGGCACCCGGTCCTCACCCGGCTTGGCCTTGTCGTAGTAGGAGCGGCTGCCGGAGCGGTCGTAGAGCACGAACCCGCTGATCCCGGCGAGCAGGACGCCGCCGAGGACGCCGACGACCACCGGCAGGCCGGGACGCCCCTCGGTCCACAGCCACCGCCAGAACTGCGGGCCGTAGAAGGCGTACATGCCGACGGCGAGCGCGAGCACGATGACCGTGATGACGACGGGGACGGGCTTGATGCGGAGGGTGACTCCGCCGCCCTTGGATGATGCCATGCTGAATCTCCTGGCTCGTGTGGCTAACTTGACTAGTAGTAGTCTAGCGCACCGATGACGTGCGCGCTACCCGGCTCAGAAGAGGGGTGGCTGAGCCTGGTCGTGCCGGATACCGGTCAGCGCGTCCACCGCGGCACGGTACCCTGCGGGGTCGAACGAGGCCCGCACCACGTCGTGGTCCGACACACGCTGAACGCCCAGTCCGATCCGGAGTCGGAACGCGGTCCAGCCGACCTCCGCGAGGCGCGCGTTCACCTCGGCCGCCGAGGTGTTCCGCTTGCGCCGCTCCTCGTCGTCCACGCCCCACTGACTGTCCACGTACACTGCGATCCGGTACCCGTTCAGCACGATCAGCGGGAAGGCGTGCCCGTAGGAGAGCACCACCGCGTTATGGTCAGCGTCCACCAGACCGGCATCCAGCCCCGCATCGATCAGCGCGGTGACGTGACGGGCGCGGTTCTGGCGGGCCTTGGCGTTGAGCCAGTCCAGCTCCATGCTGGTGACCGCGCCGGGCATCCCGCTGGCGATCACCTCGTCAAGGCTCGCCTCCAGCTCGGCCCAGCGTCGCACGTTGGGCGCGCCCGCCTTGAGGTTCGGCTGACGTAGTCCGGGCAGGATGACGTTGTCCAGGATGTGGGGCGAGCGCGGACTGAGCCGGTCCGACGGCAGGTAGGGCGCACCCATAGCGGCCCATTGCGCATCCCACGCGTCGGCGGTGCGGGGCGCGACTTCGCGGAGCGACGGCTGCTTTCCCTGCACGGGCATCACCAGCCCGGAGCACCGGGCACAGTAGGACCACTCCGCAGCGCCCGCCAGGAACTTCGTCACCTTGGTCGCGGTGGTCCAGGTCGAGCCGTGGGAGCGGTTGACGTTGCACCGCCACCGGTATCGCTGACCAATCGCCAGCGCGGACTCGGCGGGCGGGTTCCTGGACACGGTGTAGAGCGCGCGCACCTCGGGGGCGAGGTCGGCTACGGTCCGCTCGGCTGCCGGCTTGACGCGGTGCGGCTCAGTCACGGGCGTCCCTCCTTCGCTGCAGTGCTGAGGTGATCTGGTTCGCGGCCTGAGCCAGCACGAGCACGGCCGAGGCGCCAGCGACGAGGCCCGCGAGGATGGGGGCGATCAGTGCAGGTGCCGTGCTGAGGTCCAGGTGGGTCAGGCCCAGCACGGCGACGACCACAGCGACGATGAGCGCGAGTACGGGCACGAGAACGTTGGCGGCGCGCGCGGCGGTGGGGTTGTTGACCCGCCACCAGTAGGCGGACTGACGCACTGCGACGCGACGCATCGCCTGGGTCTCGCGTCCGCTCATGCCGGGGTAGGGCAGTCGCCCTACGAGCCAGACGATCCCGCCGAGCGCGAGCACGACGGCGGCCGTGATGACCGCGGCACGGAGACCCAGCCCCAGCTGACCCGCTGCCAACCCCGCACCGATCGGCGGCACCAGGAACGAGGCCCGGTCGGTGAAGGCGTCCAGCGCGCGCTCGCGGTCGTTTGGGCGGTAGTCGGGGTGGAGGTCAGGCACGCCCGAACTCCGTGATCCGCCAGCGCTCGTCAGCGCCCCGCCCTGCGGAGAACGACGTGCCGGGTCCGAAGACGTGCGACATCGCGCGCCCCTTCACGGCGACCTGGAACTCCGAGTCGCCGACACTGAGGATGCGGTACGGCGCGCCGGACTGCTCCAGCGTGGCGTTGACGTCGGGCAGTGCCGACTGAGCCCCGCGCTTGGGCAGGGTGACGGTGACCTCGGGGGTGATCTGAACGGTCATGCAATTGTCCTCGACTTCCGATGCGGCGGGGGTGCTGACGGTCACCGGGCGACCGGCGAGAGGTGACGCTCCGAGACCGCGCTCGCGGCGATGGAGTTGATGGCGCGGCGGTGCATGATGTAGGCGCGCAGCGTGCGGGCCACCATGTAGGCGACGATCACCGCGGCGATGCAGGTGCCGATGACCAGGCGGGGGAGGAACGCCTGGATGTCCGCGTGCGTGAACGGGGTCGAGTAGATGAACGCCGCGACGATGGTGAGGAAGATGAGCCCCAGGGTGAGGCGGGCGCGCTCGGTCACGAAGCGGTCGCGCAGCATGGCGACAGCTGCGGCGTCCGTCATCTGGCGGTTCCCGTACCGGGCGACGTGGTTGAGGACGCTGGTGTCGGTGATGTGCTGCATGACGTGCTCCGTTCTCGGCTAACTTGACTAATACTAGTCTAGCCCCATCGGAGCGCGCAGCGCTACCCCAGGTTTCGACGCGTTGCCAGCTGCACCCAGTTGGTGAACCCTCGGTACTCGCGGGCGTCCATGCCTCCGTCGAAGTCGGGGTACGCGTTCTGGTAGGCGCGCTCCACGTCCTCCGCGATCTGCGGGATGATGAGCCACCCGTCGCGCGCGGCGATGGCGTAGCCCGCGTCGCCGCCCCGGAGCGGACTGACGGCGGCACGACCCAGCGTTGCCGCTGCCTGGGCGAACTGCAGGATCGCGGCGTCCGTGTCCAGGTAGGAGTCATCGATGCCGCGGGTCCGTCGCCACCACGCCGAGATACCCCGCACCCGGCGTGCGGGCGTGACCCCTCCGTCCAGGCGCACGTGGTGCTGGACCGGCCCGTCAGGGCTGATCACGTCGGCGAGCACGTGCTTGATACCCAGGAGGCGGGCGATGTGGACCCGCACGATACCGTCGCCGTCGGTCACGTACACCGGCCCCGCCGGACCGTTGATGAGCCGGAGCCGGATCATCGCGTCGGGCGGGCCGATGAACTGCTGCGTCCAGGCTCGGACCGTGTGGCCGTCGTAGACCACCTTGCGGAGCGAGTTGGCGATGCGGTGGGCGGTTGCGGTGCCCTCGTCATCGAGGTGCCCCCAGCCGATGACCGTGTCCGTCTGGATGATGAGGCCGGTCGGCACCCAGTCCACTGAGCGCATCTCCACCGCCGGGCGGTGCCGGGTCAGCGGGGTCAGCAGTTCTGGCCGGTTGGCGATGGCCGTCGACTGAGGCGTCAGCGTGTTCAGAACGCGAGCACGCTCCGCCAGGTACGCGGGCACCTGCTCCCGATCCGGGATCAGCGACGCGGCCGCACGGAGGTCCGACCCGTAGTTGGCTGGGTGGTGGAGCATCGCCCACTCGTACGCCTCCTGCGCGAACCCCTCTGGCCACGAGGTGAGGTCTGAGACCTGATCCGGCTTCGCACGCAGTGATGCGACGTCCTCGGTCCAGACGGTGTTGACGTACGGCTGCCCGTCATCCCGGTTCCGGATCACGCGGGACGGCACCAGGT
>Ga0308161_1005605_pt1 | contig 10952 bp, 9 predicted proteins | sample PhyFR2_FD_201034 | JGI IMG/M metagenome (GOLD analysis project Ga0308161, IMG submission 201034) | Phyllosphere microbial communities from UC Gill Tract Community Farm, Albany, California, United States - DLSLF.R2 | ecosystem: Host-associated > Plants > Phyllosphere > Unclassified | place: USA...
TTCTACGACATGCTCAAAAATTTCACGGCACTTTTTGTCAGTATGGGTTACAGTGGTTTTATGCTCAATCTCGATGAAGCCATCAATCTTTATAAGATCTCGACATCGACGATGCGTGAAAAGAACTATGAAAAAATCCTGACGATTTATAACGATTGTTTCCAGGGTAAAGTAAGTAACTTGTTTATCAATATAGCAGGTACACGTGAATTTTTGGAGAATGAGCGGCGTGGTTTATTTAGCTACCAAGCATTGAAATCAAGGTTAGAAACAAACAAGTTTGAAACACTTCAAATTCGTGATTTCGCCCAGCCTGTCATCCGATTAATGCCAATCGATCATAACGAGATATTTGTATTGCTTAAAAAACTCAAAGAAGTTTTTGAATTTCATTATAAGTTGGAAATTGACATTTCGGATAGCGAGATTCAAAATTTTATGGAGGAAATATATAATAAACCTGGTGCAAGTGAATTTTTGACACCAAGGGAAGTGATACGTGACTTTCTAAATATTTTGAGCATCCTACGTCAAAATCCTGAATTAGATAAAGCAACACTATTTAGTGATATTCAGATTAAAGACGAACGCCCAGTGGACGTATTATTAGACAGTATAGAGGAACTATAGTATGGCATTTGAACTGCTCTCCGAACCGATTAGGCGCTATGTGAAGGATAAGCGCTGGGAAAGTCTAAGACCAATACAAGCGGCTGCTATCGAAAAAATAATGAAAAGCGATAGCAATGTTATATTGGCAAGCAGAACGGCCTCTGGTAAAACGGAGGCTGCCTTTCTCCCTATCCTATCCAAAATAAGTCCGCGAAGCAAGAGCGTTCAAGTCTTATATATTTCTCCATTGATCGCTTTGATCAACGATCAATTTGTACGTGTAGAGGATCTGTGTAGTTATCTAGATATTAAAGTAACAAAATGGCATGGCGAAGCAAACAGAACGGCAAAGGAGCATCTGATTAAAGAGCCAAACGGTGTCGTACTGATTACACCAGAATCCTTGGAGGCTATGTTGGTGAATAAACCACAAAACGTTAGCATTTTATTCAACGATCTCAAATACATCGTTATTGATGAGATTCATTCATTTATAGGTACAGATAGAGGGATTCAGCTAAAATCTATATTGCACCGCATTCAAAAGTCAGCTAAAGTGACACCTGCTATCGTAGGTTTATCAGCGACTTTAGGCGATTTCGAAGAAGCCAAACGCATGACTGGTCGACCAGATGCTACGGTTGTGCTACGAGACCGAACCGCTAAAAGCATGGTGACTTCATTCCGTTACTTTGAGAGCCCTCCGACTCAACTTTCATTAGATCTGCTCAAAGATCTTTACAAAGAAACCTATACCAACAAAGTTTTGGTATTTCCCAATAGCCGTGGCCGGGCCGAAGAGGTTGCCGTCAAACTAAAAAGGATTGCCGAGAAAGTAAATGGACATTCGTCTTATTACTCACACCATTCATCCGTCGATCGCGAGCTTAGGGAATGGATTGAACATTTTGCCAAAACAAATAAGTATCACCCATTTGTGATTTCCTGTACCTCAACGCTAGAGCTTGGTATTGATATCGGAAGCGTTGAAATGGTGGTCCAGATCGATGCCACGCATTCTATTGCATCCCTTATACAACGAGTAGGAAGAAGCGGGCGCAAGGATGGACAAGCTAGTTCGTTGTTGTTATACGCAACTGGTAAATGGAGCCTGCTACAATCATTAGCTTGTTGGGAACTTTATAAACAGGAATTCATCGAACCGCCCTTTGTAGCTGTAAAGCCCTTTGATTTATTTGCACACCAACTATTGGCAGTAGTGAAACAATATAGTGGCTTACCCATTTCAGATTTAAAAACCGAGCTTGAGCAAAACTTTGCTTTCAAGGATATCACGTCCGAAGAGTTTGATGATATTTTAAGCTATCTGATTGAAACTGATATGCTCGAGCAATTAGGTCGAGAAGTCATCATCGGTCTAGAAGGTGAACGAATTGTCAATTCACGAGATTTTTATTCAGTATTTGCAACTGAAATACATTTTAAAGTCCTACATGATGGCAAATCTATTGGTGATCTTCCCTCCTCCTCACCGATCATGATCGAAGACAATATCTTGTTGGCCGCCAAGATCTGGAAAGTAGTTGATATCGATTTTAGAAGCCGGAAAATATTTGTAAAACCGACTAACGATGGTAAGCCTCCAATTTTTGGCGGTGATCCTGGTAATACACATCCATTAGTGAGGCAAAAAATGCTCGAATTACTAATGACTTCGTCAATACATCCTGAGCTTGATGAGCAATGCTGTATGATATTGGAGGATATGCGTCAAGTCTTTCAGAATATTCCCATTGAGAGTTTGGAAGATGACCGTCCGCTGTTTGTAGGAGAAAATTCCTATAAATTTTATACCTTCCAGGGTTCAAAGATATTTGACACGCTAAAATTTATTTTATCTGCAGCAGAAATAGAATTCCGGCACCAAGACGCATCAGCATCTATTGAAATAGATAAAGAGCAAGGATTTGAATGGTCTGCACCAAAGCTGCTTTCTGTATTTGAAGATTTAGATCATCATTTGGCATTACGGATCGATGCTAATCCAGCAATATTAAGTTTTGCAAAATGGGCTATATTACTTCCTAAGGATAAACAGATAGAACTCTTAAAAAGTCGACGCTACGATTTTGAGGGTGCTATTAGATTTATAAATTCGGTTCGATGGGTCTATACTGAAAGTCTGGAAGATGATCTTATTAAAAATGCTTTAGACGCGTAAATTGAAATTTTATTACTATGATTATTTCGCATCTAATTCTCGTAGAGATTGACACCGATAGCTCGACAATCGCTTTAAAAATGAAAGACCTAAAAAGTCTAAAGTTCGATTATTATTCTCGTTCAAATTACATTAAAAGTTTTGCAATCTGCACACACAGTAAGCATTTAGCCTTAAGCATAAAATCTGGCATTGAGGCCCTGATTTTAGATGATATAATTAATGACTACAACGGAGCCATTTATAACATATCTGCTCTAAGCAAATTAGTTAGAGGATGTAATTTCTATAAGTCAGAGATTCCAAGCATCGAAATCATAAAAAATATAAAGACCTTAGAAAACGTTGAGATACCTCAAATTGACACCTACAAAGGCATAATGGAATTTTATGATAATTGCAATCTACTAATTGCTCAAATCGACGAGTTGTTAAATAATGGTGCTGAATTTTCTAAAAATAACCGAAAAGAACAACCATCTATTATTCACAACCGAAACTTACCTATTTTGGATCAATTGAAATTCGATTGGGTGTATAATAAAGACAGCGATATTGTCTTTGATAATATTGGTCTTGCAAGATGGAGACGTGAAGGGCGATTCCCGGAGCATAGGCGACTTATTGAGATTAAGTATTTTAGATAGAGTTCGTTTTATCCTTGAAAAAAGGGAAACCGTAAAAATTCCCAGCAAGCTCTCCCGATCTTGTATGTAATAATTTCCCTCAAATTATGAGAAATTTAATAGATTATGAAAAAAATCGATATCACAAACATTGTACTCAATGAAAATGCATATTTCTTTACCGCTAAAAGTAAAATTACAAAAAAATTTATCTTGAAGATCTTTCAAGAAGCGAGAGATGACAAAGATGCACGTAGATCTTATGACTCTCTGATAAGACAATCTCTATTTGAAGGAGGCCAAGAGGTAGCAAAATATTCGCTAGACATATTTGATTTTGACCAAAAGCCTTCTTTCTTAAAGCAACCCCAAGATCTTTGGGAAACTAAAACTGCACTTTTCTTAATTTTGGAATATAAGGAATACGTAGTAATATTTAGAAAAAATATCTCTGGAATAAAGAGCTTGAAATCTATGTTAGAACCTATCGACTATAGCATTTTAGCCAATTTCTATATTGATGATAAGAGCAAATTTGAAAAAATAATCTCTAACTCACTTAATACTGCTGATAATGCTATTCAAACAAAAACAGCAGAAGCTATAGATTTAAAAGGTATTATGACCAGATTTGGTGCTAGCAAGCAAGTTATTTCTACTATGCGACTCGATAACGACGGTGATAAAGCAACCATATCTTTAAATACATCGAGAGTCAATGCACTCAAACTTAGGCAAGATTTAGAGTCCGTCCTTTTTTGGTCCATAAAAATGTGTAATCTTATCACAGGAGCTATAGTAAACAATAAAATGCATCGCTTTTTAGCTGGTTTTGCACTTCCCATTGATTTTGAAAAAGAAATTCAGGTTTTAAATCCAAAATTTTTATTGTTTAGATTCAACTCGCTTCTAGACCAGATCGAAAATGGCCTAATACAAAGTTTATATCAAGTGAACGACGAAGGAAAGCAATTAGAGGTCAAAATAAATGAAATCATAGCACCTCTAAGGGGGCTTATTACACTAAATAAGGATAAAGAAAATTTATATAATGGAAATGGTGTAAACGTCCGCATAAATCAAAAATCAATTACCATCAATAGCGATCTTTTTAAAAATCTGTTTGTCAAAATGCAAGATGATCCTATTGCTTTTTCATACTATTTGAATACTCAATGCCATTATTTAATAACCTTTGAACAGCCAGAATACGCTTATACTCATCATAAGATTTTTAAGGATCATAAGCTTCTCAATGATTTGGAAGTATTCTTAGATACTTTTATTCCAGAACCGCTCCTAAAAAATGTTAAATCTGAAAAAGGTACAGGCTATACTACGAATTCTAGCGAATTTAAGGGAGATTCAATATTTGGAATAGTTGATAATATGCTAAAATCAAAAGATAATGTTATATGTGACGACTTGGGCGTTGAATGGGGCGATTTTATAGCAGTACACAACAATCAAATTTCCTTCTATCATTGTAAGCATAATGACAATGCCCTTTCTGCTTCAAATTTAGAGGAGGTTTTCGGACAAGCCCAGAAAAATCTCGGATATCTGGAGTTGAACGATGAGAGTGTTGAATATCGTAGAAATCGTTGGTCTCGGGCATATAGATTAAATAATGTAAACACAAAAATAAAAAGAATCCGAAAATGCAAAAATCCTAGTAAGCCAATCTCAAGTATTAAGGAAAGCATTCGTAAAGCTTCTGCCAGTGGTAATTTAAAACGAAGTGTATTCGTCGTAATAAATTTTCTTTCAAAATCTGAGTTGGGCATTTCCTTAAATCGTTTAAAAAATGGAGAGAGTTTTGAAAACAAAGGTGTTACTTTACAAATACTTTGGTTTGTGAACGCTGTATTATCAAGCGCAAACGAAGTTGGAGTGGAATTTAGAGTCATATGTCGACCTTAAATGCAGTAGTCAATTATAAAATACATGACTAAATTTAAAATCTGAATACATAACAAACCCAGTATTATTCTGTATTGGAGGATGGCTATGCTAACCTGAGAAGCGCAATAACTAATCGATATTTTTATATAGGCAGTATATTTTGACGCTTTGTTCCATTTTCGTGCCCGAACTTCACTTCTAGTCACTGATTAGGATAAGAGTAGGCTTTAAGCTAAAAATCGTGCAGAAGGCATTAAATATATGCTCTTAATCCATTAATTACATTGGACTCTCTTCACTTGAGGTAAAGTTGTCAATATCCTCACTCAAGGACACTGTTTTTGCTTTGCCTTTGACCATTGTCTCAGAAACAAAAATTATTTCCCCCTTTTTATTTGTAAAATAATCGGATTGAAGTAATCTAAAATGCCCTTTTCTAAAATGAGGAATTTTTGAGAGACTTGAGCTCTCAATATCCTTAACCTTTTCAGACACCTGGAAAGTAAGGTTTTTTGCCAGTTTATTTTCACTGTAATCAAAATAATCATGTGGCACACCGTCAGCGATACAATCTGGAAAACAATTCATGTACGCTATTGTATTTATAGCAAGACTATATATACTAGCATGAGTTTTAGAAACGCTATCATCTTTCTTTATCACATCTGCATAGAACTTATTTGACATAAGACCGCCATTCTTGCCTAATGAATAGTACAACTCTAAGCTACCATCGTTTTCTAAACTAAGAGAAAAAGCATAGCCTTCCCCTTCAAAAGGAATATGAATAGCGAATTGGTAAACAACTGTATCTCTAATTTCGTTGGCATAAATATGATTTATGGCTCTTGTCTGTTCGTTTTGGAAAAGAAATTTTTTAATCCCCTCTAAATCCGATAATGGAGTTGCTTCTAAAAAATCACGCAATTGCTTATCAAGGAAGAAAATGTGTAAAAGGTCACCTTTTGAATCTTCCCTCCATAAATCCCATCCTGATATTATTAATCTTCTAGACTCCTGAGTTTCGTCAATACCTACAGGCTTCGTTAAGAGATTTTTCTTAAGTGCAAAATATATTTGTTCGTCTGTGAAATCGGGTGTGAAATTCTTTTGCGCACCATATAGGTCTTTCCAGAAGTATTTCAACGGCTTACTATAATAAACTTTTTTAGCCATATTATTTCAAAACTTTCCTGCGGGTGTTAAAAGCGCTTATAATGAATACTTTAAGTCAATATAGAAAATTATTACATAATTATGAAGTCTTTTTGCAAATGAGCTTTGTATTAATCTTCTCTATTTATGCTTGGATTTTGACTCTCAAACTTTACTCGGATGAATACCATTTTGTTCAGCATAAATATTAACCAACCCTTCATCGTCATTATAATATTTCATAGTAGTTATTACACTTTTATGTCCCATTAAAACCTTAGTTGTAGCTAAAGTTGTTTTTTTGTTGAGAGGTTAGTTTGAATTCGACAAAAAAAGCCCCCCTTGTTAACCGTCAAGGGAGGCATTGTTGGCTAGATGTCCGCTTTGGCTAAATGTTAACCGGCTTTGGGCTTCGATCTAAATCAAAGGCCGTAAGATTAGTTAATATAACAGTTGTTCATTTCTTCTAAAATGTTGTTCAAAAGTTCACTGCTATTCATAATTATCTTTCCGGAACAGAATTTGTGGCATTCGGAACAAAAAGCAGTTACTCCCAGAGCAAGGGCCCTAAATCTATTAGCGTCCGTCCCTGAGTTCTTATACTTAATTTAACGTAACTTTATTTGTCTGCGGACCTATCTAAATTGATAGCATCTAGCCAATTGTCAAAATTATCATCGTCTCCCAATTCTCCTGCTTTAGGTTGCTTTTTTGACAAAGTGGCGAATATTAATGGTTGCTCAAACTTTATAGTATATTCTCCATCTACGTCCCTGTCAATCTTGACAGTTAACTGGGCATCATTAAAAATTTTTGATACGACCTCATTATCAGTACCGCCAACTTTCGCATCTAATTTAGTTTTTAAAGCTGCTGTCTTATTTATTTTTACTGTTACCCCTTTGATTATACAATCCGCCACAATAATAACTAGCCGACCATTATTATACGCTTTAAATATTTCAGTAGACTTGTCTAGACTATTTATATAATTCATAACAGGCTGTCTACGCAAAGTTCTCATTACCGCGCCCTCGATCTCGACATTAATGCCTATTTCTTTTTCCGAGTTAGCACTTGCCGAAATCCCTAAAACTTGGTATAATTTGGGAAGAATAACATCTGCCCCCCAATTATTCTTCACGGTCTGTTCGAGCATTATTGGGCCACCATTTCCTATCGCTACAAATCCCTTCATCCCTATCCAGTCTTCTTTATCGCCTTCAACGCCCTCAATACAGTACAGCATGTCGCATAACATCTCAGTAGGGCTCACTTTTTTATTGTACATCGTTAGTACGCCAAAATTATCAACTGGATAGCTGAAGGTCTTAAATTGAGCTAAATCAGAACCTATAGCCTTTTTCACTGCATCTTGGAATAATTTACTATAGTTCTGCGCGCCTAGATAAGTGGGTAAACCCAGTATAATTGCAATAAGGATTAATTTGATGTTTTTCATAGTTTTTATTTATTAAAGTTGGTTACATGTTTATATTTAGCCTTTATTTGATCTATAGAAGTAAATCTTTCCTCAAAACCATCTTTGATAATGGTAATATCGATATCGCTGGACAAATTGTGCTGCCAACGCGATGCTAACTCTGAAAAAAAGTATGTCTTATCGCTAATAAATGCGATACCCGATACATCATCATTTTTCATTCCTCTTTTAAAATTATAACCAAATACTTTGGATCCTTTTTTGATAAAACATGGGGATATCCTGCCATCTAAATCTTCACAAAAGCCATTTTTAAAATTGATCAATTTCTCCAAATTTATCCGACCTCCTGAACCAAATTTCGACACGAGGTTTGAATCAAGATCACAGGATAACAACAACCGAATTTTAGCTTCTTCTGCGTCTGGAACAAAATTCTTCGCTCTCCAATAGGCCTTGGCAATCAGCATAGTTGCTCCAATATCGGGAACAGCAAAACTTGCTCCGATAAGCGGCTTGGAGCAATATTTTGAGAATTCCCATCCGCCCCCCTTTCCGATGGTAGTAACACCACTCGCATTTTCGGAATACATGCCATTGAAAGAACCACTTTTAATCTGTGAACTAACAGTAATACAACCGTATCCCTTAGTTTTATATAATGCTGTCAAAGGTTGGGCTGTAGGACTCGATGAATCCAGTTCATCTAGTGATTCTATTCGTCTATTTGTTTCGTTTAGACAAGCTGTAATAAAAGTCGTCGGGCTTAAAACAGGATTAGGAAATACTGGTTTACTGGTCGAAATATAAAAAGATGTCGAAATAATGTCGGGTTTATTATTATAGCTATCACTGAGATAAGCTTGAAGGATCTCACTGGGTATACACTTAGCGCAAATCTCATCTACATGATTAGCGTTTGATTTCAAACCATCTATTAGAAACTGACCAAAGACTCGATCTAGATCTAAATCTAATTGGCTATAATAGTTTGTCAGAAAGTCTAAGGCTTTCTGTGGATCATGCCGATAATCAATTGAAATAATCTTTAATTTTAAATAACTCGGATCAATCCCTAATTCCTGAAACTTTTGCTTCACGACAGAGACAACTTTATGGCCATGCGAACAATCTCCCTCGGTAAAAAAATCAAGCACATAATATTCTCCAAAATTGTCCTTGTTGAGTATTGATAGTTTAGACTTTAACGTATCTGAATAATTATAAATGGATGATATGCTAACGCTGTTTATTGTATCCAATGAAAGTGTATCAGCCGGAAATTCTACAGCGACATAGCGATCTGATTTATTTAGAATCCGAATAGCATTTTTATTCGCTTTTTCTAAACCACCCCCAAAAACTTTACTTTTTAGTTCATTAAGTTCTTCGGGAGATAGATCAAGTTTCAAAAGGCTAGTTTGTTCAGGTAAAATGATAGCACTAGAATCTTGAGCAATTGAGTCCTGCTCAACAAATGATATCGGTAAGGCAACAACCCTTCCAGATACCGTGTCAATACTCTGAAAATAGGACACACTTGAATTTTTTTTCGGTATTCTAAAAGTTGAAGGTGTCAAAATCTTATTACCTTTAGCAATCGATTTGGTTGCTAAAGGACCATTCAATTTTACTATTGCATTTTTTATTTCCGAAAAACCGGATGAATTTGTTCTAGCGTTTAAATTAGAATAAGAAGCAATGAATTTATCAAGGCCTTTTTCTTTACTAACGATAGTATCTATGAGATTATTAGCCAGAGATTTCTTTGTTTGAAAAGATAAAAGGCGATTTTTCTCTTCATTGGATAAAGCATTTAAGTCTATGAAAACGAAAGAGGATGAATTTTCTCTCGAAGGTGATTTCTGAATGTCCTGTCCATGATTAAACAAAGGAGCTAAAAGAAAAATTAGCCATAATATCTTCTGTAAATTAAGAAACTGAATATTCGGAATATTTATCCCTCTCGTCACACACAATTCGGTTTCGAATCGATCAAATGACATTTTAAATGGATTCTTCATAGATCATAGTTGTCAAATATTTTCCCAATAGGTTATTGCCTTTTAGATCAAAAAGGACCATAAAACTTCACGGCGTAGAAACTTGCTTGAACTGTTTGAAACTTGCGGCAAACTAATAATATAATGGCTGTTTAAATCCTCAACAAATAAGCGATAGTATTGTTTTCAAGATTTTAAAAAAATGCCTTCTCAACATGTGCCAAAAGTTTACCTAGAAAAATTAACATATTTTTAATTTAGGACATTTTGTTCATTTGATTGTTTATTCAAGATTAACCTAGTTGATTGCTATTATTAATTTTGATTCCGAAACATCTCTTTTAGAAGGTTATAAGAAAAATTGGTCTAAACATGACTTCCCCTTACTTGAATATGAACTTCTAAAGAGTTGACCACTTTAATTAGTAAAAGAACTACATCTTCTGCGCCAGTGGTCCATCTTTAGCGACTAGACTAGACTCAGCGGAATTTAAAAAGGGGTGATTCTCTTCAATTTGCAATTCCGGCTCGCTCGGAGTTGGTGCTACATTATATAGCCACACATGGGCCTGGTCTTGAAGATCAGCAGTAACACTAAAATGCAAAAATGGTAAACTTAAACACTCTATCATTAATTCCAGTGCACTTATATAAAGAGGATGAATACGCTATCCGGTTAAAATTGCTCACTGACCAATATTTACCAATAGATAAACCTATATGCGATAGCTGTTGTTCTTTCTAAAATTTTTAGAACCATGATATATACGGTTTATGCAGATCAGCAGTATCAAGGCAGAAAGATCCCTCTGTTAGCAGTATTTATAATTGTAAAAAAAGATCACAAAAATAAAGTACAAAGGAGTGTAGTGACACTGAAAGATACAATTACCACAATTTGATCGCTTTTTACTAAATAAATTAGTATTTTTGATCCATGAAACCTCTTGAAGTCTTTTGCCGAAATCGCGTTATGTATGTCCAAATGACTGTGCATGATAAAAGCATGGGCATGAAAGACTATC
>Ga0308161_1005610_pt1 | contig 10950 bp, 9 predicted proteins | sample PhyFR2_FD_201034 | JGI IMG/M metagenome (GOLD analysis project Ga0308161, IMG submission 201034) | Phyllosphere microbial communities from UC Gill Tract Community Farm, Albany, California, United States - DLSLF.R2 | ecosystem: Host-associated > Plants > Phyllosphere > Unclassified | place: USA...
CGTCAGTACCAGTGAAATGGTCAAGGCACCAAACATACACAACAAGAACATCAGATCAACCACACGACCAACTGGACCCGTTGCTTTAAAACCTGTCACCGCTTCAATCACGGATGCCAAGCTCAAACCTTTATTCTTTCTGACATGATAGCTGTAGCACAGTGAAATCGATGCCAAAGCATAGATTGACCATGCACTCAAACCCGAGTGAAAGAAAGAATAAGCCACGCTGTATTTCAGCGCTGCTGCCGATTCAGGTGCTAAATTTAAGCCTGGGGTTTGGTAATAATAAGCCCAGTCCAAAAAGCCCCAGTACAAGGTGGAAGACCCAATCCCAGATAGAATGAACATGAAAATCCATGACATCGTGCTGTATTGAGGTTTACCTTCACCGAGCTTGATCTTGCCGTATTTACTAAAAGCCAAACCGAAGGTAAAAATAATTGATAAAAAAGCAAATAAAAGTACTGGCGTGGTAAACACTGACGTGGTCCACTGCATCCATTTTGCAGCCAGTTGTATTGATTCAGATGAGTAAATTGCTAGACCAGCCACCGATGTAAACACAACGGCAAGACTGGTGATCGCAAGCGTCTTATCTGTATAAGGTTTTGTAATTTGATTATCCATATCTATTCAATCCATCTCGGATAGTGACTATTCCCTAAGAGGTACTTACTCCATCGCGAATAAATCCATTTTTTGCTCAGTCACACAGGATGCAATTGCATCACCCACTTCATAGGTTTTTGCAGTTCCACCGACATCTGGCGTTTTAGGGCCATGCACCAAAATATGCTCAATCGCCTGCATGATTTCCTGTCCAGCCTGAATCACCTGTTCATCACCGTCTGCCAAGAAATCCAGCATCATCGCACCCGACCAAATTGCAGCAATCGGATTGGCAATTTGTTGTCCATAAATATCAGGCGCTGAACCATGTACAGGTTCAAACAAGGATGGAAACTTACGTTCGGGGTTTAAGTTTGCCGAAGCCGCCAAACCAATCGTGCCCGTACATGCAGGTCCCAAATCCGACAAAATGTCACCAAATAAATTCGATGCCACCACCACATCAAAGCGCTCAGGTTGCAATACAAACCGTGCCGCTAAAATATCGACATGCTGTTTATCTGCCTTGATTTGCGGATAGCGTTTTGCCATTTCATCGACACGTTCGTCCCAGTACGGCATGCTCACCGCAATCCCGTTAGACTTTGTCGCAGCCGTGATTTTTTTCGCCTCACGCTGATCTGCAAATTCAAACGCATATTTCAAAATGCGATCGACACCATGACGGGTAAAAACCGCTTCCTGTAAAACAAACTCACGATCTGTGCCTTCAAAGGCTTTACCACCAATCGCAGAGTACTCACCTTCACTGTTTTCACGCACTACATAAAAATCGATATCGCCCGGTTGTTTGCCAGCCAGTGGACATTTCACCCCAGGCATTAACCGAACTGGACGTAAATTCACATACTGATCAAAACGACGGCGGAACTGCAGCAATGATCCCCACAGTGAAATGTGATCAGGCACCTTTTCAGGCCAACCCACTGCACCAAAGAAAATTGCATCATATTCCTGCAGCACTTCAAACCAGTTATCTGGCATCATTTTGCCGTGTTCAAGATAGTAATCACAGCTGGCCCAATCAAAGCTATCCATTTGAAGTTGAATGCCATATTTGTCTGCCGCTGCCTTTACAACCTTGATTCCTTCTGGTAGAACTTCTAAGCCAATTCCATCGCCCGCAATCGTGGCAACTTTATACTTTTTTGCCATAACGCTCCCTTACACCTTTGGTTAATATCCTTAGCTGTAAACATGCTGTTTTCGGCAACAATGATCAATAAGAAAACTATCACCCCAATGGACACGGATCGTGAATAATCTACCTAACCTATCGGATTTAAAGGTTTTTTGCACAGTCGCCAAACGCAAGAGTTTTGTCGATTCAGCTGAGGAGCTGGGCGTTTCACCTGCATTTATCAGTAAACGCATCAATATTTTAGAAACCAACCTGAACTGCAAACTATTCCATCGTAGTACCCGTCATGTCAGTTTGACCGAGGATGGCAAACTGATTCTGGATCGGGTCTCCAATATTCTGGATGAATTCGATGAAATCAGTGAGCTGGTCAATAACCCCTTAAGCACGCCAACGGGTCATCTCGACATTGTCAGCAGCTTTGGTTTTGGCCGAAAACATGTTGCGCCGATTCTGTCTAAACTGTTGACCATGTATCCAAAACTTGAGATCCAGTTCGACACCATCGACAACACCAAAGACCTGATTCAGCACAGCATTGATCTGGACATTCGCATTGGCAATGATATTGCCCCGAATATGATTGCCAAAAAACTGGTCTCGAATTTCCGGATATTTTGTGCAGCACCGAGTTATTTGCTGAAACATGGCATGCCTGAAAATCTGGAAGATTTACGCAGCCACGATTGCCTAACCATCAGTGAACGTGATCAGTCCTCAGTATTATGGAAATTGCGCCATACCTCGGAAGATATGTCCGTCCATGTCACACCGCGCTTCATTTCCAATAATGGCGAGATTATTCACCAGTTGGCCATTGAAGGACATGGCATTATCTTACGTTCGATCTGGGACGTCGCCGATGAATTGATTAGTGGTGAATTGCAGCACATTTTGCCTGAATACTGGCAAGATGCCGATGTCTGGGCGGTCTATCCTTCGCGTTTAAAAAGCTCGTCAAAATTACAAACCTGTATTCTGTTTATTCAAAATGAACTGATTAACCGTTTACAACATATCCAGAATCTGACCCGTGGAAAGTTGATTCAGCCAGTTGAACCGATCAACCCAAATACTGAAAAAGTATTTCTATAATCGCGATAAGCTGCCTGCTTTCTTTTTTCAGCAATATCATGCACATTAGCGAGATCATGAATCAGCAGGCAGCCTATGAGCACGGCAATATTTGTCCTTATTTTAATTGCAGCAGCATGCCACGCCACTTGGAATGCCATTGTAAAAGCAGGGACAAATAAGTTTTTAACCACGGTACTGGTCACGGCATCAGCAGCAGTTTTAGCCGCGATACTGTTACCCTTTTTTCCAATACCGCACAGTGATAGCTGGCCTTACATTCTGGCTTCAACGGCAATACAAATTCTGTATTTTGGACTGGTTGCCAAAATCTATCGCGTTGCTGATATGGGACTGACCTATCCGCTGATGCGTGGCACGGCACCCCTTATTGTGGCAGTATTCGGTACGTTTTTGCTGCATGAGCAACTGGAATTTAATGCATGGATTGGCATTATCACCATTTCCATTGGTATCTTATCCATGATCTTGGCTGCTCCTAAAACGGGACGTAAAGGCATTGGTCTAGCCTTGCTGAATGCGGTGCTGATCGCAGGATATACTTTGCTGGATGGTCACGGGATCCGCCTGTCTGGCTCACCAATTTCCTATATCTTATGGAGCTTTGTTCTCTCAGGTCTGATCTTTTTGATGTTCGCCTTGAGAATGCAATATCGCCAGATGGGTGCATATTTCCGTCTGAATTGGCATTTAGGCTTAATCGGTGGCATTGGTTCATTTTTTTCTTATGGCTTAGCACTGTGGGCGATGACCTTTGCACCCGTTGCCGTCGTGGCCGCATTACGTGAAACCTCAATTTTATTTGCCACACTAATCTCGATTTTTATTCTGAAAGAACGTATTAATGCGGTACGGATTATGTCCTCATGTCTCATTTTAATTGGTGCTTTGATCCTCAGAATCGCCTAAATAAAAAAGCCAGTCCATGACGAACAGACTGGCTCATTTTCGATATTGAATTTAGAAATAATAACCCAGCGATAAATAGAACAATTTATTCCATTGATTGCTGTCACCTTGTGCAAGGCCATCTGCACCGCTACCCGTCATCGGGTCATTGCGGCTCCAGATATATTCGCCCTGTATACCGATTTTTTTATAGTTAAAATACAGACCTGCGATTAAGCGATCCGAATCTTGATAGCCCGATTCATCTTTATAAAAACGGCTATAAGATACGTAAGGTTTAATATTTTCTAACTGATGGAATGGCTTGGCAAAGGTGTAATTAATTTCATTGGCCATATATTTGCCTTTATTGGCGACCTGATAGGGATAATCAAATGCCCCAATCGTCGAGCTTTTCGGTAAAAGATCATCTGCATTTTTAACGTCCTGCTCGCCTGCCAAGAACAACCATTGCCATGCCTGATAATTGGTGGTGCTAAAAACACTCCAGGTACTACGATGTCCATCTCGATTGGTGCGATTATTTTCCAGTTCCGAATACCAGTAAGAACCGCCAATTTCTGTCGAGAAATTCTGCGATTGATCGATATCAAACTTTCTGGATAAGCGCGTCACCCACATGTTCTTTTCATTAATATCAGTGCCTTGAGTCAAATCATCAGCTCGAACAAAGTTACCACTATAACGACTGGAATCCTTAGATGTTCCTTTATAATTTCCACCATCGGTTGGATAAAAACCGAGAATGAAGTTGTACAGATTGTCCTTAAACTGGTACTTCACTCCAAGGTTTTGAATGTCTTCCAGTCCAACGGTATTGAGCAAAGTTTCATAATAGCTATTGCCCCACAGTCGTCCAAAGCCAAAATCAACCGATTGCAAACCAACTGTTACGCGTTGCTGATCTGAAAATTTATAGCCTGCCCAAGCATCTTTTAGAAATAAAGCATCACATAAGCGATCATATTGGTAGCAACGCACATCCATTGAGGCAATCCAATTTGGATTTTCATAACTCAATACAGCTTTGATATCCGCCAGTCGCCAGTCATCGTTCTTGGAACCTTCATTGGCCTCAACAACATAATCTTTATGAATATAACGGGTACGGATTGCGCCTGTAAGTTTCAGTTCACCGGATTGTGTTTTCGGGTCACCGATATTTAAATCGGCTGCCAAGACCGGCATATTTGCCAAGACACCCATTGAACCCAAGAGAAGCAGTGCTTTTTTCATTGTTGTACGTCCTTGTTTAACCTTATATGAAAATGAAGAAATTCATGCTCACAAACAATGGTTAAACTATAAAGTCGGTCTTTACGGAGTGTGTTTAATGGAACACAATTAAGCTCAGACAAGTATGGAATATCCTTTCTAGATAGATAAAATCATTAATAATTCAATTAAAGCCAAAAGAGCATAACTGAGCTTATAACCATCGTAAAACCAAAAAAAACAGATAACTTAATATAGAACCATAACTTTTTATGCTGCTCTACCACACTCATAGCCGATTTCAAATCCAAACTATAGAATATTTTTCTTTTTTCAAAAAAGTTTTCTAAGCTTCTTTCTGAAATAAAGAAAATTATATTGATAAAAGTAACACCTAAAATTACTGCCTCAATATTAGCGACACCCATTGATTTATTTTTATACAAACTACCATAAAATATACTTTTCAAACTTTCATTACTATTCACATATCTTGCAGCTAATTGATGAAAAATAGCCCACAGTATGACAGATAATAATAAATAAATTACTAACAAGTCTTTAATTAACATAGAAATACTCATAAAAATGCAATCCCATTATGTTAAAAATAAGAGACCATAAAGTATAAAATAGTGTTAATTGTAAAATTAATTAAATCACACCTATTAATTATTGTTAAAACAAGGAACTAACATTAAAATAAGCTCATTTAAATTTCAATAACAGCTTAGATTTAAATGAAAAATACTTTAGTTCACACATCACTTATCTTCTTGATTTCATGTGGCAATCCCCAACAAAATTCCACTTCAAACACAAACAATTCAGATGTAGAAAACGTGTATATCTATGATCAAGAAACCAATAAAAAGCTTAAACAAGCAGAAGATTTCATCAACAATGATCAATATCATAAAGCATTTCCGATTCTATTAGAGCTTGCTAAACAAGAGAATCCAGTTGCTCAGAATGATGTTGGTGCAAGTTACCAATATGGATTTAATGGTGAAACTAATGAAGAAAAAGCTATTCATTGGTATACATTAGCAGCCAAACAAAACCATGCCCCATCAATACATAACTTAGGCTTAATAGCGTTTAATAAAGCAAAAAATGAAGAGGACTATCAAAAAGCATTAATCCTTTTTGAAAAGGCAGCTCAACTAGGGTCCTATGAAGCAGTTAATTATATTGGTATATATCATATAAATGGTATTATTTTTCCTCAAGACTCAACTAAAGCACTTGAAAAATTTAAGATAGCAGCCGAGCACGGCAACGCCTCAGGTCAATTTAATCTTGGACAAGCCTATTACTACGGTAAAGGCGAAAAACAAAACTATAAAAAAGCATTTGAATGGTATACACAATCCTCTGAACAAAACTATGAGGTTGCGTCAATCCAATTAGCAAATTTATATGCAAATGGTAAAGGCACATCCAAGGATTTAGGAAAAGCTATCAACTTACTCAAACCAATAGCAGAGGATGGTAATGCTACTGCACAATATAATCTTGCTATAGCCTATAAAGAGCAAAAAAATGAAAAGGAATTTTTACTCTGGAAAAGTAAGTATGAGCGTAATCCCAACAAAACTGAATAAAACTTAAGATGAGAATTACTCATTTTTAGGTCCTAAATATGTTTCTTCTTCAACGATTAGTTCATGCTCTATAAAAATTTCTAAACCATCATCTGTTTCATTCTTTTTGGTAAAACTAGGTTTAGCTGTTCCTTTACAATCTAAAACCCCTCCATAAATAACTTTTCCCTCTTTATAAATTCTATAAGTGGTTTGAGAACTATTTAAACTATCTTCATAACATTTTAACAATAACTCCTGAACAACTTGATTACCATTTTCTGCAATCATTTTTAATTCCTCATATGTATTTCCTATCTGAGTATCACCACTATTGACCTGATCATTATAATTACTCTTATTATTATTTACACCACCACACCCCCAAATTAAGGATGATAAAAACAATAAAGTAAAAAATTTACTTTTCATAATTTTTTATACCTCTTCATTTATAGTTCCCCATTTGAGATTAAGATCATCTTTATTACATTAATTCAGATGATCAATATACCATTTCAAGTTTTGTTGCGCTTTTTGGTCACCTAACTCTGCCAAAGGCTTAATAATTTCAATAGCTTTCGATACATTTTTATTAACACCTTTGCCGCTAAAGTACATTTCCGCTAATTGAATTTTCGCTAGACTATAATCTTGATTTGCTGATTTATTAATCCATACAAAAGCTTTGTTATAGTCCTGTTCGACTCCTTCTCCGTAATAATAAGCTTGCCCAACATTGAACTCAGCATCACGATTTTGTTGCTCTGCTGATTTACGAAAATACTCCAATGCTTTGTCGTAATCTTGGTCAAAGAGAATTCCATTACTATAATAAATACCTAGCATATTTAAAGCATTAGGATCATTCATTTTTGCTGATTTTTCAAAATATGGTAAAGCTTGTTTATGATTACCATTTAAGAAATCAAGTGCTCCTATATTATAAATAGCTTCTCTAAAACCTTGATCTGCTGACTTTTGATACCAATATTTAGCTTGTTTTAGATCAATATCGCCCCAAAAACCATGTTGATAGCCACTCCCCAAAGCATTTTGAGATTTAGCATCACCTTGCTCTGCAAGTTGCTTAAATATTTTGTAAGCTTCAACATTTTTATCTTCCTCAAATAAAACTTCGGCCTTTTTAAATAAAGTATCAACCTCTTGTTGGCTACTATGATTTTGGGGTTTCGCTGTATTTGTGGAATTACCACAAGCAACCAAAAGAGACGAAGACAAGAAGAAAGCGAGAACAAATAACGTTACACTATTTTTAGTCTTAATCCACATATTCAATACCTTTTCCTTTGCCCTTTATTAGGCGCTCATTTCGATCATATAGTAAAATAGGGATGGTATATGATTTTGCAACAGAATGAGTTATTCCAAAAGGTTTACTACTAACCATTTGCTTTGCTTTTTTCGTTTCTAAAGCAGCACCTGCCGTAAAACCTTGTCCTCTTACATCCCTTTTTACAGCATTTCCATGGCTATCAACATCTTCTACTGTGGCATAACTATTTGTCCGACTGATTGAGTAAGCACCAACGTTTAGAGTATTAGTTAAAGTTAGCCCACTGCCAGTCAAGTCAGAAACATGCTTAGCTTTCACATTAAGCGTTGTACTTCCCATAGAAACACTCACATCTTTCTTTAAACTTTCTTTAAGTTTTTTTTCATCTTTTAGTAATTGCGATAATTCATTTATATTTCCACTATTAGCTAAATGAGGGACCTTACTTGGGTCAACTTCACCACTTACACCAACAGAAACAAATAGCATCCAGTCTCCGTTATCATCATAAGCAATCCCAATATCCAACGCACTTCCAATAAAATATAATGCTCCACTAAAAGTTATAAATATTTGTTTCGCAGAGGGTTCTTTGGCTTGATACTGTGTGATTGCTAAACCTTTTTCTTTTGAAAACATCAACTCTTTTTTTAGAATTTCAGGAATATAGCGATCTCGATTATTTTTTACTTTTAAAATTTTTCCAACTGGAAGTGTATTCATATCAGACAAAGGAATATTATTCTGCATAGCAATCAGACTAGGATTAACTTTAAACTTTTTTGCTAAACTCGATAGCGTATCACCAGCCTTAACTTCATAGACAATATCCACAAAATCATTTAGATTACTTGATTTAATTGATATTTTTTCTTTTTGTACAGCATCTCCAATATAAATTTTTTGTCCAATCTTAATTTTATTCTGATCTTTTATATCATTATTGCTCATAAGCACTTGGATATCTTTTTTAAATTTCTGAGCAATTGTTTTTAAAGTATCTCCAGATTGTACTTGATAATAGTCAGACTGATGGTTAGAAGCATCTTTATCGGCTGTAACTGCTTTCCCCAGCTTACTAAAAGGAATTTGTACTCTTAAAGCATATTCAATACTTTTCATATGAAGATAATTTTCATTGACGTGTATTTTTTTTACCAATGTCCATTGTCTATATGATGTTGGTGTTCCTTTCACATAAACCTCAATGGTGCACACCCCACTCACTGTAAAAGGTTCTGTCTCGCCTTTCTTATTTGTTATTTTCATAAATTTGGGAGGCGTTATCGTTGGGATTACCCATTTTTTTTGTAATTCAGGTGTTAATTTAAGAATATCATTGCTTGTTTGAATCCTATACTCAAGGTTAGGGACAACCTCTTTGGAGCCAAAATAAAAAAATGTGATGCGGAAATTTAGTTTAGCCAACTTCAGTTCTCCAAATTATCATTTGGTTCTACGAAAAATTCTTCTTCAACAACAAAATCAGGATGTTCAATAATCAATTCCAATTCTTCCATCTCAGAAGATGAAATTCTTTTTGTTCGACCTTTTGCATCTAGAAACCCTTCGTGGAAAGCCCCATTATTCTTATAAATTCTATATTTTGATTGAGAAAAATCAGATAACATATCCAATTGACTTAGATCAAATTTCATACTTTTTTGAACTAACTCAAAGTCTGAACTTGGTAATATTGGAAGTTCATATGCTGCTTTTGCCCCACCCTTAAACAAATGCTGCCCAGCCTTCGCTTCAAATTTCCCACTAGTCACAGGGAAAATACCTGAACCATTCAGCTTGATCTGAGAACCACCCGCGGTAATCACAATCTCTTTCGGACTACTGATCTCAATGCGGTCTTCTGTTGAGATAATCTGAATCCCTTGCTTGGCAAGCAAATCCATTCCATCTGACTGAGCCTGAACTTCAAACTTACCTTTGGCAGCCACCTGTTTAATCCCATTTTGCGCGGCAAACAGGCTAATTCGGTTTTGCGCATGCGTAATCAGATTTTTCTGCGTACTCAAATTGATACTGTCACCAGCAAACTGATTGATTTTCCCATCCGCAGATAAATGAATATCTTCATTGGTACTTAAACCAATGCCAGCGGGTGAATTAAGTAATAACAATGATTTTTTAAATTGGGCAATTTTCTCTTGAATCTGCTCTGCAAATTCTTTGAGCTGATCAAGTGATTCAATTTCATCGGTCTGCTGGTTCTTCGCCACTTCACTTAAAGCTTTGGCATTGCTCTGGTTGCCTTCAAGCTGTTGCTTGGCGGGTTGGGCATCAAGGTGTTCGCCTTGCGCCTGATCCTGCTTGTGCGTGGAAACCAGCAGTCCTTCTCCAGCTCGGACTGCACCCCATTGATCGGTACGTAGCTCAAACCCTTCACCGCGGTCTTCACTTTCTGCCTTGTCTTTAGGATGGCTCAGTTTACCTAAGTTAAGTTGGCTGGCGGCATGGCTGCTTTGTAGTTGGGCACTGATCTGACCCGTAGTGTCATCAAAACGTAATTGGTTAAAGCCTTCGCCTTGGTATTCTTTGGACTTGATCCCTGCCAGTTTCTTGGTATCAGGCAGCTTGCCTGCATTGTCAAATTTGGTTGGACTGCGTTGTGCTTCGTGAATGCGTCCCACCACAAACGGACGGTCAATGTTGCCATCAAAGAAGTCGATCACCACAATTTCATTGATACGTGGTAGGAAGCGGGCTCCATAGCCTTCGCCTGCCCAAGGCGTCAAAACATCGACCCAAGCTGAATCGGTGTCATTGTCATTGGCACCTGCACCGCCATCATGACTGTGATCTTCATTGCGGGTAAACAGAAAGCGGACTTTAATCCGTCCCCATTCATCGACATGGATTTCTTCGCCACTTGGGCCCACTACTTTGGCGCGTTGTGGGGATGCTGCTGGACGGTGTTGTAATGGGTTGTATTCGGGTACAGTTTTGATGCTACGGCGTTGTAGAATTAACTGGTTAGCTTGGCGCTCGTCATTCTCTTTGCTTTGCCAATGACTTTGTGCCAGTAGCTGATTAATCTGCTGCTGTAGATCTTTGGGTAA
>Ga0308161_1005615_pt1 | contig 10935 bp, 10 predicted proteins | sample PhyFR2_FD_201034 | JGI IMG/M metagenome (GOLD analysis project Ga0308161, IMG submission 201034) | Phyllosphere microbial communities from UC Gill Tract Community Farm, Albany, California, United States - DLSLF.R2 | ecosystem: Host-associated > Plants > Phyllosphere > Unclassified | place: USA...
GGAGCCGTTTACCGGTAGAATCAATCCTCGTGGCTCTTACTATTGGCATCGTCGGACTGCCCAACGTCGGCAAATCAACTCTTTTCAACGCACTGACCCGCAACCAGGTGCTCGCGGCGAACTACCCGTTCGCCACCATCGAGCCCAATGTCGGCGTCGTGAACCTGCCGGACCCGCGGCTGGAGAAGCTGGCCGAGATCTTCGGCTCCCAGCGCATCCTGCCGGCCGCAGTGTCCTTTGTTGACATCGCCGGCATCGTCAAGGGCGCGTCCGAGGGTGAAGGCCTGGGCAACCAGTTCCTCGCCAACATCCGTGAGGCCGAGGCAATCGCCCAGGTGGTGCGCGTGTTCGACGACCCCGATGTCATCCACGTCGACGGCAAGGTCGATCCCCGCTCGGACATGGAAACGATCAACACCGAGCTGATCCTCGCGGACCTGCAGACCATCGAGAAGGCCATCCCGCGGATCGAAAAAGAAGTCAAGATCAAGAAGCGTGAGGCTGCCGAGCTGGCCGCCGTCAAGGCCGCCCAGGCGGTCCTGGAGCGCGGCGACACCATCTTCTCCTCGATCAAGAGCGACAAGCTGGAAATGGAACACCTGAAGGAGCTGGGCCTGCTGACGGCCAAGCCCTTTATCTACGTATTCAACGCCGACGAAGGCATCCTCGGCAGCCCCGAGAAGCAGGATGAGCTGCGCGCCCTCGTGGCCCCCGCCGACTGCATCTTCCTGGACGCCAAGCTTGAATCTGACCTCGTCGAACTCGACGAGGCCGAGGCCCGCGAGATGCTGGAAATGAACGGCCAGGAGGAGTCCGGCCTGGACCAGCTGGCCCGCGTCGGCTTCCACACCCTGGGGCTCCAGACCTACCTCACCGCCGGTCCCAAAGAGACCCGCGCGTGGACCATCCACCAGGGCGATACCGCTCCGCAGGCCGCCGGCGTCATCCACTCCGACTTCCAGCGCGGCTTCATCAAGGCCGAAGTGGTCTCCTTCGACGACCTGATCGACGCCGGTTCCATGGCCGAGGCCAAGTCCCGCGGCAAGGTCCGGATCGAAGGCAAGGAATACGTTATGGCCGACGGCGATGTGGTGGAGTTCCGCTTCAACGTTTAGTCCGCCGGGGCGCGATAGGCGATGGCCGCCGGGAACACCCGTTCCCGGCGGCCATCCGCTTTTTCACTGCTGAGTAGAAATGAAGCCGCCTGTAAACCTCGGTTGAGACGTCTCATTCGGACTGATGGCCACCCGCCTTGTCTGCCTCCAGACGCTGGCGAGCGGTGTTGAGTCCGGCTCCGACCGGGACGTGGCCCGTCGCGGCGGCCAGCCCGAAGACCGGCATGTCGCTGTACATGCTTTCCCTTCCACCCGGGATCGTCTCGTAGGTCTCATGCCAGATTCCGACGTCGCCGGTGCCGGCTGATTCCCGCATGAACCGGCGCCAGGGCTCAAGGTGCGGTGCGGATCGGTCCGCCGCGAACCTCTGCAGATGCTCGGGGCTCTTCCAGTAGGTCACCATGATGGTGGTCCGGCCGAACCATTGCTGGTAGCCCAGCAGTCCGGCCTCCGGCGTCTTGGCTAGGTATCCAAGCATCGTGGGCATGGACGCCGCCACCTGCGCCACCTTGCCGAGTTTCCACCATCGGTTCGCCCGCATCCCGATCAGGAAGACTGTCACCGGTCCTCCGGGAGCGGCCGTGAAACGCCCCCCGTGAACGTGATTCTCCATGTTCTATTCCTTCCATAACAGTGTTACAGAACAGTGTTATGGAATACTGGTCCCATGGCAAGACCCGTAGTTCATGACGACAACCTGCGGCGGAGGCTGCTGGACGCCGCCGCCTCCCTGATCGCCCGCGACGGCGCCGCGGGCGTATCGCTACGCGGTCTGGCCGCGGCCGCGGGGACATCGACGACGGCGGTGTATTCACTCTTCGGGGGCAAAGCGGAACTGCTGAGTGCCGTACTCGACGACGGCTTCGCGTCTTTTGCTGCCTCCCAGCGGGACGCGGCCGACGGCGGCGTCGAAGCCTTAGGGCTGGCCTATCGGGCCTGGGCCTTGGAGCATCCTGTCCTCTACGGCCTAATGTTCGGGGGTTCGCTGACCAGCCAGGTGCCTTGCCGGCCGACACCCGGAGCCGCTGAACCGGCGATGGGGCCGCTGTTCGCCGCAGTCGAGGCTGCGCTGCCCGGAGCCCCTGGGGATGAGATCGCCTCGCTGGTTGGCGCGGTGTGGGGCCAAGTCCATGGGATGGTGTCTCTGGAACTTGCCGGGGCGCCGGCGGCCGGCTGGACGTGGGAAGCGGCCTATGATGCCGCCCTTCGGCACATTGGCCGCTCGCTGGGACGGTAGGGGTGATGGCCGGCAGCCGTGGGCTGCCGGCCATCACCGGGTCGCTTAATGATTGCGGTCAGAGACCCGCGACCCCGTTCGGCGAGCCGACGCCGGTGGGTCCGTCCCAGCCAGTGCCGGCGAGGCACCACTGCGTTACAGGGCAGCTGCCCGTGGAACCCGAGGTGACATCGTTGAAGTTGCCGGTGTGCGAATACGGGAGCGAGTTGGCCAACGTGGACGAGGTGCCGGTGTTCCCGGAAAGCGCATACATGGCGGCGATCAGGGGCGAGGACAGGCTGGTGCCGCCATACTGCGCCCAGGACGACGCGGTGCTGCTGGTGGGCGCATAGACGGACAATCCGGTCTGCGGATCTGCGACGGCGGAGACGTCTGCGGAGGCCCGCTTACTGCACCCCGTGCCGAATGAGGCCGCTGCCGCGAGTGCCGCATTGACGGTGGAGCATCCGGATCCCGAGCCGGACCATGCAGACTCGCTCCACCCGCGGGCACTCGTGTCCCTGACCAAGGAAATGCCACCCACCGCCGTGACATAACTCGATGAGGAGGGGTAGGACGATCCGGTGTAGCCGTTATCCCCGGTGGATGCCGTCACGGCGATCCCGGGGTGGTTGTAGTAAGTGCCGTAGCTGGAGTCGGCGGAGTCGCCGCCGCCGTAGCTGTTGGAAATTGCAACGACTCCGGGCTGCTTGGCTGCGGTGGCTACCGCCGTGCCGAGATTGGCCATGCTGGCAGTCGACGCCTGGACGACGAGGATCTTGCAGCCCGGGCAGGCGGCGGAGACGGCGTCGACGTCCAACGCCGTTTCGTCGGCCCAGCCAGAGTCAAAGCGCGGAAGCTTACTGCCCCCGTTTTGATCCATAATTTTGAGACACCCATTGCTCACAGTGCACGCCGGCAGGCCAAACTGGGCGCGGTACACGCCGAGGTCGCGCTCAAGATTCGGATAACCGTAGGCGTCCACGATTGCCACGGTGCGCCCGCCCGGGTTGAGGCCGGCGATGTTGTAGGCGCCCTGAATATCGGTTGGGGTCTTGCCGGTGGCCGGCGGTGTGGTGGCCAGCGGCTGGACGTTTCCACCCTTGCTCGCGTTTGCCGTCGCCGAGTCGTCGACAATTTTCAGCGCAAAGCACGATGCAAAACCGCTAGGGACGTCGGCGCAGACCCTCTGCGCATGCCAGTTGGCGTTCGGTGCCGGCTGGGCGACGGCCGCCGGGGTGGCGGCTGAGAGCGCACCCACCAACAGGAGCAAAGTCCCTGAGACACTAAGAATTTTCTTCACGAAATCTCCCTGAGGATCACCAAGATCCATGTTGACAAAACCTGTCATCACGTCGTGACAGAGTTTCGCACCCATTGCGGCAATTGTCACTCAAGTCTCTCCTGTCGCTTTGGTGTCACGGAGGCGGCAAGGGAGAGGTCGCACTTTACAGGACCGGATCGGGTCGAACCCGTTGCGGTGAGGGGCGGGCCTGAGGGCACACCAAATCTCGTGGGCGGATCGGCTGAATTACTGACGAAGGCGGCGTGAACGACGCCGTCGGGGTCGCATAGGATGACTTCACATCCGGGCAAGGTTGGGGGAACCATGATGTCGAGGGCGAAAATTCTTCACAGTCTCGCGGCGGCAGCACTCGTGACGATCCTCCTGGCCGCCTGCGTTCCGGCCGAACCCGGCGCGGATTACGGTACCCCAAGCTCCGCGACCAGTACCGCCGCCCCGAAAGACTCCGCGGTCACCGCCAAAGGGACACGGCTCTTTTCACAGGCCGACGTCGAGACGTTGGCAGGCATAGTGGCCGGGCCGGGAGGAGCGACGGGGGAGGTTCTTACCGGCGAACGGCTGTGGGACACCAACCAGTCCCTGCATTTCGGTGCCGGTTCGGCACAGGTCATCCCGGCCGAGTGCTCAGACGTGATCGGTTGGGCCACGCTGATGGCGGAGGGTATACCCTCCGCCGGAACATTCAGCGGAACCCATGCCGAACCCGTTTTCATCGCCCTCAGCGCGGACCGGGATGCGGCGTTGGCGTTGGCCTTCCGCTCAATAACCAAGCTGCCGGACTGTTGCCCGGCCACCATGACCCTGGACGATCAGTCGTTCACCGCCACGTACCAGCGTGCCTCGGCGTTCACCGATGCTGATCAAAGCTTTGCCGTGATAGCCACCATCATCATGGAAGGCCGTCGGCCTGCCCATTTCCTCCGGGTGGCAGCGAAGAATGGGACTTTGTTCGTCCAGGTGACGATGTCGCTGGCCGACCCGGACAACTACCGCGCCGAGGCGGACCGTCTCACGGGGTACGTCAACCAGGTGGTGCGTGGAGAGCAGCAACTCCTAGACGGTTCCCGTCCAAGCCCCGGACCAGGGCCCGACCCCGGGCTGGAGCAAGAACCGCCGAGCGTCACCAAGAGCGCCTGACCAGCCTTCTGCTCTACGGTCTGAACGGTTACCCTCCCCGCCGCCGCGCGAGAGGCGGTGGGAAATCCCACGCGATACTAAGTCCGCTGTCGGTATCGTGGGGAATAATCCCGGTAGGAGCCACACCGTGGCTGCGTAGTCCGCGATGACAAGCGCGCCGTCGTCGTCGAACGTTTCCGGCTCTGGCAGCGGGGCGTACGGCGAAGACGCACGACGAAAGGAAGCCCATGAATCCTGACCACAGCAAGTCCGCAGACGTGAACGCCAAACTGCCGGTCGAGGACCCGACCGGCCAGGACCCGGCCGCGACCGACCCGGATGCCGAGGCGAAACTGCAGCTCCAATTGGCAATCTTCGAGGTCAGCAAGGACTCCAAGGGTCGGAGCCTCGATGAGATCATCACGCGGCTGCGGGCGGCTTTCGAAGACCACGGCGTGGATGAACCGCCCTTCACCTGGCTCGAGTCCGTGGCATCCTCGGCCTACTACGGCGAGCCGTACATCATCGACTTCCCGACCGCGCTGGCAGCTGACGACGCCGTCTCCGCGCCGAATGAGCAGGTCAGGGAGCGTCTGGAGAAGCGCCGCGAACTCCGCGCGGAGAAATTGCCGCCGGGCATCTTCCCCTCGGCCTCGGATTGGAACGTGCCCGAGGCCGCGGGCCGCAACACTACGGCCGGGGCGAACGCCTCCGCACCGGCGCCGAGGGCTTCGATCCTTGTGGCGATCGTGGGGTCCGTCGTGGTGGCTGCCGCGGCGGCGGTCCTGACCGCCCGCGCGTCCAGGCGCCGGAGGACGACGGCGGCGCCGATCGCAGGGCGTACGCGCTAGCGGGCCGGCGCCGCGCAGCGGGCGGCACCGGCTCGACGCCGGCGTTTCAGGCGGATGCAACCTCGGACACGAGGACCCCGGCGAGATCTGCGGGGCGGCTCCACATGGGCCAATGGCCGGTTGAAAGGTCGATGTACGTGACCGTCTTGAGGTGGGCGACTTCGGCGAACATGGGGTGGCCGCTCCCGGCGAGCTCTTTCACCTGTGCGCTCGGCATCGAGCAACAGACGAACGTGGTGGGGACCTTGAACCGCGCGTCGTTGGCGAGATCTACTCTCTGGCGGACTATTGGCCCAGGCTCGGACACCGCCCGGCTGCGGAAGCGCTCCAGCTGATCGGTGCCCAGGCCTTCGAGGCTTGCCTGGTGACCGAGGGATTCGAAGGCCGGCAACGGCAGCGCCTCGGCGTCCTTCGGAAAGTTGGGGGCAAAAGCCACGCCAGGGGCCGCCGGTCCGCTGTCGATCCAGACCACCCGGCTGATGAGTCCGGGGCGCCGGTCGAGGACGAGGCTGACCGGGGCATTGGCTCCGCTGTGCGCCACGACGACCACCGGGCCGCCGGCATCTTGGATGGCCTTTTCGATGGCCGCAGCCTGTTCATCGAGTGTCCGGGTGAGCCGGACGGGATCGGCGTCGTCGAGGCCGGGCAGGGTCAACGGGAGCGCGTGGAGGCCGGCTGCCGTCAGGTGTTCGAGGACCTCCTCCCAGGCCCAGGCTCCCAGCCAGTAGCCGGGGATGAGCAGGATTGTGGGCGAGTTTGCAGATGATGTCATGTCCTCATCTTCCTGTGCCCTCCGGACAACGGTATGGCACTATTTATGGCATGGTTTCGGGTGTGTTGAACAGGTGAAACGGGTCGAGCGGCTGCACGCCCTCTCGGAAAGGCTGCGCCGCAGCGGCGTCCGGGGGTGCACTGCGGAGCGCCTGGCCGCCGAGTTCGGTGTTTCGGTCCGCACGATCAAACGGGATATCGACGCACTGGAGAACAGCGGAACCCCAATTTGGGCGCGGCCGGGCCCCAGCGGCGGTTACGGTGTGGTGCCGCAGGCCAACCTGCCTCCGGTGAGCCTGACTCCGGGTCAGGCGGTGGCGCTCCTTGCCGCGGTGTCGGCGGCTCCCGAGGCACCCTACGCCGACCTGGCCTCCGTGGCCGTCCGCAAGATCATGGACGTGCTCGATCCGCGGACCCGGGAAAGCGTTGATGCCCTGGCGCGCCGGATCTGGGTGGACACGAAGGGATCCGGGACCAGGGCCGTCAGATCGGCGCTGGAGGAGGCAATGTCGGAACAGCGGGTGGTACGAATCCGCTACTCCGCCCAGCAGGGAAGCGACACCGTGCGCGACGTGGAACCGGTCATATTCGCCTCGACCAACGGGGCCTGGTACCTGATTGGCTGGTGCAGGCTCCGCGACGCCATGCGCTGGTTCCGGGTGAGCCGCATCAGCCATGCCGCCGTGACGCGGGAGCCCTGCGGCGGCCACACCGTCGAGGAAATCGGCGCACCGCCCGCGACGTCCCGGCCGGTGCACATCGAAGGATGAGCCAGGGATCAAGCCTGGATACTGGGCAGCCCGCCGGCGCTGCCCTAGGATCGGGTGATGACGACGCTTGAGGGTGCGGTTGTGCTGGTGCTGGGTGCCACGGGAGGGCTCGGGTCGCGCATCGCCGCCCGACTGGAAGACGGCGGAGCCACGGTGGTCCGGTCCTCGCGCTCCGGCGGACAGGATCTGCGCGCGCCCGCCGCGGTCAGGGAAGTGCTTGAGAGCGTGATGGCGCAGCACGGCCGGCTGGACGGGGTGGTGGCGGCGTCCGGTGTGGTCGCCTTCGGCGCCGCGGCGGACCTGGACCCGGCAACGGTGGACGAACTCTTCGCCGTGAACACCACGAGTGTCATGGAGCTGATAGCCAGGGCCCAGCCGCACCTGGCAGAGTCGGCGAGGGCGGGCCGGGAGCCGTTTGTGGTCACCCTGAGCGGGGTTGTCGCCGAGGCGCCCGTCGCCGGGCTGGCGGCCTATTCGGCGTCGAAGGCCGCGCTCGCAGCCTTCGCGGTGGCCGCCGGCCGCGAGTTCCGCCGCGCCGGGATCCGGATCCTGGACGCGAGGCCGGGCCATACCGGGACGGCTTTGTCCGAGCATCCGATCGCAGGGCAGGCGCCGAAGTTCGGCGCGGCCCTTGACCCGGACGCCGTGGCCGCCCGGATTGTCACCGCCATTATCGACGGCGAGAAGGATCTTCCCAGCACTGCCTTCGCGGGCGGCGGGTCCTGACCCCTTGAACACCCGAGGGGCCGGAAGGAGCTGGCCCTCCTAGGGGGAAATTACATGCCCGGAAGGGAGCAGGTGTGACCGTCGGGGTCCATCGGGTAGCCGCAGAGCGGGCAGGTCGGACGCCCGGCTCCCACGATTTCCCGGGTGCGCTTGGCGAAGGCCCGCGCGGTTCCCACCGGCATGCGCACCAGGAGCATTTCGCGGTCGTCCGCGTCGTCGTCAAACGAATCGTCGTCCTCATCGGCGTCGACGTCGGTGATCGGGTACGCCTCGATGATGATCTGGGCCGTCGTTGGGTCCCAGCCCAGCGTCATGGCGCCGGCGCGGAACTGCTCCTGGACGGGCGCCAGCGGATCGTTGTCGACCAGTTCGATCGGTGTGCTGGTCGGCACGCTGAAGGGGTTGCCGTCAACGGTGAAGAGCTGATCGAGGATCTCGTCGATCTTCTCCGCCAGCTGGGCCGACTGCTGCTTCTCGAGGGCGATGCTCATCGTCTGCGCCCCGGCGTTCACCTGGAGGTAAAACGTCCGCGCCCCCGGAACGCCGATGGTGCCGACGACCACCCGGTCTGGCCAGTCAAACTCGTGAACACGTGTGGGCATGTCAGTATTCTAGGCGCAAGGGCCGGCCACTGCCCTTCGGGCCCGCCCACACGGGCGGCCGCCACGGCAAGGAGCAACCAGTGAACCCCAGCTTTACCGGCCTGAGTGCCTTCCCCCTGACGCCGCTGACACGCGACGCGGTGGATGAGGAGGCGTTCGGCGGCCTCGTCCGGCGCCTGGCCGCGGCAGGCGTCGACTCGATCACGGCCCTCGGATCCACCGGCTCCTACGCCTACCTCAGCCCGGAGGAGCGGGCCCGTGTGGCACGGCTGGCGGTCGCCAACGCCGGCGACGTGCCGGTGTTCGTCGGGGTGGGTGCCCTCCGCACCTCAGACGTCCTCCGCCATATCGACGCCGCCGAACGCGCCGGCGCCTCAGGAGTCCTGCTTGCCCCGATGACCTACCAGCCACTCACCGCGGAGGACGTCTTCGGGCTCTTCGAGACGGTCGCGGGGCACACCGGGCTGCCCGTCATTGTCTACGACAATCCCGGGACCACCCGCTTCACCTTCACCACCGACCTGTACGCGGACATCGCGGCGCTCCCGGGGATCGCCTCGATCAAGATCCCGGCCGTCCCCGCCGGACCGGCGGAGGCCCGCGCACGGGTCGCGGGGATCCGTGCCGTCATCCCCGCCCACGTCACCATCGGCATCTCCGGGGATGCTTCCGCCGCTGCCGGGCTGGCAGCGGGCTGCGACGCCTGGTACTCATTGATCGCGGGGACGCTGCCCGGGCCCGCGCTCACCATCACGCGGGCCGTCCAGGAGGAAAGAGCCGCGGACGCCGCGGCGGAGTCCACGCGGCTCGGCCCGCTGTGGGAACTCTTCCAGGAGTTGGGCGGCAGCCTCCGCGTTGTTGCGGCGGTGGCCGAACAGCTGGGTCTCGTCCAGGGGCCGAGCCTTCCGCTGCCCCTCCGGGGGCTGGACACGGAGCAGCGGGCCCGCGTCGCCCGCGTCCTCAAGGCCCTGGACCTCGGCTGAGGCCGGGGACCGCCGCGCGGAGTCCTCTATCGTAGGGTCATGAGCCCCGGCCCGGAACTGCGCCTCGTCCTCCCGCACCAGCTGTTCGACCAGCACCTGGACGCGGCCGCCGGCACCGTCTTCGTGCTGATCGAGCACGACCTGATGTTCCGCCAGTACTCGTTCCACGCCCAGAAGCTGGTCTTGCACCGGGCCACGATGACCCGCTTCGCCCGCCGGCTGCGCGGCCGCGGCTTCGAGGTGGAGGTCCTGGCCAGCGACGCCGGGCGGCCCTCCAACGCCCAGCTGGCAGCGCTGGTCCGCGGCCGCCGCCCGTCCCGAGTGACGTGGTTCGACGTCGTCGACGACTGGCTGGAGCGGGACCTGGACGCCGCGCTGAACGACGGCGGCTACCGGCCGCGCGAGGCCGACGTGCTGGAGACCCCTAACTTCCTCACAAGCCGCCGGGAGATCGACGACTGGTTCGCGGGGAAAGCCGCGCGCATGCACGATTTCTACGTGTGGCAGCGCCGCAGGCTGGACATCCTGATGGAGGGCAGCCGGCCGGTGGGAGGCAAATGGTCCTTCGACGCGGAGAACCGCAAGAAGCTGCCGCGCGGCTACACCCCCGCCACAGTGGGCCGGTTCGCCGGGCATCCCGCCGTCGAGCCGCAGGGCAGCTTCGACCTGACGGGACTGGACGGACCCGCGACGGAACAGCCCGACGGCGGCCCGCAGGCCGGCCAGCACCGCGACGTCGCCGACGCCATCGACTGGGTGGCCAGGGAGTTCCCCGACGCCCCGGGGGACCCGAGGCTTTTCGCCTGGCCCACCAGCACCGATGAGGCCCGGGACCATCTGCGTGAATTCGTCCGGGACCGGCTGAACGACTTCGGACCCTACGAGGACGCCATCTCCGCCGCGCACCCGTTCATCGCCCACGGCCTGCTCACGCCGGCCCTGAACGTCGGCCTGCTGGATCCGCGGGAGGTGGTCGACGCCGTCCTGGACGGGGCGGATGAGGCCACGCCCCTGGCCTCGGTGGAGGGCTTCATCCGGCAGGTCATCGGCTGGCGCGAATACATGCGCGCCACGTACCGGACAGGTGGCCGTGCCCTGCGGAGTGCCAACCGGCTGGGGCATCGGAATGAACTCGGTGAGGGCTGGTGGGATGCGGGCACCGGCCTGGCGCCCGTGGACCTGGTGGTTTCCCGCGTCCTGGCCACCGGCTACGCCCACCACATCGAACGGCTGATGGTCCTCGGCAACGCCATGTCCCTGCTGCGCATTCACCCGGACGCCGTCTATGAGTGGTTCATGGAACTGTTCATCGACGCCTACGACTGGGTGATGGTCCCCAACGTCTACGCCATGAGCCAGTTCGCGGCCGGGGATGCCATCACCACCAAGCCCTACGTCTCCGGCAGCAATTACCTGAAGAAGATGTCGGACCTCCCGCCGGGGCAGTGGGCCGCGGACTGGGACGGGCTGTACTGGACA
>Ga0308161_1005616_pt1 | contig 10933 bp, 10 predicted proteins | sample PhyFR2_FD_201034 | JGI IMG/M metagenome (GOLD analysis project Ga0308161, IMG submission 201034) | Phyllosphere microbial communities from UC Gill Tract Community Farm, Albany, California, United States - DLSLF.R2 | ecosystem: Host-associated > Plants > Phyllosphere > Unclassified | place: USA...
GAATGAATTCAGGGGGAAATAACGGATGTTATCTGTGAAAAATATGAAAGTAGGCGTTCGCCTCGGGGCTGCATTTGCCCTGATCATACTGCTGTTGATCGTCGTCAGCGCCACCGCAACGATTAAAATTGGCAACATTAACCGCACGGTGGACAGTATGGTCAGTGACCGCTATCTCAAGGTTCGCCTGGCCTTTGACGTACGCGACGGGGTGAACGATCAAATCAAGTTTTTACGCGGTATGGTGCTGGATGCTGCCACCCCGGAGAAAAATGCCAAACGTTTTGGCCAGCTCGATAGCGCCACGCAGAAAACCAATGCCGCTATTGAAAGCATCGCGCGACTGCAAAGCACCGAAATCGGCATTAAGAAAATTCAGGAGGTGAAAGCGGCGGCGCAGCGCTTCGAGCAGGATAAGCAGACCCTGATCGCCCTGATCCGCGCAGGAAATGTTGCCCCTGCCACCGAGTATGTCCTGCGAAAGATCACCACCAGCCAGAATGCGTTTCTCGATATTGTGGTCAGATTTGCCGACTCCCAGTCCGGACAACTGCAGGCTGAAGGGGCGAATGCCGTCAGCGATGCCTCAACGGCCATCCGGGTAACGGTAATCTTCTCGCTACTGGCAGTGGCCATGGCCGTTCTGTTGGGCTTTTTGCTGACCCGTTCGATCGTACGCCCGCTGCGGGAAGCCGTAAACGTGGCGGAAAATGTTGCCGCTGGTGACCTTCGCACTGCCATTCATGTGACGTCTACCGATGAGACCGGTCAGCTGATGATGGCGTTGAAAAACATGAATGAAAACCTGCTGAAAATCGTTAACGATGTCCGTGCCGGTTCCGATCTGATTGCGACCGCCTCCGGCGAGATTTCTGCGGGGAATATGGATCTCTCTTCCCGTACCGAACAGCAGGCCAGTTCGCTCGAAGAGACGGCTTCAGCCATGGAACAGATAACCTCAACGGTAAAACAGAACGCCGATAACGCACGCCAGGCCAATCTACTGGCTGCCCAGGCCTCGCAGGTGGCGATCCAGAGCGGAGATGCCGTCAGGCAGGTAGTGAACACCATGGAGATGATTAACGGATCGTCGAAAAAGATTGTCGACATTATCAGTGTCATTGATGGCATCGCTTTCCAGACCAATATCCTGGCGCTGAATGCGGCAGTCGAAGCGGCGCGTGCCGGTGAACAGGGCCGCGGCTTTGCCGTGGTGGCTTCTGAAGTACGCAGCCTGGCCCAGCGGTCGGCCTCAGCCGCGAAAGAGATTGCCCAGCTGATTCAGGACTCGGTTTCACGGGTAGATGAAGGTGGTCGTCAGGTGGCGAAGGCGGGTCTGACGATGGATGAAGTGCTGACCAGCGTGAAAAACGTAACCGGAATTATTGGCGAAATCACCATTGCCAGCGCAGAGCAAAGCAGCGGGATCGATGAAATTAATATGGCCATTACCCAGATGGATCAGGTCACGCAGCAAAATGCCGCGCTGGTCAATGAATCCGCCGCAGCCGCTCAGTCGATGCAGGAGCAGGCAGAGCAGCTTTCGCTGGCCATTCGCGCGTTCAAAGTAAATGAACCGACTTACGCGTAAGGATTTCTGACAAAAAAATAGCCGCAGAATGCGGCTATTGGAGACTGGGGCGACGACAAAACGTCGCCCCTAAGCCATCAGCTTTTCGCTTTCGCCACGGCAACCATCGCCGGACGCAGCAGGCGACCATTGAGGGTATAACCCCGCTGCATCACCATTATCACGTGATTCGGCGCCACGTCTTCAGACTCCATCATCGACATCGCCTGATGAACCTCTGGGTTAAACGGCACATTGATATCGCCCACCACTTCCACGCCGAACTTGCGCACTGCGCCCAGCAGGGATTTCATGGTCAGTTCGATACCCTCAATCATTGAGGCCAGCTCAGGATTGGTTTTATCAGCCACTTCCAGCGCGCGCTCCAGGCTATCAATCACTGGCAGCAGCTCGTTGGCAAATTTTTCCAGCGCAAATTTGTGCGCTTTTTCCACATCCTGCTCGGTACGGCGACGGATGTTTTCGATCTCAGCCTGAGCACGCAGCTGGGCTTCACGCACCCCGCCCAGCGACTCAGCCAGTTGTGCTTCCAGTTCGGCAATACGTTCATCACGCGGATCGATCACTTCAGCTGTCTCCGCGTCCTGGGTTTGCGCCTGCTCCATCTCAATATCGTCTGAGACTTGCTCGTTAGGTGTGTTCTGTTCTTTACTACTCATGAATTTCTCCGCGTTTGTGCATATTCATTTCGCTGGTTCGCTTATTATGGGGATCAGAATCGCGGTTTCAAGGGAACCAGTCACATTGTCGGGGGAGTTTACCTCGTGAGGAATGCCAGGAACATGAATAACCACTTCAACTGCATCGGTATCGTCGGCCACCCACGCCATCCTACCGCACTGACCACTCATGAAATGCTGTATCGCTGGCTGACAGCGCGCGGCTATCAGGTGATTATTGAGCAGCAGATTGCGCGTGAGTTAAAACTGGAAGGCGTAGAGACCGGAACACTGGCAGAGATTGGCCGCAAGGCGGACCTGGCCGTTGTTGTCGGGGGCGATGGTAATATGCTGGGGGCCGCCAGAGTGCTGGCGCGCTACGATATTAAGGTGATTGGTATTAACCGTGGCAATCTCGGCTTTCTCACCGACCTTGACCCCGATAATGCCCAGCAGCAGCTGGCCGATGTACTGGAGGGTGAGTATTTCGTTGAAAGCCGCTTCCTGTTAGAAGCGCAGGTCTGCCGTCAGTCAGGAACACCGCGCGTAGGGACGGCCATCAATGAAGTGGTGCTGCACCCGGGGAAAGTGGCGCATATGATCGAATTCGAAGTCTATATCGATGAGAATTTTGCGTTTTCCCAGCGTTCCGATGGCCTGATCATCTCGACACCCACCGGATCCACGGCCTATTCACTGTCGGCAGGTGGCCCCATTTTGATGCCGATGCTGGATGCGATTGCTATCGTCCCGATGTTCCCCCATACCCTGTCGGCCCGCCCGCTGGTGATCAACAGCAGCAGCACCATTCGCCTGCGTTTTTCCCATATGCGCAGCGACCTGGAGATTAGCTGTGACAGCCAGATAGCGCTACCGATTCAGCAGGGGGAGGATGTCTTAATCCGCCGCAGCGATTATCACCTGAATCTGATCCATCCAAAAAATTATAACTATTTCAACACATTAAGCTCCAAGCTGGGCTGGTCAAAAAAATTATTCTAAATCTGTCGCAAGCTTGTTTACTGTTTATAAAACCAGTATATACTGTATGAAAAACCATATCTGTGTTTTCATACAGGAAGACAACTATGCTGGCACAACTGACCATCAGTAATTTCGCTATTGTACGCGAGCTGGAGATCGACTTTCAGCGCGGAATGACGGCCATCACCGGAGAAACCGGTGCGGGTAAGTCCATTGCTATTGATGCGCTGGGGCTGTGTCTGGGTGGTCGTGCCGAAGCAGATATGGTGCGTCAGGGGGCCGCCCGCGCCGATATCTGCGCGCGCTTCTCGCTGAAAGATACCCCTCCGGCACAACGCTGGTTAATTGAAAATCAGCTGGATGATGGCAATGAGTGCCTGCTGCGTCGTGTGATCAGCAGCGACGGCCGGTCGCGTGGCTTTATCAACGGCACGGCCGTTCCGCTCTCGCAACTGCGTGAGCTTGGCCAGACACTGATTCAAATCCACGGCCAGCATGCCCACCAGCTTCTGTTAAAACCCGAACATCAGAAAGCCCTGCTCGATGCCTATGCAGGCGAACCCCTGCTGATGCAAAACATGGCCCGGCATTACCGCCAGTGGCATCAGAGCTGCCGGACGCTGGCACAGCATCAGCAGCAGTCCCAGGAGCGTGAAGCCCGCCGGGAACTGTTGCAGTACCAGTTGAAAGAGCTGAACGAGTTCGCCCCGGTCAGCGGCGAGTATGAGCAGATCGACGACGAGTACAAACGCCTGGCTAGCAGCGGCCAGCTGCTTTCCACCAGCCAGCAGACGCTGCTGATGCTGGCTGACGGCGACGAGAATAACCTGCAAAGCCAGCTGTACACTGCACGTCAGCTGATGACGGAACTGACCGAGATGGATGATAAGCTCAGCAGCGTATCGGCCATGCTGGAAGAAGCCGCCATTCAGATCAGTGAGGCCAGCGATGAGCTTCGCCACTACTGCGATCGGCTGGATCTCGATCCTAACCGTCTGCATGAACTGGAACAGCGCCTGTCGCGTCAGATTGGCCTGAGCCGCAAGCACCATATCGCCCCGGAAGAGGTTCCGCAGTTTCATCAGCAGCTGCTGGCGGAACAGCAGTTACTCGACCAGCAGGAAAGCGATCAGGATGAACTCAGCCAGGCGGTCAGCCTGCACTATGCCGCCGCACTGCAATGCGCGCAGGAACTGCATGAACGTCGGGTGCACTTTGCCGCTGAATTGAGCGCCCTGATCACCGACAGCATGCATACGCTGTCGATGCCGCACGGTCGCTTCACCATTGAGCTTCAGTTCAACCCTGACCACCTGACGGCCGAAGGCGCTGACCGCATTGATTTCCGCGTCAGTACTAACCCGGGCCAGCCGGTTCAGCCGCTGGGCAAAGTCGCCTCCGGCGGTGAGCTGTCGCGTATTGCACTGGCGATTCAGGTGATTACCGCACGTAAAATGGACACGCCGGCGCTGATTTTCGATGAAGTGGATGTCGGTATCAGCGGGCCAACCGCTGCCGTCGTGGGCAAAATGCTGCGTCAGCTGGGCGAGTCGACTCAGGTGATGTGCGTGACCCATCTGCCGCAGGTGGCTGGCTGTGGCCATCAGCATTTCTACGTAAGCAAAGAGACCGATGGCGCGATGACCGAGACGCATATGCGGCCGCTGGATAAGCGTTCACGCCTGCAGGAGCTGGCGCGTCTGCTCGGTGGTAGCGAGGTGACACGCAACACGCTGGCCAACGCCAAAGAGCTTTTAGCCGCCTGACCATTGCACTTTTTCACCACTTTGTGGTCATATCGTTGCTCCGTAGAGGTTTTAAACTACGGAAAGGTTTATTATCATCGGCAAGTTACGCGGTATCATCGTTGCAAAATGATAAACCCGAAAGACCCGGAGCTGCGGTTTCAGGGGATATGAATATAGCCACAAAGGAATAAACATTGATTATGCGCTGTAAAACGCTGACTGCTGCTGCGGTGGTTCTTCTGATGACGACTGCGGGTTGTTCTACTCTGGAGCGCGTGGTTTACCGCCCGGATATCAATCAGGGTAACTATCTGGTCGCCAATGATGTTGCGAAGATCCACACGGGAATGACGCAGCAGCAGGTTGCTTATACTCTTGGCACGCCGATGATGCATGACCCGTTTGGTAACAACGTCTGGTACTACATCTTCCGTCAGGAACCTGGCCATGAGCCAGTGAAACAGCAGACGCTGACCCTGACCTTCGATAAAAGCGGTACGCTGACCAATATTGATAACAAACCGGCGCTCAGTAAGAACGAAGGCTGATCGCTTGTAGCAGATCCCGCCCCCTGGTTCCGGTCGGTATGCAGTCACGGCGGGGTAAGGCGGGGTCAAATGATTCAAAAAATAAGGCGCTCACTGCGCCTTATTTTTTTGCTGCCCGTTCTGCACGCTGACGGCGCAGATCTTTCGGGTCGGCAATTAATGGCCGGTAGATCTCAACGCGGTCCCCGCTCTGCACGACATCGTGCAGCTTCACCGGGCGGCTGAATATCCCCACTTTGTTTTCCTGCAGATTGATGTCGCTGCGCAGCGTCAGTAAACCCGAAGCAATAATCGCCTGCTCTACGGTACTGCCCTCCTCCACTTTGACACTGTAGAGATACTGTTTTTCGGGCAGCGCATAGACCACTTCAACCGCGATATCAGGCACTGTAGACCTCTTTAGCGCGCTGGGTAAACGCCTGCACCATGCTGCTGGCCAGCTCTTTAAAGATGCGACCAAAGGCCAGCTCAACCAGCATATTGGTAAACTCAAAGTCCAGATTCAGCTCTACCTTGCAGGCATCTTCGCTGAGGGCGGTGAAACGCCAGCCGCCGGTCAGCTTGCGGAAGGGCCCGTCCACCAGCTGCATATGGATGCTTTGATTATCCGTCAGGGTATTGCGTGTCACGAAGGTTTTACTGATCCCCGCTTTGGAGACATCCACCGCGGCGGTCATCTGGTCGTCGCTGGCATCCAGCACCCGGCTACCGGTACAACCGGGCAAAAACTGCGGATAGCTGTCGACATCATTCACTAAGCGGTACATTTGTTCCGCACTGTACGGCACCAGCGCCGAACGACTAATCTGGGACATATCCATTCCTGTCTTTTTTATAACGTAGTAATAATAACATCGCAGGCAATCAAACAAAAATTCTCTCCTGCTAACCATCTGCTAAAATACCCGTTTCCCCTGCCCAGGATGTTACAGGGGATGCCATTAATCACTGCATCATGTAAACTAAGTGGCACTATGACAAAGAAAAAAGCAAATAAACCCGGTTCCGCGACCATTGCCATGAACAAGCGCGCCCGCCACGAATACTCCATCGAAGATGAGTTCGAAGCCGGGCTTTCGCTCCAGGGATGGGAAGTTAAATCTCTCCGCGCCGGTAAGGCCAACATCAGCGACAGCTACATTATGCTGCGTGATGGTGAAGCTTACCTGTTCGGGTCAACTTTCCAGCCGCTGAGCGTAGCTTCATCGCACTATGTCTGCGACCCGACGCGCAGCCGCAAGCTGCTGCTGAAAAAACGCGAGCTCGACACGCTGATTGGTAAAGCCAATCGTGATGGTTACACCATTGTGGCGCTGTCGATGTACTGGAAAAATGCCTGGGCCAAGCTGAAAATCGGTTTAGCCAAAGGTAAGCGAGAGCATGACAAGCGCGATGACATTAAAGATCGTGAGTGGAAATTAGACAAAGCACGTATTATGAAACACTCAAATCGCTAACCTACTGGCACAGCGACAGGTTTTTCTGATATACTGCTAAACAGTACTTGGGGCTGATTCTGGATTCGACAGGATTTGCGAAGCCCTAGGAGCATGCCGAGGGGCGGTTTGCCTCGTTAAAAGCCGCAAAAAAATAGTTGCAAACGACGAAAACTACGCACTAGCAGCTTAATAACCTGCTTAGAGCCCTCTCTCCCTAGCTTCCGTTCTTAAGACGGGGATTCAAGAGAGGTCAAACCTAAAAGAACTCGTGTGGATACCCGGCCTGGGGTTGAAGCATTAAAACCAATCAGGCTAGTTTGTCAGTGGCGTGTCTGTTCGCAGCTGACCGGCGAATGTAAAGACAGACTAAGCATGTAGTGCCGACGGTGTAGTAATTCTGGACGCGGGTTCAACTCCCGCCAGCTCCACCAAATTCTTGGTCGATTGGTTACCAGACCCATTCGATGAAGTCCTGAAAGCCCGCAAGGCGTAAGCCCTGCGGGCTTTTTTGTGCCTTAATAGTCTGAGAGATCCAGCCAAATCCTGTATTAGTGCTATACGGTAAGATGTATGCCAATCACGTAAACCAATTCATGCAGAAAGCTTCGAATGGCACGGACTACCCGTCCTCTCACCACAACAAAGTTCTTCGATCCAAAGCCATTGATAGAGATTTGACGCTTCAGAATGGTGATGGGCTTTTTATGGCGGTGAAAACCACCGTAAAAAAACTCTGGCGTTTTCGCTATCAGCGACCGGCTACAAAACAGCACACCATGATGGGCCTCGGTGCTTTCCCTGCCCTGTCACTTGCAGATGCCAGACGCCTGCGCGCTGACTACCTCTCTTTAGTCGCGAACGGCATTGGCCCACAGACGCAGGCCGAACAGCTTACAGAACAGCAGCAGATCGCATTAGACAGCATTTTCTCAACCGTAGCCGCTAACTGGTTCGCTTTGAAGCAGGCTAGCGTTACGCTGGATTACGCTAAGGATATCCGGCGTTCTCTTGAGAAAGATGTTTTCCCTGCCATCGGCGATATCCCTGTTCAGGAAATTAAAGCCCGTGCGGCGGTGATTGGCTACTCGCTGATAATTCTCCCTGACCAGGAAAAATGGAGCGGCGACGGCGCGGGTATCAAGGCGATCACCGGCGGCGATTCCGTTGCAATTGACCCCAAATACCGTGACGCCTATTCAACGCACATCCCGGCGGTAATTCTGGCGGTAAACAACAACCCGATGCGCTTCAGCGACCGCAGCGGCGGCGTTTCCCGTCGCCGGGTGATCCTGTCCTTCCCGGACGTGATACCGGCCAACGAGCGCGACCCGCAGCTGCTGGAAAAGATTGCCGGTGATTCGCTTTTGGTTTATTTGCGCGAAAATGGGCCAGAGCCATTACAGCCGACAAGTAACAACATAAAATCTCTTAAAGGGCTTTGGCTTGTTTACATTTACTCTGCAGTTGAAAGATCGGTTAACACGACAATAGAAGCTGCACTTGAAGTTATATCTAGCCATGAAAATAGAAGTTAAGAATAATTGCGAACGTCCGTTTGTCACTCAAAACAACCTGCTATGAAAACTTAACGTAAGATGTTTTTCGTTTTTCAGACGAGCATGGTAGTCGACTCGACTCTAAGTATTGGTCAAGGCTGATGCTCTTCTCGAGCAACTAATTTAATTGATTGGCTCGCGAGATTTGGCTTCAGGTGAACCGAAGAATATGTGGTGTGGAATATTTATTGGTATTTTGCGTTCAGATAGTGAACGCTTGCCGTGGACCCGGAAATCCTCCTGATTCCATTTGTATAGCCAAGTCTGAAGTAGTAATTCGACGTAAACTAGATGCCGCAATAAACTGGACTCCAAGAGCCAATCGAACAACATGTAGACGCTTTAGCCCCGCAGGCTTATAGCGACTGGCTACATAAGGGGGAATGTTATCAATCACGGCTTTAATTTGTCTGTCGTCACGATGGGGTTTGATATCCATAACTTTCTGTGCTAAACACTCAAGATTATGGCCGTACTTTCGTTTCATGGTGTTTAAATCGACTCCGTTCCAAACTAAAGCTGCTTTCAAGGATAGCTCTGCTACCATGCAGATAGGCTGGATAATTGAATCATGGCTAAAGCTATTGGGTAGTGTATTTGCCATATCTTCTAGATTGGATCTGGACATTTTCCAGAGTGTCAATGCCTCTGAAGCACAATTTTCAATTTCATTTAGCCCCATAGTAAAATCATGAATATCAGCAATAGCAAAAGATACTTCTGCGGCGATTGCTCGTTCTTTTCTACACCAATCCCACCACTCTTCATTACTTAAAAAGCCTGCTATTTGCCAGACTTCCAGCTTGTTTTCCCCGAATAAAACAGGAAAGGTTGTTTTCCTAACTTGATCCATGGATGCAATTAGACCTATTCCTGCACCAGGCCAACTTGTTTCGACTTCAGGTATCATGGCAGTGTAAGCATCTACAATGCGCTGAACCTCGGGATTACTAAAAAGACCAAGACTGAAACTTATTCCAAGGAGATCAATTGCGGCATTCAGCGGTCTTTGATGAATGTGAATGCCTTCCTCTGCATATTTCTTATCCAATCTAAGTAGATCATCTAGTGTCCACATAATCGCGTCGATTCCTTCTAATATTTTGCCAACTATAATGGAAGACAAAAATTTAGCTCATGAAAGCTTTATACCCTCTCGATATATGGCAGGGGGTGAGCAATTTGTGTCTTTCATGCAGGGTGGTGGTTAAGAGCTATACGATGATACACTCGCCTACGCGTTTCTCAAAAAAAAGTAGAAGTAAGTTGTGTTGCCACCAATGTATGTCCGCTCCTCGCTCATAGCTGCCATTCGACTTAGACGATGGCCGATGTGTAAAGCAGTGACATTTGCCATTATTATTCATCCAGACTTCGATTTGACAAGCCATGAAGCTAGCCTTAAGCCTCAGTGCGATACCCGACTATATGAAAGAACCAATCTTGTCAGCTCGATTTTTACGCCTAGAAGTGAACAGTGCTCACCTACGGGTGAAGAGTAGTGAATAGTACCCATATAAGTGATTACCACTTAAGTTACTGATAATAAATCATAAAATTTAAAGATGAACAGGGTGGACACTTTTCCGTAAAATCTTTTTTTTCTGATAATCATCAGACACCTCAGCTTAATAATTAATCTTTAATATCAAGGTGCCCCCGTCACTATCTTTGTTAACTTCAACCGTCCATAACGAACGGCGGCCTAAGGAACTGCTCATGCATGGTCACTGTCTTTTAACCTGTTGAAAAACCACAAACGAAATGACATTGGTATACGCTTAGGTATACCAATCAAAGTTGAATTCATAAAAATCAATAAAATACAGATGGTTGAATGGAAAAATCAGATTCCCGCCAGCCCCACCAAATTCTTGGTCGATTGGTTACCAGACCCATTCGATGAAGTCCTGAAAGCCCGCAAGGCGTAAGCCCTGCGGGCTTTTTTGTGCCTGTAATAGTCTGAGAGATCCAGCCAAATGCTGTATTAGTGCTATACGGTAAGATGTATGCCAATCACGTAAACCAATTCATGTAGAAAGCTTCGAATGGCACGGGCTACCCGTCCTCTCACCACAACAAAGTTCTTCGATCCAAAGCCATCGATAAAGATTTGACGCTCCAGAATAGTGATCACGCTGTGCATCCAATCAGTTTAAGTTGAGGGGCAAAATTTTCATCGAACTCATTTACGATAAGCGCAACGTTGCAGAATTTCCAAACGCCAGGGAGCTGATCTTCTCTGACCTGGAGAAGCGCGTGCATCGTGTGTTCCCGGATGCAGGGGTCAAGGTTAAACCGATGGTAATCAACACCATCAACACTGACGCAAGCAAAGGCGACAAAGCGAAACTGGCTGCGATCATTGAAGGGATGTTCGAAGAGCCCGACAGGTGGCTTGTGAACAA
>Ga0308161_1005618_pt1 | contig 10931 bp, 8 predicted proteins | sample PhyFR2_FD_201034 | JGI IMG/M metagenome (GOLD analysis project Ga0308161, IMG submission 201034) | Phyllosphere microbial communities from UC Gill Tract Community Farm, Albany, California, United States - DLSLF.R2 | ecosystem: Host-associated > Plants > Phyllosphere > Unclassified | place: USA...
TTCCGTGAAGGCTTAAAAAGCTCGCCTAAACTTGAACAAGCCCGTAAAATCTTGCGCGATCAAGTTCCTTACTACAGTGAAGACCGTTTCTTTGCTCCTGATATTGAACAGGCAAGCGAGTTACTTTCGAGTGGTTGCCTAAACGAGTTGCTCATTCCAAGACTACTCCCTAGTTTATCTGAAGTGTGATTAATAAAACGGTCACATGGAGTGGCCGAATCTAACTAAATATCCTCAAGGATTGGAGATTATAATGTCACAAAACTCCACATTACAGCGGGGGTTGAACACCCGCCATATTCGTTTCTTGGCATTGGGCTCAGCAATTGGAACTGGGCTTTTCTATGGTTCGGCAACTGCCATCAAAATGGCGGGGCCTTCAGTATTATTGGCGTATATCGTTGCAGGGATTGCAATTTATATCGTTATGCGCGCACTGGGTGAAATGGCTGTCCATAACCCAGTATCTGGTTCATTTAGTCACTACGCATCACAATACATTAGTCCACTGGCAGGTTTTACCACAGGTTGGACTTATGTTTTTGAAATGGTGATTGTTGCACTTGCCGATGTCACCGCTTTTGGTATTTATATGGGATTCTGGTATCCCGATGTGCCAAGGTGGATCTGGATTTTATCGCTGATTATGTTCTTGGGTGCCATTAACTTAATTCACGTTAAAGTCTTTGGTGAGCTCGAGTTTTGGCTATCCATCATTAAAGTTAGTGCCATTGTTGCCATGATTCTCGGTGGTTTAGGCCTTATGTTCTATGGCTTCCAAGCGGACCATAGCAATATCGTACCGGGTATTTCAAACCTTTGGATTTATGATGGCTTTATGCCGCATGGTATTGCAGGCTTAGTTGCATGTTTATCTGTAGTGGTATTTGCCTTCGGTGGTATCGAGATTATTGGTTTAACGGCAGGTGAGTCACAAGACCCGAAAACGACATTACCTAAAGCGATTAATGCTGTTCCAGTACGTATTTTACTTTTCTATGTACTGACCATTTTTGTTTTGATGTCGATTTTCCCATGGAACCAGATTGGTAGCCAAGGTAGTCCATTTGTACAAATTTTTGAAAATTTAGGCATTAAATCTGCTGCAAATATTTTAAATATTGTGGTGGTGACTGCTGCGATCTCGGCAATTAATAGTGACGTGTTCGGCGCAGGCCGTATGCTTTATGGCATGGCAAACCGTGGTCAAGCACCTCGCATATTCCAAAAGTTATCGCGTAATGGTGTGCCATGGATGACTGTGGTTGTGATGGCGGGTGTGTTGTTAATTGGTGTGGTGTTGAACTACCTGATTCCTGAAAATGTATTCATGATCATTGCATCAATTGCAACTTTCGCTACTGTTTGGGTATGGCTCATGATTTTGCTTTCGCAAGTTGCGATGCGCCGTAAATTATCTACTGCTGAAATTAAGGCACTTGATTTCCCTATCTGGGGGTGGCCAGTTGCACCTGCGTTCGCGATTGGTTTTATGGTGTTCATTTTAGTCATGATGGGTTATTTCCCAGATTCACGCCCTGCAATTTATGTAGGAATCACATGGCTTGCTCTCCTCACTCTTGCTTATCGCATATGGGTAAAACCACAGCAAAACTTGGGAAAGGAAAGTAATCCTATCCAGCAAAACGTTGAGATAGAAAGCTAACAAATGAACTGCCCAATGGTTTTCACTATTGGGCAGTTTTGAGGAAAGGCTAATGAAAAAACTTTGGCAGAATTGCCACATTGCGACCATGCAAAATGGGCAATACTCCTACATTGAAGATGCTGCAATTGTCACAGAAGGGCATCTCATTCAGTGGATTGGAAAACAACAACAACTTCCTACCGACACATATTCCGAAACAGTTGATTTAAATGGAGCTTGGGTAACCCCAGGGTTTATTGACTGCCATACGCATAGTGTTTTTGGTGGTAATCGTAGTGTTGAGTTTGAAAAACGCTTGCAAGGTGTGAGCTATGCTGAAATTGCAGCAAGTGGTGGCGGTATTGCCAGCACAGTGCGTGCAACGCGTGAAGCAAGCGAAGAACAACTATTAGAATCAGCACTTAAACGTATTCGCTGTATGCAACAAGATGGTATAACGACCATCGAGATTAAGTCTGGCTACGGACTCAATTACGAAAATGAACGCAAAATGCTGCGTGTGATCCGTCAAATTGGTGAAAAATTACCGATGACGGTTAAAAGCACTTGCTTGGCTGCTCATGCTTTACCACCAGAGTACAAAGACCAAAGCGACGCTTATATTGAGCATATCTGTACAGAAATGTTGCCTAAACTGCATGCTGAAGGTTTAGTCGATGCAGTTGATGCTTTCTGTGAGCATTTGGCATTTTCACCTGCTCAGGTGGAACGCGTTTTTAAAACAGCACAATCTTTAAATTTACCCGTTAAGCTTCATGCTGAGCAGCTTTCACCGCTAGGTGGTTCAAGCTTGGCAGCGCGGTATCATGCTTTGTCGGCTGACCATTTAGAATACATGACCGAAGATGATGTCAAAGCAATGGCAGAGTCAGGTACGGTCGCTGTGTTGCTACCGGGTGCTTTTTACTTACTGCGTGAAACACAATACCCGCCAATTGAAAGCCTGATTAAGCATGGCGTGCGTATTGCGCTGTCGAGCGATTTAAATCCGGGTACATCTCCAGCACTTTCTCTACGTTTAATGCTGAATATGGGCAGTACGTTGTTCCGCCTAACGCCAGAACAAGCATTGGCGGGTGTGACCATTCATGCTGCACAAGCGCTCGGTTTAGAACAAACACACGGCAGTCTGGAGCAGGGTAAAGTCGCTGACTTTGTGGCTTGGGATATTGAGCATCCATCTGAAATTGTTTACTGGCTTGGCGGAGATTTGCCTAAGCGAGTCGTTCAGCACGGACAAGAAGTTATTTTTTAAACGGTGTCACATGAATCACACATTTAAATGGCAAGGCCGACATGATGGCGAGGGTGAAGCACACCAACGTATCCATCATATTGTGAATAAAAACCAACATGCCGAATTTGCCCTGATTGGCTTTAGCTCTGATGAAGGCGTGAAACGCAACAAAGGCCGAGTCGGTGCTGCCGATGCTCCTGATGCAATACGAAATCAACTTGCCAATTTACCTATTCATCAAGCTGTCAGTATTGTCGATTTAGGTACGGTAACTTGTGAATATGGCAATTTGGAACAAGCTCAAACTGAGTTGGCAGAGCAAGTCGCAAATAGCCTACAAAATGGTTTAAAGCCGATTGTACTTGGCGGCGGGCATGAGGTTGCATTTGGCAGCTTTAGCGGTTTATTTCAATTTGTACAAGCACATGCGCCTGAACAAAAAATAGGCATTATTAATTTTGATGCCCATTTTGATTTGCGTGAAGCAGAGCATGCCACCTCTGGAACACCTTTTTTACAAGCAGCTCGACTTTCAGAACAGCATCAAAAACAATTTAATTATTTATGTATTGGGGTCGCTAACCATGCCAATACTAAAGTTTTGTTTGATACAGCCGATGCGCTGAATTGTTCATATTTACGCGATCATGAGGTTAATATTTTTAACCTACCAAAAGTGCTTGCAGCGGTTGATGCTTTTATTGAAAAAGTTGACTGTTTATATATCACGATCGACCTTGATGTATTTACTGCCGCGGTTGCACCCGGAGTAAGTGCACCTGCTGTAAAAGGAATTGATTTAGCCACTTTTGAAGCAATTTTTAAACATATTCAAGAGAGCGGAAAGATCAAACTTTTAGATATTGCTGAGTGCAATCCGAAATTTGATTTAGACAACAGAACTGCAAAATTGGCTGCCTATATTGTTTATCAATATTTGTTTTCTTGAGAAAGAATTTTTTAATTTGGAAATGAAAAAGTGCACTGAGATCGTTCATGTGCGCTTTTTTTTGACTTTCTGGTAAATTAAAGTCAGATAGAGAATAAAGATAGCAACTATAAATAATATAATTAAAAAGAAAATTAATTTATAAAATCATTGAGTTAAAAAATTACTCGATTTGTACACCATTTTATATGCTGCTTGGCATGTAATTTGTTTTGTCTTTATTTTTAAACTTGGTTAAATATTTCTGGATAATTAAATGAAAAACAGAACTCTACATTTTGCTTGTATCAGTGTTTTATTTTGGATGTCCCATTCCACTGATGCTGCAACCCCCGAAATAAATACAAATACCATCGAAAAATCACAATCTAAACAAAACAGTAATGTCTCTGTTCGGGTGAAAGCTTTAAACCAGCTTTTACAAGAACAGTGGGAATACACTTTAAAAAATAATCCTGAAACTGCAACGGGTTTAGGAGATTTACGTTACAACGATCGATGGACCGAGCTTTCAAAAAATCAGATCGAGAAAGATAAAAAAAGTACTCAAAATTTTTTAAAACGTTTTGAAGCGATTGATAGCACGGGGTTTTCAGCAACCGATCAATTAAATAAAGATTTAATGATTTATCAGTTGAAAGAGACACTTAAAAGTTATGATTTGAAACTCTATGAGATGCCTTTCAATCAGATGTGGGGGCTACATTTACAATTTCCGGGATTTATTAGTTCAATTCCCTTTGATAATGTTAAACAATATCAAGACTATATTGCTCGTTTAAAACAAATCCCTCTTATTCTTGATCAAGGGACTCAGTTAGCCAAACAAGGGCAAAAAGATGGCTTGATGCCACCCAAGTATTTAATTGAAAAAGTGGCAAAGCAGATTGATAGCATTGCAACTCCAGCAGGCAAAGACAGTGTTTTTGCTTCACCATTAAAGCAATTTCCAAATAGCATTTCGAAAGCAGAACAAGAGCGTTTAAGCCGTGAAATACTACAAGCCGTAGATCAGAATGTACGGCCTGCTTATCAAAAACTCGGCACGTTTATTCAGAAAGATTACTTACCTTATGGACGACAGCACGAGGGTATATGGAGCTTGCCAAAAGGTGACGAGCTTTATCGTTTTTACGTAGAAAATAATACGACAACCTCTGAAAGCCCTGAAAATATTCATCAGCTCGGATTAAAAGAAGTTGCCCGTATTGAAGGGGAAATGCTTAAAATTGCTAAAGCACAAGGGTTCAACGATTTAAAAAGTTTCCAACAATCATTAAAAACAAATCCAGCCGTTTTCCCAAAATCTCGTGAAGAAATTTTAGAAATTTATCGTGGTTACATTGCCCAAATGCAACCAGAGCTGCCGAAGCTATTTGGTTTATTACCCAAAAATAAAGTCGAAGTTTTACCTGTAGAGCAATATCGAGAAAAAGAAGCGGCAGGTGCCGAATATCATCAAGGGACACCTGATGGTTCACGCCCTGGACAAGTTTATGTGAATACAGGCGATTTCTCAGAGCGTTCAAAAATATCAATGGAAGCGACCGCTTACCATGAGGCGATTCCCGGGCATCATATGCAAATTGATATTGCCCAAAACCTGCCAAATTTGCCGATGTTCCGAAAGCAGCCCAACCACACCGCTTATATTGAAGGATGGGCGCTTTACTCAGAGCAATTGGGGAAAGATGTTGGTTTTTATAAAGACCCGCTTTCAGACTATGGAAGACTGTCGAGTGAGTTGTTCCGTGCTTGTCGGTTAGTGGTCGATACGGGTGTGCATTATAAAAAATGGACCCGTCAGCAAATGATTGATTTTATGAGAGAACATTCTGCCTTAGATGAACCCGATATTCAGGCAGAAACAGATCGCTATATTGCTATTCCTGCCCAAGCATTGGCCTACAAGATGGGCCAACTAAAAATCTTAGAATTAAGAGAGTTTGCCAAACATGAGCTTGGAGATCGATTTGATATCAAAGCATTCCATGACATGATTTTAAATGCAGGAACATTGCCTTTAAATATTCTGGATGCACGTATTAAAAATTGGATTAAGGAACAAAAAGCGGCAGCTTAAAATAAAATTTGAAATTTAGGTCAGGTCCTCGTTGGGCCTGATTTAAAAACAGATAGAAAACAGAATATAATAATGAAAAATATAGTTTCTTTTAGAATTTTAAATTGGAAAAATAATGAACCAGAAGAATAACCCGATTGGAATGATTGATTCTGGTTTAGGCGGGCTGTCTCTCTTTAAGCACATTCGGCAGGCGCTTCCGAATGAAGATATTATCTATTTTGCTGACTCGAAATATGTTCCTTATGGCGATAAAGAAAGCGACTGGATTGTCTCTCGAACCACGCATTTAATTTCGAACCTAGTTGCTCATGGCAAATGCAAAGCGATTGTGATTGCTTGTAACACCATGACGGCGGTAGCGATTGAAACAATTAGAGCGCAAATTAAAGTGCCACTTATTGCAATAGAACCAGCCGTAAAACCAGCAGTGGCAATCACACAAAGTAAGCATATTGCTGTTTTGGCAACTGCAACGACGGTTAAAGGAAAAAATCTAGAAAGTTTAATTGAAAATTACGCACAAGATATCAAAGTGTCTTTGGTGCCTTGTATTGGCTTGGCCGAAAAAATTGAAACGGGCAAAGCACATACAGCGGAAGTGAAAGATTATTTAAAAAATATTTTGGCGCCGTTAGTCGAGCAAAAAGTCGATACGATTATTTTAGGATGCACACACTACCCATTTGTCTCAAAGATTATTCAGGATCTTGTTGGCTCTGATATTCAAATTATTGAGCCTTCAGAAGCAGTTACAGCGCATTTAATACGCCAATTAAATAGATATGATTTAAGTTCTGAAAGTCCAAATGAGGGGAATCATATTATCTGGACCAGTTCAGACCCGTTGGAAGTTGCAGACGTTACTTTTTCTTTGTTAGGTAAACATTTACCCGTAGAAACTACTGGTTTTTAAAGCCAAGAAAAACGCCTAGTCCCATAAAAATGAGTCCACCCATCACTGACATAGATTTTTGGGGCTTCTTTGATTTTGTTAATTTTTGACTGATGTAATTGGCTAAAAACACACAAACCACATCGGCAGACACAAAGATCAGATTCACAATCAGTCCTAAAATAATGAATTGAGACCAAACTGGAAAATCGAATGAAGTATTAATAAATTGAGGTAAAAATGCGATATAGAAAATAGCAGTTTTAGGGTTTAACACTTCGACCAAAATGCTCTGCTTCAAAGATAACTGACCATTTTCAACATTTTGCTGAATAGTAGGGGAAGAGGACGACCTAATTAATTTAATACCTAACCAGACTAAATACAAAGCTCCTAAAATTTTAATAATATCATAGAGTTTTGGAATAACTTGAAAGATGGTCGTTAAGCCTAAAGAGGCGGCGATGATATGAAAACAGCCTCCTAAAAAAATCCCAAATGCTGCCATTAAACCCGATTTTCTACCGCGAGAAAGCGTCTGTGCAGCGGTATAAAGCATTGCTGGACCCGGAATATAAGCAAAAATAATCGTAGTAATTAAAAATGTAATGAAAAGCTCTAAAGAAATCATGTTTTACCTATCTTATTGTTACTATTTTTGAGTGAATTTTAAACAATTTAAAGTATAAGAAATTTATAAATATTTCAATTTTATAATTGGATTTATGTCTATAAAACTAAAAAATCATCCAAAGAATGATTTTAAATTCTTTGGATGATTGAAAATAAACTTATTTAGCTTTTAGAGTCACTGTCTAAAATCTTAATGACTCAAACCTAAATTCAAAGAACCTAGATTAAGCTCTTTTAAGTTCCCAACGTTGATTTGGGTCATCAGATCGAGTTCCGATACCTACAGTCCAGCTATGTGTCAGTACCGCATCTGGCTTACCTTCTACAAAGATATAGCCATCTTCAAATGCCCAATTAATGTGCGCATCGCGACCCGCGCCTTGCATGAAAAGAGTGCCACTATACGTATTCACTGGTTGTAACTCTTTACCATTTGTACTGTTTAATGCTGTTTGCAGTTGTTCAAAAGATTCATTTGACTTTAAACCCGTCTGCAAAATCTTTTTGGCAGTATTCATATTTTTTTCATCAGTATCCAAACCTAGAGTTTTTCTAAGCTCTAGAATTATTTTTACTGCTTCTTTTTGAGGGTCTTTTACATCTTGAAGTTCTTTCCATACTTTGCTTTTTAATACATGCATGTTCTCTTTTTTAAGTTTTTCTAGAAGATCATTGATATTCTGATGGTGGAAATACAATCGGAACACTGAATGTGATTCCCAATCTTTTTGATCCAAGATTTCTAATTGCACAGAAGCAAAAATGATCTTATAGAGTGGCACTCCAAGCGGATTTTCTAAATCACCCATATTTAATTCAAGAGCAAAGTCCGCATATTGTTGAAAAGTCGCTTCAATGCTACTGATTGAATTATAAGCGAGTGCTGTATTTAAGGAGTCATTTAGCTTAGTTTCATCAAGTTTGCTAACAAGCTCCGATTTAATAGTTTCTTCGCCGTTACTACGAATAAATGACTTTAATAAATGAGTAATATCAAGACAATCATTGGTTTTTAAGTGTGCTAGTGTTTCTTCATCTTGCTTTGGTAAAAGACTAATAAAATTTTCTACGTCGTGGTCTCGCAATTTATAGTCAATTGCTTCTGCCCCAACCCTAGCACAAAGAGCCCAATGACCACGGAGATCTTTAACTTCGTTAAAAAGCCGATTCTCTTGACCGCGACGGCCTGAACGACTATCAAAATGCCAAATCTCTTCTTCTATGTTTTTAACCTTGTCATGTACCTTAAATTCTCGGTCAGCTGTATTATAACCGTCGTGTCCACCGTACGCGCTTGCGATACATGCACCTGTTCCTTTGTTAACGATTCTAAAGTTTCCAGTTGGGAATCCATTAGCCATGATAAGTTGCTCCTTATAATTAGAAAGTTTTTGTAATTGTCGAAATTAATAGTTATCAAGTAAATTTCGAAGCGTGACTTATAACATAACTTTTCATGTATAAATCCAAGTGTTTTTGTTAGTTTTTGTATATAACTTATTGATTTAAATGTATTTATTAGAGCAACTTAATAAAAGAATGCCACTATGTTTTAGAGCTTTATGAACGCAATAAAAAATTCCAATATGTATTTCAAAGACATATCAGGCTTTTTAATAGATGAAGTATCAAAATTATGGCTGCTTTGATAACAATATATTTTTAAATTACTTAACGATTAATCTATTTTATTAACTAAAAATATATAGCCCAAGTTTATATTTTAAATTTAATTAAAAGCTATGAATATAAAAATGGGAATAATATTATTTAAACATTAATTAAATTATTATATTTAAACTTTTTCATTAAAATAAATTGACGTTCTTTATTATACCGATTATTATTTCGTTGCTGGCCTACATTGCCAGACGGTTTTGACAGACCGTAAGTCCCCATAGCGGATTATAGTTCTACTATAAGTCGTTAGACCCTTGCGTCCCCTTTCTTTGCGGTAGGACGGAAGGGGGACGCCCCGTGCGTGCTGGTCTCTATGGGCACCAGTCTGTCAACCCTCTTTCGTTCTGCCACCCTAATCAATTCGCGGTGATTTGGTGGTAGGACTCCATTTTTTAAGGAGTTGGCCATGCCACTATTCAAACTCATTTTCTCTCTCATTTAACTATTTTATTTATTTAAAATTTGGGTTTTCTGCGACCTGATTTTTTAAATTTATAAATTATTTTTATTTTAAAATTTAATTATTTTATTTTCCTATTTTTGTGGGAGGATTAATTATTATTTATAAATTATTTTAATATTTAAATGAATCATATTTTTATTTTATCTACAGATATAAATAATCATGAGAATAATATGAAACTTCATAAATTTATATTAGTTTTAAACCTTGTTGCAGGTGTTTACGGTATTACAAATACTGATGCCAATGCTCAGCAGGAATTTAAAAGAATTTGTTCGTCAGGTGAACACATGCAAACCAGTTGCGATTGTATTTGCCAAGAGCTTGCACAGGTGTATTCACCTCAAACCGTACAACGTTTAAAACGCACCAGTTTGCAAAGCCCTGATCTCCCACAGGACTTTGCCCCTAATTTGTTCAGCATCAGTCGACGCTGTGACAAAACTGAAAAGGGCTAAGTTCGCTTAGCTCCTTTTCCTTTATCTCTGTGTCGCAATGATCTCTCAGACTTTAAATCAGCGCAAAAGTAAAAGTCCGTTGTGACACGGGGACCTAGGGGAGTGTTCTCAACTATCAAACTACATTTTCTTTCAGGGGAAAGCGTCTGTGTAGCCCTATGAAGGCAATAAAAAAGCCCGATAGGCAATTAATGCATATCGGGCTTTCTCATCAACAGTAGCGATCTAAGCCATTTATGGCATGGATAGCTTGTCTGATAATTACTCTACAGTTACTGACTTCGCCAAGTTACGTGGCTGGTCAACGTCTGTACCACGTAATACAGCAACGTGATAAGACAATAACTGAACTGGTACGCTATAAATGATTGGTGCAAGCCATTCGTTTACTGCTGGAATATGTACAACGTGTTGACGGTCTTTTTCATTAATTCCGCTATTTTCATCAGCAAAAACAAATAATTCACCACCACGTGCCTGAACTTCTTCCATATTCGATTTGAGCTTATCAAGCATTTCATCATTTGGCGCAAGAATCACGATTGGCATTTCATTATCAACGAGTGCCAATGGACCGTGTTTTAACTCGCCAGCCGCATAGCCTTCTGCATGAATATACGAAATTTCTTTAAGCTTTAACGCGCCTTCCAATGCGATTGGATAATTCGTACCACGACCTAAGAATAAGCAGTGATTTTTTTCAACGAATAATTCAGACAAACGCAAAATTTCTGGGTCATTTTTGAGGGTATCAAGAATAACTTTCGGGCTGTGCCATAGCTCACGTGTAATTTCTTCAAGAAGAACAGGGCTAATACTTTGTTTAACTTGACCAATTTTCAAGATTAACAACATAAGCGCAGC
>Ga0308161_1005619_pt1 | contig 10930 bp, 7 predicted proteins | sample PhyFR2_FD_201034 | JGI IMG/M metagenome (GOLD analysis project Ga0308161, IMG submission 201034) | Phyllosphere microbial communities from UC Gill Tract Community Farm, Albany, California, United States - DLSLF.R2 | ecosystem: Host-associated > Plants > Phyllosphere > Unclassified | place: USA...
GCTGTCGATCATTCCCGTGATGTCGACGATGCGCGCGGCCGAGGTCTTGATCGCCTCCATGCGCGCCACCAGCTGCTCGACGGCCTGCGCGCCTTCGCCGGCCACGTTCGACGCGGTCTGGGCCAGGCTGTTGGCGCGCTGCGAACTGGCGTTGTTGTCGGCGATGGCGCCGGTCAGCGCGTCCATCGCGCCGACGGTCCGGCGCAGGGAGGCGGCCTGGCGTTCGGTGCGCTGCGACAGGTCGAGGTTGCCGTCGGCGATCTCGTTGGACGCGGAATCGATGGCGTATGCGCCGCGCAGCACCTGGGCCACGGTCTGCGAGACGCCGCCGGTCATGCCGTTCAGGGCGTCGAACAGGCGGCCGATCTCGTCGCTGCGGGTGTGCTCGATGGTCGGGCGCAGATCGCCGCGCGCCACCTGTTCGGCCAGGCTCACCGCCTGCTGCAGCGGGCCGACGATGTTGCGCGTCAGGAGCCAGGCCAGCAGCGCGCCGATGGCCAGCGCCGCGGCGCCGAGCGCCAGCAGCAGGGCCTTGCTGAAGGCGGTGTTGGCGGCTGATGCATCGGCCAGGCGATGCGCTTCGTTCGCCTCGTGGGCCAGCAGGGCGTCGAGCGCGGCGGTCTGGGCCTTGAAGGCCGGCTCCCAGCGCGAGGCGATGATCTCTTCGACCACGTTGGTCTGGCCGAGGTCCTTGGCGCGGAACAGGTCGGCCTGGGCGCTGGCCAGCGTCTTGTCGTGCTGGGCGGCGGCGGCTTTCAGGGCGCGCTCGCGGTCGCTGGCGGGCAGCTTGTCCAGCCTGGCCGTGACGGCGGCACGCAGCTTGCGTCCCTCGGCCAACTGGGCCTGGAAGTAGTCGGCCAGTTCCAGGCTGTCGCTGCGCGCGATCGCCACCGTGCGCGAGCCGTTCAAGCGTTCCAGGCCGAGCAGGTCGGAGACCAGCTGCTGCTTGGCGAGCTTGTCGTCGACCAAGTCGGCGGTGAGGGCGTCGGCGGCCTGCATGCGCCACAGCGCCACCAGGGCAATCACGACGATGAGCAGGGAAACGATGGCGAAGGAAGCGAGGAGCTTGGTGCCAGTGTGGAGTCGTGCAAGTCGCATCACGGTGGGGTGAAGTGAAGGAATACTTGCAGTGTAGAAACTTAATGTGACAGGGATATGAACGTCAGGGGGATTTTGCCGATGATCGGGCGATGAGACAGCGTGGACACAGGTGTCCACGCCGTCTCACGCTATGCAAACCTGCGGCGCCACCGGGACGCCGCTGACCACATCACTGCCGCTTCAACGCCGGAATCGCCGCCGGCTTCCACGGCTTGACCGGCTGCTCCTGCATCTTCTTCTGCAGCAGCTCGATCGCCACTTCCAGCTGGCGGTCGCGTCCTTCGAAGGTCTCGTGCGGCAAATTGTCGACCTCGACGTCCGGCGCCACGCCCACGCCTTCGATCAGCCATTCGCCGTCGGTCGAGAACTGCCCGAACTCGGCCACGCGCGCCATGCCGTTATCAAGCAGGCCGTTGCCGTCGCTCAGCCACACGCCGGCGCCAGCGGTGCGCTTGCCGACCAGCGGTCCCAGCTTCAGCGCCTTGACGCCGGCGGCAAAGGTCTCGCCATCCGAATACGTCAGCTCATCGACCAGCACCACCAGGTGGCCGCGGAAGGTGTTCTGCATGTTCGACTGCGGCTGCTTGCCGTTCGAGGCCCAGAAAGCCCACGAGCGGCGTAGCAGCTTCTCGATGATCCAGCTGTCGATGTTGCCGCCGTTGTTGCGGCGTACGTCGATGATCAGGCCCTCTTTATTGATGTTGGCGTAGAAGTCACGTGCAAAGGCGTTGATGTCGCGCGCCACCATCGCACGCAGGTGCAGGTAGCCGATCTTGCCTTTCGAGGCGGTATCGGCCTGTTGGGCCCTGCCCTGCTCCCAGTCGGCGTAGCGCAGGCTGGCGTGCTTCGTCATCGACACCGGCGTCACGATGACCTGGCGCGGCTTGCCGCCCGGGCTCTTCACCTGCAGCAGCACCTGCTTGTCGGCCTGGTCCAGCAACAGATCGGCGATGTCGCGCGCGTCCGCCAGGGACTTGCCGTTCACGGCCAGGATGATGTCGCCTTCCTTGACGTCGACGTCCGGCATCGAGAGCGGCCCGGCTTCGGACGGCAGCTCCGGCTCGCTGCGGTAGACGCGGTCGACGCGGTAGCCCTCATTGGTGCGGGTCAGCACCGCGCCCAGGCTCGACGGCGTGCCCTCGGCGGCGGCGCGGCGCACGTCGCCCGGACGGATCTGCGAGTGCAGCGCACCGACTTCGCCGACCATCATGCCGAGTACGTCGTCGAGTTCCGCGCGGTCGGTCACGCGCTCGACCAGCGGCGCATAGCGCTTGCGCACGGCGTTCCAGTCGATGCCGCGCATGTTGGCGTCGTACAGGAAATCGCGGTGCATGCGCCAGGCATCGTTGAACATCTGCACCCACTCCATGCGCGGGTTCGAGCTCACCGCCCAGTCGTCGACCTTGATCTTCGCCTTGGTCAGGTCGGCCGGGGCCTTGGCGCCGGTGTCGACGATCAGCATGTCGCCCGGCGTGCCCTTGGCGAAGGTGCGGTAGAAGACGTGCTTGCGGTCCGTGGTCAGGCCGAACTCGCGCACGTTGGCGACAAAGGTTTCCAGCTTCGGCGTGCTGCGCGCGATTTCCACGGTCTTCAGCGTGCCCTTGCCGCCCTCTTCCGCGTCGAGCAGGTACAGGCGCTTGTCGTCGACGGCCAGCGCGCTGTAGTTGCCCGATTCGACAGGCACTTCGTACAGGCGCTCGCGCAGGCCGGCGTAGACGATGGCCGGGGTCGGCGCCTTCGGCTTCTCGGCGGCGGCGGTCTTGGCGGTGGCGGCCACTGCTGCTGCGACGGCGGCGCTCTTGTCGGCATCGCGGTCGTCCGGCGACTTGATCGCTTCGCGCGCGGCGGCTTCCGGCGACTTTTCTTCCGGCTTGGTCAGTTCGTCTTCGGGCTTGAACGGGAAGCGCGTGCCCGGCTGCAGCGCCAGCGCATAGACGCCGACGCGCTTGTCGAACACCGGCCCCATGTTGCGGTCGCCCCAGGGCGAAGCGTTACCGAGGTTGAAGTTACGCGCCGAGAGGAAGTACAGCCATTTGCCGTCCGGCGAGAACACCGGCGAATTCGATTCGTAGCGGTCGGTCGTCACGAAGGCCATCTGTTTGCCGGCCAGGTTGAACATGCCGATCTGGTTGCGCTGCTCGCTCGATCCGGCGCGCACAAACGCCAGGTTGCGGCTGTCCGGCGACCACACCACCTGGTCCGGGCGGTCGATGCCGGCCTGGCCGGCGTCGTCGATGATGACGTTGGTTTTCTTGTCGAGGTCGAGCAGCCAGGTGCGGCCCTTCTTGTCGGTGTGGGCCAGCCATTTGCCGTCCGGCGAAGGATACAGGGCGGCGCGATGCGAGGCGCCGTCCGTCGTCAGGCGTTCGCCGCTGCCGGAACCATCGGCGGCGTAGCGCCAGATTTCGTTTTCGCCGCTGGTGTCGGCAATCGCGTACACCCATTTGTCGTCGTGACTGAAGACGGCGCTGCGGGCGCGGGCGCCGTCCGGCACGGCGATCTCCACGCGGCGGTGCTTGCCGGTGCCGGCAATCGTCACGCGCCCGCGCGCGGTGATCACGATGCGCTCGGCCTTGCTGGCCGGTTCGATGCTGGTCAATGCCTCCAGCGGCGACTTCACGCGGCGCATGCGCTGCTGGTCGAAGTCCGACAGCAGGCTGGCGTTCAGGCGGCTGTCCTGGCCGCTGGCGATGTCGAACACGTGCAAATCGGCGCCGAGCTGGTAGGCAATGCGGCCGTCGCCCAGCGAAGCGCTGCGCACGTCCCATTCCTTGTGGTTCGTGAGCTGGCGCCGGTCGGAGCCGTCCGGATTCGCGCTCCACAAGTTGTCGGCGCCGCCGGCATCGCTGATGAAGTACAGGCGGTTCTGCCAGAGCATGGCGCGGCGGTTGTTGGCCGGGTCGCCCTTGAACAGTTGCTGGGCTTCGCCTTTCGATCCGAGTTCGTAGCGCCACAACTGGGCGGTGGCGCCGCCGCGGTAGGACTTGACGTTATCGTTGGTCATGGCCAGGCCCATGCGCGTGAACCAGACGGTCTTGCCGTCGTCGCTCAGGGTCGCGTCGTTGGCGTCGGCCAGCGGCAGCACGCGCCGCGCGAGTTTCACCGGGTCGAGTGCGGCGACCACGCGGTGCTTCGACGGGCCGACCGAGTTCTCGGTGCTGACCAGGACCTCGCCTGCCTTCGTCCAGCCGAGGACGGTGACGCCGCCGTTTTCGAAAGTGATGCGCTTGGGTAGGCCGCCCTCGATCGGCATCACGTAGGCTTCCTGCGCGCCTTCATACGATGCTGCAAAGGCGACGAACTTGCCGTCGTGCGAGATGGCGGCGTGGGTTTCGGCGGATGGATGGGTGGTCAGGCGTGTCGCTTTGCCGCCATTCGTGGTGGTGCGCCAGAGGTCGCCCTCGGCGGTGAAGACCACCGTGTCGCCGCGTACGGCAGGGAAACGGAAATACGGATCGGCGGCGGCGGCCTGGCTGCCGACGAGCGCCAGGGACAGCGCGAGAATGGTGCGGGACAGGTTCATGCGAGTGGTGGCAAGTTGGCAAAAGAAAATGAGTTTGCCATATGGAATGCATGAGGTGGCGTGCATACATGCAAAAAAACCTGACGGTGTGTGCCGCATTGAGGCCATCCGAAGTTACGGACGCGAACGTAGGGTGGGCACTCCGTGCCCACGCGGTTACGTGCTCGTCTGGAATTGTTGGCCGCTGGGATTCGCTCCGCGGTATTACCATGATTGTTGGCGCTAACGAGACGCTTTTGGACGCTTTATCAGACTGCGTCGTTCGCCACGCCCCGTCGAGCTAACGACGCGCATGCTTCCGCGTGGGCACGGGGTGCCCACCCTACGGGGAACGTAGCCAGATATGCGAAGTTCTCGATTACGCAGACATAAAAAAACCGCGCACAAGGCGCGGTTCTTTGTAAAGCGATCGAGCTCAGTTTATCCCAATCACTCGATCTCGACCGTCTCGGCCGGTGCCGGTGGCGGCAGCGCATCCCCTTCCGGGAACTCGAGCACCACGTCGTCCTTCTCGTTCAAGTCCACCGTCACACGACCGCCGTTGACCAGGCGGCCGAACAGCAGCTCGTCGGCCAGCGCCTTGCGGATCATGTCCTGGATCAGGCGCGACATCGGACGCGCACCCATCTGCGGATCGAAGCCCTTGGCGCCGAGGAACTTGCGCAGTTTCTCGGTGAAGATGGCTTCCACCTTCTTCTCGTGCAGCTGCTCTTCCAGCTGCATCAGGAACTTGTCCACAACGCGCAGGATGATGTCTTCGTCGAGCGCGCGGAAGCTGATGATCGAATCCAGGCGGTTGCGGAACTCCGGCGTGAACATGCGCTTGATGTCGGCCATCTCGTCGCCGGTCGCACGCGCATCCACGAAGCCGACCGAACGCTTGGTCAGACTCTCGGCGCCCGCGTTCGTGGTCATGATGATGATCACGTTGCGGAAGTCGGCCTTGCGTCCGTTGTTGTCGGTCAGCGTGCCGTGGTCCATCACCTGCAGCAGGATGTTGAAAATGTCCGGGTGGGCTTTTTCAATCTCGTCCAGCAGCAGCACCGCGTGCGGCTTCTTGGTGATGGCCTCGGTCAGCAAACCGCCCTGGTCGAAGCCGACATAGCCCGGCGGCGCACCGATCAGGCGCGACACCGCGTGGCGCTCCATGTACTCCGACATGTCGAAGCGGATCAGCTCGATGCCGAGGATAAAGGCGAGCTGCTTGGCCACCTCGGTCTTGCCGACACCGGTCGGACCGGAGAACAGGAAGGAACCGATCGGCTTGTCCTGCTTGCCCAGGCCCGCACGCGCCATCTTGATGGCCGCCGACAGGGCTTCGATGGCCGGGTCCTGGCCGAAGACGACGTTGCGCAAATCGCGGTCGATCGTCTGCAGCTTGCTGCGGTCGTCCTGGTTGACGGTCTGCGGGGGAATCCGCGCGATCTTCGCGATGATTTCCTCGATCTCGGTCTTGCCGATCGTTTTCTTCTGCTTCGATTTCGGCAGGATGCGCTGGGCTGCGCCCGCTTCGTCGATGACGTCGATTGCCTTGTCCGGCAGGTGACGGTCGTTGATGAAGCGTGCCGCCAGTTCCGCCGCGGTCGACAGCGCCGACGACGAGTACTTCACGCCGTGGTGCTCTTCGAAGCGCGACTTCAAGCCACGCAGGATCTGCACGGTCTGCTCGACCGACGGCTCGTTCACATCCACCTTCTGGAAGCGGCGGGAGAGCGCATGGTCCTTCTCGAACACGCCGCGGAATTCCGTGAACGTGGTCGCGCCGATGCACTTGAGCTGGCCATTGGCCAGGGCCGGCTTCAGCAGGTTCGATGCGTCGAGCGTGCCGCCCGAGGCCGAGCCGGCGCCGATGATCGTGTGGATCTCGTCGATGAACAGGATGCCGTTCGGGGTGTCCTTCAGTTGCTTCAGGACGGCCTTCAGGCGCTGCTCGAAATCGCCGCGGTACTTGGTGCCGGCCAGCAGCGCGCCCATGTCGAGCGAGAACACGACGGCGTTCTGCAGGATTTCAGGCACGTCTTCCTGGACGATGCGCCATGCCAGCCCTTCCGCAATCGCGGTCTTGCCGACACCGGCTTCGCCCACGAGCAGCGGATTGTTCTTGCGGCGGCGGCACAGGATCTGAATGACGCGGTCGACTTCTTCCTCGCGCCCGATCAGCGGATCGATCTTGCCGTCGGCAGCCGACTTGTTCAGGTTCTGGGTGAACTGGTCGAGCGGGCTTTCCTTCGTCGCGCCCTCGACCTGCGCCTCTTCCACGCCTTCCGACGCCTTCTGGCTGTCGATCTGCTGGTCCTTGCGCACGCCGTGCGAGATGAAGTTCACCACGTCGAGACGGGTCACGCCCTGCTGGTGCAGGTAGTAAACAGCATGCGAGTCTTTCTCGCCGAAGATCGCCACCAGCACGTTCGCGCCGGTGACTTCCTTCTTGCCGTTCGACGCCGACTGCACGTGCATGATCGCGCGCTGGATCACACGCTGGAAGCCGAGCGTCGGCTGGGTGTCGACCTCGCCCGTGCCGGGCACGGTCGGGGTGTTGTCACCGATAAAATTGGTCAGGGTCTTGCGCAGGTCATCGATGTTGACCGCGCATGCACGCAGGACTTCAGCGGCCGAGGGATTGTCGAGGAGCGCAAGCAGCAGGTGCTCCACGGTAATGAACTCGTGCCGTGCCTGTCGAGCTTCGACAAAGGCCATGTGTAGGGATACTTCAAGTTCCTGCGCAATCATACTTCCTCCATCACGCACTGCAGGGGGTGACCCGCCTTGCGCGCATGCGTTAAGACAAACTCCACTTTGGTACACGCTATATCTTTGGAAAACACGCCACACACGCCTTTACCATGGCGGTGCACGGAAAGCATGATCTGCGTCGCCGTCTCGCGATCCTTGTTGAAGTACTCCTGAATGATGGCCACCACGAATTCCATCGGCGTGTAGTCGTCATTCAGCAACGCCACCTGATACAGGGGCGGTGGTTTAATCGTCTGCCGCTCCAGCAGCTGTTCGGTATCGTGCTTCGTTGCCATGGGCGTATTCTAATGCTTTCAAGGATGATGCCAAGCGTAAAGATCAGACGCAGCGATCAGATCACTTCGACTTGCCTTCATCTTACTTGTTTTCCGTTGAAAGCGCAGATGGCGTTCCGATTGCAGAAATCAAGAGGGGACGATGCAGGTCGTGTGAAGAATTTAGCAACAGTTGCTTTAAAGGGCTTGACTTACAACTTTAGTGCATCAACAATGCAAACATTGACATGTACTTATGTACTTGTTGATAAGAAGTGAGCAGGCTGAGGAGGGGGCAAGAAGCTTCTTGCTTTTATGGCTCGTGTGATTTGTTTTTATTTGAAAGTTCTTTTATGGCAACTGGTACTGTTAAGTGGTTCAATGATTCCAAAGGCTTTGGCTTCATCACTCCAGATGACGGCGGCGAGGATCTGTTTGCACACTTCTCCGCGATCAACATGAACGGTTTTAAGACCCTCAAAGAAGGTCAGAAAGTCCAATTCGAAGTCACGCAAGGCCCTAAAGGCAAGCAAGCTTCCAACATCCAGGGCATGTAATCGGCCCTGGCGGAAAGCCACTGCGAAGAACCCCGCTCCGGCGGGGTTTTTTTTCGCCTGTTTATAACGCGCCTTCGCCGCGCGCCAGGCGCTGGCCCTCTTCCAGGGCGGCCGCGCATTCCTGCGCCAGCACATCCAGGTCCGCACCGCTGCGCAGTCGGGCGTAGTGCTGCAGCAGGCGGGCGGCGCGGGCGGCGCGTTCCGGATGCGCCCCGTCGGCGGCCATGGCGCTCAACGCTTCCTCGCCGAGTCCGGCACGCGCCATGCCATAAATGAAGCGGCCGATTTTCTCGTAATTCGGAACCTGATCCATGGCATTCTCCGCATCCGCATTTCGACGATACCAGGAATCGCTATCCTGTTAATAGTAACAGGGTGACCTGGGCATGCTTACTGCATCTGCTCGATCATGACATCGCCGAATCCGGAACACGATACCTGGGTCGCGCTTTCCATCAGGCGCGCGAAATCGTAGGTCACGCGTTTCGACTGAATGGCTTTTTCCATAGCCGCGATGATCAGGCCGGCCGCTTCGACCCAGCCCATATGGCGCAGCATCATTTCGGCCGACAGGATCAGGGAACCGGGATTCACATAATCCTTGCCCGCATATTTCGGCGCGGTGCCGTGGGTGGCTTCGAACATCGCCACCGAATCCGACATATTCGCGCCCGGCGCAATGCCGATGCCGCCGACCTGGGCCGCCAGCGCATCCGAGATATAGTCGCCGTTCAAATTCAGGGTGGCGATCACGCTGTATTCGGCCGGGCGCAGCAGGATCTGCTGCAGGAAGGCGTCGGCGATCGAATCCTTGACCATGATGTCGCGCCCGGTCTTCGGATTCTTGAACTTGCACCATGGGCCGCCATCGATCAATTCGGCGCCGAATTCCTTTTGCGCCAGCGCATAACCCCAATCGCGGAAGCCACCCTCGGTGTACTTCATGATGTTGCCCTTGTGGACGATCGTCACCGAAGGCTTGTCGTTGTCGATGGCGTACTGGATCGCCTTGCGCACCAGGCGCTCGGTGCCTTCGCGCGAGACCGGCTTGATGCCCAGGCCCGAGGTTTCCGGGAAGCGGATCTTTTTCACGCCCATCTCGTTCGTCAGGAAGGCGATCAGTTTCTGCACGCCGTCCGACCCTGCCGCCCATTCGATGCCGGCGTAGATGTCTTCGGAGTTTTCGCGGAAGATCACCATGTCGGTCTTTTCCGGCTGCTTCAGCGGCGACGGCACGCCGGCGAAATACCGCACCGGGCGCAGGCAGACATACAAATCGAGTTCCTGGCGCAGGGCCACGTTCAGCGAACGGATGCCGCCGCCGACCGGGGTGGTCAGCGGGCCCTTGATCGAGACCACGTACTCCTTCAGCACCGCCAGCGTTTCCTCGGGCAGCCAGACGTCCGGACCGTACACGCTCGTCGCCTTTTCGCCGGCAAAAATTTCCATCCAGCTGATCCGGCGCGCACCGCCATAGGCCTTTGCCACCGCCGCGTCGACCACCTTGCGCATCACCGGGGTGATGTCGGCGCCGGTGCCGTCGCCCTCGATGTAGGGGATGATCGGGTTGTCTGGTACAGTCAGCGAAAAATCGGCGTTGACGGTGATTTTCTGGGCGTCGGCGGGTACGTGGATATGTTGGTACATCGTGTTCTCCGAAATGGTCGCGTGGCAGGGTGACAGCTCGCTGCTTCTGGCGCTGCAGGCATGGTCTGCGATTACATTACAATGCCGGCTTGGTCCTCTATAAGAGATGGCGTCTTGCATTATGCACCAGTCTTGTGCGGCGCGCCACGCTCGGCAGTCCGAACCCTTTTCAGCCTTTCCATGTCCCTGATTCTCTTCAATAAACCCTTCCAGGTCCTGTGCCAGTTCAGCCCGCAGGAAGGCCGGCAGTCGCTGGCCGATTACCTCGATATTCCCAACATCTACCCTGCCGGCCGCCTGGACGCCGACAGCGAAGGCCTGATGCTGCTCACCGACGACGGCAAGCTCCAGCACAAGATCGCCCATCCGGACCACAAGGAGGCCAAGACCTACCTGGTGCAGGTGGATGGGGTGCCCGATGCCGATGCGCTGGCACGGCTGCAGGCGCCGCTCGACCTGGGCGATTTCGTCACGAAACCCTGCCGCGCGGTGCGCATTGCCGAGCCGGAATGGCTGTGGCCGCGCAATCCGCCGATCCGGGCGCGCGCGGACAAGCCTACGGGGTGGATCGCGATCACGCTGGAGGAAGGCAAGAACCGGCAGGTGCGGCGGATGACGGCGGCGGTGGGTTTGCCGACGCTGCGGCTGGTGCGTAGCAGCATCGGGCCGTTCTCGCTGGCGACGCATCCCTTGATGCCGGGCGAATACATCGAGGTGCCAGTGGCAGCTTTGCGGCCGGGGAAGTGAATGTACGGTGGGCACTCCGTGCCCACGCGCAAGCCTGCGCGGTGTTGGTCAGGTTTGCACCCGACGAGCTACCGGCCGCCGGCGCCACCCGGGATGCTCCGCGAACGCCGGGCAATATCCACTGGCGTCATCGCCGCGTTTAAACGCCAACACGACGCACACGTCCGCGTGGGCACAGTGTGCCCACCGTACGGATAACGCCGCCGATACGAAAACAAAAACCCGCCAGATCAGGCTGATCTGGCGGGTTTTCTTTTTACTTCACACTGCGCGGCATCACCACGCAATCAACTCAATCAAGCAACCGTTTCCAGCGCCGCATTGAAGGTCGCGCTCGGACGCATCAC
>Ga0308161_1005620_pt1 | contig 10930 bp, 10 predicted proteins | sample PhyFR2_FD_201034 | JGI IMG/M metagenome (GOLD analysis project Ga0308161, IMG submission 201034) | Phyllosphere microbial communities from UC Gill Tract Community Farm, Albany, California, United States - DLSLF.R2 | ecosystem: Host-associated > Plants > Phyllosphere > Unclassified | place: USA...
GGCGTGTTCGGCTCGATGCTGTCGACCCCGATCATCAACCCGCCGCAGTCGGCGATCCTGGGCGTGCACGCGACCAAGGACCGCGCCGTCGTCGAGAACGGCCAGATCGTCATCCGCCCGATGAACTACCTGGCGATGTCGTACGACCACCGCATCATCGATGGCCGCGAAGCCGTCCTGGGCCTGGTCGCGATGAAGGACGCGCTGGAAGATCCGGCCCGACTGCTGCTCGACCTGTAATCACGCCGAGGAAGGGCGCCCCGGCCCGGGGTGCTCGTGCGTCTGTCTGATGGAGGGGAACGATCATGATCGCCGATGAAATCAAGCGTTTGCACGAACTGCACCAGGCCGGCGTCCTCACCGACGCCGAATTCGAACAGGCGAAGGCGCGCGTGCTGTCCGGCGCCGCGTCGACGGTGAACCTGAACAAGACCGCATCTGCCGACGGCAGCTTCGCGTCCGAGCTGAACACCCTGCGCCGCTCGCGCACCGACCGCTGGCTGGGCGGTGTCTGCGGCGGCCTGGCCAGGGTCTCGGGTGTGGACGCGTGGATATGGCGGCTTGTGTTCACCGTGTTCGCCATCACCTTCGGGTTCGGCTTCGTGATTTACCTGTTGTTGTGGATTTTCGTGCCGGAAGAGTGATTCTTCGGGCGAAGAACGAATACGAAACCCGAAACGTCGTCCCCGCGTAAGGCGGGGACCCAAGTAAAGCGCGCCGCCGCATGCGGTTGCGACTTCGCTTTGCGTACATTGGGTCCCCGCCTGCGCGGGGACGACGGTACAAAGCTTCGGGGCATAAAGGAAAACGTTAGATGAGCACTGAAAAACAATTCGACGTCGTCGTGATCGGCGGCGGTCCCGGCGGCTACATCGCTGCCATCCGCGCTGCGCAGCTGGGCTTCAAGACCGCCTGCATCGACGAGTGGCAGAACGCCAAGGGCGGCCCAGCACTGGGCGGCACCTGCACCAACGTCGGCTGCATCCCGTCGAAGGCGCTGCTGCAATCGTCGGAACACTTCGAGCACGCGGGTCACGCGTTCGCCGAGCACGGCATCGACGTGGCCGGCCTGTCGCTGAACCTGGGCCAGATGCTCAAGCGCAAGGATGGCGTCGTCAAGGCCAACAACGACGGCATCGTCTACCTCTTCAAGAAGAACAAGGTCACCTTCTTCCACGGCCGCGGCACGCTCGCCGGCAAAGCGGGCGAAGGCTATGCCATCAACGTCTCGGGCACGACCGCCGATTCGATCACGGCCAAGAACGTGATCGTCGCGACCGGCTCGAACGCGCGCGAACTGCCGGGCGCACCGTTCGACGAGAAAGTCATCCTGTCGAACACGGGCGCGCTGACCATCGACGCCGTCCCGGCCAAGCTGGGCGTCATCGGCGCCGGCGTGATCGGCCTGGAAATGGGCTCCGTGTGGCGCCGCCTGGGCGCGGAAGTCACCGTGCTGGAAGGCCTGCCGGCGTTCCTGGGCGCGGTCGACGAGCAGATCGCCAAGGAAGCGCACAAGCTGTTCACCAAGCAGGGTCTGAACATCCACCTGGGCGTGAAGATCAACAGCGTCACCAAGGGCGAGAACAACGTCACCGTGGACTACGCCGACGCCTCGGGCGCCGCGCAGAGCGCCACGTTCGACCGCCTGATCGTCTCGATCGGCCGCGTGCCAAACACGACGGGCCTGGGCATCGAAACCGTGGGCGTCCAGCTGGACGAGCGCGGCTTCATCGCCGTCGACGACGAATGCCGTACCAACGTCCCGGGCATCTGGGCCGTGGGCGACGTCGTGCGCGGCCCGATGCTGGCGCACAAGGCGGAAGAAGAGGGCGTCGCCGTTGCCGAGCGCATCGCCGGCCAGCATGGCCACGTCAACTTCAACACGATCCCGTGGGTCATCTACACGTCGCCGGAAATCGCGTGGGTCGGCAAGACCGAGCAGCAGCTCAAGAAGGAAGGCGTCGCATACAAGGCCGGCACGTTCCCGTTCATGGCCAACGGCCGTGCGCGCGCGCTGGGCGACACGTCGGGCATGGTGAAATTCCTGGCCGACGCGACGACCGATGAAATCCTGGGCGTGCACATCATCGGCCCGGTGGCTTCGGAACTGATCTCGGAAGCCGTCGTCGCGATGGAATTCCGCGCCTCGTCGGAAGACATCGCCCGCATCTGCCACGCCCACCCGTCGCTGTCCGAAGCGACCAAGGAAGCCGCGCTCGCCGTCGACAAGCGTTCGCTGAACTTCTAAAACCTGTATGACGGGCTCCGGCCCGACCGGGGGTGGACGGCATTGCCGTCCACCCCTGTCTTTATGCGGCCCATTTCCATGAACGTCCAAGAGTACTACCAGCACGCGCTGACCGAGCGCGGTTTCAAGTCCGATATCGCGCAGCAGCGCGCCGTCGACCGCCTGCAGCAGGCCTACGACGAATGGGTCGGGTACAAGGCCCAGCGCTCGTCCGCGTTCAAGCGCCTGATCAACCGTCCGGACGTCCCGCGCGGCGTCTACATGTGGGGCGGGGTGGGGCGCGGCAAGTCCTTCCTCATGGACAGCTTCTACTCGGTCGTGCCGGTCGTGCGCAAGACCCGGCTGCACTTCCACGAATTCATGCGCGCGGTGCACCGCCAGCTCGACGAACTGAAGGGCATGGAAGACCCTCTGCTCGAGGTCGCCAAGCGCATCGCCAAGAAATACCGCCTGATCTGCTTCGACGAATTCCACGTGAACGACGTCGCCGACGCGATGATCATGTATAACCTGCTGACGGCGCTGTTCGAGCACGGCGTGTCGTTCGTGATGACGTCGAACTACGATCCGGACAAGCTGTACCCGGACGGCCTGCACCGCGACCGCATGCTGCCGACCATCGCCCTGATCAAGGACAGGATGGACGTCATGAACGTCGACGCCGGCATCGACTACCGCCACCGCGCGCTGGAACAGGTGCAGGCGTATTACACGCCGCTCGGCGCCGCGGCCGACAAGGCGGTTCGCGACACGTACGCGAAGGTCGCCGACACCGCGGACGAAGACCCGCGCGTGCACATCGAACAGCGCGAACTGCGGGCGCTGCGCCGTGCCGGCGGCGTCATCTGGTTCGATTTCGCTACCCTGTGCGGCGGACCGCGCTCGCAGAACGACTATCTGGAACTCTCGAGCCAGTTCCATACGGTGATCCTGTCGGGCGTGCCGCGCATGTCGGCCTCGATGTCGTCGGAAGCGCGCCGCTTCACGTGGCTGATCGACGTGTTCTACGACCACAAGGTCAAGCTGATCATGTCGGCCGAAGTGGAGCCCGAGGCGCTGTACACCGAGGGCGCGATGTCGAACGAATTCCATCGCACCGTGTCGCGTATCATTGAGATGCAGTCGCGTGAATACATGCTGGCGGAACGCCGCGGCGCGGCCGATTCCCTGGCCTGATCGATCAAAGGAACCGAATGAAAGCTGACTTCGTCACAGTCCCCCGCGCCGTGCGCGCGGTCTCCGCATTGCTGCTTGGCGCCCTGCTGGCGGCCTGCGCGGGTCCGGAACCGGTGCCGCGTGAAGTGCCGCCGCCGCCCGTGACGTCCGTCGCCCAGGCCGACCAGCAGCTGGCCGCGGTGGCGCGCGAGCGCGCGGCGATCGAGGCGCGGTTCTTCGAGCGCCAGCGGGTCTGCTACGACAAGTTCTTCGTGACGCGCTGCCTGGACGAAGCGAAGGAACAGCACCGTACCGCGCTCGCGGCCCAGCGCGCGATCGAGGTACAGGCCGAGCGCTTCAAGCGCCAGGCCATCGCCGACGAGCGCGACCGCAACGTGGCCGAAGCCGAGCGCCGCTTCCAGGCGCAGGAAGCGCGTCTTGCCGCGGAGCCGCCGAAAGCGGCACCGGCGCCGACCCCGCTGCCGCCGCCGCGCCAGCCGACGGCTCCCGCCCGTATCGCCGAACGCGACGCCCGCGTGCGTGCCGCGGCGCGCCAGGAAGCGGCCGAGGCCGGCAAGCGCGCGCAGAGCGTGCACGACTACGAGGCGCGCAAGGCCGAAGCGGAAGCGCGCCAGCGCAAGGTGGCCCAGCGCAAGGCGGAACGCGCCGCGAAGGCGGCGAAGCAAGGCACGGGCGCCGGCACTGCCAAGGACACGCCGGACGCGAAGGACGCGAAGGACGTGCTGGACCCCGGCGCGAAGTGAGGGGCGGGCGGTGCGCCGCCCGTCGCGTCAGACCGGGTCGAGCGCCGGCTTGACCAGCTTGACGATCGCCATGCTGCAGTTGCCGCCCTTGCCCTGGGAGCGCTCGGTGGCCTTGTTGATCAGCATTTCCGACGCCTGGCGCGGACTGGTCCTGGCGGTCGCCGCGCCCAGCTCGGCATCCGTGAAGAAATGCCACAGCCCGTCCGAGCACAGCAGGAACGCATCGCCGGGCGCCAGGGTCGATTGGTCGCCGAACGTGATGAACGGATCCTTGCGGCTATTGCCCAGCACATTCAGCAGCAGTTTCGACTTGCGGTGGTTGCGCGCCGCTTCGAGCGGCAGGCGGTCGCTCGACACGAGGTGGTCGACGTAGGCCGCATCGCTCGTGCGCGCCGCGCATTTGCTGCCATGGAAGTAATACAGCCGCGAATCGCCCACGTGCGCCCACACGGCCTCGCCGTGCGGCGTCAGCACGAGGCCGACGAAGCTGGCGTGGGCCGGCGTGGCCGCCTGCGCCGTGACGGCATTCATGTTCACGACGAGGTGGGTTTCCTGCACGATGTCGCGCAGTAATTGTTGCAGGCGTTCGACGGTCGGGCGGTCGCCCGGCTTGAATTCGTCGAATACCTGTTTGGCCGTGTGCAGCACCTGCTCCGCGCCGGCCGCGCCAGCAATGCCGTCGGCGAGGACGGCGAGGACGTAGCCGGGCGCGCGCGCGCCCGTCATCAGGGCAACGCGGTCGTTCTGTTGCGGGCGGTTGCCGATGTGCTGCGCGGTTCCCGCTTCAATCTTGTATGAGGTCATAAACGTGGCTTTCCGATGTCGCCATGCTGAACTTTGTTGGCGGCAACGACAGTGTAGATTAAACTATGCACCGGTTTGCACTTGAGTTGCAAGCCGTAACGAAGAATTGCGCCGCCCCGAGCCAGCGGGCAGCCGCGCCATCCACCCATCCCAGCACGCTTAACTGTTCGGAAATGCCTACCATGATCGACGTCCAGGAGATCCAGCGCCGTATTATTGAACTCGACGTGGAACATCGCGACCTCGACGCTGTCATCGACATGCTGACCCGCGATAATCACTCCGACCAGTTGCAGTTGCGCCGCCTGAAGAAGCGCAAGCTGCAATTGAAAGATCACATCACACTGCTGAAGATGCAGCTGGTGCCGGACGTTCCGGCCTGATCCGGCTGCCCGGCCCACTTTCCGATATCCGCTGTTCATTTTGACCGATCATCTACCCCAGTCCGGCGCCGACGCCGGTGCCGAACCTTCCGACGCCGCGCAGGCGCCTTCCGAGCCCGCGGGCAAGTACGACGCTGAAGTCGATCGCATCTTCGGCGCCGGCGGCCCGCTCGCGCCTGCCGTCGGGACGTTCAAGCCGCGCCAGTCGCAAACCGAGATGGCGAAGGCGATCGCGCACGCGATCGGCTCGCAGGGCACCCTGATCGCGGAGGCCGGCACGGGCACGGGCAAGACGTTCGCCTATCTCGTCCCCGCGCTGCTGTGGGGCGGCAAGACGATCGTGTCGACCGGCACCAAGAACTTGCAGGATCAATTGTTCTCGCGCGATATCCCGACCGTGCGCGCCGCGTTGCGCGCGCCCGTGTCGGTCGCGTTGCTGAAGGGCCGCTCGAACTACGTCTGTCATTACCACTTGGAACGTACGTTGCAGAACGGCCGGCTGACGTCGCGCGACGACGTCGGGCACCTGCGCGACATCTCGCGCTTCATCAAGATGACCCAGTCCGGCGACAAGGCCGAACTGACCAAGGTCCCGGAAACGGCGTCCGTGTGGAACCTCGTCACGTCCACGCGCGAGAACTGCGTCGGCCAGGAGTGCCAGTATTACCAGGATTGCTTCGTGATGAAGGCACGGCGCGAGGCGCAGCAGGCCGACGTCGTCGTCGTCAACCACCACCTGTTCTTCGCCGACGTGGCGCTGAAGGAAGGCGGCATGGCCGAACTCCTGCCGGCCGCCAACACGATCATCTTCGACGAGGCGCACCAGCTGCCGGAAGTGGCCACGCTGTTCTTCGGCACCTCCGTGTCGACGGGCCAGGTGCTGGAACTGTGCCGCGACGTGCTGGCCGAGGGCCTCGCGCACGCGCGCGGCGGCGTCGACTGGGCCAAGACCGTGACCGTGGTCGAGAAGGCCGCGCGCGACCTGCGCCTGACGTTCCCGGACGGCGGCACGCGCCTGTCGCTGCCGCAGATTCCGCCGAGCTCGGAATTCTTTCCGGCGCTGGACAAGCTGAAGGAAGAGCTGGAAGGCTTGATCGACGTGCTGGAGACCCAGGCCGAGCGCGCCGAGACGATCGAGCAGTGCCGCGTGCGCGCGATCGAACTGCTCGACCAGTACAAGGCGTGGAAGTCGGAGCCGAAGAAGGGCAAGGAGGTGGAGGGCGACGAGGCCGTGCTGTGGGTCGAGGCGTTCGCCTCGTCGCTGCAACTGCACAAGACACCGCTGTCGATCGCGCCGATCTTCGCCGGCCAGCGCGCCGGCGCGCCGCGCAGCTGGATCTTCACGTCGGCCACCCTGGCCGTGAAGAACGACTTCAAGCATTTCACCGCCCAGCTCGGCATGACGGGCGAGCCGGCGCAGACCTGGCCGAGTCCGTTCAACTATCCGGAGCAGGGCCTCCTGTACGTGCCGACCGGCCTGCCGGAGCCGAATACGTTCGGCTACACCGACGCCGTCGTCGACATGGCGCTGCCCGTGATCGAAGCGGCGGGCGGCCGCTGCTTCTTCCTGTGCACGACCATCCGCGCCGTCAACCGCGTGGCCGAACGCCTGCGCGAGGAATTCGCCGCGCGCGGCCTCGACTTCCCGCTGTTCGTGCAGGGCGAGCGCGGCCGTACCGAACTGCTCGATTCGTTCCGCAACGCGGGCAACGCCGTGCTCGTCGGCAGCCAGAGCTTCTGGGAAGGCGTGGACGTGCGCGGCGAGGCGCTGTCGCTCGTCATTATCGACAAGTTGCCGTTCGCGCCGCCGGACGATCCGGTGCTGGCCGCGCGCATCGAGGTGATGGAGAAGAAGGGGATGAACGGCTTCGTCCACCATACCTTGCCGGAAGCCATCATCAACCTGAAGCAGGGCGCCGGGCGCCTGATCCGCGATGTCGAGGACCGCGGCGTGCTGATGCTGTGCGATCCGCGCGTGATCAGCAAGCCGTATGGGCGGCGGATCTGGCAGAGTTTGCCGCCGTTCAGGCGGACGCGGGTGGAGGCGGAGGTGATTGCGTTTTTCAAGGGGCCGGCGGTGTAACTTTTTGGGGCTGCGGGCTGGGCTGGGCTGTTGGGTTGGGCCGCGGGCTGAAATTCGGGGTCAGAGCCCAAAAAAGCAAATTCGGGCTCTGACCCCTCCGCTTCGATTGCGGGCGCGGGCTGGGCTGCTGGGTTGGGCCGCGGGCTGAAATTCGGGGTCAGAGCCCTAAAAAAGCAAATTCGGGCTCTGACCCCTCCTCTCCGATCGCGGCCGCGGGCTTGCCTTTCTTCTCTTCGATCGCGGCTGCGGGCCTGCCTTTGTCCTCTCCGCTTGCCGTTGCGGGGGGCCTTTCTTCTCTTCGATTTCGGTCGTAGGCTTTCCTTTCTCCTTTCTCCTTTCTCCTTTCTCCTTTCTCCTTTCCGATCCCGGCCGCAGGCCGGGTCCCGTTTGTGCTCCCGCAACATGCAGGATGGGTGACTTGTCTAGAGTCTCATAGGCCCGGCCGATGGCAGACTACTAGGGGGAGCAATGACGATTCGTTACGGCTGCTTTTTCAGCTACGCCCATGGACGGCATGAGCTGATGCGGCGCTTCAAGACCACGCTGGCCGACGCGCTGCGCTGTTATCTCGAACCGTATTTCGACAACGAAGACGAACTGTTCATCGACACCGAACAGCTGGGCGGCGGCGACGATCTCGACCGCAAGATCGCCCGCGCGTTGTGCGAGAGCGTGTGCATGGTGCTCATCTACACGCCCAAATACGAATCCCACGCGTACACGCGGCGCGAATATGCCGCGATGCGCATGATCGAGGCCGAGCGCAGCAAGTGGTACACGCTGCCGAGCCAGCTGATCATTCCCGTCATCATGACGCAGCACCCCGACCGGCTGCCGCCGCAGATCAGCGAATCCACGTTCTACGTCGATTTCTCGCGCTTCACGATGGCCACGGCCGACCTGAAATCCAACCCCGATTTTCTTCCGGACATCGACAAGATGGTCAGGCGCATCGTCACGCACTACCAGTACCAGAAAAAGACCATGCCTCCGACGCACGACTGCAACCATTTCGTCCTTCCCGCTGTCCCACCCGAATGGCGTGCCTTACCGGATCCCACCTTCCCCAAAAAATGAGGAGCCTTATGGAAACCAACCGCATCACCGCAGTACCGGCCGCCCAGGCCGGCGAGGTGACGACGTTCTACTCCTACGACAGCGCCCCCGTGCGCAGCCTGGCGCTGGCCCATGCCGCGTGGCTGCTCGCCGGGCGCGCCCATGCGAAGACACCGGTGCTGATGATCGACTGGGACCTGGAAGCTCCGGGTCTGCATCACTATTTTTCCCGCAACGGCGATGCGCCGGACGGGGGCGGACTGCTCGAACTGTTCGAAGCCTGCCGTGAACAATTGCGTGGCAACACATCGGACGACGATGCCGAAGCGCTGGCCGGGCGCCTGCTCGATACGCTCGACTGGGACGACTACATCGTGCGCGTGGACGACAGCCGGCCGCTGTACCTGATGCGCGCCGGCCGGTTCGACGGCAGCTATGGCGAGCGCGCCGACCGGCTCGACTGGGATGCGCTGTTCTGCGCCTGTCCCGCGCTGTTCCGCACGTTCGCGGCCCGGGTTGCGCGGCGTTTCGCCCACGTGCTGATCGATTGCCGCGGAGGCCGCTCGGCTGCGGCGAGCGTCTGCACGGCGCTGTTGCCGGACAAGATCGTCGGCGTGTTCACATCCGATGCCCGCAGCCTGGACGGCCTGCAGGGCGTCATCGCGCGCGCGCTCGACTACCGTTGCAGCCACGAGGACGAACAGCGGCCGCTGCTCGTCTACCCCTTGCCTTGTCCGGTCGACGGCGCGGGTGAAGGGCGGCTGCGCTGGCGCCACGGCGACGGCGCGCGCGGCCAGGCCGCGGGGTTCGGCTACCAGATGCGGCTGGAGCGAATGCTGGCCGATTGTTACGGACTGAGCGGCGTGACGCTCGACAGCTACCTCGACGAAGTGCAGTTGCCGCAGGCGGCCGTAGTCGGCATACCGCTGTCCGCCGGCCGGCTGCAGGCCGGCGAGCACGACCGGCTGGGGCCGCAGCGCGCCATCGAGTCGCTGCTCGAATGGCTCGAGCCCGGCCACTTCCCGTGGCGTCCGCTGCCGGAAGTGCGGCTCGTGCAGGCCGTCGAGGCGCTGCGCGTGCGCGCCGCCGACCCGCAGGCGCCGGGGCTCGTGCGCGAACTGGCCCGGCTCGCACAGTTGTATCTCGGTCAACAAAGCGAACTGGAGGCGGCGCGCCGCATCGAGCAGCACGTGATCCTGCTGGAGCAGGGGTTGCACGCGATGGAAGAGGGCAAGCGCGGCCACGTGCCCCTGCGCCGGCCGGGCGAGTTGCCGCCGGATGCGCTGGGCGACAAGCTGTCGCGCCTGCAGGAACTGATCGACAACCGCAGCCCGCGCGAAGCCCGCGCGCTGGCCGACAGCCTGCGCTCGACCATCCTGCGGCCCAGTGTGGCACATCCGCTACGACGGCGCGGCGCCGCCATGATCAAACAGGTCTACCTGCAGGAAGGCGACAAGGACGCGTTGCTGGCCTTCACGCTGGACGAGGTGTCGTCGCTCGAAGGGGCGCTGATCCAGGCCGGGGAAGGACGGCCGCTGGTGCCGGGTTGATGCCGCGTCCCGCCGGAACGGCGTGCCGGGCGGGGCGCGAAATGTGTCGGGACGGCCGATAAATGTGCAATACAAGGGATCGATCTGGCCGTTGCTTCAGGTAAAATCGCTGCATGCGTATCCTAATCAGTAACGACGACGGCTATCTCGCCCCCGGCATCCATGCCCTGGCCGATGCGTTGGCACCGATCGCCGACATCGTGGTGGTCGCGCCCGACAGCAATCGTTCGGGTGCGTCCAACTCGCTGTCGCTGGACCGCCCGCTGTCGGTGTCGAAGGCTGCCAACGGGTTTTATTTTGTCAACGGTACCCCGACCGACTGCGTGCACATCGCGTTGACGGGGATGCTCGACGCGCGTCCGGACCTGGTTGTTTCGGGCATCAACAACGGCCAGAACATGGGCGACGACACGCTGTATTCCGGCACCGTCGCGGCCGCGACGGAAGCGTACCTGTTCGGCATCCCGGCCATCGCGTTTTCGCAGGTGCATGGCGGCTGGGCCGACGTGGAATCGGCGGCGCGGGTGGCGCGCGACATCGTGCTGCGCCGCTTCGACATGCTCGAGGCGCCATTCCTGCTGAACGTGAATATTCCGAACCTGCCGTACGAGCAGATGGGGCCGCTCGTGCCGACCCGTCTCGGCCGCCGGCACCAGTCCGAGCCCGTCATCCGCGGCCACGACCCGCGCGGGCGCGAGATCTTCTGGATCGGCGCGCCGGGCGCCTGCCGCGATGCGGGCGAGGGCACGGATTTCCACGCGACGAGCCAGGGCTGCGTCTCGGTGACCCCGCTGCAGGTCGACCTCACGCACCGCGACCAGCTGGATCTGCTGCGGCGAGGGCTGGGATGAGCGAAAAGCGCAGCCAGTTTCCTTTGCCGCTCTCGT
>Ga0308161_1005621_pt1 | contig 10930 bp, 10 predicted proteins | sample PhyFR2_FD_201034 | JGI IMG/M metagenome (GOLD analysis project Ga0308161, IMG submission 201034) | Phyllosphere microbial communities from UC Gill Tract Community Farm, Albany, California, United States - DLSLF.R2 | ecosystem: Host-associated > Plants > Phyllosphere > Unclassified | place: USA...
TGTCACGACGGTGACCACGGAACTCCATGGTGTAGCGACGCAGGTTGTCCGGCTCGAGGAAGAACGCGAAGGGCACCTCGAACACCTCGGCCACTTCGCCGGGGTCTGGTCGGAGCACGGCGTCGGCGTCGATGCGCGCGACCACCGGCGTCACCGAGTAGCCGCTGATCGTCTCGAAAGCATCCAGGAAGCCCAGCGGCGTGACCTTGCGCGCATCCAGCCCGATTTCCTCGTGGCTCTCGCGCAGCGCCGTGGCCACGGCATCCGCGTCGTGGTCTTCCACCCTGCCGCCGGGAAAGGCGACCTGGCCGGCGTGCTGCTGCAACGTATCGGTGCGGACGGTGAGCACGACGTTCTGCTCGCGGTCGTCGCGGATGCCGATCAGCACGGCGGCCTTGCGGCGTGGGCCGTCGCCGATCAGCTCGGCCATGTCGTGGTGGTTCCAGCCGCGCGGACCCGGCGGTGTGTCCAGGGGCAGCAGCGCGCCGCGCAAACGGGCCAGGAGGTCGTCCATCACCCGGCCTGTCGGGTGGGGAGGATCTCATCCATCAACCAGCGCTTGCGGTCGTCGTCCAGCGACGACCAGCAGGCGATCTCCTCGCCCGTGCGCAGGCAACCCACGCAAACGCCGCGCGCGTCGAGGCGGCACACGCCGGTGCACGGTGTCAGGGGGAGCGAGGATGATGGGACCGGGGACATACCGTCGGTCATTCTAGCGCGACCCTCAGGGCTTGACGTCGATCAGCTCGAGGTCGAACACCAGGGCCTCGTTGGGGCCGATGCGGGGCAGCTCGCCGCGCTCGCCATAGGCCAGCGCCGGGGGAATCACCACCTTCCACTTGTCGCCCACGCGCATGCGCGGGTTGACCGTGAAGGTGACGGGCTTGCCGTGGGCGTAGGAACTGTCGAACTCGGTGCCGTCGATCAACGCACCGCGGTAATTGACCACCACGGTGCTGGTGACACTGGCCTGCGCACCGCGGCCCTTGTTGAGCACGGCGTACTGGATACCGGAAGGCAGCGTGGTGACGCCCGGCCGGACCCGGTTGCGGGCGAGGAAATCGCTGCTGCGCTTGGCGTTGGCGGCGGCGACACGGCGGAACTCCACCACGGAATCGCGCTGCACCTTGGCGTCGAAGTTCACCAGCTGCTGCTGCATGACATCGATGGGTACGCCCGGCGCGCGCTTGGCGTAGCCGTCCTGGAGCGCCCTGACCAGCACCGCGATGTCGACATCGGGCTGGGCGCTGTTGGCGAACTGGGTGCCGATCTGGTAACCGATGGCGTACGACAGCCGGGTCTTGTCGATGGCCGGTGCGGCGGAAGCGTTTGCCGTGGCCGGCCCCTGGGCCAACGCCGGGAGGGCGGGCAGGCACAGCAAGGCGGCGATCGTGACCAGCAAACGCGAGGATGGCATCCCGTTCTCCAAGAACCCGGAACCCTGGGCGTGCGTGGAGGATAATCCATCGGCCGCTGCCCCGTCCGTACACCCTCAGACGCCGCGGAAGGGGTAAAGGTTCCCCTGCTACCATCCGCCGCCTTGCCCCACCGCCAGGAGCCGCCATGGCCTTTCGTACCCTCGTCACCGCCGATCGCGGCGCCGTCCGTCACATCACCGTCAACCGCCCCGACAAGCTCAACGCGCTCAACCGCGAGACCATCGGCGAGCTCACCCTGGCCTTCCGGCAGGCCGCGCAGGACGACGCCATCCGCGTCGTCGTGCTGGCCGGTGCGGGTGAGAAGGCATTCGTCGCCGGCGCGGACATTTCCGAGATGTCCGACTGGTCGCCGGTGAAGGCGCAGGCTGCGTCGCGCGCCGGGCAGGACCTGATGCTGACGGTGGAGCGCCTGGGCAAGCCCGTGATCGCGAAGATCCAGGGTTACACCCTGGGTGGCGGGATGGAGCTGGCCATGGCCTGCCATCTTCGCGTGGCCAGCGAGAAGGCACGCTTCGGCCAGCCTGAGATCGGCCTGGGCCTGATTCCCGGTTTCGGCGGCACGCAGCGCCTGACCCGTCTCGCCGGTCGCGGCCTGGCACTGGAGTTGTGCCTGCTGGGCCAGCAGATCGATGCGGCCCGTGCCGAGCGCACCGGCCTGGTCACCCGCGTGGTGGCGGCCGACGAACTGGACGCCGCCGTGGATGCCCTGGCCGACCAGCTGGCCGCCGCGGCACCCCTGGCCCTCAAGGGCATCCTGGAGGCCGTGATCGAAGGCGGCGAATGCGCGATCGACCAGGGCCTGGCCTTCGAGACACAGGGCTTCGCCATCGCGTTCTCCACCGAAGACATGCGTGAAGGCACCGGCGCGTTCCTGGAGCGGCGCAAGCCGGTGTTCAAGGGCGCCTGATACGGCGCCCGTGGTGCGTCAGTCGTGGCCGCCGGCGTATTTCTTCTCGCCCGCGGTCACGCGCACGTCCAGCCGGTTTTCCGGCGGCGCCAGCGGGCACGTGGCATACGGCGTGAACGCGCACGGCGGGTTGCGCGCCTCGTTGAAATCCAGCACCAGCTTGCCGTCCTTGGCCAGCGGCGTATCTAGGAACCGCGCCGCGCCGTAGGTTTCCTTGCCGCTGGTACGGTCGGCGAAGACGAAGAACAGTGAATCGGGTTCTTCCTGGATGGGGTAGAGCTCGAAGGTGTGGCCATCGCGCGTGAACACCGCCTTGCCCGGCACCTTCTCCTTGTCGATCGTGCCGAGCACCGAGCCGATTTCCAGCTCGTGCGGCGGATCGAACGGCACCCAGCGCGCTTCCACGCGCCACGTCGGGTCGACGGTGAAGTAATCCAGGCCGGCGAAGTGCATGCGCGTGGCGGCGTTGTCGTCCTTCACGCGCAGGGCTTTCTTGCCGTCGCGAGCGATAACGAAGAACCGGGCCGAGCCGAAGCGGACTTCCGTGGGCTTGCCGCCGGTGCTGCCATCGTCGACGAGCGTGGCGCGCTGCACCTCGCGACCGTCGACCAGCGCACCGCTGCCGGGCGCCAGCTCGATGGTGACCGCGCCGCCGTCGTCCAGCGTGACCACGCCAAGATGGGCGGGACCGGCCTTGAGGACGATGTCGTTGTCGGCCGCGCTGCCGATGCGATTGGCACCGGGCTGCAGCCAGTCCAGACCGACCAGGCTCAGCCAGCCGTCCGGCGCCTTCAGTGCGTCGATGCGTGCGGCACGCACTTTCTCGATGGCGGCGGTGTAGGCGTCTCCGGCAATGGCGTTGCCGGTGGTGACCGCTACGACGGAGGCGAAGGCAAGCGAACGGATCATGGCGAAACCCCGGTTTGGACGTCTATCCGTCCAGCATACATCGATTCAGCGGCCGCGCAGGAACAGCCGGTCCAGCTCCCCCAGCGACAGCTGCACCCAGGTGGGGCGGCCATGGTTGCACTGCGCCGAGCGTTCGGTGGCTTCCATCTCGCGCAGCAGCGCGTTCATTTCCGGCAGGCCCAGGCGTCGGCCGGCACGCACGGAGCCATGGCAGGCCATGGTGGAGAGCAGTTCGTTTTCCAGTTCTTCCAGCCGGCGCGAGCTGCCGTGCTGGGCCAGTTCGGCCAGCACGTCGCGGGTGAGCTGGGCCACATCGGCGCTTTCCAGCAACGACGGCACGCGCCGCACCACGACGCCGGACGGGCCGCTGCGCGACAGCTCCAGGCCCCAGTCGGCGAGCGCCTCGGCGTGTTCTTCCGCCGCGGCCGCCTCGCGCGCGCTGACGGCGACCGACAGCGGCACCAGCAGCATCTGCGAGCGCAGGCTGGAGGTGACGCGGCCGTTCTTCAGTTTTTCGTAGGTGATCCGCTCGTGCGCGGCGTGCATGTCGACCAGCACCATGCCGTGCTCGTTCTCGGCCAGCACGTAGATGCTCTTCAGCTGCGCGATGGCGTAGCCCAGCGGGGGAATGCCACCCTCCGTGTCCGGCTCATCGCCGGCGGCCGGCGGCGTCCAGGAAGTCGACGGCCGCGGCGTCGACAGGGACGTCGTGGCGCCGAACAGCGTCTTGTAGTCGGCCAGGGGCTCGTCGCGCACGCCCAGGCCCAGTCGCGATTGGCTACCTGCCTGCGGCCAGGCGGGCATCGATGCCATGCGCGATCCCGCGCCACCGCCCGCAAATGACCCCGCAGCCGTCCCCTGCCCCGCGTCGGTGCCGCCGGCCATGCCTGACGGCGCATCCGTCGAGGGCGCTGCACCGACGCCGGCACGCGTCTGCGCCAGTGCCTCGTGCAGCGTGCGGAACAGGAAATCGTGGATCAGCCGCTGCTCGCGGAAGCGTACTTCGCTCTTCGCCGGGTGCACGTTCACGTCCACGCCGACCGGATCGAGCGTGAGGAACAACACGAACACCGGATGGCGGCCGTGGAACAGCACGTCCGCATACGCCTGGCGCACGGCGTGGGCGACGATGCGGTCGCGGACCAGCCGGCCGTTGACGTAGAAATATTGCTGGTCGGCCTGCGAGCGTGACGCGGTAGGCAGGCCGACCCAGCCGGACAGGCTCAGGCCAGCGGCCTCGTGATCCACGCGCAGCGCCTGGCCGGGAAACTCCGGGCCGAGCACTTCGGCCACGCGCGCCAGCGCCGCGTGTTCGTCGCGTGCCGGCTTGAGCAGGCGCACCGGCTTGCCGTTGTGCGAGAGCCGGATATCGACACCCTCGCGAGCCAGTGCCAGCGATTTCAGCAGGTCGTCGATGTGCGCGAACTCGGTGCGCTCGGCGCGGAGGAACTTGCGTCGGGCCGGCACGTTGTAGAACAGATCGCGCACCTCGATGGTGGTGCCCGGCGGATGCTGCGCGGGCCGCGCATCCTGCAGGCGACCGCCGTCCACGTCGATGCGCCAGGCGGCGTCCTGCCCCGCATGCCGCGAGGTGAGCGAGAAGCGCGCCACGGAGGATACGGAGGCCAGCGCCTCGCCGCGAAAGCCCATGCTGGCCACGCGCTCCAGGTCGTCGAAGCTGCCGATCTTGCTGGTGGCATGCGAGGCGACGGCCAGCGCCAGCTCATCGCGCGGAATGCCGCCACCGTCGTCGCGCACGCGGATCAGCCGGGAGCCGCCCTGCTCGATGTCGACCTCGATCCGGCGCGCACCGGCATCGATGCTGTTCTCGACGAGTTCCTTGACCACCGAGGCGGGTCGCTCGATGACTTCGCCGGCCGCGATCTGGTTGATCAGCTCGGGCGGCAGGGGGCGGATGGGCATGGATGACAACCTGACTGCGTTCAGGTCGAAAGCATAGCCCAAGGGCGCGGCGTCAGCTCGCGGGAATAACCATGACCGAGCCGACACGGACGTTGTTATCGTTCATCTTGTTGGCGATCTTGAGTGCGCCGACGGATACGCCGTACTGCTGGGCGATGCCGGTCAGGGTCTCGCCGCGGTTGACGCGGTGGAGGTCGCGCACGTTCTCGTCGGCACGACCCGACCGCGTTTCGACGCGATTCCGTGCGGGCGACGGGGAGGCCTCGGCCTTGGCAAGGGCCTTACGGCCGGGCGTCGCCACGCGCGAAGCCGCCTTGACGGCATCGGAGGCCACCGCACCGGCGTCGGACGCCACGGCAGGCGCCGCGGGTGCGGACGCGGCTGTCGCGGCCAGCGAGGTGCCGTTGCGCCGCGCGGCCTGCGCCGCGAACCAGGTGCCCGGCGGCGGCATGGATTCGAAATAATTGCGCACACCACCGAGCACCGCCGTGGCCAGTTCGCGGCGATGGCCGTCGTCGCGCAGGCGGCGCTCTTCCTCGGGATTGGTGATGAAGGCCGTTTCCACGAGGATGGACGGCACGTCCGGCGACCGCAGCACCACGAAGTTGGCACGCTCCACGTAACCGCGATGCGTCGGACCCAGGCGACCCAGCGCCTTGAGCACGTTGCCGGCGATGGATTCGCTGGCCTGCATGGCGTAGCCCTGCTGGAGATCCAGCAACACCGCCGCCAGCGAGTCGTCCTTGTCGTCCAGCGACACGCCGCCGACCAGGTCGGCGCGGTTTTCGCGATCGGCCAGCCAGCGCGAAGCCTCGGAAGTCTTGCCGCGCGGCGACAGCACCCAGACCGACGAGCCCTTGGCGTCACCGTTCTTGAACGCGTCCGCGTGGATCGACACGAACATGTCGGCATTGTGCTCACGGGCGATCTCGTAGCGGCGCTTCAACGGAATGAAGTAGTCGCCGTTGCGGGTCAGCACGGCCTGCATGCCGGGCTGGCGGTTGATCTGGTCGGCCAGTTCGCGCGCCACCTGCAGGGTGACGTCCTTCTCGCGCAGGCCGGTGGCGCCGCGGGCGCCCGGATCTTCGCCACCGTGCCCGGCATCGATGGCCACGACCACCTTGCGCTCGCCACCGAGCATCGGCGGCGAACCCGCCGGAATCGTCTTGCCCGCCTTGCCGCGCCTGCCGCGCAGGGGAGCCACAGCGGGCGCCTCGGTGGGGGATTCGGCGATAGCCGTGGCGAGCGACGGCGCATCCGTATCTGACGGGCTGTTGTCGCCCGGATCGCTCTGGCCGCCGGGGTACAGATCGAGCACCAGCCGATAGCCGTAATCGCCGGCCGGCTTGAGCAGGAAACTCTTGGGCTTGGCGCGGGCGTCCACGGTAGCCACCACGCGGGCGCCGCCGCCCTGCTTCCCCGCCGTCATGGACTGGAACAGGCCCTGCTTGCCCGGCGCGGAGAAGTTGCCCGCCACGGTGCTCCCGGCGATATCGAGGACTACGCTGCCGGGCGTATCGCCCTGGGACATCTTGTACGTGGCGGGGCCGGACAGATCGAACACCACACGGGTGTATTCAGGGCCGGCCCACACGCGCGCCGACTTGACGTCGGCGGCCAACGCCAGGGCAGGCGCCAGCGTCGCGAGGGCGATCGCGCACACGAATCCACGGAATTTGAAGATGATTCCCCTCATACGGCCCGGATTGAACTCCATGCGCCCGACGAATGCAATATGTTTTCCCTTGATAATCCATAACCTGCGAAACCTTCGTCAACGCACGTACAGGAATGTCGTCCAAACGAGGACATGTGCGTCAGCGCGGTAGTGCCGCGAGCACGCGCTGGCCAGATACCGTGCGGGCCTCCAGCCGTACCGCACGACCGCCGTCGCGGTGCCGGAAATGGAGTTCCAAGTCCACCGTCGGCAATGCTCCTGCGCCCCGCTCCGGCCATTCCACCAGCACGATGGCGCCGGGCTCCGCGAGGCTGTCCAGGCCGAGCCACTCCAGTTCGCCGGGGTCGGCGATGCGGTACAGATCGAGGTGGAAGGCCCGGCGGTCGCCGATGTCGTAGCCCTCGACCAGGCTGTAGGTAGGGCTCTTCACCCGCTCGCCCACGCCCAGGGCGCGGAGGAAGGCCCGGGTGAACGTGGTCTTGCCCGCGCCCAGGTCGCCATGCAGGAACACGACGAGGCCACCCTGCAGGGCCACGGCCAGTTCGCGGCCAAAGGCCAGCGTGGCGTCTTCGTCGGCAAGGACGCGTTCTTCGCCACTCATGCGGGCAACCCGTTGACCAGCCGGCGCAAGGGCTCCAGCAGGTCGCCGGCCAGCAGCCCCCGCTCGCCCTGCCGTGCGGCCACGTCCGCCGCGCGCGCGTGCAGCGCCACGCCCAGGCAGGCGGCCTCGTAAGGCTCGCAACCCTGCCCCAGCAAGCCGGCGATGATGCCGGTAAGGGTATCGCCCATGCCGCCGCTGGCCATGCCCGGATTACCCCAGGGGCAGACCGAGACCTGGCCGTCCGGCGAGGCGATCAGGCTGCCGTTGCCCTTGAGCACCACAACCGCCCCGTAGCGTTGCGCCAACTCGCGGACCGCTGCGAAGCGATCCGCCTGGACGGCCCGGGTATTCCGGCCGAGCAGGCGGGCCGTCTCGCCCGGATGCGGCGTCAGCACCACCTTCACCGGCAGCGCGCGCGCATGGATATGCAGCAGGTTGAGGCCGTCCGCGTCCAGCACCGTCGGCAGGCCGGCGTCCAGCGCCGTGGTCCACAGCGCGTGACCCCAGGCGGCTTGGCCGAGGCCGGGCCCCAGCGCGACCACGGATGCCTTGTCCAGCATGGGCTGCAGCGCCTGCGGGCCGTCGACGCCATGCGCCATCAGTTCCGGGCGCGCCGCGTTCATCGCCGGCACGTTCGCTTCGCGCGTGGCGACGCTGACCAGCCCCGCGCCGGTTCGCAAGGCGGCCTCCGCGGCCATGCGTACCGCACCGCCGGTACCGCGGTCGCCACCGATGGCCAGGATGTGCCCGTTGCTGCCCTTGTGCGAATCCCGTGGGCGTCGCGGGAGGGAGGCTTCCACCAGCAGGCGCGCGTCGGGCGCGTCCAGGAGGCTGCCGGGCAGGTCCAGGCCATGCCGTTCGACGTCGCCGGCGAGCGCGGCGCGATGGGTATGCAGGCCGCGCTTGTGCACGATGAACGTGGCCGTCGCCACGGCCTGCACCGCGACGCCGGGGCACTCGCCGGTATCGGCGTCCAGCCCCGAGGGCACGTCCAGCGCGAGTACCGGGACACCGGCGGCGTTGATCGCCTCGATGGCGACCGCCGCCGCGCCCTCGGGCGCCCGGTTCAGGCCCGTGCCGTAAATCGCATCGACGATGACGTCGGCGGGAGCGAGTCCGGCCCAGGCGTCCCACGACAACACCGTGCCACTCGCGGCGACGAAGGCCTCGCGGGCTTGCACGGCGTCCACCCCCCGTGGGGCTTCCAGCGCGACGAGCTCGACGGCGAGGCCGAGATCCAGCGCATCGCGAGCCACGAGGTAGCCGTCACCGCCGTTGTTGCCGGCGCCGCAGACCACGCGGAGTCGCCGCGCCTGGGGCCAGCGCCGACGCAACATGCCAAACGCCGCGGCGGCCGCGCGCGTCATCAGCGTGAAGCCGGGTAGGCCGAGGTCGCCGATGGCGCGCTGGTCGATCGCGCGGGCCTGCGCGGACGTGAAAAGAGCGATATCGAGGTTGGGCGAGGTCATCGGAGGATTATAGGAGGGGCAAGTAGAATGCACGCATGCCCGCACCCGCCGACACCGACTACGCCGCCCTCGCCGACGACATCAAGCGTTGGGCGCGCGAGCTCGGATTCGCGGACGTCGGTATCGCCGGTACCGACCTGGGTAACGACGAAGCCTACCTGCAGCGCTGGCTGGACGACGGCCACCACGGCGAAATGGATTACATGGCGCGCCACGGCACGCGGCGCAGCCGTCCGGCCGAACTGGAGCCGGGAACGCTGCGGGTGGTCTCGGTACGGATGGATTACATACCGCCCGGCACGTCCAATGCCTGGGACGTGATCGAGGACGGGGAAAAAGCCTACGTCGCACGCTATGCGCTCGGCCGCGATTACCACAAGGTGATGCGCAACCGACTGCAGAAGCTGGCGGCACGGATCGGCGAGCACATCGGCGACTTCGGTTACCGCGCTTACGTGGACTCCGCTCCCGTGCTCGAAAAGGCCCTGGCCCGCAATGCCGGACTCGGCTGGATCGGCAAGCACACGGTGCTGATCAACAAGCGCGCGGGTTCCTATTTCTTCCTCGGCGAGCTGTATACCGACCTGCCCCTGCCCGTCGATCAGCCGGCCAGTGCGCACTGCGGCAGCTGCCGGCGTTGCATCGACATCTGCCCGACGCAGGCGATCGTCGCGCCCTACCGGCTGGATGCACGCAAATGCATTTCCTACCTGACCATCGAGCTCAAGGGCAGCATTCCCGAGGCGCTACGCGCGCCGATCGGCAACCGCATCTTCGGCTGCGACGACTGCCAGCTGATCTGCCCATGGAACAAGTTCGCGCAGGAAGCCACCGAGCCCGACTTCGCTCCACGGCATAGCCTGGACGGCCCGCGCCTGATCGACCTGTTCGCCTGGAGCGAAGCGGACTTCCTTTCCCGCACCGAGGGCATGGCGATCCGCCGCACGGGTTACGAAGGCTGGCTGCGCAACCTGGCCGTGGGCCTCGGCAACGCCCCCACCTCCGACGAGATCGTCGCCGCACTCCGCGCACGCGCGGACGATCCATCACCCATCGTGCGCGAACACGTGGCGTGGGCATTGGCCCGGCATGCCGCAGACGGCTGAGCGCACCTCTCACTCGTCCAAGGCGCGCGACACCTGCACGACTTACCGCGTCGAGAATTACCGGATCGAGACCCTTCCGACGCACGTGAGGTCCGTGCCCCGCGTGTCGCCCACATGGACCAGTGGATAAACCTCGACATGCTGGCCGGGTCGGTCGAACGCATCGAAGGTCCATCGACCGTGCTCGCCACGCGATGTCTGCCGGGTGAAACCCCACTGCTCCAGCGCTGCGGTGAAATGAGCGAAGTCGGGTGAGCAGATGGCCTGCGGCGATGGCTCAGCCTCGTCGATGGGCGAGAACGCGAGGTCCACCCGTGGACCGATCGAGGGCACCAGCTGGCGTTGCACGCTGAACGACCAGTCGCCAGGAAGTTGCTGGGCGTAGCCGAAGTGGTCGGCGCTTACTCGCGTTACAGGTACGCCAAGGGCCTGACCCATGGACTCCGGCGTCAGTTCCGCCACGCTCCTGTGCGATCGGATCAGCGCCATGACGCCATCGAGCGCCTGGGTGGCCGTGATCCGGCCGGATGCCATGGCGCCGTGTGTAGCGGAGCTGCGCACGCCTGAAGCCGCGTGGGCCATATCCTTTGCGCACGCCACGGATGTGGCGAGCGCAAAGCTAAGAGCGACGGCGACACCCAGTGGGAGTGCCGCCAATGAACAACCGCGAGACGGCTGCCTCAAAAGCTCAGGCCATGCCGCCCGACTTCTTCACGATCAGCATCGCCAGTTCCAGTGACTGCTCGTAGTTGAGCCGGGGATCGACCATCGACTTGTACGCGCGGTCCAGGTCCGTCTCCACCAGGCCACGGGCACCGCCGAGGCACTCGGTGACGTTTTCGCCGGTAAGCTCGAGGTGCACGCCACCGAGGCGGGTGCCGGCCGCGGCATGGATGTC
>Ga0308161_1005622_pt1 | contig 10930 bp, 2 predicted proteins | sample PhyFR2_FD_201034 | JGI IMG/M metagenome (GOLD analysis project Ga0308161, IMG submission 201034) | Phyllosphere microbial communities from UC Gill Tract Community Farm, Albany, California, United States - DLSLF.R2 | ecosystem: Host-associated > Plants > Phyllosphere > Unclassified | place: USA...
CCCGACTGGTCAGCGGCACCGACGTGCGGCTGGCCGCCGGCGGCCAGCTTGCCGTGGGCGCCGGCACCGATATCGAAGCCCGCCGCGACATGGCGCTGACTGCGCGGGGCACATTGCGCAACGCTGGCGAACTGCTGGCGTCGCGCGCGTTGAGCGTGCGCGCCGCCGCACCCGACGCCACGCTCGCCGTGGAGAACAGCGGCAGGATGCAGGGCAACGCGCTTGCCATCGGCGCCGCCGGTGAGCGACTGGCGTTGGGCAACAGCGGCAGCCTGGTCGGCGCATCGGTCGATATCGCCGGCGACAGCCTGGACAACGCAGGCCGCATCCAGGCCAGCGAGCGTCTCGCCGTGTCCGTCAGCGGCGGCATGCTCAACCGCGCCGGCGCCAGCCTGGCCAATACGGCGGCCGGCAGCCAGGTCGCACTTTCCGGGGCGACAGTGGACAACCAGGGTGCCGTGCAATCGGCCGGCGCGCTGGATGTCATTGCAGGCGGCGCCCTGGTCAATCGGGGCACGATGCTGACCCTGCGCAGCATCGACGGCGGCGCCGACGGCGCCATGCTGCTGCGCGCCGGCAGCATCGACAACAGCGGCTGGATCGACGCGTCCGGCGCAAGCCGGGTCATGGCCGACGGCGCCATCGACAATAGCGGACGCATCCGCGGCGATACCCTGGTCCTGGGCGCGGCGGCGCTGCGCAATCGCGATGCCGGCAGCATCCTGCGCGGCGCCAACGGTGTGCTGATGCTTGGCGGCGCCGGATTCACGTTCGACAATCGCGGCCTGCTGGCTTCGGGAAAGGACCTGGTCCTGCAGGCGCCGGCCGGCTCCAGCCTGCATAACCATGACGAAGGCATGATCGCCAGCGACGGGCACATGAACCTGAATGGCGGCACGCTGCGCAACAGCGGTGTCATGCAGTCGGGCGCCGCGATGACGCTTGGCCTTGCAGCGGAGGCTGTGAACGAAGCGGGCGGCACGATCCATGCACGGGGCGGACCGCTCAAGCTGTCTGCCGCCCGGCTGGATAACGACGGGAAGGTGCAGGCGGATGCCGGCCTGGATGCCGTCGTCGGCGGCCAGTTGCGCAACAGCGGCGCCATGCTCAACCAGGACGGCGCCCGGTCGCTGGCATTGACCGCCACCGCCATCGAGAACGCCGGCACGCTGCAGAGCGCAGGCGCAGCCTTGCTGAACGTGGACAATATCCTGCTCAATCGCGGCCTGATCCAGGCCGCGGCCGATATCGATCTGTTCTCGCGCGGCTACCTGGTCAACGAGAAGGCCGGGCGCATCCTGGGCGAGAACCTTGTGCGCATCGCCGGTCCCGACATGCAGCTCGCCGTGACCAACCTCGGGACCATTCGCGCCGACAGGCTGCTCGCGCTGGGCGCCGATGGCGCCATGCTCGATTTGCTGCACAACACGCCAGGCGCCATGCTCCAGGCAGGGCGCCTGGCGATCAATGCAAGGGAGCTGACCAACAGCGCGCGCATCCAGTCGGATGGCGCTGCCGACCTGCGTGCCGGCAGCCTCGACAATGACAACGGCGCCGCCGTGATCCTTGCCGGCCTGGACGGCAGCGCCAGCAGCATGTCGATCGATGCTGCCCTGCAAAACCGCGGCGCCATCCACAGCGGCGGCCGCATGCGCATCCAGGCGGGCAGCGTGATGAACGGCGATACCGGCGGCATGTCTTCCCTTGCCAACCTGTCGCTGCATCTCAACGCCCATGGGCTGGACAACAGCGGCGCGCTGTATGCAGCCGGCCTGCTGACCCTGTCCGCGCCCGACCAGGCCATCGTCAACCGCAGCAGCGGCACGATGGACGGCGGGGATGTCGTGATCAGGGCAGGCGTCTTCGATAACTACAACGCCGTCAGTGCGACCCGCGATATCGACATTGCCGTTACCAATGCCTTTCGCAATCTGCCCGCGGGCGGCGTGCCTGCCGTGATCGAGAAGGTGACGAGCTCGCCCGTCAGCGCCACGTCGCGCGTCGAGGATATCGACCTCTTCACGCGCTATGTCACGACCTTGTACGAGGAAAAGGAAAGCGTCGCCCAGGAACTGGTCAGCCCGCTGCCGGAAGTGCGGGGGCGCATCATTGCCGGCAGAACCTTGTCGATCGATTACGGCGCGCAGGGAGAAAACCGGGCGTCGCTGTTGTCCGCTCCCACCGTCAACCTCTACAGCAGCAAGCCCGACGGCGCGGGCTTCGTCAATGCCGACCTGCATCTTGACGCCTATGACCGCGAACGGCGCTGGACCAAGGTCGAGCTGCAGAGCCTGTTCCATCCGGACACAGTCACTTACTGGTATCCGGAAAGTGCAGCCAGGTTCTCCTGCAATGGGGGAACGTGTTTTACCAGCCAGGCCGCCAGCGCGGAGGCGGCCAGGGCGGCCAGTTATGTGAACGAGGTCGGCCGCAAGACGATCAAGACCTATGATGCGGGTATTTATGCCGGAAAGCTGAACGTCCAGGGCGCCAGCCTGCTGAACCTGGGGTCGCCCTTTTCGCCGACGGTGCAGGCGCGATCGGCCAGCAGGCTGCCGGTGCCGGACGACAATACATGGCTGGCTGGCGACGCCGCCATGGCGATCGTTGCCGACAGTAACTCCGGGAGCCAGGTTGGCGCGCTGCCATTTGACGTTGCCAACCTGCGCCTGCCCACCAATCCCAACGGCTATTTCGTTCCTTCCAGGGACCCGCAGGCCCGCTACCTGGTGGAAACCAATCCCCTGTTCGTTTCGCCGCCTGCCGCCACGGTCAATTTCCAGCCGCAGTCCCCATCCCAGGCGCCGGCCGTGGTCGGCTCGGATTACCTGGTCAAGCTGCTGCAGCTTGACCCGGACAAGGTGCAGCGGCGGCTCGGCGACGCCGCGTACGAGAACCAGATCGTGCGGCAGCAGCTGATCGCGCAGGTCGGTCGCAACCTGCTGCAGACCGGCGTCGGCGAGGCTGCGCAAATGCAGTCGCTGATGGAAAGCAGCGTCGACCAGCTCGAAGCGCTGGGCCTGGTGTTTGGCCGCGCCTTGTCCGACGAGCAGGCGGCGGCGGTGGAAAGCGACATGGTGTGGATGGTGGAAGTGGAAATCAAGGGCAGGAAGGTGCTGATGCCCGTCGTTTATCTGTCGCAAGCCACCAGGAAGGGGTACGCCAGCGGCCCTGTGATTGCCGCCGGCAGTATCGACGCCAATGTGGCGTCGCTGACCAACCATGGCGGCGCGATCAAGGCCGACGGCAAGCTCGCGGTCAGGAGCGCCGGCGACGTGCGCAATCTGAGCGGCAGCATGAAGGCCGGCGACGCAGTGATCGCGGCAGGGGGGGACTTCATCAATGAAACCGTGGCAGTGGTCAAGGGCGGCGGGGATCTGTTCGCCCATACCGACATGGGCAGGATTGCCACCGTGGACAGTGGCGCCGACCTGTTGATCTCCGCCGAAAACGTCAATTTCAAGGGCGCAAGGGCAGCAGCAAAGAAAGATCTGGCCATTGAGGCGAGGCGGACAGTGCAGATCGATACGCAAGACGAGCATCAGGCGCGCTCGGGCGTGGGCAGCGTCAAGGGCCATGCCTCTGTGCTGAGCGCGGGCGGAAACCTGGACGCATCCGCCGGCACGGATATGCTGATCGCCGGCTCCCGGCTCGACAGCGGCAAGGACATGGTCCTGGATGCCGGGGAACATCTCGACATCATCGCCCGTACCGACACGGAATCGAGCAGCAAGCAGTCCGGCAAGAGCGGCTTCGGCGTGGGCGGCGGCTTGTATGGCATCCAGACCACGACGGAGAAGAAGACCGAGCAGCAGAATCGACAATCCGCCCTGGCTGCGGGCGGAAAGGGCAGTCTGCTGGCAGGCAAGGAACTGGTGGTGAGCGGCTCCGACATTTCGGCGAAGGACAAGCTGCTGCTCACCGGCGACCAGGTCACGCTGCAGTCCGGGAAGACCGCCGCCACCAGCGAGAAGGTAACCGAAACCACCAGCTTTCTGGCCACGTCGACCTCCAGCAAGGTGGAGAAAGCGGCAAGCGCTTCCGCCCAGGCCAGCGCATCCGACAAGCTGCAGAAGCAGGCTTACAAGGATGTGGATGGCGTGTCCACGGTGGATGGCAGCAAGGGCGACACCACGTCCAATCGCGCCATCGCCATGGCGCAAACCTCGGTGAGCACCAGCCGTTCGGTCGACAAGAAGGGCAAGGTCGACGAAACCAGCAAGCGCAGCGGCAAGGCTGCCAGCCAGTCACTGACCGGCACGCAGACGAGGGAAAAGCCTGTCACGGCAGACAACAAGCCTGCCACGCAGGTCGCCACCAAAGCCGCATCGGCAAAAGCCGGGGCAAAGGCGGAGGCCAGCGCAACAGGCAAGGGCGAACTGAACCTGATGCGCAGCCAGGTCGATACCGAGCGCGAGGAAGAAGCCAGCCTGGCGCGGTCCAGTCTGTCGGGCAGGGAAGTGGAGATCAAGGCCGCGGACGCACTGGACATTCAAAGCGCTGCCGTGCGGGCCGAGCGTGACATCCGCATGTCCGGCAGGAGCGTGCGCATCACGTCGGCCGCGGAAACCAGCGCCAGCAGCAAGACCTCGAAGGTGACCGATGTCGGCTTGCTGGCCGAGTCGAACAATACCGCCAGCGCCAGTGCTTCGGCCAATGCCAGTGCCGAGGCCAAGGCCACAACGATGGGAAGCGACCGGGGCAAGGGGCTGGATGCAAAGGCCGCGCTGGAGGCCAGCGCAGAAGCCGCAGTCAAGGCCAAGAGCGACAACATTGTCGATCTGGTTCGCACCGAACAGACAACGGAAAACAGCGCCGCCGGGAAAAGCCTGGAAACCAGCATCGCAGCCGGCGGCAACCTGCAGATCACCGCAGTGGACAGCTTGAGCACCGAGGGCGGCACGCTCTCCGGCCGTGAGGGCGTGGACCTGAAGGCGCGCGAGATGGCGTTTGGCGTGGCCGCCGATTCCCGGGAAGCCGGCAGCACCGAAAGCAAGACCAGTTTCGGCCTGGCGCTGAAGGCCGAGGCCTCGGCCGATGCATCGGCCAAGGCCAGCGTGAAGGCCGAGACCAGCATGAGCGCCGCGACCAGGCAAGGCAATGATACGGGTGCTTACGGGCTGGCCGACCGCGATGCCGGACGTGCCAGCGTCAGCGCTTCGGCCACCGCGTCGGCCAGCGCCAATGCCGATGCGGGTGCGCAGGGGGGCTTGCAGTTCAAGCATGGCACCGCCGGCAAGAGCACCGGGTCCACGCAGGCGAAAGCCACCCGCATCGTGTCCGCGGAGGGCAACGTCAGCCGCATTGCTTCCGGCAGGATCACCGACGTCGGCACATCCATCGAGGCGGGTGGCGACGTCGTGCAGCAATCCGACGCATTCGAAAGCAGGGCGGGCAGCAATACCGCCAGCCGGCATGACGAGAGCAGCGCCCATGCAGGACGACTGGTGTCGTACGCGAAGGCGGGCGCCGGCGCGTCGGCCGATGCCAGCGCCAGCGCCAGCGCCGGCCTGGGCTACCTGGGCGGCAATGCCCTCGACAAGGAACAGGACAGCAAGACCGACACGCGCGCCGGCGCCAGCGTGGGCGCGCAGATCGAGTACAGCTACAAGTCGGCCCGGAAGGATGCCGGCAGTGCGACGGCTGTCGTGTCGAGCATCAGGGCCGGAGGCAATATCGCCATATCCACGTCCGATGCAATGCGCATGGAGGGCACGCAAATCAAAAGCGGCGGCAAGCTGGACTTGAGCGGGCGCCGCATCGATATCCTGGCGGCGGGCAACAGCGCTTCCAGCAGCAGCGCCGACACCAGCGCCAGCGGCACGCTTTCCGCCGGCACGGGCGTGGGCAGCAACTATGCTGTGGAAGGTGCCTTGAAAGGGCAACTGAAAAACAGCACGGACAATGCCACCCGGTCGAGCGCCCGGGTGGCGGGCCTGGACGCCGGCGGCGATCTGACGATACGCAGCCAGGGCGACCTGCTGATGGTAGGCACGAAACTGACGGCGGGCGGCAATGCCGACGTCAGCGCCGCGGGCAACATCGATTACCGGGCGGCGCGTGACAGGAGCCAGTCGGGCACCGACAAGGTGACCGGTAGCCTGGATCTGGCAGCTGGCCGGAATGACAAGGACAACCGAGAGGCCATCCTGGCCGTCAGCGGCGGCTACGAGCGGTCAAACGACGCCGATAACAAGGCTGTCGTCGGCGCTATCCGCGCCGGGGGCGACCTCTCCATCAGGGGCGGACAGGCAGTTGTCTTGGAGGGAGCGGCATTGGAGGCGAAAGGCGATGCTTCGATCGAGGCAGGCGGCGCATTGATCCTGCAGGCCGCCCGCGACAACGCGTTCTCGAATGCACAGGCATTCAAGGGCGGCATCAATACCGCCCGCGTCAAGGCCACGGACGATGACGGCAAGGTGATGAAAGCAAAAGTGGATGCCGTCAATGCTTCCGGCACCGTGGAAAAACAGGAATCCAGCCAGGCCACCGAGGTTGCCATCACCGCGGGCGGCAGCGTGAGCACGCGCAGCCGGGACGACACGCTGTTCGAAGGCACGGCCATCGATGCCCGTGGCGGCATCGCCGTCGCTGCGGGCGGCAATGTGACGATGGAGGCCGCGCGCAGCACCGACGAGGCCCTGAAGGTGAGCGCTTCGCTGGCGGGGAAAAAGGCCGAGCTGCCGGACAGCAGCAAGAACGTCGACAGCCGTCGCGCCGAGTCGGGAATGCGTTCCGAGAAGAACGAGAATTTTCAGGGCAGCGTCCTGAAGTCCGACGGCGCGGTGGTGGTGGAAGCCGGCGGCAAGGCCGTGCTGGTCAACACCGAGATCAAGTCGCAGGGCCAGATGATCCGGGCGCAAAGCGTGGAGCAGCGCAGGAAGAAGAACAGGCAGAACGTGGTCAATACCGGCATCAGTGGCGTGAAAAGAAGCACGGGCCCAAGGCCGGATGCGGCGGAGGCTGCAAAGAACAAGGAAGCGGTGGCCAGATGAAAGCCTGCAACGGCGCGTGCCTGGCCAGTACAAGGGCAAGCCATTTGCAGCATCGCCAAAGAATCACGGCCCCTGGTGCGCAACAGGGCGTAGCCTGCGACATCCTGAGAGAACCAGGCGGCCTGAAGGTGATGGCATTGCCCGGAACTGTAATTTTGCGCGTGGTTACGGATCAGGGAAGCAACGCCAAAAAGGCCGCGTAATGCGTGTTGCCGCCTTATCCCCGCGGCCCTTCATTCTCTCGTCTGGAAACATTCTCATGCCACACCGACCAGTCCCTTGGCGGCAAATAGTGCCCATCACAATGTTGTGCGCCGCGGCCATTGCCCAGGCCCAGACGGCGCCTGGCGCCGCCGCCGCACGACAGGCCGATATCCTGCAGCGCCAGAGCCAGGAGCGGATACAGCGCGATATCGAGTCGGCATTGCCTGCCGAACCTGCGCCCGGTGGCGCCGAGACGGCTGTTCCGGCGACGCCGGTCAATGCGTTTGCCGATGGCCTTGCCTGCCACACGATTGAACAGGTCGTGATTCGCAATGCGCCCAACCTGCCGCCGGCGGTGCAGGACGGCATCGCAGCGGCATACAACGGTCGTTGCCTCGGTGTGCGGGAGATGGAGCAGATCCTTGCCGACATCACGAAGAGCTATATTGACCGCGGTTATGTCACGACACGCGCCTATCTTCCCACGCAGAATATGACGGCCGGACGACTTGACGTACTGGTGATCGAGGGGCGGGTTGGAAGCATCGTGCTGGATGACGGCGCACGCCGGAGCATTTACGCGCCGGGTGTGTTTCCGCCAGCAGGCGCGTTGCTGAATCTGCGCGATTTTGAACAGGGCATAGACCAGGTGAATCGGCTCGCCTCCAACAACGCGCGTCTGGAGCTGCGTCCAGGCAGCGTGCCAGGCGATACCGAGGTGGTGATACGGAACACGGCCTCGCGGCCCTATCACGCATGGCTGTCCGCCGACAATCACGGCGCCCGAAGCACCGGCCGCAATCAGCTTGCCTTTGCCTTCACCGCCGACCGGCTGCTGGGCCTGAATGAACTGCTGCTGATTACCCATCGCCGCTCGCAGCCCAACGATGAATCGCGCAGGGCCAGCGTTGCCGACAGCCTGTCCATGGTGGTTCCCTTCGGCTATGCCACCGCCAGCTTCTCGACCAGCCGTTCCCATTATGTGTCCGGTGTGACAACGCCCGGCGGCGCGACGCTGCGCTTCAATGGCACTGGCCGCAGCGACAGCCTGCGCATCGAGCGGGTGCTCTACCGCGACCGCGACAGCCGCTGGACGCTGGCCGGGTCGCTCACATCGAAGGACACGAACAATTACCTGGCCGATGAATTCCTTGCGGTGAGCAGCCGCAAGCTGACGGTGCTGGACATCGATGCGGGCGTCAATGCCGCCGTCCGCGGGGGCGTGCTGTCGGCCAGCCTGGGCTATGCCCGTGGACTGAAGCTGGGCGGCGCCCTGCACGACCCGGCGGACCTGCCCGATGCGGCGCCGCATGCCCAGTTCGGCAAGATCAAGCTCGGGTTTTCCTATCTGAAGCCGTTCCGGATACATGGCCTCAACGCGCAATTCTCGACCCAGTTTTCCGCACAGCGCGCCCTGCATGTGCTGTATGGCTCCGAGCAGATCCTGATAGGCGGCATCTACAGCGTGCGCGGCTTTGCGGACAACACGCTCTCTGGCGACCACGGCTGGGTCAGCCGCAACGAGATGTCGGTCTATCCGGCGCTGCCGCCCGGCACGATGACATTGCCCTTGCGGATGTACGCAGCCATTGATGCGGGCGGCGTCAGCGACCGTCATTCCGGACTGCCGCAAGGCCGGCTGGCGGGCGCCGCGCTGGGCGTCTCCGTCAGCTGGAACGGCATGACGGTCGACCTGTCCCATGCCCGGCCCCTATCCCGGCCAGACAGCTTCAGGCGAGAACCGGCCCGGACCTGGCTGCAAATCAGCTATGCAATCTGATGCCAGTCACAAGCCATACCGTGGCGCGAAACCGCGCCGTTCCCTGCCCGGCGCCTCCCGCCTTGCCAGGCAGGAAAAACCATCGGCGCCATCTGGCACGTGATGCATCGGTGAGTGGCATCAGGCCATACCCATGTAAGGAGCACTTCCATGAACCATGCTTATCGACTCGTCTGGAGCGCCGCGCGCGGCGCCTATCTGATCGCGCCGGAAACCGCGCGCGGCCGCGGCAAGTCGGGTGCGACCGTCACGGCCGGCGCGCTGGCTGCGCTATTTGGCCTGGTCTTGCACGGTCTTGTGCAGGCGCAGCAGCCGCCCGCCGCGCCCAACGTGGTACCTGCGTCCGCAGCCACCGAAGCCTATGTGGCGCCTAACGGCGTCACCGTGGTCAACATCGGCGCCGCCAACGCCGCCGGCATGTCGCATAACAGGTTTCACCGCTATGACGTCGATGCGCGCGGGCTGGTCCTGAACAACAACGGCAATCCCAATGTCGCCGCAATGGAGTCGCAGCTTGCCGGCCAGGTCTATACCAACACCCGGCTGGGCAGGGAAGCCGGCGTGATACTCAACGAGGTGGTCTCGCCCAACCGCAGCGTCCTTGCCGGCTTCACCGAAGTGCTGGGAAAAAAAGCCGATGTCATCGTCGCCAATCCGTATGGCATTACCTGCACCGGCTGCGGCTTCATCAACGCCGATCGCGCTACCCTGACTACCGGCACGCCGGTATGGAAAGCCGATGGCCGTGTCGCCGGCTTCAATGTGGCCGGCGGCGACGTGCTGATCAATGGCGGCGGGCTCAATGCAAGCGGCCAGGCGCTGCTCGATATCGTGACCAGGACAGTAAAGGTGGACGGCCAGGTCAATGGCAATGACATTGTCATGGCCACCGGCGCCCATGCCTGGAATTATGCAACGCGGGAAATCACTGGCAGCATGGCGCCTTCCGGAGGAAAGCAGGAATATGCGATTGACACCACCGCGCTGGGCGGCATGTATGCCAATCGCATTCAACTGATTGCGACCGAAGCCGGCGTCGGCGTGCGCATGCTGGGCGAGGCGGCCGCCAGGACAGACGACCTTCGGGTTGACGCGTCGGGTCAAGTGGTGCTGCGCGGCGCCATGTCAGCCGGGCGCGACCTGGTGGTGCGGGCCGCACAACTGGAAGCAGGATCCGGGCAGCCGGCCACCCGGTTTGCAAGGCGCAACATCGACATCAATGCCGTCGGCGGCGCCGCGTTCGACGGCGGTTCCTGGCTGGCGGGCGGCATGCTTGGCATTGAGGCCGGCATGCTCGACGCCGTCGGCGGAGCACAGTTTTACAGCGGTACCGATCCAGCCGCAGCCAGCCGCGCCATGCGCTTGCGCACCGGCGGCGCCATGACGTTTGCCAATGCCAGGGTGGTCAGTGAAGGCGCCATGAGCCTCGCCGCGGGTGGCGAACTGCAATTCGGGCAGGACGCCAATGTGCAGGCTGCCGGCGATATCGCCCTGAGCGCGCAAGGCAGACTGAGCAACCATGGCTCGCTCATCGCCGCCAGCGGCATGACGGCCACAGTCGGCCAGGCGCAAGGCGGGGGCGTCACGCCGTTGCTGGTCAATAGCGGCTTGCTGCAGGCTTCCGCCGGCATGCTGGCCATCGGCGCGCCGGGAAGCGCCCTCGTCATCGACAACAGCGCTCGCCTGCTGGGCGGCGGCATCAGCCTGTACGGCGACCGGCTGGCCAATCGCGGCTGGATACAGTCCGACAGCGACATGCTGAGCGTGCAGGCTGGCACGATCGACAATGAGCGGGACGGCGTGCTGCTGGGCGCAGGCAAAGGGCAGGCCCTGCGTCTGTCTGGCGTCACGCTCAACAATGACGGCGTGGCGCAGTCCGCCGGCGGGATCGACATTGCCACGCAGGCCCTGGCCAGAAACGCCGGCAAGATCATTGCCACGGACAGCGCCC
>Ga0308161_1005623_pt1 | contig 10927 bp, 9 predicted proteins | sample PhyFR2_FD_201034 | JGI IMG/M metagenome (GOLD analysis project Ga0308161, IMG submission 201034) | Phyllosphere microbial communities from UC Gill Tract Community Farm, Albany, California, United States - DLSLF.R2 | ecosystem: Host-associated > Plants > Phyllosphere > Unclassified | place: USA...
CCAGAGCGGTCAGGACACTGACCGCGAATAGGTAAATCCCCTGCTGGTTGCGCATGTCTGCTCTCCGTCGCTGAGTTGGTAGAGGGAAGGGAGCAAGGAGGGGAAGGCGTTGCGCTCGGCTCAGGCCCTGACCTGAGCTATTCCCGCGACGGCATTCGGCATTTTCCGTAGCGGGAAGGTGCGCCAGGAACCCTGACTTGACTCTCGTGCAAGTTGGGTAACGTCACGCGCCACAATGTCACGGCCTGCCGCCGCTTGATTGCGAACTTCGGTGGTAGACGCGGCACACCATTGCGGCCACGCGGATCGGTGGCATGGTTTGCGCTGCAACGCGTTGCAAAGAACCGCTAAGCTACGCGCATCGCATCTTGCGCATTCCCGGGTAACCGGGTGCGCATTATTCTTCCCGGGCTGCTAGCGCCGGTTCTGCTTCATTGCCGACTGAATCTCGCGCTGGGTGTCGCGCAGCCGCTCGGTCTCGCGCTTGTCGTGCTGCTTCTTGCCCTTGGCCAGGCCGACCTCGCACTTGATGCGCCCCTTGGAGAAGTGCAGGTTCAGCGGCACCAGGGTGTAGCCGGCGCGCTCGACCTTGCCGATCAGCTTGCTGATTTCCGCCGAATGCAGCAGAAGCTTGCGGGTGCGCACCGCGTCGGGGTTGATATGGGTGGAAGCTGTGGGCAGGGGACTGATGTGCGAGCCGAACAGATACAGCTCGGCCTTGCGCACCACCACATAGGCTTCCTTCAGATTGACCCGGCCGGCGCGGATGGACTTGACTTCCCAGCCCTCGAGCACCATGCCGGCCTCGAAGCGCTCTTCGATGAAGTAGTCGTGAAAGGCTTTTTTATTGTCTGCGATGCTCATCAAGGGGAAGTGGTGGCGGTCGGTTAAAATTTCAACCTTCGCATTTTATCAAACGGTTCACAGTCAATGGCAGTCGTACACAAGTCCGTATTGGTCGGCTACAGCGCCGAGCAGATGTTCGCCCTGGTCGACCGGGTCGAGGATTATCCAAAATTCCTGCCCTGGTGCGGTGGGGTCGAGGTCCGGAATCGTGAGGGCAATACTTTGGTGGCCACGCTGAAGATCAATTATCACGGGGTCAGGCAGAGCTTCACCACCGAGAACACCAACACCCCGCCCACCCAGATGGTGATGCGTTTCGTCGACGGGCCGTTCAAGCAGTTCGAAGGCACCTGGACCTTCAAGCCGCTGCGCGCCGACGCCTGCCGCATCGACTTCAACCTGCACTATGAATTTTCCAGCCGCATCCTGGAGCAGATCATCGGTCCGGTGTTCAACATGATCGCCAACAGCTTTGTCGATTCTTTCACCAAGCGCGCGGACGTGGTGTATGGCTGAGATCCGCGTTCAGGTCTGCCATCCGCTGCCGCAGGCGCCGCAGCTGCTTGATTTGACGCTGGATGAAGGCAGCTCCCTCCGCGACGCGGTGATGGCCAGCGGCCTGCTGCCGGATTTCGATGCTGATCCGTGTCCGGTGGGTATTTTCGGCAAGAAGAAAGCGCCGGATACCGTGCTGCGCGACGGCGACCGGGTGGAAATTTACCGGCCCCTGGTAGCCGACCCCAAGGATGCGCGGCGCCGGCGCGCAGTGAAGAAAGACCGCGCCGTCTGACTTCGTCCGGCAGCGCCGCCATGCCGCGCCGCCGGTTCCCGGCGGCTTGCTCTCAGCTGCCGCTGCGGCACTGCTCCAGCACGCGCTGCACCCGGCTGGTTTCCTCCGCCCGCTGGGTGTCCGTCAGATAGCTGCGCTCGCCATTGGCGTCGGTGCGGGAAATTCGTCCGCCATTGGCCAGCGCCCGGCCGTAAGCGCGCGCCTGCTCGCAATTGCGGCTCTTTTCCTTTTCCAGCGCCGCCTGCTCGCTTTCCTTCTGTTCGCGCTCGGCGCGCTCCAGGCGGCGCTTTTCAAAGTCGGCATTGCGCTCGGCCAGCGTCGGCCCGCTGGGCGCAGGAACTGTCGTAAGCGTGGAAGCCGCCCCGCGCGCGCCGGGGCTTTGCAGGATGCGGCTGGCCGGCGTGCCGGCCGGCGGCGGCTGATCCGAATACTGCTTGACGCCCTTCTCGTCGAGCCAGACATGCTGGGCCAGTGCCGGCAGGGCGGCGAATGCGAGCATGCAGGCAAGCCTGCGCAATGTCGTGGCGGCCATGGTGAGTCCTTTAATTAGTGATCAAAGGCAACGATTTCCTCATGCTTTGCCGGATGTGTCAACCGAAAGCGCCTGCCTGTGACAGTTTCCAACGGGCTTTCCCGGCGTCGATTTCTGTATAATTCGCTTTTGCGCCTACAGGAATCGCCATGCGTCTACTTCAAAAAGCACTCACATTCGATGACGTGCTGCTCGTACCCGCCTATTCAGACATCCTTCCCAAGGACACTTCCCTCAAAACCCGCCTGACCCGCAATATCTCGCTGTCGATCCCGCTGGTGTCGGCGGCGATGGATACGGTGACCGAAGCGCGTCTGGCGATCGCGATGGCGCAGGAAGGCGGCATCGGCATCGTCCACAAGAATCTGACCGCCCGCGAGCAGGCGCGTGAAGTCGCCAAGGTCAAGCGCTTCGAGTCCGGCGTGGTGCGCGATCCGATCACCATCCCGCCCGACATGAAGATCCGCGACGTGATCGCGCTGTCGCAACAGCACGGCATCAGCGGCTTCCCGGTGGTGGAAGGCAAGAAGGTGGTCGGCATCATCACCAACCGCGACCTGCGCTTCGAAGAGGAACTGGACGCCGAGGTGCGCGCGAAGATGACGCCGCGCGAGAAGCTGGTCACCGTGCGCGACGGCGCCGAACTGTCCGAAGCCAAGCGCCTGATGAACAAGCACAGGCTGGAGCGGGTGGTGGTGGTCGACGATGCCTTCGAGCTGCGCGGCCTGATCACGGTCAAGGACATCCAGAAGTCGACCGAGCATCCGCTGGCCTCCAAGGACGAGCATGGCAAGCTGCGCGTGGGCGCGGCGGTCGGCGTCGGCCCGGATAACGAAGAGCGCATCGACCTGCTGGTCAAGGCCGGCGTCGACGTGATCGTGGTCGACACCGCCCACGGCCATTCCAAAGGCGTGCTGGACCGGGTGCGCTGGGTCAAGAACAACTATCCGCAGGTGGAAGTCATCGGCGGCAACATCGCCACCGCTGCCGCCGCGCGGGCGCTGCTGGAGCACGGCGCCGACGGCGTGAAGGTCGGCATCGGCCCCGGCTCGATCTGCACCACCCGCATCGTGGCCGGCGTGGGCGTGCCGCAGATCACCGCCATTTCCAACGTTTCCGAAGCGCTGGCCGGCACCGGCGTGCCCTGCATCGCCGACGGCGGCATCCGTTTCTCGGGCGACATCTCGAAGGCACTGGCCGCGGGCGCATCCAGCGTGATGATGGGCAGCATGTTCGCCGGCACCGAGGAAGCGCCGGGCGAAGTGATCCTGTTCCAGGGCCGCAGCTACAAGTCCTACCGCGGCATGGGCAGCCTGGGCGCGATGTCCGACGGCTCGGCCGACCGCTACTTCCAGGACGCGGCCAACAATGCCGACAAGTTCGTGCCGGAAGGCATCGAGGGCCGGGTGCCCTACAAGGGCAGCGTGATCGCCATCCTGTACCAGCTGGTCGGCGGCGTGCGCTCGTCGATGGGCTATTGCGGCTGCGCCACCATCGACGAACTGCGCGAGAAGGCCGAGTTCGTCGAGATCACGTCGGCCGGCATGCGCGAGTCGCATGTGCATGACGTGCAGATCACCAAGGAAGCGCCGAACTACCGCGCCGAGTAAGCGCCAGCGTCTATCATGCACGGCCGCCGGCTTGCGCCGGCGGCCGGTTTCCATTCAAGTCGTTCTTTTTTCATCCTGTCCCGCCATGCATTCAAAAATTCTCATTCTGGATTTCGGATCCCAAGTCACCCAGCTGATCGCCCGCCGCGTGCGCGACAGCGGCGTGTTCTCCGAGGTCTTTCCGTATGACGTCAGCGACGACTTCGTGCGTGGCTATGGCGCCGCCGGCGTCATCCTGTCCGGCGGCCCGAGCTCGGTGACCGAAGGCGATACGCCGCGGGTGCCGGCGGCCGTGTTCGAGCTGGGCGTGCCGGTGCTGGGCATCTGCTACGGCATGCAGGCCATGGCGCAGCAGCTGGGCGGCAAGGTCGAGAATGGCACGGTGCGCGAATTCGGCTACGCCGAACTGCGCGCGCGCGGCCATACCGCGCTGCTCAACGGCATTGCCGACTTCGTCACGCCGGAAGGCCACGGCATGCTGAAGGTCTGGATGAGCCATGGCGACAAGGTGCTGGAAATGCCGCCGGGCTTCAAGCTGATGGCGTCCACCGACAACTGTCCGGTGGCTGCCATGGCCGACGAGGACCGTCGCCTGTACGCGGTGCAGTTCCATCCCGAAGTCACCCATACGATGCAGGGCAAGGCCATCCTGTCGCGCTTCGTGCACGAGATCTGCGGCTGCAAGTCCGACTGGAACATGCCTGACTACATCGCCGAAGCAGTGGAGAAGATCCGCGCCCAGGTCGGCGAAGAGGAAGTGATCCTCGGCCTGTCCGGCGGCGTCGACAGCAGCGTGGCCGCGGCGCTGATCCATCGCGCCATCGGCGACCAGCTGACCTGCGTCTTCGTCGACCACGGCCTGCTGCGCCTGAACGAAGGCCAGATGGTGATGGACATGTTCGGCAAGAACCTCGGCGTGAAGGTGATCCGCGTCGACGCCACCGACCAGTTCATGGGCAAGCTGGCCGGCGTGACCGATCCGGAAGCCAAGCGCAAGATCATCGGCGCCGAGTTCGTCGAGGTGTTCCAGCAGGAGGCAGGCCGGCTGCCGAATGCGAAGTGGCTGGCCCAGGGCACCATCTATCCGGACGTGATCGAGAGCGCCGGCAAGGGCAAGAAGGGCGCTCATACGATCAAGAGCCACCATAACGTGGGCGGCCTGCCGGAAACCCTGAACCTGAAACTGCTGGAGCCGCTGCGCGAACTGTTCAAGGACGAGGTGCGCGAACTCGGCGTGGCGCTGGGCCTGCCGCATGACATGGTGTATCGCCATCCTTTCCCCGGCCCCGGCCTGGGCGTGCGCATCCTGGGCGAGGTGAAGAAGGAATTCGCCGACCTGCTGCGCCGCGCCGACGCGATCTTCATCGAGGAACTGCGCAACACCGCCATTCCGCTGCCGGCGGAACTGGGCGAGGGCCGCGAAGTGGGCATGTTCCACAAGAACTGGTACGACGCCACCAGCCAGGCCTTTGCCGTGTTCCTGCCGGTGAAGTCGGTCGGCGTGATGGGCGACGGCCGCACCTATGAATACGTGGTGGCGCTGCGCGCGGTGCAGACCCAGGACTTCATGACGGCGCACTGGGCGCACCTGCCGCACGAACTGCTGGGCAGGGTGTCGAACCGCATCATCAACGAGGTGCGCGGCATCAACCGGGTGGTGTACGACATTTCGGGCAAGCCGCCGGCCACCATCGAGTGGGAATGATCGCCGCGCTTTCATGACGGCTTCGCCGCGGGCATTGGGATTACTCCGGGATCGCAGCCGGATCGCCTGCGGCGCCTCCAACGACGGATTGCATAAAGAGATCGCGCCGAGCGGCCACGCATGTATCGACAACGTTTTTCCTTCCCGTCCTTTCTGCCGGCGCTGCTGTGCCTGATCCTGGGCCTGCTGGCCACCGCCGCGCTGTATTCCTGGACCCGCGACCAGGAGCTGGCCATGGAACAGCTGATCTTCGATCGCCGCGCCAGTTTCCGCATCCAGACGGTGCGCCAGGGGCTGGAAGAGGTGGTGGAAACGATTGAGGACGTGAACCGGGTGTTCGCGACCTTCGGCCCGATCAGCCAGGCGCAGTTTCATGCCTTCGTTGGACCATTGGCCCAGACGCGGCCGTTTTTCAATTCCATTTCCTTCCTGCGGCTGGTGCCGCACGCCGAGCGCGCGGCCTACGAGTCGCGCAAGCGCATCACGCATCCCGACTTTCAAGTCAGCGACCTGAAGGACGGCAAGCCGGTGCGCGCGGCGGACCGTGACCAGTATCTGGTCGTGGAATACCTTGAACCGAGCACCATCAACGGCCTGGTCGGCATCGGTTTCGACGCGCTGATGGAGCCCAGCATCAGCCAGGCCGTGCAGCGGGCAACCGACACCGGCGAGGCTTCCGCCACAGCGGTGATCCGTTACCTGTTCGTGCCGCCGTCGCCGCCGCGGCTGGTGGTCGTGAAGGCGATTTACCGCGAGGGCATGCCGCTCGACACGCCCGAGGCGCGGCGTGCCGCTGTCTACGGCTATACCGGCCTGGGCATGCCTACCGGCAAGCTGATCGAAAAGATCCTGGACGACTCCGGCCTCGGGCCGTTGAATGGCATGTACATGGCGGCCTATGTTTCTCAGGGAAGCACCGAGGTCCTGGCGTTCCAGCACGGGGAGAGCATGGAAAGGCGCACGGATGCCACCGTGCGATCCTCCTCGCAGACGTTTCCGATTGGCGGCGTCACCTGGCGCGTGGAGGTGCGCGGCGCCGACATACGCAGCGGTGGCCAGGTGGGATCGTGGCTGGTCGCCCTGTTCGGCGTCCTCACCAGCGTCATGGCGGCCGTCTATTTGCGCACCCAAGGTTCGCGGACACGGCATATTCACCAGCTGGTCGAAGAGCGTACAGCAGCACTTCATGCTGCCAACACGCAGCTGAGCATGGACATTGCCGCACGGGAGCGGGTGGAAGGCGTTCTGCGCCGCACCGAACGCAGCCTCAACAATGCGCAGCGGATCGCGCACGTGGGCAGCTGGGAAATGGATGTGGCCAACGGCTGGCAGCAGTGGTCGGATGAATGCTTCCGGATCTTCGGCATGGAACCCGAACTGGACAATGTGCCTGTCCTGTCCCGCCTGCCCGGCAGCACGCGGGCGCTATGGCGCAGCTTCCTGGCCGATGTGCTTGAAGGCACGTATGACGCTTGTGAATTGTCCATTACCCGGCCGGATGGCACCGTCCGCCATGTGATGCTGCATGCCGAAATCGCCGAAGGCCAGGCCGCTTCGGGACGCACGATCGTCGGCACGGTGCTCGACATCAGCGAATTCAAGCAGGTCGAGACCGAGTTGCGCCGCTCGCAGAAATCGCTGCGCGAGCTGGGCGGCCACCAGGAACGGATCAAGGAAAACGAGCGCCAGCGGATTGCGCGCGAGATCCATGACGAACTGGGTGGCGTGCTGACCGGCATCAAGGCCTATGTGTCGGTGGCCAGCAGCCGCGTCGGCAGCGACGCGCAGGCCGCGCCCTTGCTGGCCGAAGCCATGGCGCAGGCGGACGCCGCGCTGGACACCGTCAGGCGCGTGATCGCCGATCTGCGCCCAAGCGTGCTCGACCAGCTCGGCGTGTGGGAAGCCATCGAATGGCAGGCCAGCCAGCTCGAAGCCCAGACCGGGGTGCATTGCCACTGCGTGATCGACCCGGATCTTCCCGTCATCGGAGCGGACGCCGGGGCAATGCTGTTTCGCATTGCCCAGGAAGCGCTGACGAATGTGGCCAGGCATGCCCATGCGACCGTGGTGGACATCACCGTCCGGCTGGACCATGAGCAACTGCGCCTCGACATCGAGGATGACGGCACCAGTATCTCGCCCGAGCGCTTGCTGGCGACCGAGTCGTGGGGGCTGCGGGGGATGCAGGAGCGCGCCCTCTATCTCGGCGGCACCCTGAGCATAGGAAAGGGCGCCAAGCAAGGAACCTTGGTATCTCTGCGCTTGCCACTATCGGTGAAGTTAGCTGCAATTAACTAGGAGTTGAGGGTAATCTCTAGGCCATTAGTTACGCGTGTAGTTGATCGACTACACAAAAATCATTGTTCGCCGATAGCGTGTCACTGAACAGTTCAGGATACTTCGTCTGTCGCATTGATTTCTTCAATGCAAAACGAAGTAGAGCATTTTTCTGTCAGGAGGACGCGATGCCAACCAACCAGCAAGACACCGCCATTCACGCAGGCCTGTGGTTTTCAATCAAGATCGATGCAGACGAATTCATTGCATTGCTGTCCGCGGAGGCGCTGGAAAAGCACTTTCTGCCGAAGGATGCCCAGATTGAGCCACGCAGCGCCTATCGCCGCAACCGCAAGCTGATCGACGCGGTGGCGCGCCGCAAATTCCTGGAAGGATGCCCGCGGCCGATCACCGTCGATGCCGCCGATTTCACCGCCGCACAATAAGCCGCGTATCACGTCTGGCCCCGGCCTCGCGCAGTCAGTTCGATCACCATGTCTGGCGCTGCCAGGAACAGCCGGTCGTGTTGCGCCGGCGTTACCGGATGGCCGCCAGTGAATGCGCCGAAGGACGGCAGCATGCCGCCTTCCGGGCCAAACAGGAAACACGGCAGGCGCAGCGCGTCGCCCCGCGCGGCAAGCTGGTAGACCGGATGCACGTGGCCTGCCAGTACGTAGCCCTCCGGGTGCAGCTGCGGATGATGCACAAAGACGAGGGGCCCGATCCGGTAGGGTTCGTCCACCACCGTGATGGCCAGACTCGGCGGCGGATCGCCGGCGTGGCTGTCATGGTTGCCCCGCACCAGCGTCAGCGCCAGATGGCTGTGCCGCTCGCGCCAGGCATGCAGCGCGGCCATGGTGGCGGCCGCATGAGCATGACGCGCATGCAGGAAATCCCCCAGGAACAGGATGCTCGTAGCGCCGGTTGCAGCCGCCAGCGTGGTCAGCATGTCCAGGTTTTCCGTTGTCGTGCCGCGCGGCACCGGCACGCCCTGGGCGCGGAAGGATGCGGCCTTGCCGAAATGGATATCGGCGATCACCAGCATTGCCCGCGCTGGCCAGAACAGCGCCCGCTGCGGCAGCAGCGTCAGCATTTCGCCCGCCGCCTCGATCTCCACCGCACCCGCCATCATCGGCGCCGCTCCGGCAATGCGGCGGCGTTTTCCAGCTCCCGTACCATGCGGGCGACGCGGTCCGACAGCTTTTCCGTGCTCAGCTTTTCCCGGAAGCGTTCCACCATCAGCGGAAAGCCGAATGGAGTGGCACGCGGCACCGCATGCCAGGCCAGCGCGCGGCCACGCAGTTCGGCCAGCGTATCGCGCAGGCGGCCCAGTTCCAGTTCCTGCTCCAGCACCTCGCGCTGTGCCTGGGTCAGCAGCAGATTGCCGGGATCGTGCTTCCTGAAGACCTCGTAGAACAGGCTGGAGGATGCCTGCAGCTGCCGGTTGCTCTTGCGCTGGCCCGGATAGCCCTGGAACAGCAGGCCGGCGATACGGGCGATTTCCCGGAAGCGGCGCTGCGACAGCTCGGCCGCGTTCAGGCTGGCCAGCACGTCTTCCAGCAGATGGTCTTCCGCCAGCAGCCGGTGCACCGGCGCCGAAGGGCGCAGCAGCAGGGTTTCATAGTCGATGGCGTCGGGACAGAGCAGTTCCAGGCCATAGTCATTCACGGCAATCGAAAACGTGGCGCTCTGCTGGCGCGCGATGCGCCAGGCCAGCAGCGAGGCCAGGCCGAGATGCACCGAGCGCCCGGCGAACGGGTAGAGGAACAGGTGCCAGCCTTCGCGGCTCCTCAGCGACTCGGCCACCAGCGTGCGCGCCGTGGGCAGGGCGGACCAGCGTCGCTGCAGTTCCAGCAAGGACTGGATGGCCTGCATTTCAGGGCCGGCGAACCGTGCGTGGTCGGCTTCTTCCAGGCAGGCCAGGGCCGCATGCGCCAGCTCCGACGACATCGGCAGCTTGCCCCCTTGCCAGCGCGGCACTGCGCCCTTGCGGCCGCTGGCCTTGCGCACATACGCCGTCATTTCATGGATGCGGATGAATTCCAGCATGCGGCCGCCGAACAGGAAGTGGTCGCCCTTGGCCAGTCGTGAAATGAAGGATTCGTCCACCGAGCCTATGGTGGCGCCGGACAGGAATTTGACCTGGATGGACGCATCCGACACGATGGTGCCGATGTTCATCCGGTGCCGCCGCGCCAGCGTGGCGTCCGGCACGCGGTAGACGCCTTCCTCATCCGGCAACACCCGCCGGTATTCGGGATAGACCGCCAGGCTCTGGCCGCCGCGGGCCACGAAATCCAGCGCCCATTGCCATTCCTCCGGCGCCAGCTCGCGATAGGACCAGGCCTGCCTGACTTCGCCGTACAGTTCGTCCGGGCGGAAACCGCCGCCCAGCGCCATCGTCACCATATGCTGCACCAGCACGTCCAGCGGCTTGTTGGGCGGGATGCGCGCTTCCACCGAGCGGGCCGCCAGTGCGCGCTTCGCGCCGGCGGCTTCCAGCAGTTCCAGGCTGTTGGTCGGCACCAGCGTGACCCGGGAGCGCCGGCCGGGTGCGTGGCCGCTGCGTCCGGCCCGCTGCAGCAGCCGGGCAATGCCCTTGCAGCTGCCGATCTGCAGCACCCGTTCCACCGGCGCGAAGTCCACGCCGAGGTCCAGGCTGGAAGTGCAGACCACCGCCTTCAGGCTGCCGTCCTTGATGCTCATCTCCACCCAGTCGCGCACGGCCTTGTCGAGCGAGCCGTGATGCAGCGCGATCAGGCCGGCCCAGTCCGGGCGTTCGGCCAGCAGGCTCTGGTACCACAGTTCGGACTGGGCACGGGTATTGGTGAACACCAGGGTCGACGCGCTCTGCTCGATTTCCCGCACCACGGCCGGCAGCATCACGGTGCCCAGATGCCCGGCCCACGGGAAGCGGCCGGTCGCCGGCGGCAGCAGGGTGTCGACCAGGATGTCCTTGTCGTCAACGCCTTCCACCAGCGTTCCCTGGCCCGTGCCGAGCAGCGCGTCCTGGGCCTGCCGCAGGTTGCCTATGGTCGCCGACAGGCCCCAGACCAGCAGTTCGGGACGCCACAGCCGCAGCCGGGCCAGCGCCAGCTGGGTCTGCACGCCGCGCTTGCTGCCCAGCAGTTCATGCCATTCGTCGACAATCACGGCGTCGAGATGGC
>Ga0308161_1005631_pt1 | contig 10918 bp, 9 predicted proteins | sample PhyFR2_FD_201034 | JGI IMG/M metagenome (GOLD analysis project Ga0308161, IMG submission 201034) | Phyllosphere microbial communities from UC Gill Tract Community Farm, Albany, California, United States - DLSLF.R2 | ecosystem: Host-associated > Plants > Phyllosphere > Unclassified | place: USA...
GACGGCTGCGCTGGCTGAGCACGGCCATCGGCGTGTCATCGCCCATCGAGCCGGTGGCTTCCTGCTCGGTCTCGGCCAGCGGCCGCAGCACCTGTTCCACTTCCTCGCTGCTGAGCTGGTACAGCTTGTGGTAGCTGCGCAGGGTGCTTTCGTCGAACGGCTCTTCCACCAGCGACGGGTCGATCAGTTCGGTCTGCAGGTAGGTGACGCCCTGCTGCAACCACTGCTTGTACGGTGCACGCCCGCGGTTGATGCGGTCGATGGCCTCCGTATCGAGCAGGTCACCGCGCTTGAGGTCGATGGCGATCATCTCGCCCGGGCCGAGCTTGCCCTTGCGCACCACGCGCTCGGTCGGTACTTCCCAGACGCCTGCTTCGGAGGCGACCAGGAAGTGGCGATCGGCGGTCAGCATCCAGCGCGCCGGGCGCAGGCCGTTGCGGTCGAGGGTGCACACCGCGTAGCGGCTGTCGCAGGCGACGATGCCGGCCGGGCCGTCCCACGGTTCGCTGTTGAGGCCGTGGAACTCGTAGAACGCAGCCAGGTCCGGGTCCTTGAATTCCAGCGACTGCGTTGCCGGCGGCACCAGGATGCGCAGGGCCTGGATCAGCTCCATGCCGGCGGACACCATCAGTTCCAGCATGTTGTCCAGGCTCTGCGAATCGGAGCCGTGCATGGAGATGACCGGGTCGAACTCGCCGATGTCGAAACGGGGTGTCTTCCACACCTTGCTGCGCGCCTGTGCCCAGCGCCGGTTGCCTTCGATGGTGTTGATCTCGCCGTTGTGGGCGAGCATCCGGAACGGGTGCGCCAGCGGCCAGCGCGGCAGCGTATTGGTGGAGAAGCGCTGGTGGAACACGATGGCGCTGGAGGCCAGTTCGCGCCGCTGCAGGTCCGGGAAGAAGCGGCTGAGCTTGTCCGGCAGCACCATGCCCTTGTAGCTGATGGCGTTGGGGCTGAGCGTGGTGACGTAGTAGTCGGCGTGCGCGCGCAGCTGCTGTTCGCTGCGGCGGCGGGCCAGGAACAGGGCCAGGCCGAAGCCGGCGTCATCCTGACCGACGCCGGCATCGACGAACACCTGCTCGATGCGCGGCAGGGTATCGCGTGCCAGTTGTCCGCAGACGCTGTCGTCGGTCGGTACCTCGCGCCAGCCGGCCACCTTGCAGCCCACCGCTTCGATCTGCTGCTGCAGCTGCGTGCGGCAGGCCTGCGCGGCATCGGCATCGTGCGGCAGGAATACCAGGCCCGCAGTGAAGCGCGCGCCGACGGCGATGCCGGCTTCACTGGCCAGCAGTTTCAGGAAGGCATCGGGGCGGCGCAGCAGCAGGCCACAGCCATCGCCGGTGAGCCCATCGGCGGCGACACCACCACGGTGGGTCATGCGCGAGAGCGCAGCGATGGCGGTATCGACCAGCAGGCGCGAAGGCTGGTCGTCGAGCTGGGCGACCATGCCAAATCCACAGGCATCGCGCTCGGAGCGCGGGTCGTAAAGCCCTTGGCGGTTGCGGGGGGCCATCTCTACCTCGATGCAGATTGAAATGAACGGGGACACTCCTGCCCGCTCTGTAGAGCACGCCCTGTACGTCATGGTGGAGTGTGCCGCGCATGGCGCGGCCCGTCGGGAAGCCGCTTGGCGCACGCCCATACGGCGTCGCTCACCTTGCGCAGGCACTCGCCTGCGCGGCGGCGCGCGCCTTGTCGGGCCGCACGCCAAGTGTCTTCACACTCACCCTGACGCACACGCCGTGCTCTTCCTGGAGCGCATCATGAGGCCACCGGATGCCTCGACTAGATCACAGGTTGCTGCAACGCCGCAATACACGGTTGCAGGCGCAACCAAAGCGCCGGCAAACGCTTGCCGGCGCGGGGTTCCTCAGCCGCAGCGGACGCCGCTTACCACGTCCTTTGCGTCCACTTCGATGTTCAGGCGGTCGCCCAGGAACTCCATCGTGGTGACGTCATTGGGGTGCAGCACGCGCAGCTGCTTGGCCGCGGCATCTTCCTGGGCCTGCTTGCCGAGCGCTTCGGTGTAGGGCTGGCCGACCAGGCTCTGCACCTGGCTGGCATCGCAGTTGCCGACCGGCGGTGCTTCGGTGGCCTTGCCGGCTTCGTCGGCCGGCGCCTTGGCGGCCTCGGCGGCCTGCTGTGCGTGGGCGGTGGCCGAATCCTGCTCATCCAGCGACGGCGCCTGGCAGGCGGTCAGGGCCAGCACGGCCGGCAGCAGCAGGGCGGAGAGGGAACGGGCGCGGATCGGGAACGACATCATGACTCCGGAATGGAAGGGACGGTGAAAGGCCGAGCATAGCGGCGAACCCGCCCTCACGTGTTTGTCTTGCGTTATTGACGTGGCCACGCCGCGCCGATCGGCAGACTGCAGGCATGCCAGCGACCCCCACACCCGAACGCCAGGCCGCGCGCGCCGCCGGCCTGCGCTACGTCGATGACACCCAGCCCGGTTTCAGCCGCGTCCGCGCCGGCAAGGGTTTCTCCTATCGCGATGCCGATGGTCATGCCGTGCGCGATGCCGCCACCCTGCAGCGCATCCGCGCGCTGGCCATTCCACCGGCCTATACCGCCGTGTGGATCTGTGCCCGCGCCGATGGCCACCTGCAGGCCACCGGCCGCGACGCGCGCGGGCGCAAGCAGTACCGCTACCACGCCGACTGGGCTGCCGTTCGCGACGCCGGCAAGTTCGACCGCACCATCGCCTTCGGCCAGGCGTTGCCAGCGCTGCGGCGGCGCCTGGGCCGCGACCTCAAGCGCAGCGGTTTCCCGCGCGAGAAGGTGCTGGCGGTTGTGGTCGCGCTGCTGGCCGACACGCTGGTGCGGGTGGGCAATGAAACCTATGCGCAGGAGAACAAGTCATACGGCCTGACAACGTTGCGCAACCGTCACTTGGACCTGCTTCGGGGTGGCCGGGTGCGCATGCGCTTCCGCGGCAAGTCCGGGCAGTTGCAGGAGGTGGTGGTCGGTGACCGTCGGCTGGGCGCGCTGGTGCGCAGCGTGCAGCAGCTGCCGGGTCAGGCCCTGTTCCAGTACCGCGACGACGCGGGCGAGGTGCAGCCGGTGGATTCGGGCGCGGTGAACGACTACCTGCGCGAGGTGATGGGCGAGGACTTCACCGCCAAGGACTTCCGCACCTGGGGCGGCACGATGGCGGCGGTGCAGGCCTTCGCCGCCACCGAGCTGCCCGAGCCGGCCAGCCAACGCGCGCTGGCCAAGGCGCAACGCGAGGTGGTGTGCCAGGTGGCTGCGCGCTTGGGCAATACGCCAGCGGTATGCCGCAAGGCCTACATCGATCCCTGCGTGTTCGCCGGTTGGGAACGCGGCGAACTGACCGCACTGGCGGGCCTGCGCGGGCCGCGGCAGTGGGAACAGGCGACACTGAAGGTGCTGCGCCGGGCCCGGCGGCTCAGCCGCAAGGCAGGTCAGCCGCAGTAGATGGCGGTGATGTTGTTGGTGCGGCCGGTTTCGATGGTCAGGCGATCCCCACCTTCCGTGGCTGCGCCGGCGGCCGGATCGGCAGCGCCGCTGGCGGTGTTGCCGCTGCGCTCGCGGCTGCCGCGGGTTACCTGCACGTGCAGGCTGTCGCTGTCCACGCGCGCACGTTCGATGGTCATGCCCGAAGCGGCCAGGCCGACTGCGCCGCGCACCTTGTCGGTGTGGCACTGGCCTGAAATCACCCCATCGATCGGCTGGACCTGGGCGACCGGGCTGCTGCTGCAGGCGGCGAGAGCGAAGCAGACGGCGGCGGTGGCAATGGCATGTTTCATGGGGGGCGTTCCTCGTGTTGTGGCCTGCAGGGTGCGACGACACGCGTGGTGGCGGAATGAATGCCGTGCACGCGATGGACACAGTTCGCTCACTGTCGCCAACAGCCTGCGTGGAGACACTGCACGAGCGGCGCACGCCGCCCCCGGTACTGCGGCGCACGCGCCCCGGTAGTGCCGGCCGCTGGCCGGCAACCCCCATCCTCCCGAGGAGACCTGCATGGCCACCACCAAGAAGACCCCCGCCCGCCGCAAGGCATCGCCAAAGGTACGCAAAGGCACCCAGGCAGCGCCCGCCGCCGCCGAAGCCACCACGTCCGAGCGCCCGCGCGTGGTGAAGACCGCCACCCGCAAGGCCGCCGCTTCCGATCCGCGCGCGGCGCGTGTCGCAGCACGGCAGCGGCGCCTGCAGGACCAGGAAAAAGCGAAGGATGTACGCGTAGCGAAGAAGGCGGCAAAAAAGGCGACCAAGAAGACCACCACCCAGGCTGGCCCGCGCCATCAGCCGGAGAAGATGCCGGCGCAGCATCTGGCCAAGCCCGGCCATGAGCACGCACTGGAACTGGCCCCGCGCTTCCTCGCGCCGGATTACGTCGGCAGCGGCAAGCTGCAAGGGATGCGAGCCATCGTCACCGGTGGTGATTCCGGCATCGGCCGGGCGGTGGCGGTACTGTTCGCCCGCGAAGGCGCCGACGTTGCCGTGCTGCATCTGGATGAAGCCAAGGACGCCGAGTTGACGCGTCAGCACGTGGAAAAAGAGGGCGGCCGCTGCGTGGTGATCGCCGGCGACGTGCGCGACCCGCGCTTCTGCAACAAGGCAGTCAAACAGGTGGCCAAGGCGTTTGGTGGCATCGACATCCTGGTCAACAACGCGGCGTTCCAGCTGCACTGCGAGCGCCTGGAAGACCTGGAAGATGCGCACCTGCAGGAAACCCTGCAGACCAACATCGGCGGTTACATCCAGATGGCACGCGCAGTGCTGCCACACTTGGGCGAGGGCGCCAGCATCATCAACACCGGCTCGGAAACCGGCCTGTTCGGCAGCAAGGCACTGATCGATTACTCGGCTACCAAGGGCGCGATCCATGCGTTCACCAAGGCGCTGGCCAGCCAGTTGCTGCCGCGCGGCATCCGGGTCAACTGCGTGGCGCCGGGGCCGGTGTGGACGCCGTTGAACCCGGCCGACAAGCAGGCCAAGGACGTGGCCGAGTTCGGCAAGGACAGTGACATGGGGCGGCCGGCACAGCCGGAAGAACTGTCGCCGGCCTATGTGTTCCTGGCCTCACCGGCCTGCGCCAGCTACATCAGCGGGGTGATCCTGCCGGTGATGGGCGGGCCGCGCGGTTAGCGCGCGGCGACGCCGCTCTTGGGTGCGGCAGTGTAGAAACCGGCGATGCGCGGTATGAACTGCTGCGGATTGGCGCCGACCAGATTGGTCAGCACGACAACGGCGAGTTCGCGCTCGGGATAGACGATGAAGGCTGAGCGCGCACCGCCCATGCCACCCACCTGCAGGTCGGGTGCGGTGTTGAACACCGGCCAGCCTGCGGCCCAGTCGCCGGCACTGCCATCATTGAGGCGTTCGGCCGACCACATCTGCTGCACCGCGCGCTGCTCCAGCAGGCGTCCCTCCTGCAATGCAACCAACCAGCGCGCGGTGTCATCGGCCGTGGTGAGGATGCCGCCGCCGGCCCACAGGCTGGGCGGCATGTCGTAGAACCAGTGCGACAGGCGCGGCGTTGCATCCTTTGCATCGCTGGCGCGTGGCAGGTAGCTGTACATCGTCGCCGCATCCGGGATCAGGTCGTAGCTGTCGCCAAAGGTGGTGCGTGCCATGCGCGCGGTGGAGAACTGGCCGGTGGCCAGGAAGCGTTCGTAGGGCATGCCGGATTGCCGCGCGATGATCTGCGCCAGCAGCAGATAGTTGGTCTGGTTGTACTGGAAACGCTCGCCGGCCCTGGCCTCTGCCGGCAGCGCGCGGACCGCCTGCCATGCATCCTGTTCCGAGCCCCCACCCAGCAATCCCTCTGCATCGAGGATGTCGGGCAGGCCGGAAGTGTGGGCGAGCAGCTGGCGCACCCGCACCGCTCGCCAGCTTTCGGGCAGGTCGTCGAGATAGCGCGCGATGGGCGCGTCCAGATCCACCCGCCCGTCCTGTGCCAGCTGCGCCAGAGCGACGCCGGTGAAGGATTTGGTGGCCGAGTTGAGCGGGAACCGGGTGCTGCGGGTGGCGACCACGCCGTTCTCGACGTTGGCCAGCCCATAGGTTTCCGACAGCACCACCTGGCCATCCTTGACCACCGCGATCTGCAGGCCCGGGATGCGCTGTTCCTGCATGGTCTGGCGGATGAAACGACGGGTCTGGTCGTTGGCCTGGTCCTGGTTGGCGGAGACGGCGGCGAAGGGCAGCAGGCTGATGATCATGAGCAGGGTTCGTAGCGTCTGGCGAGGCATGCGGGTTCCCGGAGGGCGGAAAGATCGGCGGCGGTGACGGCCGCCGCAGGCGACAGGCCATGGGTCGGATGCGCGCCCGGCGTAAAAGGTTTAAGCCGGCTGCGCGCCCTACCGTTCGTCGGCCCATGACTTCCGGGGGGTTGACTACAGGTGTCGTCATGGCAACAGTAGCGACACGTGTAGTCAAGGGAGTGTTGTCATGCGTGGCAAGACCATCGGGGACCAGGAACTGGCCCTGCTGCAGTATGTGGATGAGCAGGCACCGGCCAGCGTCGGCGAGGTCGCCAGCGGCTATGGCGAACCGCGCGGACTGGCCCGGTCCACGGTGTTGACGATGATGGAGCGCCTGCGCGCCAAGGGTTACCTGCAGCGCAGGCAGCAGCAGGGTGTCTACCGTTACCAGCCCACCCGTGGCCCGGAGAGCGTGCTGCAGGGCGCCGTTGCCCAGTTCGTCGACAACACGCTGCAGGGCTCGGTGTCGCCATTCGTGGCGTACCTGTCGCAGCGGCAGAAGGTCAGCGACAACGAACTGGCCGAACTGGAAGCACTGGTGGCCGAACTGCAATCGCGTCGCCAGGAGGACTGAGCCATGGATACCTCGATGTTGATTCCGATGCTGGAACGGCTGGGCTGGACGAGCCTGCAGACTGTGCTGCTGGTGGCGCTGGTGTACCTGCTGTGCCGCGCGCTGCCGGCACTGTCGGCGGCCACCCGTTGCCGGTTGTGGTGGCTGGTGTCGCTGCAGGCGGTGGTCGGTCTGTTGTGGAGCCAACCGCTGCAGCTGGCCTGGTTGCCCGCACCCGATGCGGTGGCCATGACGACCGTGGATCTTGCGGCGGACGCGATATATACGATGGCACCGGAGGCATCGGCGCACCTGCTGGCGAACACGCCGATGGCTGATGTCGGCAGCACCCCGGTGGCCTGGTGGGCGTTGGCCCTGGCCGCGCTGTGGATGTCCGGTGTACTGCTGATGGCGTTGCGGACCTTCGGCGAATGGCGTCGTTGCCGTGCGCTGCTGGCGGCGTCGTATCCGTGCGAGGACCAGGCGCTGGTGCAGGCGCTGCAGCTGGCCTCGGATGCGCACGGCCTGCGCCGCGCGCCGCGCCTGTGGATGAGCGACCAGGTGGACGCGCCGCAGTTGGTCGGGCCGTTCCGCCCGGTGCTGCTGCTGCCGGCGGGAATGAACGCGCTGCAGGGCGATGCGCTGGACCTGGCGCTGACCCACGAGCTGCAGCACCTGCAGCGTCGTGACCTGCAGTGGGGGCTGCTGCCTGCCTTGGCCCAGCACCTGTTCTTCTTCCATCCGCTGCTGCGCCTGGCCGTGCGCGAATACGCCCAGGCCCGCGAGGAAGCCGTGGATGCGGCGGTGGTCGGCCAGCACGGTGCCAGCCGCCATGCCTATGGCCGGTTGCTGCTGCAGCTGGGTGTGGCGCCGCAGCCACACCTCGGCGTGGCCAGCGCAGCGCCCAGCACCACCAGCCTCAAGCGCCGCCTGCTGTCGCTGCAGTCGCACCGGGCGTGCCCACGCCTGCTGGCCGTCGGCTTGACGCTGGTCGTGTTGGCCGTGGGAGTGGCGCCGATGCGGCTGGTGGCCGCGCCGGTCCCGCCTGCACCGCCTGCACCGCCGCGCGCTGTGCCAGCGCCGCCGCCGTCGCCCGCAGCACCCCCGGCGCCGGCAGCGCCGCCTGCCGCAGCGGTACCGGCAGAGCCGGCCGACTGGGCCGAGCCGGCAGAACCCGCCGAGCCTGAGGAACCTGCCGACGTCAATGAAGACGAGGAGCAGGACGCAGGCACCCATGCGCACTCGCAGACCACCATCGTCACCCATGGCCAGCTGGATCTGGGTACGCCGCCACAGCAGGCCTTCGTCCTCGTCGATCACGGCCAGGCGTTCGCCAATGCCGGCATGGACGATGTGATGCAGGCGCGCAGCCGGCTTGGTGACGGCCCCGCCCTGTGGTTCCGCCAGGGCGACAAGCGCTACGTCGTGCGCGATCCGATGCTGATCCAGTCGTTGCAGCGTGCCTATGCCGGCGCCGTCGACCTGAGCCGCCAGCAGAGTGAACTGGGGCGCCAGCAGAGTGTGCTGGGTCGTCAGCAGGGCCAGCTCGGCCGCGAGCAGGGCGAGCTGGGCAGGCTGCAGGGTGAAGAGGCGCGTGAGATCGCTCTCGCCGCCGCACGGGCTGCACGCAGTGCGATCAACGATCGCGACATCAATCGCGAAGCGGCAGCCGAAGCGGCGCGGGCTACACGCGGCGCGGTGGATGATGCGGCGATTGCACGCAAGGCTGCGGCCGAAGCACAGCGCGCATCACAGGTTGCCCGCAACCAGGCGCTGCAGTCCGAGCGTAGCCGCGAGATGAGCCGACTCGCCAGCCAGCAGGCCGCGTTGGGAAGCCAGCAGGCGGCACTGGGCAGTCAACAGGCCGCGTTGGGTGAGCGTCAGGCACGGCTGCAGGCACAGGCAGCGAAGCAGGCAGAGCAGGTCATCGCGCGTGCGCTGGCCAGCGGCAAGGCCGAGCGGCTCTGACAGAGCGGAGCGCCGGGCCATGCCCGGCGCCCGCAGCGGCGCGTATGCGAATGGAATCCGCCGGGCAGGGCCCGGCGCTACCCCATCACCCGCAGCTGGCGCGCTCGATACGGTTCTGCGCGTCCACCTGCACGGTCACCCGGTCCTGGCGGAAGTCCATGGTCACCGCCATCCCCGGTTTGACCACGCGTGCGTTGCGCGCGCCACTGTCGGCCACCAGCTTCTTGATCGTCGCTTCGTCGGCGGTCTTGCCGGTGAATGCGTCCAGCGCCTCGGGGCGGCACTCCTGCGGACCATCGGACACCTTGGCCGGCAGGCTGCCGGCATCGGCGGAGGCGTTGCCACCGGCATGGCTGCAGGCGGCCAGCGGCAGGATGGCCGCAAGCAGCAACAGGGGGGATCGACGCATGGCAGTACTCCTGGGTGGTGTTCAGTAGCGGCAGTGTCGCCGAGCGCTGTGTCAGTGATGTCAACGCGGCCTGGATCCACCCTCTCCGTTCATCCGCTTACCAGCGCCAGGGTCTCCCGTTCGCGCTGCTCTTCCCGCACCAACCGCTGCAGCAGCAGGGCCAGGGTCACCACGTCCTGGTGGTTGTGGTCGGCCACCCGGCGCAGATTCACCGCATCACCGCCGCGCAGGAAGCGCAGCCATGCGGCGGGGGCTTCCGAGCCGGGCAGGTCATCTTCGCGCACCACGCGCAGCAGTTGCCGCTCGATGGTGGACAGCTTGCAGTTCTCCCACGTACCGCGGTAACGGCGGCGAGTGGGATACAGCAGGTCGACATGGTCCAGCGCGGTGATGGGATCGGCCTGGCGGGCCAGCCGATAGCGTGTCTTCAGCAGTGGGGCATCGTAGCTGCGGCCGTTGTAGCTGCAGAACACGGTATGCGGCTGCAGCCAGCTGGCGAAAGCGGCCAACATCGTTTCCTCGGCAGCCATCGTCGACATCAGCAGCTGGCGGATGCGCAGGCCTTCGCCACGCTGCGGGCACACATGCCAGTCGGCGGCACCGATCATGAAGGCGCGGGTGCCGGTGCCGCCGGCCAGGCCGGTGGTCTCGGTATCGAAGAACAGCAGGTCGCGCGCAGCCACGTGCTCACCCTCGCGCTTGGCGAAGGCCAGCGACAGCGGCATGGCGGGAATCGGCTGCGGCAGCAGTGACTCGATCAGGAACAGGCCGGGCGCAATCTCGTTGCCGGGCAGTTGGCGATCCTGCGCGCTGGCGCGTGCCGGCGCAGGGCCACCCCGCGAGCGCATGCCGAGCAGGCGATGCAGGCTGCCGACCTCGGGCCGTCGCAGTGCTGCCGGCGCAGGCGTGGTGGTGGCGGTGCCGGTCGGCTTGTGGCGGATCTCCTGTTCCACCCAGGCAAACACCGAACGCTCGGCCGGTGGCTGCCGCGCATCGTTGGCGGCCATGAGTGCCGGCGGCGTCTGCTGCGTCGGCGCGGCAGGCGTGGCTGCTTTCGGGTCACCCGCCTGCTTGCGAAGCAGCCGCAGCTTGTCCAGGCTCAGGCTCACGGGGCGATCAGCTCCATCGGGTCGCGTGTGCTCACCACCACATCGGCCACATGCTGGCAGGCCTGCGCATCGAACAGGTCGAGCACGCGCAGCGCCAGCGCACGCGGCGAGGTTTCATCCTGTTCCTGCGCGGCAAGCACCGGACCGACGCAGGCCGGGCAACCCGCCTTGCAGTCGCAGCGCTGTACCAGTTCGCGCGCGCGCTGCACCAGCTCGGCCTGGCGCTGCCACAACGGCTCGCTCAGGCCGACGCCACCGGGGAAATTGTCGTACAGGTATACGGTCGGCACGAATTCCTGCAGCAGTTCCACCGCGCCAGGCTCGCCATCGCTGCCCCGCAGCTGGCCGCGCCCGCTCTGGTCGGCAATCGCGATCCAGGTGCCATCGCCGTTGCCCACCGACTTCTGCAGGTCGCGCGCATCGGCCATCACCGCCACCGTGGCTACGATGTGCAGTGCATAGGCGGCGCCGAGGAACCCATCCAGCGCATCCTGCTTGCTGGCGAAGGCGCGCAGCAGCAGCGCCTGCGGCAGCTGCCACCACACCGCGGTGGTGTGCAGTTCCTGGTCGGGCAGGTTGACCGGGCCGTAGCCGATGTTCTCGTGGGTGTAGTAGCGGATCTTCTTGTAACCGGCCACGCGGCGCA
>Ga0308161_1005632_pt1 | contig 10917 bp, 10 predicted proteins | sample PhyFR2_FD_201034 | JGI IMG/M metagenome (GOLD analysis project Ga0308161, IMG submission 201034) | Phyllosphere microbial communities from UC Gill Tract Community Farm, Albany, California, United States - DLSLF.R2 | ecosystem: Host-associated > Plants > Phyllosphere > Unclassified | place: USA...
TCGCGACGGGGACGTTGGCCTCGTCGGACGGGAGCACGTCGGGGACGATCGTCCTCACCGCCGCCGACGGCGTGGTGACCGCGACCATCGACGACTTCCACTCCACCGCGACCGGTCAGCTCGACCTGGACCTGACGCCGTACGCCACGACGGCCACCTGCCCGAGCGACTCGTGGCGCTTCGTCATGAACGGCGTCGACGCCGAGCCCCACACGTGGTCCCTGCCGATCAGCATCGAGGGTGGTCCCTTCGAGGTCGACCCGTCCTACCTCCGCAGCGCCGTCGTCCACGTCGACTCGGCGACCGGCACCGCCGGACCCGACGGGTGCATCACCCCCGTCCTCGCGGCGGCACCGCTGACCTGGGACGTGCCGGACACCCACGCGGGTCTCGTCGTGGCCGACCACGGCACCCGCGCCGACGCGACCGGGACGACGACCTCGACGAACGGTGCTCCGTCGACCTACACGGTCGCTCCGGGCGACACGTTCCCTGCGATCCGGCAACGCTTCGCCCTGACCGAGGACGACTTCGAGTACCTCAACCCGTTCACCGCGGACGCCTCGGATGGAGCACTGCGGTACGGCACCGTGTACAACCTGTCGGCGGCGGACCGGGGCGTGCCGCCGGCGTGACGGGCAGCATCCTCACGATCAGGTGCGACGACGGCTCCGCGAGCTGACCGTGCCGCTGCCATACTGACCCCATGACGACGGCGCAGCCCGTCATCGGGCGTGAGCGGGAGACCGCCGCCCTCCGACATGCCGTCGGTCACGTCACCGACGGCGGTGCCGCGTTCGTGGTCGACGGGGAAGCCGGGATCGGCAAGTCGTCCCTCGTCGCCGACCTGGTCGAGTACGCGGACGGTCGAGGTCTCCGGGTCCTGACGACGACCGGCACCCTGGCCGAGTCCAGCGAGCCCTACGCCGCGCTCCACCTGCTCCTGTACCCCCTGCGGGCGGGCATCCCGGACCTGCCGCAGCCGCAGCGACGGGCGCTCGACGTCGCCTTCGGGGTCACGTCCGGGGTGCAGCCCTCGCCGCTCCTCGCCGGACTGGCGGCGCTGACCCTGCTCTCCGACGCCGCCGCGGCACGTCCGCTCCTGGTCGTCGTCGAGGACCTGCACTGGATGGACGTGCCGTCGCGGTGGGCACTCCGGATGATCGCCCGCCGGGTCGGCGAGGACCCGATGGTCATCGTCATGACGACGCGGGACTCGGACGCGGCCGAGGACCCGGGCGTCCGACGGCTGCACCTCGCGCCGCTGGACGCGCCGGCCGCCGACCTGCTGCTCGACGGCGTCCCCGGAGCGCCGCGGGGGCAGGCTCGGCGAGACCTCGTGCTCCGCGCCGAGGGCAACCCGCTGGCGCTGCGCGAACTGGGCCGGTCGGCGTCGGAGGAGCACGCTCGCGACCGTCCGGTGGTGGGCCGGGTGGAGCAGGAGTTCGCCGGTCGCTTCGCCGGACTCGAGCAGTCGGTCCGCTTGGCGGTCCTCGCCGTGGCACTGTCCGGCAGCACGGGTGCGGAGGAGGCGGCACGGGTGGCTGCCCGGGCGTTCGGGAGGTTCCCACCGCCGACGTGGACGGAGCAGGCGTCGGCGTCGTCGCTCTTGGTCTGGGAGGCCCCGCGCGCGATCCGGTTCCGGCACCCCCTCGTCCAGTCGGCGGTCCTCGCCGCCGCGTCGCCGACCGAGCGCACCGCGGTCCTGCGGTCGCTCGTCACCGAACACGAGGACGATCCGACCCGGACGGTCTGGTGGCGTGCCGAGCTCACAACCGGACACGACGACGCCCTGGCCGAGGAGATCGCCGCACTCGGCGCGGGACGGACGGCGATGTCCGATCCGCTCGTCGCGAGCCGCGCTTACGAGCGAGCCGCCGAACTGACGTCGGACGTCGTCCGACGCGTCGAGCGACGCATCACCGCGGCGGAACTCGCCGGGCTGTCCGGCCGGATCGCCGACGCGGCGCTCCTGGTGCAGCGAGCCCGCGACGAGGCGCCGGACCGGTTGCTCGCGGCGCGTGCGGCCTGGCTCGCCGAGATCCTGCCCACCGGCCGGACGGGGCTCGCCGTCGGCGACCTCGGACCGGCACTCCACGCGGTCTCCGAGATGCAGGCGGCCGGCGGCGTCGAGGACGCCACCACCGCCCTGCTGCACCTCGCCGCGATCGCCTGGGACCACACCGCCGAGCCCGACCCGGGGGACCCGATGCTCGTCGTGGTCGAGGCACTCGCGCTGCCCGACGACGACCCGCGGGCGATCCTCCTGGCCGCGCGGACGGAACCGGTGGTCCGCGGCGACCACGTCATGGAACGCGCGCTCGCAGCGGCTCCGACGGCCGAGGACGAGGGGTCGGCGTGGCTCCTCGGCTACGCGCTCAACCTCGTCGGCGAGGTCGAGACCGCCCGGGTGCTGCTCGACCGGGCCCTCGCGAGCATGCGGGCTCGTGGTGAGTTGCGGACGTTCCCGCAGGCACTGATGGGCACCTCGATGACCACGTACCTGGCCGGGGACGTCGCGAAGGCCCGGTCCCTCGCGGAGCAGGCCGAGTCGCTCGGCCGTGACCTCGGTGACGCCGGTTTCTCGGCGGCGGCTCGTTGTGCGCTCGCCTGGTTCGACGCCCTCGAAGGGGTGATGCCCGACGCCGAGCAGATCGCTGGCGGGACCCAGGCGGGTGCGCAGGTCCTCCGGTCCGGGGCGATGCGTGCGACGCTGCGTGGGGCTGCGGGGCTGGTCGACCTGCTCGCGGGCCGTGCGTCGGAGGCCCTCGAGCGCCTCCGTGGCCTGTCCGACCCGGCTCACGACGGGTACCACCCGTGGTTCGGCGTCGCGACCTCGCACGACTTCGTCGACGCCGCGCTGGAGTCGGGCCGACGCGGCGACGTCGAGCAGCGGCTGGCGGACCTCGAGCAGCTCCACGCGCGCTGGCACGCACCGATCGTCCGGACCGCCGTCGACTACACCCGGCTCGCGCTGGTCCCTGACGACGAGCTCGAGTCGGCGTGGGTGACACTGCAGCACGAGCGCTGGGCGATGCCGTACGTGCAGGCGCGTGCGCTCCTCCGACTGGGCCGCCGACTGCGCCGAGCACGCCGGACGACGCTCGCCCGGGCGGTGCTGCACGCGGCCCTCGACCTGTTCGCGGCGATGCCGGCACCGACGTGGGAGGAACGGACGCGCGACGCCCTCCGTGCCGCCGGCGAGCGGTTGCCGGCCGCCGGCGCACGCGACGTCGAACTGCTGACCCCGCAGGAGCTCCGCGTCTGCACCCTCGCGTCGCGCGGGATGAGCAACCGGGCCATCGGTGAGCACCTGTTCGTCTCACCCCGGACGGTCGGCGCGCACCTGTACGCGGCGTTCCAGAAGCTCGGGATCTCGACCCGCCAGCAGTTGCCCGGTGTGCTGCCGACCGAGGCCGAGGCCGAGGCCGACGGCGACGCCGTGGACCGGGCAGCTCGTCCCTAGGTCATCCGGCGGCGGATCTCGGTCATCGTGACCGATGTGCACCGGTCGTGCCCGCTCGTACCTTCTGAGCGGAACCCCACGGTCACCACCGACGCCGGGCCGCGCCACGGGCTGCGGACCGGGAAGGAGCGAACGCACCATGTCCGGAGCCCCCACCATCGTCCTGGTCCACGGCGCCTTCGCCGACGCCGCCAGCTGGGCACCCGTCACGAAGCTCCTGCTCGAGCAGGGCCACCGGGTCCTCGTCCCGCCGGTCTCCAACCGCAGCCTGTCCGCCGACGCGGCGTACATCCGGTCCGTCGTCGAGCAGGTCGACGGGCCGGTCCTGCTCGCCGGACACTCCTACGGAGGCGCGGTGGTCACGGTCGCCGGTGCCGCCGAGAACGTCGTCGGGCTGGTGTTCGTCGCCGCGTACGCACTCGAGGAGGGCGAGAGCCTCGGCGAGCTGCAGGGCGGCTTCCCGGACAGCGACCTCGCCGCCGCCCTCGTGTACGCGCCGTACCCGGTGGACGGCGCCGAGCCCGGCACGGACGTCTCGGTGGCGATCGAGGCCTTCCCCGCCGTCTTCGCGGGCGGCCTCGACCGGGAGACGGCGGAGGTGCTGGCGGTCTCGCAACGCCCGCTGTCCGCGGTCGCGTTCGGTGAGCCCGCGGCCGTCGCCGCGTGGAGGAGCCGCCCGTCGTGGGGGATCGTCTCCAGCGCCGACCACACCATCAACCCCGACGTCGAGCGGTTCGGGTACCAGCGCGCCGGGGTCCGCCGGGTGGTCGAGCTCGACGCCCCGCACCTGGTGATGCAGACCCACCCCGCCGAGGTGGCCGCCGTCATCACCGACGCCGTCGCCGAGCTGGCCTGACCCCACACCGGCCCACCCAGCACACCGCACGACCACCACACCGCACGACCACCACACCGCACGACCACCACAGGAGGGCACCACACATGGGCTACATCACCACCGACGACGGGGCAGAGATCTACTTCAAGGACTGGGGGAACCCCGACGCGCAGCCGATCGTGTTCCACCACGGCTGGCCGCTGTCCTCGGACGACTGGGACGCGCAGATGCTGTACTTCCTGGCCGAGGGCTACCGCGTCGTCGCGAGCGACCGGCGTGGCCACGGGCGGTCGTCGCAGATCGGCACCGGCCACGACATGGACCACTACGCCAGCGACGTGTCCGCCGTCGTCGAGCACCTCGACCTGCACGACGCGGTCCACATCGGTCACTCCACCGGTGGCGGCCAGGTCGCCCGGTACGTCGCCCGCTACGGCCAGCCGCAGGGCCGGGTCGCGAAGGCCGTCCTGGTGTCCGCCGTGCCGCCGCTGATGCTCAAGACGGAGTCCAACCCGGAGGGCACCGACCTCTCGGTCTTCGACGGGTTCCGTGCCGCGCTGACGGCGAACCGCGCCGAGTTCTTCCAGGCCGTCGCCTCGGGCCCGTTCTACGGCTTCAACCGGCCCGGCGTGACGACGTCCGAACCGGTGGTCGCCAACTGGTGGCGCCAGGGCATGACGGGCAGTGCGGTCGCCCACCTGGAGGGCATCAAGGCGTTCTCGGAGACCGACCAGACCGAGGACCTGCGGGCGATCACCGTGCCGGTGCTGGTCCTGCAGGGCGACGACGACCAGGTCGTCCCGTACCGGGCCGCCGCCCTGAAGCAGGCCGAGCTCCTCAGTGACGCGACCCTCACGATCTACGAGGGGTACCCGCACGGGATGCTGACAACGCACGCGGACGTCATCAACCCGGACATCCTCGCGTTCATCCGCAGCTGACGTCGCTGCACCGACGTCGCCGACGCTGCGTCCGCAGCGGACCGGACGGGAGGAGCGGTGCCGGTGGGCCGACCAGGTCACCGGCACCGCGCCTCCCGTCCGGCACCCCGCCACCGACGCAGGCCCACGCGTGCCGACGTGGCAGGGTGGCGTCATGCCGGAGTGGGGGAACGCGAGCGGAGCACCGGTCTGGGGTGCACCGCCGGCCGCACCACCGCGTCGTCGCGGCTCGGCCTGGGCGGTCGCCGGGATCGTCGTCGCCTCCGTGGGGTTCGCGGCCTCGTTCATCGGCGCGGTGCTGGGAGTGTCGGCGCTGCTGGGTGCCGGGCTGGTCTACGCCGCCAGCCAGGGCGAAGCCGGACACGGCGGCCTGTTCCGCGAGGTCACCCGGATCGGTGACGTCTTCGTCGTGATCCCGCTGGCACTGGTCGCCGTGGTGTGCACGGTCGTCGCCTGGCGACGCACCCGTGGACCGGACCGGTCACGGGTGACGACCGTCGTCGCGACCGTCCTTGCCTCGTGCCTGCTGCTGCTGTCGCTGGTCACCGCCCTGTTCGTGGTCTGACCGTCGGCATCACTCCAGTTCGCTGACCAGCCGCTCGCTCGCCGCCCGGCCCGTGGCTCGCGTCCCGGAGGACCGGCCGGGCGGGTCGCCAGGACGGGAGGCCCGGCGCGGCGCTCCGGCATCGGCCCGGTCCCTGGAATGGTCGGGTCATGGAGTACACCGACTACGACACCCGGCTGGCGTCCTACGCCGTCGTCACCGACGGGGACCGGGTGCTGCTCGCCCGGTTGAGCTGGCCGGACGCCGGGCTCTGGACGTTGCCGGGCGGCGGGGTGGAGCTCGACGAGACCGTCGAGGAGGGTGCCGTCCGCGAGGTGCTCGAGGAGACCGGGTACGACGTGGTCGTCGAGGAGCTGCTCGGGGTGCGCTCCCACGTGGTCCCGCCCGAGCGTCGGAAGACCCGGAACGGCCGACCGATGAAGGCCGTGCAGGTGGTGCACCGGGCCCGGGTCGTCGGGGGCTCGCTGCGCCACGAGGCCGACGGGACGACGGACCAGGCAGCCTGGGTGCCGATCGCCGAACTCGGGGCGCACCGCCACGGGTTGCTCGTGGCGCAGGCCCTGCGGTGGGCGGGCGTCACGGCGGGGTGAGCCGCGCCTCCCGTCCGGTCGGTCAGTGCCCGGCGACGAACGGGTCGAGCACGGCCCAGGTCGCCTCGGGCGCCTCGAGGTGCGGCAGGTGTCCGGCGGCGGCGACCTCGGCGAAGACGGCACCGGGGACGGCCGTGGCGACCGCACGGCCGTAGGTGGGGGTGACGACGCGGTCGCTGGAGCCCCAGACGACGAGGGTCGGCACGGACACCGCCCACAGGCGTCCGAGCAGGGTCGGGTCGCTCATCGCCCGGCCGGCGAGCACGGCCATCGTCTGCCCGTTCGCCTGCAGGACCGCGCGCTGCTCCTCGGTCACGAGCGCCGGGTCCTGGTGGCCGCGCTCGGGGTCGTGCCAGGCGACCTCCGCGAGTCCGCGGGCGTCGAGCGCGAAGAAGTCCGCGATCGGTTCCCCGTCGACGACGACCCCGACGGTGTCGATGACGACCACGCTGCCGAGGACCCCGGCGTACCGGTCGTCCGCCGCGGCCTGGACGGCCATCTCGAGGGCGGTCCAGCCGCCGATCGAGGACCCGACCACCAGCACGTCGCGCTCACCGTGGTCGAGGAGCCGGGTCAGGTAGGCCGACGCCAGGTCGGCGATGGACGCGATCGACTCCGGTCGCGCGGTGCCGTCCCAGCCCGGGTGCGTCGGGGCGTGGACGTGTCGGGTGGCGGCGAGGTGCCCGACGATCGGGGCGACCGTCCGGGGTCCACCGCCACCGTGCAGCACGAGGGCGGTCGGTGCGGCGGGGTCGCCGGCGCGGAGGACGGGCAGGTCGTCGAGGAGGGTGTTCGGCATGATCGGGACTCCTGAATCAACATGTTGATCTAAATGTGTTGATACCGTAGCACCATGACGACGGACCTCGAACGGCTGGGCCAGGCGGTCAAGCGCGCGCAGTACCGGAACCACCGCACGATGGACCTCGCCCTGCAGGACGTCGGGGTGAGCCTGGTGCAGTGGGACGCCCTCCGTGCCGTCGACCGGATGCCGGGGGCGTCCGGTCACGACCTGGCCGTCGCCACCTTCCAGAGCGACCAGGCGTTCGGCACATTGGCGTCCCGACTCGTCGAGCGCGGGCTCATCGAACGATCGGCGGGACGCGGGCGTCGGCTCGTGCACACCCTCACGCCGACCGGACGCGAAGCGCTCGACGACGGACACCGGGTGGCCGCCCGGGTGCTCGACGAGTTGTTCGCCCCGCTCGACGAACCGGGCCGCGCGGCGCTGATGGCCGCGCTGACCACCCTCACCGCGGGGGAGTGACGACCTCGGTTGGCTGCGGGTCGTAGCGGACCGCGAGCACCGTGACGTCGTCGGCGTGGTGGCCCGCCCGGCCGAGCTCCTCCAGGCGGGACACCAGGCGTTCCGGGTCCGGCTCGGTCAGGGTGAACGCCTCGAACCGGTCCAGCGCGTCGAGCCCGTCGCCGAAGAGGTCGAGGACACCGTCGCTGACGACGAGGACCACGTCGCCCCGGTCGAGCAGGGTCTCGTGGGTGGTCCAGCTCGTCCCGACACCGATCGGGGTGTCCGCGCCCCGAAGCCACTCGTGGCCACCGCCCGCGCGGAGCACCAGCGCCAGGCCGTGCCCGGCGTCGACCCACCGGGCGACCCCGCGGACGTCGAGGTGCATGTGGAAGCAGGTGGTGAACTGCTCGGTCGCCGGCGCGTCCAGACCGACGTCCAGGCCGGTCGCCGTGCGGCTCACCGCTTCGTCCGGCGCCCCCTCGCGCACCGACGAGCGGAGGACCGACCGCACCACCGCGGCGATCATGCCGGCACCGACGCCCTTGCCCATCACGTCCCCGAGGGTGAAGGCCGCGCCCGCGGTGGTCGGGAACCAGTCGTAGAAGTCGCCGCCGACCGAGCGCGTCGGCAGGCACACGGCCCGGACGGTGAACGCCGCGGGTAGGTCCGCCGTCGAGACGGGCAGCAGGGACCGCTGGACCAGCGCCGCTTGGGAGATCTCCGCCTCGGCCTGCCGTCGGAGCTCCTGCACCGTCTGCAGGCGGACGGACCCCTGACGGGCGAGTTCGTTGGTGACCCCGGCGACGGCGGTGAACACCACGAGCACGACGACGAGCCGCACGACCTCGCTCGCGCCCAGGTCGGCGTGCCCGAGGAGCATCGGCACCAGGAAGGTCGCGGCGGTCCCGACCAGGGGGAAGAGGACGTTCTGCCGGCCGGGTCGGGCGGCGATCCAGATCACCGGCAACAGGACCGCGGCGAGGAACGGGGACCGCGCGTCACCCGTGCCGTACCGCAGCAGGCCGATCGCGACGAAGTCGAGCGCCGGCACCAGGAGCTCGAAGCGCATCAGCGTCGGTCGGGCCGCGAGCAGTCCGGCGAACGCCAGCCCGACGACCGCCAGGGCCGTCCCGGCCCACATGCTCGTCGCGTTCGTCACCGTCAGCCAGGGCAGCAGCACGCTGCACACCGCGGCGATCACGGACACCACGACGATGACCGCCTGGTTGACCACCGGGTTCGCTCTCGCCCCGGTCCGCCCGGAGGCGGCGTCCGCTCGGTCGACCGCGGTGTCCGGGACGACGGTCCGACCGGTTGGCGTCTTCGTCATCAGGACCTGACGCTACCGGCAGCAGGGGCCCGTGGGAACGCGCCCGTTCGTGGGGCAGACGGCCGGTCCGAGCGGCGTGCCACGGGCCTCCTGGCTCGTCGCCGACGGGTCACGAGTCGGTCTCGTACCGGTCTCGATCCCGCATCGAGCCGTCGACGGCCCCGGCCGGTCCGCCAGGATCGTCCGCATGGGGAACCACCGAACCGTCCGGATGTCCGTCGTCGCCGCCACCGTCGCACTGCTCGCGACGACCGCCCTCGCCGGGTGCTCCGCCGACGACGGAGCGGGCGCGGCGCCGAGCCCGTCGCGCACACCCTCCGCCGCCGCGGCGGCCGTGGACCCGGAGCAGGCGACCCCGGAGCCCATGGACATGGACCAGGACGACAGCGCTGCCGCGACGTGCGGCCAGGTCAGCGCGCTCGAGACCGTCGCGCACAACGCGCACGTCGGCCTGTCCCGCGGGGAACTCACCCAGGCGCAGTTCGACGCGCTGGCGGCGTCGGTGCGGTTCGGGTTCGAGCACCTCGTCACCTCGGACGTGAAGGTGTCGCCGGCCGTGGACTGGGCCCAGCGGTACCTCGAGGAGCACCCGGGGCCGACGATCGACGACACGACGGCGGACTGGGACCTCCGGGTCCGGACGATCAGGACCGCCTGCACCGAGTCCGGCTCCAACATCGTCGTGTCGGCGCAGTACGGCGGCTGACCGGCGTCAGCCACGGCGGCTGAGCGGTGTCAGCGCGGCGTCAGCCCTTCCACACCGAGACGGCGCCCGCGTGCCCGATCACCACGACCTCGATCAGCGAGACCACGCCGACGACGACGAGCAGGACCGGGCCGACGACCGCGACCGCGCGGACCGCACCGCGGTTCGTGACGCGCTCGGTGCCGAAGCGGTGCCACCCCCACCACAGCACGAGCAGCGCGAAGACCGCGATCGACCACGGCAGCAGGCCGTCGGCGAGTTCGGTGTGCCGCTCGAGCAGTGCGGTCTCCTTCTCGCGTGACTCCAACCACTCACCCGACGACGTCGCGAGCGGCACGGAGACCAACGCCACCAGACCGATCAGCGGTGCGCCGACCGCCAGCCACCGTCGTGCGGCCGGCCAGACCGCGACGGCGATCGCGACCAGCGCGGCCACGGGGACCGCGACCGAGGTCAGGTGGACCAGGAGGGGGTGGAGCGGGAGTCCGCCGAGTTGCCAGTCCATGTCGGACCTTCCGTGCCGGGGCGACCAGGGGCGGCCGCGCCGTTCCAGGCAACCGGAGCCCGCCGCTGGTGGACTGCGCGCTGGCGGGTCGGTTCGTTCGAGACCACACACGAACACCCGCCCGCGCTCGGGTGGGTGCGGTCCGGGCTGCCGCTGCCGCATGATGGTGCTGCGGGCGACCGTGCGCGGCCGACCGGGCGGAAGGGATCCACGTGGCGAACATCCTGGTGGTCGAGGACGACCCGGAGATGGGTGCCCTCGTGGCACAGGGCCTCGGCGACGAAGGGCACGTCGTCACGGTGGTGACCGACGGCATCGCCGCGCTGACCGCCGCACGCGCCGAACCGTTCGACGCCGCGGCCATCGACGTGATGCTGCCCGAGATGTCGGGGTTCGAGATCTGCCGGCGGCTCCGCGAGATGGGACAGGACCTGCCGGTGATCCTCGTCACCGCCCGGGACGCCGTCGACGACCGGGTCTTCGGACTCGATGCCGGCGCGGACGACTACCTCACCAAGCCCTTCGCGATCGTCGAGCTCAACGCCCGCATCCGTGCCCACCTGCGTCGCCGTGCCGCCGGGGCCACGGTCCTCGAGGCCGCCGACGTCCGGCTCGACGTCGTCACCGTCCGGGCCAGCGTCCGTGGCCGGGACCTGCCGTTGAGCGTCAAGGAGTTCTCGCTCCTCCGGTACCTCATCCAGGGCTCGCCCGAGGCCCGCAGCCGCCG
>Ga0308161_1005634_pt1 | contig 10916 bp, 3 predicted proteins | sample PhyFR2_FD_201034 | JGI IMG/M metagenome (GOLD analysis project Ga0308161, IMG submission 201034) | Phyllosphere microbial communities from UC Gill Tract Community Farm, Albany, California, United States - DLSLF.R2 | ecosystem: Host-associated > Plants > Phyllosphere > Unclassified | place: USA...
GCCATCAAGGCCTAATGCAACGCCCCAGCCAGAGTTATCGATCCCAACGGCATTGCCATCGCCCGCTATACGTCCGCCATGTCCCCATGATGAAATCCAAACGGGATCGGCAGTCGGAAGGCGGCCGTCCGTTAACATGCGGCGATTCATAGCATCACGAAGGTAGCGGCTATTGTTGATTAGGGCTGTGCGGGTCGAACCATAAATTTCACCCGAAAGATTATCAAAAGCAGGGAGCACATTGTCTTTGGCTAACTTAACGACGTTTTGGACGATCGGATTATCCGTGGGCAAACCATCAATCCCGTGACCGGTGCTGCGCTCATTATAGGTGCCATCGACATCGCCAAAGTCGATATCGTTCCTTATAAAACGCAGATCGACTTCATTGGGTTCATAAATCACACTATAGTCCAAAAACGCAAGATTGTTTACGACTTGACCAAAACGGCCATTGACACCGCCATCAGTCTTGATGACTGCATATTCATTATAATCACCCCAGATACCTGAGCCTACACCGTTAATTATTAACCTTGCGCCATTATCTATTTGAGCAACGCCCGTGCCGCCACGCCCCGAGTTAACAGTGATCAAGTCACCCGCGCCATTTGGGTCAGCCTCAAAAACCAGTTCTGAACCGTCATGAAGTCTCAACCCTCCGAGTGTAAGCGTGCCAATTTCACCAAATTTTCCAGCGGAGAGTTTGGAGCCCGACTCCATGTCGACATTACCGTATATTGAGCCGAAACCATCGAGCGCGCCACCGGAATGCGCTATCACATTACCTATAATATGCGCATCATTATGTTCGCTACTACCGCCTACCATCAGTGTACCGGCCTCTATCGCCGTTATGCCAGTATAACCGTTGGCCCCATTGAGGATAAGTGTTCCGTTGCCTTTTTTGGTGAGACTCTTACCGTCCCAACTTCTTAAATAAGCGCCGCTTGGGCGGTCGTGTAATGCCTGATCAAGGGTGAAATTGCCCTCATTGAGGGTAAAGTCACCGTGAGCAAGGGTGGTTATCATGTCTGATTTATCAACGGCATTGCTGTTCCAGGTTAAGTTGCCGATCTCAACGCGATAGTCGTTTTTACCCACAAAACCTTCAGTACCTTGCAGAAAATCAACGTCACCTATCGACTGGCCACCAGCAGAAAGGCGGATATTTTTGCCGTCAAGTAAACCATTTTGATTGAAGTGGAGCAGGGTATATAGCCCGTTTTCACCAGCCATCGACGTCAGATTGATATTTAAACTTGGACCGGCGGTAATCGTTTTGCCGGTTAAATTCAGCATCGCATTGCCGTTAAGCTGTGCGGCAGCAAGGTTGAAATCCAAATTCGCGTGATCGCCGATGGTAATTTCGCCATTAGCTACTTTAATTGCACTCCCCATACCACCGACACTTAATGTCGCATTACCGTCAAGTTTAAAACTGCCACCCTTGCCACCGATAGTAATGCCTCCTGTGGTTGCTTTGACGATTGCACCATCAGTTGCGGCACCTGTCTTGCTCTGCTCGCCTTCACCATAAAGATAAAGGGTGCCACCTTGGCTAACCTTAAAATTAACATTATTGCTAAAAGTGTTATTCCCAGCAAGATACCAACTGCCGCCGCTCTGTAAAATATTGCCGTTATCGCCCATCATCGGGTCAAGCATATCCAATTCGCCGTCGCCAACAATATTCAAGTTACCAGAAAACATGAACAGCGCGTTGGAACCTGAATGATCCGTGTTACCGAAAAACTGCGTGGCTCTTGATAATTTGTTGGTGATTAAATTTACGTCACTGCTGGTAAAATGGAGTGCGCCACCCTCATTGGCGGTATTGTCCTCAAAACGCGCACCGCTGCCGATCGTTATATGGCTGGTATGCATGCGAATTGCGCCGCCGCCAAGCGCCGCTGAGTTGCCGGTAAAGTTCGCGTTAGCACCGACTATCCAACTACTGTCTAGCCCATAGATCGCGCCGCCCCACTGGTTCAACGATCGGTTATTAGTGAAGGTCGCATCGTCACCAATAACGTTTTCGCCCAAACCATTTTTACTTTGGCCATAAACTGCACCACCATGGCCGTCAGATTGATTATTTTCAAAAGTTGCATGATGACCAATCTTAAAGACACTGTCGTTAAAATGGATTGCGCCACCCTCATTGGCGGTATTGTCCTCAAAACGCGCGCCGCTGCCGATCGTTATATGGCTGTTATGCATGCTAATTGCGCCGCCGCCAAGCGCCGCTGAGTTGCCGGTAAAGTTCGCGTTAGCACCGACTATCCAACTACTGTCCTGCCCATAGATTCCGCCGCCCCATTGGTTCAACGATCGGTTATTAATGAAGGTCGCATCGTCACCAATAACGTTTTCGCCCAAACCATTTCTACTTCCGCCATAAACTGCGCCACCATGGCCGTCAGATTGATTATTTTCAAAAGTTGCATGATGACCAATCTTAAAGACACCGTCAGTCATGACTGCGCCACCAATACCGGCGTAACCATCTTTATTACCAGAATTATGAGATTGGTTGTTGATGAAGGTTACGTTGTCCCCGAACACTATTATGCCCCGGTTTTGGACCGCACCTCCGAAACCCACCTCACTGGAATTGGTCTGAATATTGAAAATATTAAGTTTTCCTTCGCCGGTTTGTGCAAACAGTCCCCGATTTTCGACGACTATTGCCTGTTTACCGTTGTTGTTTGAGATTGTGACACTGTTATTTTTCTCAATATCGAATGTTAAAGCGCCCGCGGCAACGTTCAATGACTGGTTATTGGCATCCGACTGCCCGTTTAATTCGACCGAATCTTCAAATTTGATAAGTGGTAGCGTGTAACCTTGTTCCTGTGCAATAGCCTGTTGAAGTTGTGCCTTCGCTTGCTCAAGCGTCATTTCATTTTGTTTAGTCGGCGAGATTGCGGCATTCTTAATCGCATCTGCCACCGCCATACTCAAGGTGGTGAGATCACCAGTCGCAGTTGCAGACGTACCTATTTCGCTTAATTTATCGGTGGTTATCGTTTCCCTATTAACGCCTCTCCCAATTTCCTTATGAATGCCTCTCCCAACTTCCCAAACAAGGTTATCGTTGCCAACTAAGGTGATCGGTGTGCTGTTTGCCGAAGCGGTTAACATAAATGGAAGTACAACTGATGTTAATAATATAAGAGAACTTCGTGAACTGATGTGTTTATACTTTTTCATTATTGCCTGCCTTTCATCTCAGTCAATTTTCCCCAAACCAAAACCCACTGCAAAACGGGCAAACCGATCCGCTGTGATCTCGCTAAATAGATTACATTCCTCCCGCATTGTCGCAGAAGACCAAATAATAAAAGGTGATGGAGCAACCCCGCGAGCTTCCGCTTACAGTAAACGCAAGGCAAAAGTCAATATTCGTAACAAAATTGTTATACTATAGATTTTATTTCTTGAGCGTTTTTAGTTTTTTATATTCAAAATATCGTGAAGCGACTTCTTATCGGTTGAGGCTCCAGAGTTCTATTGTTTATTACTAATGAAAATCTCGTGATTTGGGCAAAATACGAATTTGACGGGGATGATGGGCTATCGGTTCATGACCTGTATGATGAAAACGCTCCGGCCTATTGGTGAGAGTAAGAAGTTTACTGCTTATATCTATCATGTTTTGAGCAATGATATGGGTGACACCAGAGGCATCACGCTGAATATAGCCTTGTATGGTAATGAGTTTAGCATTCATCACTTCGCGACGATATTGCTCCATGACTTTAGGCCAGATAACGACATTTGCTATGCCGGTTTCATCTTCAAGGGTTAAAAATACCACACCTTTGGCCGTGCCTGGCCGCTGTCTGACGATAACAATGCCAGCTAAAGTTGCCGAGGACCGACTTGCAAGCTCCATTGCCGCATGGCAGGAAATAACATTTTCTTTCGTAAACTTCTCACGTAAAAGCGCCATAGGATGCGCTTTTAAAGAAAGATGTGTCATTTCATAATCGGCAATCACATGCTCTCCCAATTGCATAGTTGGCAATAACACGGGTGGTTCTTCCGCCATTTCTGATTGTTGGGCTGCGGCAAATAACGGTAGGGGATCATCATCTGGTAATCGTCGTGCCGCCCATAAAGCATCGCGTCTTGGCAACTTTAGTGAACGGAAACAATCAGCATCTGCCAGAAGTTGAAAAGCGCGGCGTGGTAAGCGCACCCGCCGATGCAGATCCTCAATAGAGTGATACCAACCATTTTTATATTCATTGGTAATGGCGAGTGCCCAGGTTTTTAAGAAACCTTTAATCTGCCGAAAACCAAGACGAACGGCCAGCTTATCTGGTCCGAGAGCTTCCAACCGATGATCAAAATGACTATAATTAAGGTCAATCGGCTTTATCATTACATTGTGTTGGCGGGCATCTCTAAGAATTTGCGCAGGTGCATAAAATCCCATTGGTTGTGAATTTAACAATCCTGTGGCAAAAACTTCGGGATGGTGGCACTTCAACCATGAAGAAACATAGACCAAATGCCCAAAACTGGCGGCGTGGCTTTCAGGAAAACCATATTCACCAAAACCTTCAATTTGTTTATAGCAATTTTCCGCAAAACTTCGCTCGTAACCACGCTGCACCATACCTTCCACCATTTTGGTTCTTAAAGTATGTATTGTGCCACTGCGCCGAAATGTCGCCATAGCGCGCCTAAGGGAGTTGACTTCCTGCGCGCTAAATTTTGCCGCTTCTATGGCGATACGCATTGCTTGTTCTTGAAAAAGCGGCACTCCCATTGTTTTTTGTAAAATTCGTTTCAACTCGTCAGGTGGGCCGTATTTTGGTGAAGGAGATGGATAAGTGACCTCTTCTTCATGATTGCGCCGCCGTAAATAAGGGTGCACCATATCGCCCTGTATCGGGCCCGGGCGCACAATGGCGACTTCAATAACCAGATCATAAAATTCTTTTGGTTTTAACCGCGGCAGCATATTCATTTGGGCACGGCTTTCTACCTGAAAAACACCTAAAGAATCGCCACGTGACAACATCTTATAAACTTCAGCATCATCACGAGGAAGACTATAAAGGGTATGACTAATATTTTTGTGTTGCTTTAAGAGGTCAAAACATTTGCGAATACATGTTAACATTCCTAATGAAAGGACATCTACTTTCATCAGTTTAACAACATCAATATCGTCTTTATCCCATTCAATAAAAGTTCGATTATCCATGGCAGCCGGGCCAATTGGCACTGTTTCATCCAGCCGATCACGAGTCAGTACAAAACCACCCACATGCTGAGATAAGTGCCGAGGAAAGCCTAAAACTTCATGGGCGAGCGTCAGTGTCATGATGATCATTTTATTATCAGGATCAAGGCCAGCTTCCTGAATTTGCTGGCGACTGACTTCTTTGCCCGAAATCCCCCAGACTGTGCTTGCGATCGCGCCGGTAATATCTTCAGATAATCCCAATGCCTTACCAACATCCCGCAGGGCGCTGCGTGCCCGATAGCGAATGACAGTAGCAACAATCGCAGCCCTTTCACGGCCGTAGCGGCGATAAATATATTGCATCACCTCTTCGCGACGTTCATGTTCAAAATCGACGTCAATATCAGGTGGTTCTTTGCGTTCTTCAGAAATAAACCGTTCAAAGAGCACATCTATTTCTGTGGGGTTTACATTGGTAATGCCAAGACAATAACATACCGCAGAATTAGCGGCAGAACCGCGACCCTGACATAAAATTTTCTGCTGATGGGCAAAGCTGACAATATCATTTACAGTGAGAAAATAGGGTGCATAATTAAGCTTTTTAATTAAGGCTAATTCTTTTTTGAGAAGGTCTTTAATCTTATCAGGGATTATTTTGCCAAAATGTAATCTGGCCCCCTGCCATGTCAAATCTTCTAAATGTTGCTGCGGGGTTTTTCCACTTGGCACTGGTTCGTCTGGGTAAGTATAGGCGAGTTCATCCAGAGTGAAATGAATATCTTTGATGAAACGCGCCTGCTCGGCAATTGCTTGTGGAAAATGGCGGTAAAGATGCTGATAGTCATCAAGTGATTTAAGATGTCTTTCGCTGTTTTTTTCAAGGACCATCCCTGCTTTATCAATGGTCGTGTGGTGCTTTATGCAAGTCAAGACATCCTGCAGTGCACGCCTTTGTGGAATATGATAAAGGATATCACTTGTGGCAATTAACGGGATTTTATAGGATTCAGCAAGGGCAGAAAGTTGATAGGCACGGCGTTTATCTTTTCCTGTAAAAGTCATAGAAAGGGCAAGCCAGACATGATTGGGTGCGGCGAGGCACACTTTCTTAAGAGCATCGCTAAAGTCATACTCCTGAGGCATGACAATAATTTGAAACCCTTTGGCGCGAAATAAAAAATCGTTGATGGTCAGGCTGCACTGACCTTTGACAGCAGCGCGTATTTTGCCTTCGCTTAGTAAACGGCATAATTGTCCATAGGCTTTGCGGTCGCGCGGGTAAACGACCATATCGGGGGTGCCATCAGTAAAAACCAGTCGACAGCCGACAAGATAGCGAAAGGCGCTTTGCTGTGTTTTGGCTATAGCAAAACCACGCACAACACCAGCTAGACTATTTTCGTCTGTTATGCCAATGCCATCATGATGCAGGGCAATGGCTTGTTCGACTAGTTCTTCAGGGTGGGAAGCCCCATGCAAAAAACTGAAATTGCTGGAAACGGCTAATTCAATCATGGTAATTCTTAAGCAAACAGCCCATGGATAAACCATTTTGGCTTGGTCGTTTCATGATAAAGCCCTTGGCGGAATACCCAAAAACGCTGGCCATTTTCATCTTCAAGGCGGTAGTAATCGCGGGTGGTTGATGAGCTTTTCCACCATTCAGCGCAAATACGTTCAGGGCCTTCTGCAAGGCGTATTTTATGGGTGAGTTTGCGCCAGCGAAATAATGAGGGTGGGGCATCAGGAATAGTCGCAACAACGTCAATCGGTTGTGGGGGGCAAAAGATACGAAATGGGCGCTCTGGCACACTAGGAGAATGATAGGCCGTAAAGCTTGTCATCTCACTTGAACTTTGGCGCCAAAATGCAGCTTTTTCTGGTATATGGCTTTCGTGTGATTGGGCGACAGCAATATGTGAGGCGCCCATGCGTGTTGATAACCGATCAATCAGAAAATGCAGAGGTTGGTCATCAGTTATTTCGCCAATAAGATCCGTTTGCAAAGAGTGAAGCTTTTCGCATTGTTTTGCTGAAAGTGCAAAAGCATCAAAACCATAGCCAATATCTAGCGGTGTTGCCAAAGAAGATAGTTTCTCTCTCAAGAGCTCTATGAATGGTGCCGTTTTTACCAGAGGCCCACTTGTCTCAATCGAAAGTTTGGAGCAGACGCCATCAACACGAAACAGTCCAACCTCTAAAACACGGCTGCCGACGCCATGCTTTTCAAGATTTGAAAAAAAATGATCCGCCATTTTGGTTAATGAAGCTATAATGGCATCGTGGTTCAGGACTGGCTCGCACAGGCGATGGTTTACCTGAAAAAGAGGTAAAGTGTGAAGTGGTGAAATGGGAACATGTTTTTGGCCATAAAGACACTGAAGCTTCATGGGCAAAATTTCGCCAAAGCGTGCTGCTAAAACTTTTGCTGAAAGATGACGAAGATCGCCTATTGAGCTAAAGCCCGCGCGCCGCAAGCCAGTTAGCACAGGAGGGGGGATCTCTAGAGCAGATAAAGGCAAACGATCAACTTGATCCGCAAGTGCGTCTTTTTTAACATATTGATTTTTACCAAAACGAGCAAAAGCACGTGCTGCGGCAGGATTAGAGGTAAGCGCTGCATGGGTTTCTAAACCAAAACAGCGGTAGTGGTGAATAATCGCTTTAAGCATTGATTCAGGGCCACCAAAAAGATGGCTACAGCCTGTAACATCGAGCATAATGCCATGGGGCAGGCTATATGCGACAAGCGGCGTAAAGCGTTCAGCATCCCTTGCTAGTTTTTCCAAATAAGCTCTATCACCATCAGGGTCGGCATTAATTGTTTCGACCGTGCTGCAAAGACTGCGCGCTGCCACTAAAGTCATGCCTGGAGCCAGACCCGCTTTACCCGCTTTGCCATCAACGGCAACGAGACTTAACCCTTTAGCAGTACGAGAAACGACAATACGCGGGTTATTGCTTTCAGGCGATATATTTTTTTTTAAACGGTCGATTGCCAGACGAGGAAAGGCTAAAGCCAGATAAAGCTGGTGCGACCTCGGTTGTCTCGACAAATATGTATTCATGGTTATTCCATTCTATCTGCCAATGGCCTAAGCCACCAAAACGATTGCGCCTAAGCTCAACATCAAAGCAAGGCGCGCCTGGTGCTTGTGCACCAGCAGAAAGTGAAGACGCAGTGCCAATAAGCCAGCGTGTGGCGGCATTGCTTGTCTTTAGAGAACTCTTTGCAAAAACAGCAACAATAGGAATGCCAGCTTTTTGCGCGGCGAGGTGTAACCGTCGTGTTGCTTTAAAATCTAAAGCGTGAGATGACCCTGAGAGGCAAAGCACGACGCCACCAGCTGCCTGACTACGCAAACTATCATCTGCAGCTTTCAATGCATCATCGCATTTTGGACAGCGCACCAAGACAAGACGCTTAGCTTCAATCCCGAAAAAATCAAAAACTGTCGGATAAATTAAGCCATATTCTGCAATTGTGGTCTCGTCCTCTAACCAGATGATCGGTTTATCTTTATTGATAGCACGGTGCAAAAGGCCACAGGCAAAACCACATGCACTAACCAAAGCTTGCGGCCGAGCTACAATTTCGTGCAATGCATTACGCGCCAATGGGCCAATGGTTGCATCAATTTTTTGACATCCTAATTGAAACTGATTAGGAAGAAATTCAGCAAATTGAAGTGGGCGTGACGAAAAAGGCCGGCCTTCAAGCCGCGCAATTCTGTGGCGCAATGAAGCAAGGTTAGGCATATGAGACTCAATACATGTTCACGTTTTGTTCTAATATGGTGTTAGATAGTAAAGAGTCAATATGATTTATCAATCATGCCTCAATAAGTGTCAATATATTGCTTTTAAAGCCTATTTGTTTGATTTTTAATATTATTTATCACATAATCGCGAGTGGTTTTTGCTTCTTAATCGAATCATCAACAAGACATGGACAGAAAGTAATTGTTATGAAGACATCGTTCAGATCATCATGCGATAGAAATAACCGCGCCCCACAAAAAGTCGATAGACTGCTTACATCTTCCAAGGACTGACGCCTTGACGGTTGCAGTTGGCGTAAATTAAAGCAATTTCGCTTGCGCAGCTAATACGGCCGCGGTGCGATCCCCATTTTGTCAGGCATTTTCACTGGCAGCCAGTAATTATTTATCACGCTTGACTTTGCTTGCGCCAAAGCCGAGGCATTCCCGACGACCTGTACTTTGAAGCGGCTGCTTAAAGTTTTACGGTTTTCCGATTAAAAATCAAATTTGGCGCCTTTTTTACTGACATTTGCCCATACTTAATCAAGCGCTTGGAATCGGCATAGCTGGCGGGACCTTTTCCGCTGGCGTCGCCGATGTTGCCCAATAGATTCTGCCCAGCATCAAGGCTTAGTGCTTGGTATATTGGCGCTGGTAATGTTGGAGCTGCGGTGACAAAGCTTGGGGCACTATAGGTAATCAACTGGTGGGGAAGCTGGCAGGGCGTCGCTGAAGTTTGGGCAATTGCCCCTGTTGTCGTTGGCATTAACTTTTGGTGTTTCACCAGCGATGAGATTTGAGATTTCACCCACGGCGAATATGTTGATGGCTACAAACTAATGTAAGTCGCAAGAGCACGCGCTATCTCTATTCACATCATTTTTGACAATTGCCTTTGTAACGATTTAAATAGCGAAATTAAGCATAATGATGCTTTGTTATGAGGAGATGAAAATCGAGCAAACAAAAACAATCGGTAATTCCATAAATTTTACTAAATTTTATAATTTGGTAACTAAGGTCGGGGCAATTAACCCGAACGATGATTTGTCTAAAAGAACGAATCTTAATGCAAATTTTAAGCTAAATTGGGCTTAGACAATTAAAAGTGAGCTGGTGAAACAATGTTTGAAAAGATTTTTGTCGTTACGTCTGCAATCGTAATCAGTATGGTTGGTGGGGCATATGCTCAAAGTCCGACAAAACTCAACCAATTCGACGCATGGGCGGCTTATTCTTATAAATCGGGCGCTAATACTGTATGTTACGTACTTTCTGTGCCACTGACATCGGAACCGGCTACTGTGAAACATGGCGATAACTTCTTCCTCGTAAGCAGACGACCAGGACAAGCAAGTTTTGAACCTCAGTTTATGGCCGGTTATCCGCTAAAACCAAACTCAAAAGTAACGGTCACCGTAGACGGAAAAGATTTTGAATTTTTCACAAAAGATTCTTCAGCTTGGCTTGAGAGCAATAATGCAGAAACGCAAATTGTCGCGGCGATGCGCGCTGGTTCAAATCTGACCGTCAAAGCGGTGTCGGCACGCGGTACCAACACCTCTTACACCTACTCGCTTAAGGGGATAACTGCAGCATTGAATGCTGCTCAAAAATGTAAATAAATTTCTGGAAGGAACGTTCAGTCGATTGAGGATGAAGTTCTCATTAATTTGCATGCGTAACTGTTAGACAATGGCCTCCGCGGGACGCGGCGACAGCGGTGTCAGATGCTAAGATGGAAGATCTTAAAAGGTTGCGCCTGCGATCTTTGCCAATCGCGTTCCGTCCATCAAATTTTATTTGCTGTTATAATTTACTTGGCTGACAATATTTATAGTAACATTGGTAAGATGCGCTTTTAGCCGCATATTTTTATGGTTAAGAACCCGCCTTTTTTGTCATTCAGCGATCGCGCCTGAGCAATAAGAGCCCTTTAGATT
>Ga0308161_1005638_pt1 | contig 10911 bp, 8 predicted proteins | sample PhyFR2_FD_201034 | JGI IMG/M metagenome (GOLD analysis project Ga0308161, IMG submission 201034) | Phyllosphere microbial communities from UC Gill Tract Community Farm, Albany, California, United States - DLSLF.R2 | ecosystem: Host-associated > Plants > Phyllosphere > Unclassified | place: USA...
TCTTCAGTTCGGCCGACGCCTGCTCGGCATCGAGTTCCTTGGACAGCGTAAAAACCCGCCGGTAGCGCGGCAGCGTCACATCGGCGTGGCTCGACTGCATGTCCTGCGGCACGTCGAGCGCCACGGTGCCTTCGATAGTCAGACTGTCGGTCTCGAGGTGCAGGCTCAGGTTTTCCCTGGGTACGCCGGGCAGGTCGGCATACAGGGTGATGCCGTTGGCATCTTCCACCACGTCAACCGGCGGCAGCGCCGCTCGTTCCTGTGCTTCCTTCTGCCTTCCGCCCGTCTGCACGGCCTGCTGGCCGCCCTGATTCTGCTGTGCCGGTTGCTGGCTGGCGCCGGCGTTGCGGGTGTTGTCTTCAGCCATGATGTCCTCCTTTCCTTGTCCTCATTGCACACTGATGCGGCGCGGCTGCACCTGCTGCCTGCGCTTGACGCTGATATGCAGCACGCCATCGCGGTATTGCGCCGACACGCCATCCGGGTCGGCATCTTCAGGCAGGCTGACCACCTTGCGAAAACGGCCGGCAAAGCGCTCGTTGATATGGACGGTCGATCTGCCGCCGTTGCCTGCGCCACCGCTGGCGTTGCCGCCTGCACCTCCCGTGGCAGTCATATCCGGCCGTTCGCCGGCCACGGTCAGCACACCGCGCTCCAGGTTGACTTCGATCGCGTTCGGATCCAGGCCGGGAAGAAAGGCATACAGCTCCACCGATTGCGGCGTGCTGCCCACATTTAGGGCCGGAAAGCCGCCACGGCCGACGCCACGGATACTTGGCTCCATACCGAATGTCTGCTGCATTTCACGCTGGATACGGTCCATTTCGGCAAACAGGTCGCCGGGAAACACTGATCTGTAAAGCATGGCGAAATCCTCCTTTATCGTTGGGAGAATGCTTAGATAGATCCGGCGTGCCAAAACGTCAAGATGAATGCATGCGGTTTGAGGTGCGTCTAGGAGACTGTGCGGCAGACGGCGGCCGGCTGCGACATGCGTGGCGACGGTCCAGGACGGCATTGCCTTTTGGAAAAGGCATTCGTCCGGACCAGCTGGCGCCATCGGGCTTCACCGGCTTTCCGCACGCCATGCTTCGCCGTCTTGCCTCGCAGGGGCTTCCAGACCAGGCAGTTGTCAGCTGGAAAGAGGGTTATAGAAGGCACCGCGCCTTGACCTGAATGCGATTGGGATGCTGCCGGAGCTGGCATGCTTCGCCATGCCTTCCGCTACAGAATCCGGAAGCGCGGCAGGCTTGGAATTGCCTCGTTCAATCCTGCAGTGCAAAAAGGAAACTCTATTTCCTGTCTGTCAAGATTCGGCGGCCCCTTGCCATGTTGCGTATTCATAAGGACCTTTCAAAAGCATGCCCTCGGCGCGGCAGATTATCCCTTAAACTGCGCGGCGATTAGTGAAACTATGTTTCGCCATGCAGTAATTATTTTCATCTAAATATTGCTCATCGATAATTTTTTTTGAAAAACAAAGTATTACAATCCGGTGCCGGAAGTTTTGAGTGCCAGGACGAGACGTGCCGTCGGGACTGCCACCTTACCGGGGCAAGAGACAGAATGATTCAATAAGAGGAGAAAATGATGTGGCAGCAAGTGTATGACCCCCTGGGCAGTTTTGCCCTGTCCACCGTTGCAGCCGGGATTCCGGTCGCGGTACTGCTGGCGGCGCTGGCATTTTTCCATATGAAAGCCCACCTTGCCGCCGGCCTGGCGCTGCTCGTTGGCATCGGCATTGCCGGATTCGTGTTCGGCATGCCGGTTGCGATGGCGGGCAAGGCTGCTGGCTATGGCGTTGCCGCCGGCCTGTTCCCGATTGGCTGGATCGTACTGAACATCATCTTTCTCCATCGTCTGACGACCCTGAACGGTTACTTCAAGGCACTGCAGAACAGCATCAGCGGAGTGACCGAAGACCGCCGCCTGCAGCTGCTGCTGGTTGCCTTCTGCTTCGGCGCCTTCTTCGAGGGCGCTGCCGGCTTCGGCACGCCGGTGGCAGTGACCGGCGCCATCCTGATCGGCCTGGGCTTCTCGCCGCTGGCTGCGTCCGGCCTGGCACTGATCGCCAACACCGCGCCCGTGGCCTACGGCGCGCTCGGCGCGCCGGTCCTGGCGCTGTCGGCCGTGACCGGCCTGGACCTGCTGCAATTGTCTGCAATGATCGGCCGCCAGTTGCCGTTCTTCTCAGTGCTGGTACCGTTCTGGCTGATCTGGGCCTTCGCCGGCTTCCGCGGCATGCGCGAGATCTGGCCAGCCATCCTGGTTGCCGGCGTTTCCTTCGCGGTCCCGCAGTTCGTCGTGTCGAACTTCCACGGCCCGTGGCTGGTGGACGTGATCGCATCCATCGTGTCGATGGGCAGCCTGACGCTGTTCCTGAAGGTCTGGAAACCCAAGAAAATCTGGACCTCCACCGCCATCGTCAATCGCCATGACACCTCGATGGACGACATCGCCGCCAATGGCGCCTCTGCCGCCGCCGTGGAAGCCAACGCCGGCGCGGCAAGCATCAGCATGGTTCGCGCCTGGGCGCCCTGGGTCATCCTGTCGGTGTTCGTGTTTATCTGGGGCACGCCGGCATTCAAGAAGATCATGGACGGCCTGTGGGCATGGAAATTCGCCATTCCCGGCCTGGACCAGATGGTCGTCAAGATGCCGCCGGTGGTCAGCAAGCCTTCGCCGGAAGCTGCGGTGTTCAACTTCAATGTGCTGTCGATGGCCGGTACCGGCATCCTGGTGTCGGCGCTGACGGCGGGCCTGATGATGGGCTACTCCTTTACCCGTCTGCTGAAGGAATATTGGGAAACCATCAAACTGGTCCGTTATTCTCTGCTGACCATCTGTGCAATGTTCGGCGTCGGCTACCTGACCAAGTATTCCGGCCTGGATGCCACCCTGGGCCTGGCGTTTGCCCATACCGGCATGTTCTATCCGATGTTCGGCACGCTGCTAGGCTGGCTGGGTGTGGCGCTGACCGGTTCCGATACCGCCGCCAACGTGCTGTTCGGCAGCCTGCAGCGCACCACCGCCGAGCAGCTGGGCCTGCCGCCGGTACTGATGGCAGCGGCCAACAGCTCGGGCGGCGTGATGGGCAAGATGATCGACGCACAATCCATCGTGGTGGCCTCCACCGCCACCAAGTGGTACGGCCATGAAGGCGACATCCTGCGCTATGTGTTCTTCCACTCGATCGCGCTAGCCATCCTGGTCGGCTTCCTGGTAACGCTGCAGGCGTATGTCGCGCCGTTCACACACATGGTGGTGCGTTAAACGCGCTTGTTGATGTAACAAAGTAGCGAAGTGACCATGCCAGGGGATGCGCATTCCCCTGGCATTTTTTTGTCCCTGCTCCTATCTCGCTCGTGTGATTTCCATTCCTCGACTGGAGCAGGGACTCGCCCGCGTCAATAGCTGACCCTTGCCTTTCGCCTGCCACCGTCGGCGTGCAACTCGCTGCTTAACGCAGAATTCTGGCTCGCAACATCCCCTCCTGAACACCGCCCACAATTTTTTTCCCCTCGTGCAATTCGCGTCGTACTGCGTGGACATATTTCCCCGCATTCACAGTTGCCGCATTGACAGCGGCAGCGCCAGACTGGCCATCAGCTTGTTCGAATTCATCCACCTGCACCGGAGGAACAGACCATGGCGACAGTCTCCGCAGGCGTGCCGGAGCCAGCCGACATCCTGCTTTGGCAATGCTATATCCATTCCCGCTCGGCCGAATTGCGGCTTGCACTGATACTGCGCTACCTGCCGTACGCAAGAAAGGTCGCTGCCCACCTGCACGGCAGGCATCTGCGCTGCGAGGCCAGCGTTGAAGACTATATCCAGTGGGCTTGCGTGGGCTTGATGGAAGCGTTCGATCACTTTCAACTCAATCGTGGCGCGCAATTCACAACCTATGCGCTGCCTCGCATGCTGGGGGCCATCAGGGACGGGCTGGAGACCATCACCGGGCGATGGCAGGAATTCGCAGTGGCCCCTGAAGACATGGAAACCCTGGTATCGGCAGAAGCGGAAGGGCCGGACCAGGTCGGAGTGGAACTCGAACGCAGGCAAATGCGCCTGCGTCTTCATGGCCTGCTCAAGCACCTGACCGCTCGTGAGGAATCGGTGCTCAGGCTGCACTACCTGCAGGGATGGAGCTTCAAGGAAATTGGACAAGACCTCGGCATCACCAAGGGACGCGTATCGCAATTGCATGGGCAGGCGCTGGAACGACTCAGGCAGTTGCTTGCCCAGGTTCCGCGCCACGATGCCTTCCTGTAATGCGACCGCACTGATGTTTTCGTCAGCCTGCAAAGCGGTGTGATTGCCAGGGCAAAGGCGCCCTCACATTCACCTCGCCGCCACGGGGCCGGCCGACGGCAACTTGCGCTGCAGGATCCACTCTGCAATCGCATGCACGGCGGCTGGCTCATGACCCAGGTAGCCATGGGCGCTGAACGGGCCGCAAGCGTCGCCGCCGGAATCCTGCTCGCCGCCAACCCAGACCACGGGATAGCTGCCGGACAGGCTGCGGGCCGTGTGCGGCGGCGTTGTCTTGCATCCATCCGCCACGTGATGCACGAACAGCAGGGGCTGGCGTATCGTGGAAAAGTCAAAGCCTGACAATCCAGGGCCTGCCCGGGATGCCTGGAACAGGGTGGAGGTCAGCACCACGCCATCGACCTGGGCCGGCAGCGCCAGCGCGAGATGTGCCGCGGAAATCGTGCCCCGGCTGGTGCCAACCAGATAAACATGGTTGACGCCGGTCTCCCGCTTCAGGTGCGCCAGTACTTGCGCCACTTCGTCGGCATGCGGCCCGGACATGCGTGCCTGATCGGACAGTGAGCCGATATCGGGGCTCGGGTCATACACCGCCACAGTCAGCTTTTCCTGCGCAAACAAGTGTCTGGTGCGCACCAGGAAGTTGGCGCCCGGCTGCGGAATGCCTTCTGCCAGCCTCACATTGCCTTGCCCGCCCGCGAACAGAATGACGCCGGTGTCCGGCCGCGGCGCCAGTGCGGCGTCGACCGTCAGCAGATAGCGCAGGCGGGTTCCATTCGGCTTGGCGAGGTCAATCAGTTGATCCGTGACCACCGCGTGCGCCTGGCTTGCGATCAGTCCCGTGACCAGCATCCATCTAGTGAAGATTCGTTTCATGCGCCTGCGCCTCGTCCGTAGTCAGCGGTTTGGAAAGATAGGCCGGAATCATGCAGCGGTAAAGCAGCGGATGCAGAAAAGGATTGGAATTCATTTCAAGCACGCGGATCGACCGATCGTCGGCGAGCATGGCGTCCACCGTATAGGTGGTGCCGGCCCGCACTTCTTCCGGTATGCCGCACCAGCTTGCACGACCGATAGCTTGCCCATGCCTTGAAAAGCAGCTTGTCGCTGGCCATCTCCCAGCGCTTGTTGTAATAGGGTAGCCAGCCGATAAAGCGCCTGGCCCGGGCGCTGAAGTCGAGGGTGTACTGGCTAACGCCATCGACCTTTACCAGAAGCTGCGGATACAGCACCAGGTTGCGCCTAGGCGCGCGAATGAAGACGAAGAAGTTCCGCAGACTTAAAATGGCTATGTCTCCCAAAGCCTCCACGGTTTCCTGCAGCAGGATGAAATGGTCGAGCAGTTCGCCTTCCTTGATCGGCCTCGCCTAGCCGCCCATCGCGAAAAAGCCGCGCGAACGCTGGCTACCCAACGCGTCATAAATCGCTGAAACGCTGCGTAGATCGATATGTTCCAGCGCCGGCGCATCCACCACGGGATGCAGCAAGCGTAGCCTGGATGAGCGAAGCGAAATCCGGGATTTAGTAAACCAAGAATTGATCGACAGGGTAACTTCGTCGCGCGTTGCTTCTTGAAATAATAGGTAGCCCAAGCTCACAGCCGTAGCAACTGCCGAATAAAACTGGTTATTCAAGCCTCGGAAATCTCTGGGCATTCATTGCTTTTCCAGGATAGATCTTTCCCTTCTTGGCTCAACAAATACCGCTTTGAATCAAGGAAAGGTGGTCCGGGTTTCGCTCGCGCTCAACCCAGGCTACGCTTGCTTATTGGCTTCAGAAACACAGCTTTGGGTTAACGGAGAGTTGGCCCCGCGTCCTTTTTCTCTCATCCTGCCTACATTCAATCCAGCCGCTTGACGACCCACTGTTCCGATATCCTCGCAAGAACCATCGATGTAAATTCGCAACAATTCCCCAAGCAAACTTTTAAATTGCCTCATGGCATTGTCAAATATTGCATCCTGGAATCACCAGTGATGCTTGCATGACATAATCTTGGTACCACCGTACGGAATGAAAAATTACCAGAAGCATGACGACGCACAAAGAGCCGCCAAGCCCATCAGAAGAACAGCAGCGGCTCCATGCGCTGAGCGCCCTGCAGCTGCTCGACACCAGCGCCGATCCGCGTTTTGACCGCATTACCCGTATCGCCGCCAGGCTGTTCCATGTGCCGATCGCCCTGGTTTCCATGCTCGATGACGAACGCCAGTGGTTCCGGTCGCGCCATGAGATGGACACCGCCACGTCTTTGCATGCGGTAGCTCTTGGCTACCAAGCGCTGTGCAATGGCGAGGCGCTGGTGGTGCCCGATACGCTGGAAGATCCACGCTTTGCCGATCACCCCATGGTTACCGGCTCGCCCCATGTGCGCTTCTATGCCGGCTACCCGGTGCGCAGCCAGGAAGGCCACGCGCTGGGCGCCCTGTGCCTTGTCGACATCAGGCCGCGCAATGATGACGACATCGATCTCGACAGCCTGCGCCACCTGGCCGAGATGGTGGAGGAGGAGATTGGCAGGTCGGTCATTGCCGCGCGCGCGATGGCGCGCGACGAGGAACTGAACGCGGCGCTGCGCCATCTGTCCTCGCACATCCATAATTCGCCGCTGGCGGTGGTGCAGTGGGACCATGCGATGCGCACAGTGTCATGGTCGGACCGGGCAGAGGAACTGTTCGGCTGGAGTGCCGAGCGCATGCTGGGCGTGCCGCTGGGCGAGGCCGGGCTGGTGCATCCGGACGATGCGCCGGCCATGCTGGAAGGCATGCGCCAACTGCTGCAGCGGCGCGGCCTGCGTAATGTCAGCTACGGCCGCAGCATGCACCGCGATGGCCGCATGGTGCATTGCGCCTGGCATAACTCGATCCTGTTCGCCGAGGATGGCGCGCCGATTTCCATCCTGTCGCTGATCCAGGACGTGACTGCCCAGCGCGAGGCCGAATTTGCGCTGCGCGCCAGCGAGGCGACGCTGCGCACCACCTTCGAGATGGCGCCGGTCGGCATCGCCCATATATCGCTGGAAGGCGCCTGGCTGCGCGTCAATCCACGCCTATGCAGCATCCTCGGCTACGACGCCGACGAGCTGCAGCGCATGACCTTCCAGCAGGTGACGCATCCGGACGACCTGGCGGCCAACCTGTCGCTGCTGCGCGAGGCGATCGAAGGGCGGCGGCATGCCTACAGCATGGAAAAGCGCTATCTGCGCAAGAACGGCGACATGGTGTGGGGCGCGATCACGGTATCGGTGAACCGGCCGCCCGACGGCAGTCCGGCTTACCTGATCACGGTGATCGAGGACATCCATGCGCGCAAGCAGGCCGAGCTGGCCTTGCAGCGGCACCAGGAAGAGCTGGAAAGCAGGGTGCAGCAGCGTACCCGCGAACTGCAGCACAGCAATGAGGAACTGGCGCTGGAAGTGCAGCAGCGGCTGCATGCGGAAAGCGTGCTGCGGGCCAGCGAGCAAAAGCTGCAGGCCCTGGCCCGCATGGACGCGCTGACCGGCTTGCCCAACCGCCGTCACTTCGATGAGAAGCTGGACGAAGCGATCCGGCGTGCCGGCCGCACCGGGCAGAGGGTGGGCCTGATGTTCCTCGATGTCGACCACTTCAAGCGCATCAACGACACCTTGGGCCATGGCGGCGGCGACATGGTGCTGCAGGAGTTCGCACGCCGGCTCTCGGGCGCGGTGCGCGCCACCGACAGCGTGTGCCGCCTGGCCGGCGACGAATTCACCATCGTCCTGGAAAACCTCGCTGCCGCAGCCGAGGCGCGGCTGGTGGCCGGCAAGATACTGGAAGCGATGCGCCGGCCGTTCGATGTCGATGGCGTGCTGCTGCCGGTCTCGACCAGCATCGGCATCGCCTGCATGGGCGCGAATGGCCGGCAGGCGCAGCAGCTGACCAGGCGGGCGGACGAGGCGCTGTACAAGGCCAAGCAGCTCGGCCGCAACCAGGCCTGGCTGGCCGATGACGGGCAGGAGGAAGAAACCTGCCTGGCGGCCGCAATGCGGCGCGCCAGCGCTTAGGTAGTAATAAGACGACGCAGACGCCTCGCCGCGAGTCCGCTACCGCATCGACTCACTCCACCTGAACGCCGGCATCCTTGAGCACCGCGCCCGCGGTGCGAAAGGCTTCCAGCGCCGCCGGCGCGCCGGCATAGACGGCTGACTGCAGCAGGATTTCCTGCAGTTCGCGTGCCGACACGCCGTTGTTGAGCGCGCCGCGCACATGCACTGCCAGCTCATGCTGCTTGCCCAGGGCGGTCAGCATTGCCACCGTGATCATGCTGCGCGACTTCGCATCCAGGCCATCGCGGCCCCAGATGGTGCCCCAGGCGGCCTCGGTCACATATTGCTGCAGCGGACGGCTGAAGGCGTCGGCATTGTCGAGCGAACGCTGGACATGGGCCTCGCCCAATACCTCTACCCGCTTGGCCAGGCCGCGCGCAAATTCGGGCGTGTTGAACTCTTCCGGAATATTCATCGCTTGCCACTGCTCCATCGTTATCGGTTCGGGATCGCGCGCATGTTACCGCATGTCCATCAATGCATCACCGCATGAAGGCGGCGGTTCCGGTTAATCGGATGATCTTTGCGTTCGCGCTAAGGGACTGCACGCTGGCAGGAACCATCCCGACCATGGGCTTTCTGATTAATTCGTTAATTCATTGTCAGGAGAACATCATGGCATTCGGTTCCGATTTCGGACGCATTCTGGACCAGTACAGCGATGCCTCCGCTCAGCAATCCCCGCCGCAACAGGTCGAACAAGACTTCGATGAAGTGACACGGCAGGCTGACCCGGAGATGCTGGAACACGGCTTCAACCAGGCCTTTCGCTCCGAACAGACGCCACCCTTCGGCAACATGATGGGGCAACTGTTCGGGCAGGCCGATTCGGGGCAGCGTGCCGGCATGCTGAATCAGCTGATCGGCGCGCTCGGTCCGGCAGTGCTGGGGTCGATGCTCGGCGGCCGCGGCGGCATGGGCAACATGGGCAACATGGGCAACATGGGCAACATGGGTAATGCAGGCGGCATGGGTGCCGGCGGCTTGGGCGGCCTCGGTGGCCTTGGCGGTCTGCTCGGCGGCCTCCTGGGTGGTGGCGGCATGAGCCAGGGCGGCACGCCGCCGCAGCTCACGCCGCAGGATGCCGAGAAGCTGAGCCCAGAGGAAGTGCAGGAACTAGCCAACCGCGCCGAGCAGGAGCATCCCGGCATCATCGATCAGATGAGCCGCTACTATGCGCAGAATCCCCAGCTGTTCAAGGCCCTGGGCGGCGCTGCGCTGGCGATCGCGCTGGGCCAGATCGCCCAGCGTAGACGCTGACGGCAGCGGCCGGCGCAGTCGGCCGTCTGACCTCATCCATCCCCTATTCCTCATCCCTAATGCCGGGACCATGCCGCATGCGGCGGTCACGGCCAACGACAAAGGAGCATGACATGGTTACCAAGACCACCAGCAACAAGCAGACCCCGCTCGTCACCGGCCTCTTCCCGGATCGCGACAGCGCCGAGCGCGCCTATCAGGACCTGTCCACCCGCGGCTATGGCCACGACGACGTCAACCTGGTGATGAGCGATGAAACCCGCAAGCGTTATTTCTCCGGCGACGAGTCGGTCAAGACCGACCTGCATACCAAGGCGGCTGAAGGCGCCGGCATCGGCGCCGGCATCGGCGGCACGCTGGGCGCCATTGCCGCTGCCATTGCCGCGGTCGGCACCTCGATCGCATTGCCCGGCCTGGGCCTGGTGATTGCCGGCCCGCTGGCGGCTGCGCTGGTCGGCGCCGGCGCCGGCGGCGCGGCGGGCGGACTGCTGGGAGCCCTGATCGGCTGGGGCATTCCGGAGGAAACCGTCAAGCATTACGAACAGGGCATCAAGAACGGCGGCATCCTGATGGGCGTCAAGCCCAAGACCGATGCAGACCGTGAACACTTCACCACGCACTGGAACGACGCGCAGCCGACCGGCGTGAGCACTGCTGCCGCCACCGGCACCGCCCGTACCGCCACCGCCACCGGCGCCGAATCTGGCACGATCCCTGTGGTGGAAGAGCATCTCGAAGTGGGCAAGCGCGCGGTGGAGACCGGCCATGTGCAGGTCAAATCGCATGTGGTGGAAACCCCGGTCAACGAGAGCGTCACGCTGCGCGAGGAACATGCGGCCATCGAGCGCCGGCCGGTCGATCGTCCGGCGTCAGAAGCCGACCTCGCCAACTTCAAGGAAGAAACGATCGAGGTGCGCGAGACCGCCGAGCAGGCAGTGGTGAACAAGACGGCGCGTGTGGTCGAAGAAGTCGTGGTCGGCAAGACCGCCACCAGCACCACGCAGGAAATCAGCGACACGGTGAGGAAAACCGTGGTCGACGTCGAACGCGACGGCAAGGCCGGCGCCACCGGTACCGCCGGCATGACGGACTTCCGCGACGACTTCAAGACCCGCTACGCCAGCACCGCCGGCGCGAAATACGAGGACTATGCGCCGGCCTACCAGTACGGCTCGACGCTGGCCGGCGACCAGCGCTACGCCAACCGCTCCTGGGACGACATTGAGACCAGCGCCCGCAGCGACTGGCAGACCCGTTACCCGGGCAGCGACTGGGAGCGCTTCAAGGCCGCGGTGCGCCATGGATGGGAG
>Ga0308161_1005640_pt1 | contig 10908 bp, 7 predicted proteins | sample PhyFR2_FD_201034 | JGI IMG/M metagenome (GOLD analysis project Ga0308161, IMG submission 201034) | Phyllosphere microbial communities from UC Gill Tract Community Farm, Albany, California, United States - DLSLF.R2 | ecosystem: Host-associated > Plants > Phyllosphere > Unclassified | place: USA...
CAAGATACCGTCCCAATCAGTACAAGAACAGTTACATCTTGAATATGTCAATCTTGAAGCAACTTTATTAAGAGGTAAGGTGCTTAGAGATTTTTCTAAAGACAAAGTGACCTATATCGCGCAGGCAAAGATCGTGGAAAATAATCGTCATTTAGGCTATGTGTTTGCGCCATTGATTATTGCGAATCTAAACCAGCCCGTAATCTATACCACGCCTGCTACAACGCCAGTTCTATCAATTTTTAAAAAATATTATCAGGCAGAGAAAAGTATTCAACTCAAGATCGAAGATGTCCTTGATAGTCTCAAGCTCTATATTGAACTGGTGAATGATTCAGGAAATGAGGAAGATTTTCTTTTTCGTAGTCTGGTGAAAGCACTTTGCAGAACGGATCTTTCCCATCTTTTTCTGGTCACAGATCTGGCGATCGATATGCATAAGCTTAAGGTGTTGCAAGATTTCTTTAAGGTCAAAATCACGATTATTCATACCGATCAAGATGAACCTCAAGTGGATCATGCATTGATCAATATGCGCAAACTGTTATTTAAAAATAAAGATGATTTCCATAAAGAGATTTGTACGTTGTTCTCACATCTGAATGCCCAATTGATTGCCAATATGGGCCAATTTTCCGAACAACAGGCAGCGCACTTGATCGAAGATATGTTTTATTCCGAACACATTTTCGAGAAGTTATCGGTCTATGCGGAATATATGCAAACCCGTATTCAAAATGGTGCGAGTTTTAAGGTTTTATCGACGATGTAAACGAGGTTGAAAATTTTTTAATTTTTAAACAGGAGCAGATCAAATGTCTCAAGAGCAATCAAAATTTCCCTATTTGGCGGTAGGTATCAGTATTTTACTGGGCTGTTTATTTCTGGTGTTTTTCTTTCTGGCAGTGAGTAATCAACCTGATTATATGCCTTCACAACAAAAGCAGAATTCAACTCAAGCACAACATCCAAGCCATACCAATTCATAGTTGGTGCCACGTTTATTTAGCTTATTACTAAGTATTTGTTGGCAATTTTTTGTTTTGATTTCTGGGTTAAATGAATGCCGATTTTAAGTTTCATGTTGATGGGATGTGACAAATCAGGAATAGAAAAATGCCCAGATTCGTGATACTTCTAGTTGAGTAAGAAATGAAAATAGCTCAGCTGAGGGCGACGCAATGGATAATTCAGAACAAACGGTTCATAAACAAGAAAATAATGGCTACGCGAGAATTGAGCCTTATACCCAGCCCGCTGGTGGATGGGGAGCATTGTTGAGTGTAGCGCGCAATCTCAAACGACAAGATATTCTCAAAAAAGGTTCGATTACTTTACTCAATATTAATCAGCCGACAGGTTTTGATTGTCCTGGTTGTGCTTGGCCTGAGAAAAAGGATGCCCATGCCTTTAACTTTTGTGAGAACGGTGCCAAAGCCGTTGCCTTTGAAGCTACCAGTAAGACCGTTACGCCGGAGTTTTTTGCCCAGCATACAGTGAGCTGGTTGGCAGAGCAGAGTGATTTCTATCTGGAAGATTTGGGGCGTTTAACCGACCCAATGCGTTATGATCCTGTTACCGATAAGTATGTTCCAATTTCTTGGGACGATGCATTTCAACTGATTGCCAAACATTTACAAGCCTTAGACCATCCTGACCAAGCGGCTTTCTATACTTCTGGTCGTGCCAGCAATGAAGCAGCATTTTTATATCAACTCTTTGTCAGAAGCTTTGGAACCAATAATTTCCCAGACTGTTCTAATATGTGTCATGAAACCACCAGTGTCGGTTTAAAAGATGCAATTGGTCTGGGTAAAGGTACGGTGATTCTGGATGATTTTGATCAGGCCGATGCGATCTTTAGTTTCGGGCATAACCCGGGGACCAATCATCCACGTATGTTAGCTACCTTGAGAGAGGTCTCAAGACGTGGGGGTAACATTGTTGCGATTAACCCGATCAAAGAACGTGGTCTAGAGCGCTTTCAAGATCCGCAAGCGCCTCTGGAAATGATGACCAATGGCAGTACACCAATCAGTCGCTATTACTTCCAGCCAAAAATTGGCGGTGACTACGCGCTGATGTTCGGGGTAATGAAGCATTTACTGGAGTGGGACAAAAAAGCCCTTGCCAAAGGCGAGCATAGTGTTTTTGACCGCAGTTTTATTGAGATGAATACCATCGGTTTTGATGAGATGCTGGCGGAAATTGACCGTACCGCATGGTCTGAAATCCACAAGCATACTGGACTTTCAGCCGAGCATTTAGAGTCGATTGCCAAAATGTATCTGGATGCGAAAACGGCTATTTTCTGTTGGGGCATGGGGATTACCCAGCATCGTCATGGTACTGCTAATATTCATATGCTGGCCAATTTGATGCTGGCGCGTGGACATATCGGACGACCGGGTTCGGGGCTTTGTCCAGTCCGCGGGCATAGTAATGTGCAGGGCGACCGCACCATGGGCATCAATGAAAACCCAAGTGATAAGCTACTCGATAGTATTGATCGCGTATTTGGCATCAAGTCGCCGCGTAAACATGGTTTTGGCGTGGTTGATACTATCAAGGCAATGTACGAAGGTGATGTAAAAGTCTTTATTGGCCTAGGCGGTAACTTTGCCGTTGCAACGCCTGATACACCTTATACCCAAGAAGCTTTACGCCGTTGTAATTTAACCGTCAATATTACTACCAAGCTGAATCGTAGCCATTTGGTGTGTGGTCAGGATGCGTTGATGTTGCCTTGTCTGGGACGTACCGAAGTGGATATGCAGGTGCATGGACCTCAAGCGATTTCAGTAGAAGATTCGATGAGTAATGTGCATCTTTCAGCAGGGCGAAATCCACCGATCTCTGAAAATATCTTGTCTGAACCCGATATTGTGGCGCGTATGGCGGAAGCAGCATTGCCTGAGAGTCATGTGAAATGGCGCTGGTATATTGAAAGTTATGACCGTATTCGCGACTCGATTGCCGATGTTTTTGATGAGTTTCATGACTTCAATCAACGGGTTTATCAACCGAGTGGTTTCCATTTAGAGCATCCAGCCAATCAGCATGTCTGGAATACCCCAAGTGGTAAGGCACAATTTTTGATTACGCCATTGGCCGAAGTATATGAGGATGAAGAAAACCAGTATGCCGCAGCTTATAGTGAGCAACAGGTGTATACCTTGATGACGACACGTTCGCATGACCAGTACAACACGACGTTATATGGTCTGGATGACCGTTATCGCGGGGTATTCGGGCAGCGCCGTGTACTGTTTATGAATCAGGCGGATATTGATGCAGCAGGCTTTGAGGCTGATCAATGGGTCGATATTGAAAGTGTGTTCTCGGATGGGGTAAAACGGATTGTCCATAGTTTCCGTATCGTGCCTTATAACATTCCACAAGGCAGTTTGGCAGCGTATTATCCTGAAACCAATCCATTGGTGGCCTTAGGCAGTCATGATAAATATGCCAAAATTCCAGCATCAAAAAGTATCCCTGTGATCTTGCATGCAGGTCAGGCGCCTGAGCACTTTAACTTAGCGGTTGCAGTCGATCCTGAACATGCCAATGAACGTGTGGGTGGCGTATAGTTGCGCGTCTAAGTAAAGAGGTCAATTGTGGATACCAAAACACGCGGCTATGAAACGGTGCAAGTGCATCGTTTCCATCAGGATCATTCTGAAGATGAAATGGATTATATTGTTCAGGAGTATCCTGTAGCACTGATTTATAATGGGATTTCTCATGCGGTCATGATGGCAACGCCATCAGACCTTGAGGTGTTTGCCAAAGGTTTTAGTCTTTCGGAAGGGATATTACAAAGCTTAAGCGAGTTGTATTCACTTGAGATTCGTCACAATGCATTAGGTGTTGAGGTCGATATGACGATTTCATCGCGTGCATTTATGGCACTCAAGGAACATCGCCGCATGATGGTGGGACGTACTGGTTGTGGTTTATGCGGGATCGAGAGTTTAAAGCAATTTTATGCCGATCTACCTTTGGTGAGCAGCAAGGTTTCGTCCTTGTGGCTCAAGCAAATTCCAAATGCCATTGCTCAACTAAAAGCCCGACAAAAAATTACTGAACTCACTGGTGGCGCACATGCTGCGGCATGGGTGGTACAAGGGCAAATCGTGGCACTGTTTGAAGATGTCGGCAGGCATAATGCTTTAGATAAATTACTTGGTCATCTGGCGGAGCAAAAACTGAATGTTGCCGAGGGTTTTGTGGTGATGACCAGTCGCGCCAGCTATGAGTTAATCCGCAAATGCGCACAATATAATATTGGACTCTTGGCCACCATTTCCGCACCTACCAGTATGGCGATTGAAATGGCAAAACAATTAAATCTCACCTTAGCCAGTTTTTGCCGCGGTGATAGCTTTGTTTTGTATACGCAATAATAGTAAAAAATTGTGATTTGTTTGATCTCTAATGCATTGATTTGTGTAGGATATGAGCATTAAGTTTTTTTATTCCTAAATATTATGAATATACCTTTAAGACCTCAGCCTGTGATCAATAATCTTTCAGGTGAAAATGCTTTATTTATCGTGCTTGGCATCAACACCAACCCAGATCATTCAGGGGTGATTGATTTTCTCGCCAATTTTTCAGCCTTAGTCCGCAGCCTGACCAATCGTTTTCCAAACAGCAATTTCAGTGCTTCGGTGGGGATCGGCTCAAATGCTTGGGATTTACTGTTCCCTGATTTAAATAAACCGAAAGAACTGGCACCATTTCAAGAGATCAAAGGGCCGAGACATACTGCGGTCGCAACAACAGGCGATTTATTCTTTCATATCCGTGCCAATCAAATGGCAATTTGCTATGAACTTGCCTCAATTTTGCATGAGCAATTAAAAGAAGATACTTACCCAATTAGCGAGACCAAAGGTTTTAGATACTTTGATGGTCGCGCGATTATTGGCTTTGTCGATGGGACAGAGAATCCTGAGCATGAAATTGCCAAAGAGATTGCTTATGTCGGTTCAGAAGATGCTGAGTTCTTAGGTGGCAGTTATGTATTTATTCAAAAGTATTTACATAATATGGAAATGTGGAAGGGCTTAACTACAGAAGAACAGGAAAAAGTGATTGGTCGAAAGAAATATGACGATGTCGAGCTTGGCGATGACGTTAAACCGCAAAGTGCACATAATGTCGCAAGTAAGGCACATGATGCGGACGGGAACGAACTTAAAATTTTAAGAGCGAATATGCCATTTTCCAATCCAACTGAAGGGGAGTATGGCACCTTCTTTATTGGCTATTCACGGTCTTTTAATATCACCAAAACCATGCTTGAGAATATGTTCTTGGGTAAAGAAACTGGTCATGTCGATCGCTTACTCGACTTTAGTACACCTGTTTCAGGGAGCTTATTCTTCGTTCCGACCTTTGATTTCCTCGAAGATTTAGGCGAGTAATTCAGAACCGCTGAAATGAATGCGTTTATTTCAGCGGGAAATATTTATGGAGTGATCAGGTATTGTTGTAACTGGGTTCGGAATTGATCTGGGATACGACCTGATTTTTGTGTACTGAAATCGAAATACACCTGAACCGCTTTGCCACGCGCAACGCAATGCTCATTTTGCCAAGCTTTATGGGCAACAACGAATGAAGAATTTCCAATCTGCTCAATCCATGTTTTGATTTCAATCTCAGCGCCGTAATAGATTTGGGCAACAAAATCGACTTCAACCCGTGCCAGAATCAAAGGCAGATTTTTGATCTCCATGCCGGGGTTAAATAGGCGGAAAACTGGTTCACGTGCAGTTTCAAACCAACCTGTAATCACAGTATTGTTGATATGTCCAAAAGCATCGGTTTCATAGAATCTAGGCGTAATCGAAAGTGTAAACATAGATGAATGGTTATTTTCTTATTTAAACTCAAATACTATAAGGGCTGAATCTTTAAAAATCAGCCCAAATAATCGACTTAAGCGTTTACGAAGCCTGAGATAAGCCGCCACCTAAAGCTTTATAGAGTTCGATCTGATTATTTAATTTGGTTTGTTCCAGCAGCAGTAGACCTTGTTGAGCCGCATAGGCAGAACGTTGTGCATCCAGCACCGTCAAATAACTGTCAATGCCTGCTCTAAAACGGGCCGTAGATAATTTATAGGTGGTATCGGTTGCAGCAACCAAACGGCGTTGTGCACTCAAACGATCCTCAATATGGGCACGGGCAGCCAGCGCATCATTGACTTCACGAAAAGCGGATTGAATGGCTTTTTCATAATCTGCAATAGCAATTTTTTGCTCTGTTTCAGAAATTTTAATATTGGCTTTACGCGTTCCCCAATCAAAAATTGGAAGATCAATACTTGGCCCAACTGACCAAGAGAAACCTCCTGACTTAAATAAATCTTTGAGATCTGTCGATGCATATCCCGCTGAACCTGTCAGGCTAATGGTCGGGAACATACGTGCTTTTGCTGCACCAATATTTGCCCCAGCAGCAAGTAGTTGATATTCAGCAGCTTTTAGGTCGGGACGATTATTGAGTAAATCACTGCTAAGACCCGTTGCAAAGCTGCGTTCAGCACTGATATTTTTCACGGCTTGATTCGGCAGGAGATTTTGAGGCACCGCTTGACCAGCCAATAGATCCAGTAGGTTTTGTGCTTGTGACACTTGAGTTTTATAGGTTGCGACATCATTTCGGGCGGTTTCAACTGAAATCTGTGCCTGTCGTAACGGAACTTCACTATCAATACCGACATCAAAACGTTTCTTGTTCAGGTTAAATGAATCGAGCTGTGCTTTTAATGTTTGCTCAGCCAGATTTAAATTGGCCTTTGCATAGGCATAATTCAACCATGCTTGGCTGACCTGACTCACCAGACTAATTTGAGTGGCATCTTTGGCACTTTGGGTGGCAAGATAATTATTCAGTGCTGCATCTTTTAAATTCTGTACACGACCCCAAAAGTCTAACTCATAAGCAGTTACGCCAAGGCCGACTTGAAAGGTGGAATAAGGATTATTCGGATTTACAGTAGAGTTAACCTGTCTTACAGCGCTGCCAGTCGCGCCAATGGTTGGTAACTGGTCATTTTTGCTGATTTGATATTGTTGCTGTGCACGTTGAATATTCAGTGTTGCAGTACGTAAATCACGGTTGTGATTTAAACTGATTTCAATCACTTGTAATAAGCGCGGGTCAGAAAAAAATTGTTGATAACCTTGATTGGCAATCGAATTTCCAGCTGTGGTTTGAGAAAAATTTTGTGGAATATCCGATTGAATCACAGGTTTTGGTGCCTGCATATTCATACACGCCGTCAAGGCAATTGAGAGTGTAGAGACAAGCAAGCCACGAGATAAGACAGTCGCTTTAGACATGGTCTTCTCCAAATAAGATAAGAATAAATGCAGAGGAGGAGGCAGAGGAAATCCGTTGATTCCCTCTGCGAAATGTCATTTAAGATGGATTTTTTTGCTTCGAAGAAAACAGCTTTTCAACTGCACCCAGAATGAAAATGAAGAACACGGGTACAAAGAAGATTGCCAGAATCGTCGCTGAAATCATGCCGCCAAATACACCTGTACCTAAGGCATGCTGTGTTTCTGAACTGGCACCAGAAGCGATCACCAGTGGAATCACACCACAGGTAAAGGCCAGTGAAGTCATTAAAATCGGGCGTAAACGAAGTTTAGCTGCGGCAACGGTAGCCTCGACTAAACTCATGCCTTCTTCTTTCAGCATCTTGGCAAATTCGACAATCAGGATCGCGTTCTTGGCAGATAAACCAATAATGGTAATCAGGCCAATTTTAAAGAACACATCATTCATCAAGCCTCGAGACATAATCGCAACGATGGCACCAAAGATACCCAAAGGCACGACCAGCATCACTGAAAGCGGAATTGCCCAACTTTCATAAAGTGCAGCCAGAACAAGGAATACCACCAGCATAGAAAGAGCAAGTAAGAATGCCATCTGAGATTCAGATTGCTTTTCCTGTAAGGAAATACCCGTCCATTCATAGCCGATGCCTTTTGGCAATTTGGCAATCAGGTTCTCCATTTCACGCATGGCATCGCCTGATGAGGTATCGAAGTTCGGGATACCTGCAATACTTAACGATGGGCGACCGTTATAGCGGTTATATTGCTGTGGTGCTTTATTCCATTGCGGTGTGACCACTTCTGATAAAGAGACCAATTGCCCATTTGAACCCATCACTTTCAGATTCAAAATATCTTTTAATTGCATTCGTGATTTGGCATCGACCTGTACAATGACTTGTTGCATACGTCCCTGATTTGGGAAGTCATTGATATACATCGAGCCCATTGACGTTGAAATGATGTCAGAAACATCCGCGAACTTCACACCAAGAACATTCAATTTTGCACGGTCAATTTTTAAAGAAATATTGTCACCTTGCGGTAAGCCTTCATTCCAAACCATATAGAACTTTTTATTCTTGGCTGCCATTTCCATTAACTGGTCTTGTGCAGCTAACAGCGCAGGCATACCAAGATTCGCACGGTCTTGTAAGCGTAAGCTGAAACCGGCAAATGTCCCAAGTTCATCAATGGCCGGTGGAAGCACCGCCATGGTTGCACCTTCTTTGCTATGTGCCATTGTTTCATTGACACCGTTGGTCATTTCGCTGGCACTTGAGGTACGCTCTTTAAAATCTTTGAGCGTGGTAAAGGCAATACCTACGTTTTGACCCGCACCACTGAAACCCCAGCCCATAATGGTGGTGTTACTTTTGACATTCGGATTGTCTTTTAAACTGTTTTCAAACTCATTGACGACACCTCGCGTTCTTTCAGCAGTGGCATCAGAAGGCAACTGGAACGAAGTCAGGAACCAGCCTTGGTCTTCTTCTGGCATAAAGGCGGTTGGCCAGTATTTCATGCCTGCAAAAGTAAGGCCTGTAATGACCACAAAGATCGCCATCATTGGAACACTATGCTTGATCACTTTCAGCAGGATCAATTCATACTTTTTAGTAACTTTATCGAAGCTACGGTCAAACCAAGCAAAGAAACCTTTCTTTTGATGATGTCCATCAATCGGTTTAAGGATAGTCGCACATAATGCAGGGGTCAGGATCAATGCCAATAATGCAGAGAACAGAATCGACACTGACATGGTTAAGGTAAATTGTTGATAGATAATGCCGACAGAACCACTGGCAAATGCCATCGGTAAGAATACCGCTGCCAAGACCAAGGTAATACCAATAATCGGGCTGGTGATTTCCTTCATGGCTTTGGAGGTAGCTTCTTTCGGTGGCAGACCTTCAGTGGCCATAATCCGTTCGACGTTTTCCACCACCACAATTGCATCGTCGACGATAATCCCGATGGCGAGCACCATACCAAACATGGTCAGTACGTTAATCGAGAAGCCTGCCATGAGCATGACTGCAAAAGTACCCAATAGCGCAATCGGTGCAACAATGGCGGGAATTAAGGTATAGCGGACATTGTGCAAGAATAAATACATGACAATGAACACCAGCACCATGGCTTCAAGTAAGGTGTGAATTACTTTTTCGATTGAAATTTTAACGAAAGGCGCCGTGTCGTAAGGAATACTGAATTGCATGCCTTCTGGTAAGTTGAGTTTTAATTCTTCAATTTTTTCTCTGACACCTTCAGCCGTTTTTACTGCATTGGCACCCGGACTGAGCTGAATCGCAGCAGCCGTTGCAGGTTTACCATTTTCTAAAATTGCAAAGTTATAGGCTTGGGAACCCATCTCCACATTCGCAACGTCAGACAGTTTAATAACACTACCGCTGGTCTTACTTTTGAGACTGATATTTTTAAATTGTTCAACATCGCCCAATTGACCTTCGGCAGATAAAGGAATTGTAATCAATTGCCCTTTGGCAGCAGGTAGATCACCCAGTCGACCGGGTGCAATCTCGACGTTATTTTCACGGATGGCATTGTTGACATCACTAATCGACAGACCGTAAGACACCAGTTTGTTTGGGTCAACCCAAATCCGCATGGCTTTTTCAGCACCGAAGGATTGAACTTTACCTACGCCTTCAACACGTTTCAGTTCTTCGACCACGTTACGGACCAGATAATCACTCACGTCAACTTCAGAATATTGCCCGTTCGGTGAGTTGATTCCGACCAGCATCAGGAAGCCTGATGAAGAAGCCTCAACTTGTAAGCCTTGTTGGCGAACCACTTGAGGTAGACGTGCTTCAACAGCCTTGATCTTGTTTTGTACATCGACCTGCGCCATTTCAACATCTGTACCCGGTTTAAAGGTCGCAGAAATCTGAGCCGTACCAGAAGTATCTGTGGTCGCGCTATAGTAAAGCAGGTTTTTAACCCCAGATAATTCTCGTTCGATCAAAGTCACAACGCTGTCATTGATCGTTTTGGGGGTTGCACCCGGATATACCGCAGTAATGTTGACTTGAGGGGGCGCCACACTTGGAAAGCGGGCAATCGGTAATTTGGGAATACTAAGGACCCCAAATAAAATAATGAAAATCGCAATCACCCATGCAAACACAGGGCGGCGAATGAAGAATTGTGACATCATCATTGGGCTCCTTGTGTTGCAGGTACTTTCCAGTTGCTGATTTCAAGTTTTTGATTGGGTTGAATACGGTCAATACCTTCTACAACCACTTTATCGCCTGTTTTTAGGCCTTTATTGGCAATATAGAACTGATCATATTGTTGTCCCAGCTCAATTGGGCGAATCTCTGCTGCACCTTTGGCATTGATCACATAGACTTGCGGCTCGCCATTGATGTTACGTTGTACCGCTTGTGCAGGAATCAATAAAGCTTGAGGGATCGAAGCACGGTCAATATTGACACGCACATACATCCCTGGAAGTAATTTTCTTTCAGGATTATTCACTTCGATACGAATGGTGACATCGCCAGTTTCTGGA
>Ga0308161_1005641_pt1 | contig 10908 bp, 5 predicted proteins | sample PhyFR2_FD_201034 | JGI IMG/M metagenome (GOLD analysis project Ga0308161, IMG submission 201034) | Phyllosphere microbial communities from UC Gill Tract Community Farm, Albany, California, United States - DLSLF.R2 | ecosystem: Host-associated > Plants > Phyllosphere > Unclassified | place: USA...
GTTCGCTGTTGCGTGCCACCTCGATGATCCGGTCATTCTTATCCGGTTTGGCGAAGATTACGCCCATGGTGTCGCGGCCCTTGGCTGGAACACCGGCAACGGAGGACCGGACAACCTTGCCGCCCTCCATGACCACCAGGACTTCATCCTCTTCCTGGACAATGAGTGCCCCTACGAGGTGGCCGCGTTCTTCCTGGTACTTGCCCACCTTGATGCCCAGGCCGCCGCGGCCCTGCAGGCGGTATTCCTCAACCGCCGTCCGCTTGGCGTAGCCGCCCTCGGTCACGATGAAAACAAATGAACCGTCGGTGACAACATCGGCGGCCAGCAGTTCATCGTCCTCGCGGAACTTCATGCCGGTAACACCGGACGTGGCGCGTCCCATGGGCCGCAGCGCGTCGTCGGTGGCGGTGAAGCGGATGGACTGGCCCTTGCGGGACACCAGGAAGAGGTCGTCGGTTTCCGAGACAAGCTGGGCAGAGACCAGCTCGTCGCCGTCGCGCAGGTTGATGGCGATCACGCCTGCGGAACGGTTGGTGTCGTAGTCCTCCAGCCTGGTTTTCTTCACCAGGCCCCTCTTGGTGGCCAGGACCAGGTACGGCGCCTGCTGGTAGTCCTTGAGGTCCAGGACCTGCGCGATGTGCTCGTCCGGCTGGAACGCCATCAGGTTGGCCACGTGCTGGCCCTTGGCGTCCCGGCCCGCCTCCATCAGCTCGTAGGCCTTGGCCCGGTAGACGCGGCCCAGGTTGGTGAAGAAGAGCAGCCAGTGGTGGGTGGTGGTCACGAAGAAGTGTTCCACCACGTCGTCGCCGCGCAGCTGCGCGCCCTTGATGCCCTTGCCACCGCGCTGCTGGGACCGGTAGTTATCGCTGCGGGTGCGCTTGACGTAGCCGCCGCGGGTGATGGTGACCACCATCTCCTCTTCGGGGATCAGGTCCTCCATGGACATGTCGCCGTCGTAGCCCATGAGGATCCTGGTGCGCCGGTCATCGCCGTGCTTATCCACGATTTCACCCAGTTCAGAACTGATGATCTCGCGCTGGCGCTGCTCGGAGGCCAGGATCTCCTTGTATTCGGTGATGAGGGCTTCCAGCTCGGCGTGCTTTTCCTGGATCCGCTGGCGTTCCAGCGCCGCCAGGCGGCGCAGCTGCATGTCGAGGATGGCGCGGGCCTGGAGCTCGTCGATGTCCAGCAGCCCCATCAGGCCGTCACGGGCAGCCTCGGTGGTGCTGGAGGCCCGGATCAGGGCAATGACCTCGTCCAGCATGTCCAGTGCCTTCAGGAGGGCCCGCAGGATGTGGGCTTCTTCCTCGGCCTTGCGCAGGCGGTACCGGGTGCGGCGGGCAATGACGTCCATCTGGTGCGTCACCCAGTGGCGGATGAACGCATCAAGGCTCAGGGTCCGCGGCACACCGTCCACAATGGCAAGCATGTTGGCGGAGAAGTTGCTCTGGAGTTCGGTGTGCTTATAGAGGTTGTTCAGCACCACCTTGGGCACCGCGTCACGCTTGAGCACGATGACCAGTCGCTGGCCGGTACGGCCGGACGTCTCGTCGCGGAGGTCGGCGATGCCCTGGACCTTGCCGTCCTTGACCAGCTCGGCGATCTTGATGGCAAGGTTGTCCGGGTTGGCCTGGTACGGAAGCTCCGTGACCACCAGGCAGGTGCGCCCCTGGAGTTCCTCCACGGCAACCACGGCACGCATGGTCACGGAACCGCGGCCGGTCCGGTAGGCGTCTTCGATGCCCTTGTGGCCCAGGATGGTGGCCCCTGTGGGGAAGTCAGGGCCCTTGACCCGCACCAGCAGTTCCTCGAGGAGTTCCTCCCGCGTGGCGCCGGGATTGGCCAGGTACCACTGGACACCATCCGCCACTTCCCGGAGGTTGTGCGGCGGGATGTTGGTGGCCATGCCGACGGCGATGCCCGAGGAACCGTTCACCAGCAGGTTGGGGAACCGGGCCGGGAGGATGGTGGGTTCCTGGTTCTTGCCGTCGTAGTTGTCCTGGAAATCAACGGTTTCCTCATCGATGTCCCGGACCATTTCCATGGCCAGCGGGGCCATCTTGGTTTCGGTGTACCGGGGGGCCGCTGCGCCGTCGTTGCCGGGCGAACCGAAGTTACCTTGGCCCAGGGCGAGCGGGTAACGCATGGTCCAGTCCTGGATGAGGCGCACCAGGGCATCGTAGATGGCGGTGTCACCGTGCGGGTGGTACTGGCCCATCACCTCGCCCACAACGCGGGCGCACTTGTTGAAGGAGCGGTCGGGGCGGTAGCCGCCGTCGAACATCGCGTAGAGCACCCGGCGGTGCACGGGCTTGAGGCCGTCGCGGACGTCCGGAAGGGCACGTCCCACGATGACGGCCATGGCGTAGTCCAGGTAGGAACGCTGCATTTCCGTCTGCAGGTCCACCTGTTCCACGCGGTCGATCAGCACGTCGCCTTCAAGAACGGTGTCCGGAGTTCCGGCCTCAGGGGCGGGAATCTCGGGGGTTTCGTCGCTCATTCTTTATTTTCCGTTTCAGGTATATGTCTGGTTCCGAATACTTTGGAGCGGGTCCTTAAATGTCCAGGAACCTGACGTCCTTGGCGTTCTGCTGGATGAAGTTGCGGCGTGATTCCACGTCTTCGCCCATGAGGACGGAGAAGATCTGGTCGGCGGCAAGGGCGTCGTCCATGGTCACCTGCAGCAGCGTGCGGTGATCCGGATCCATGGTGGTGTCCCATAGTTCGGTGTAGTCCATCTCGCCCAGGCCCTTGTAGCGCTGGATGCCGTTGTCCTTGGGGATGCGGCGTCCCGCTGCCTGCCCTGCCACCAGCTTTGCATCGCGTTCGCGGTCGCTGTAGACGTAATCGTGCGGCGCATTGGACCACTTGATCCGGTACAGCGGGGGCTGTGCCAGGTAAACGTAGCCGTTCTCGATCAGGGGCCGCATGTAACGGAACAGCAGGGTCATCAGCAGGGTGGTGATGTGCTGGCCATCCACGTCGGCATCTGCCATGAGGACGATCTTGTGGTACCGCAGCTTGGCGAGGTCGAAGTCCTCGCCAATACCGGTACCGAAAGCGGTGATCATGGACTGGACCTCTGTGTTGCCCAGGGCCTTGTCCAGGCGGGCACGCTCCACATTCAGGATCTTGCCGCGCAGGGGCAGGATGGCCTGCGTCTCCGGGTTGCGGCCACGCTTGGCCGAGCCACCGGCGGAGTCACCCTCCACTATGTAGACCTCGCACTTTTCCGGATCCTTGGAAGAGCAGTCCGAAAGCTTGCCCGGCATGCCGAAGGATTCCAGCGGGCTCTTGCGACGTGCGTTGTCCCTGGCCTTCCTCGCTGCCATCCTGGCCTGGGCGGCGGAGATGGCCTTCCGGATGACGTCGCGGGCAGGGCCGGGGTTGCGCTCCAGCCAGTCGCCGAGGCCGTCAGTGACCACGCGCTGGACGAATCCCTTGACTTCTGAGTTACCCAGCTTGGTCTTGGTCTGGCCTTCGAACTGGGGCTCAGCGAGTTTGACGGAGATGACGGCGGTGAGGCCTTCGCGGATGTCATCACCAGTGAGGTTGTCGTCCTTCTCCTTGATGATGCCCTTTTCCCGGGCGTACCGGTTGATAAGGGACGTCAAGGCAGCGCGGAAACCTTCTTCGTGGGTGCCACCCTCGTGGGTGTTGATGGTGTTGGCGTAGGTGTGGACGCTCTCGGAGTAGGCGCTGGTCCACTGCATCGCCATCTCCAGGGCAATCTTGCGTTCCGTGTCCTCGGTTTCGAAAGCGATGACGTCCTCGTGGACCACCTCCACCTTCTTGCCCGAGTTGAGGTGCTTGACGTAGTCCAACAGGCCATCGTTGTACTGGTAGACCACCGTCCGGTGTTCAGCGCTGACCTCGCCCTCGGTGCTGAGGTCGTCAAGGTCCAGGTCGCCGTCGGCGTCACCGCCGGCGGGGTCTCGCTCATCCGTGAGCGTGATGCGCAGGCCCTTGTTCAGGAAGGCCATCTGCTGGAACCGGGCCCGCAGCGTCTCGAAATCGAAATCAGTGCTTTCGAAGATCGCCGGATCCGGATAGAACGTCTGGGTGGTGCCGGTGGCGTCTGTCTCTTCGCCCTGGACCAGCCCGCCTTGGGGCTTGCCGCCGTCGGCGAAGGACATCCGCCATACGTGGCCCTGCCGGCGAACCTCCGTATCGACGCGGCTGGACAGCGCATTGACCACGGAGATACCCACACCGTGCAGGCCGCCGGAGACGGCGTATCCGCCGCCGCCGAACTTGCCGCCGGCGTGCAGGATGGTCATGACCACCTCGACGGTGGGCTTGTGTTCGGTGGGGTGCATGTCCACCGGAATGCCGCGGCCGTCATCCACCACCTTGACGCCGCCGTCGGCCTGCAGGACTACCTCGATGTGGCTGCAGTAGCCGGCCAGTGCCTCATCCACCGAGTTGTCAACCACTTCGTAGACAAGGTGGTGCAGGCCGCGCGGTCCTGTGGAGCCGATGTACATGCCAGGGCGCTTGCGGACAGCCTCCAGGCCTTCAAGCACAGTGATATCGCTGGCGCCGTATTCCCGCTGGGTGCCTGGCACGGGCGGTGTATCAGGGGTACGGCCATCCTCGACTGCTGTATCTGCTGCCAGAATATCTGTATTGTCGTTAGCCACAGGCGCTGCGACTCCTCTGTTCTCGATGATGGCCGGCCGGTTTCTCTCCCCCAGGGAAAAGCCACCCGCCAACAGGCACAAACTGATGGCGCCGGTGACTTGCTGACGGTTGGTAATCCGCACTCCGCACGCGGGAAGCGCGCGGAGAACGGACTGAAGTCAACGTTTCATCCGCGCCCAGTTATCTGCGTCAATTCTACCGCGAACAGGCCCATATCCCCGCATTCCAGGGCCTTCGCCACCAGCGAATATGGCTCTGCGAGGCGCTGGACCCCGCCTAGGGCGGCCCAGCGGTACGCCCTTCGGGTGCCTATACGCGCTTCGGCCCTTGCAGCGCCCTACACGCCCTCGGGCGCAGTTTCAAGAGCTGCCGGCCTGACTATCCGTAGGTGTCCCGGGGGCCGCGGCCGTTGACGCTGCGTCCACCCTTGCGCCAGCTCGGCGCCGCGGGGCCCAATACCTGGATGCTGGTCACCACGCCGTCGCCCAGTTCCCGCCGGAATTTCTCAAGGAGGCTGCTGCTCAAAAGCCTCAGCTGCGTAGCCCAGGCAGTGGAATCACACCGTACGTGGAGGGTGGTGTCGGTAAAGCTTTCGGGAGTGCAGTGGGCGGAGATTTCCGGTCCCACCAGGGTGGCCCACTCTGCCATCACGGAGCCGACGGCCACCGGCGAGGTCCAGCCACGCTCTGCCACCAGCCGTCCCACCACCTTTCCCAGACCCAGCGGGTCGCGGCCCGTGGCATGGAACTGGCTGAAGCCCCGGGTGTCGCGGATGCTGCCTTTCGCCTTTTGCGAACCCGGCCGAGCCACCCTGCGGCGGACTTCGCCGCGCGCCGCCGCGGCTTCGCGCATCCGGTTCAGTGCGGCCTGCGGGGCATCGATGTTGTCAGGCTCGCGGCCGGGCTGCTGCCCGCCGTCCTTCTCACTGCTCATCAATACCTCCCGGGATGACCTTCACCCGCCGCCCGGAAAGCTCCTCCGGAATATCGGCGTCGACGGCGGCGGTCACCAGGACCTGTTCCGCGCCGGAGACTATTGCGGCAAGTTTACGCCGGCGCTGGACGTCCAGTTCAGCAAAGACGTCGTCCAGGATGAGGATGGGAGCCGAACCGCCGGTCCGGGCATCGTCCAGCATCACATAGTACGACGCGAGGCGGAGGGACAGACACATGGACCATGTTTCCCCGTGCGACGCGTATCCCTTGGCCGGTGCCTCGCCCAGCACCAACTCGAGTTCATCGCGGTGCGGCCCAACCAGCGATATGCCCCGTTCCAATTCCCTCTTCCGCGATTCCGCGAATGCCTGGACGTACCGTTCCGTAAGTTGTTCCACAGAGAGAAGGCGCAGGTCATCCTGCCCGCCTGGAGAACCTCCTGCTGCGGCGCGCGGCGCGCTGCCGGCCGGGACGCCGTCGTCGTCCATCTGGTTCTGGAGGGTTGAGCGGTAGGTGGCATCAGCGGGTTTGGTTGCGTCCGTGAGCTCAGCGTAGGCGCGGGCAAGGTGCGGCCGGAGCCGTTCCACCAGCTCAAGCCGGGCATGCAAGAGCTCTGCTCCGGCGCGGGCCATGTGCTGGTCCCACACGTCAAGGGTCGATTCATGCGCGGCAGTGAATCTTCCCGACCGCGCCGACTTAAGCAGGGCATTGCGCTGTTTCAGGACACGGTCGTAGTCACCGCGGGTGGCGGCATGATGCGGGATGAGGCTGGCCAGCAGCTCATCGAGGAAGCGGCGGCGGTTGGACGGATCGCCCTTGACCAGTGCCAGGTCCTCCGGAGCAAAGAGCACTGTCTGGCAGATGCCGAGCAGATCACGGGCACGCACCGGGTTGCTGCGGTTGATCCGGCCCCGGTTGGCGCGGCCGGCGTTGATTTCCAGCTCGAGAACCGTGGTCTGGGTGCCGCGGACCAACCGGGCACGCACCAGGGCACGCTCCGTGCCGAACCTCAGCAGCGGGGCATCGGAACTCACCCGGTGCGAGCTGAGCGTGGCCAGGTAGCCGATGGCCTCCATCAGGTTGGTCTTGCCGATGCCGTTGTATCCCACCAGGACGGTGACGCCCGGGCGCAGGGCGAGGTCTACCTGGGCGTAACTGCGGAAGTCGGTCAGTGAAAGGTGTTCCAGATACACGCGGTTTTCGGCAATTCTGGGAACCCTGCTGGTTCCCGGTGGACGCTACTTGGCGGGACGGGTTGCGTGCCCGCCGAACTGATTGCGCAGCGCGGAGACCATCTTCATGGCAGGAGAGGTATCTTCCCGGGAGGCGAACCGGGCGAACAGCGCGGCGGTGATGGCAGGAGCGGGGACTGCGTTGGCAATGGCTTCTTCGACGGTCCAGCGGCCTTCGCCTGAATCCTCCACGTAGTCATCGATCGAGGACAGTCCGGGGTCCTCGTCCAGGGCCTTGACCATGAGGTCCAGCAGCCATGAGCGGACCACCGTCCCCTTCTGCCAGGCACGGAAGGTGCCGGGAAGGTCGGTGATGATGTCTTTGGCCGCGAGCAGTTCATAGCCCTCGGCATATGCCTGCATCAGGCCGTACTCGATCCCGTTGTGAACCATCTTGGCGTAGTGGCCGGCACCGATGCCGCCCACGTGGACGAAGCTGTCCGCGCGCTCACCTTCGGGGCGCAGCGCATCAAAGACCGGCAGGGCGCGCTCGATGTCGGCGGCGTCACCGCCGGCCATGAGTCCATAGCCGTTCTGCAGGCCCCAGACGCCGCCCGAGACGCCGCAGTCCGCGAAGCGGATACCCTTGGCGGCCAGCAGTTCGCCGTGCTTCTGGTCTTCGGTGAACCGGGAGTTGCCGCCATCGATGATGAGGTCGCCCGGCTGCAGTTTTTCGCTGAGTTCGGTGATCACGGCGTCCGTGATGGCGCCCGACGGGACCATCACCCAGATGATCCTGGGCGCCGGGACGGCCGCTATCAGCTCATCGACGCTGGCGGCATCGGTGACGTCAGGGTTCCTGTCGAAGCCGGTGACCTCCAAGCCACCCTTGCGGAGCCGCTCACGCATGTTGAATCCCATTTTGCCGAGGCCGATCAGTCCAATGTGCATGGTGGAACTCTTTTCTTCGCTAGTGGGAGGAACGGGGTTGGCGATGGGTGGGGCCCATCGGCGAGGGGCCCTGCCTGAGCTTGCGAAGGCTGGGAGCCGATGGGGACTAGTTGGGAAGGCGGACCGGCATCACCAGGTAGCGGTAGTCATCCTGGTCTTCGCCGTCGGCATCTGCCTGGGCGGTGATCATGGCGGGTTTGGGCGCCGTGGTGAACGAGAACCGGACGAATTTGGTCTCGATGACGCTCAGGCCCTCAATCAGGTAGTGCGGATTGAAGGCCACTGTGATGTCATCGCCGGACAGCTGGGCCTCGAGCTCTTCGGAGGCCTGGGCGTCTTCACCGGTGCCGGCGTCCAGGTTCAGCAGGCCCGAAGTGAAGGCGAGCCGGACCGGGGTGTTGCGTTCCGCCACCAGCGATACACGGCGGACCGCTTCCACCAGTTCCTGTGTCTGGACGGTGGCGTGGATGGGCGTGGATTCCGGAAACAGCGAACGGATCTTGGGGTAGTCGCCATCGACCAGCAGGGAGGTGGTGGTGCGGCCGCCGCTTTCGAATCCAATAAGCCGGCTGTCGTCGTCGGACAGTGCAAGGTTGATGTCCCCACTGTTGCCTAGTGTCTTGGCTACTTCATTCAGGGTTTTAGCCTTGACCAGGGCACTGGTGGAGATGCCCGGAGTGACGGGCTTCCAGGGTACTTCGCGCATCGCCAACCGGTAGCGGTCTGTGGCCAGAAGCGTGATGAGGTCGTCTTCGATCTCCATCCGCACACCGGTGAGGATGGGGAGCGTGTCGTCCTTGCTTGCGGCAATGATGACCTGAGAAACGGCCTGGGCAAAGGCGTCGCCCGGAACGGTTCCGCTGATGGCCGGCAGGGCAGGCAGCGGAGGATATTCGGCCTCCGGCATCGTGGCCAGGTGGAAGCTGCTTCGGCGGCACGTCAGTGTGACTTTGTTGCCGTCAGTTTCGACGTCCACCGGTGCTGAAGGAAGGCTTCGGCAGATGTCCGCAAGCAGGCGGCCCGACACGAGGATGGTGCCCTCGTCCCTGATGTCTGCCGTGATTTCAAGCCTTGCAGAGGTCTCGTAGTCAAAGCTGGAAAGGCTGACGGTTCCTGCTTCGGCTTTCAGAAGCAGGCCGGAAAGGACAGGCACTGGCGGCCGCGGAGACAACGACCGGGCTGTCCAGGTGACGGCTTCTGCCAGGACGTCCCGGTCGACTCTGAACTTCACGGAAGGGTGCCGCCTTTCATTGCTGCTGCCATGTAAACCCGGGAATTTCGCAGGGGAACTCCGGAAGAAGTAGGGCGCGGCCCGCTGGTGCATGGTCCTTGAATACCGGAACCAGACAAAGAACCCAGGGATGGGAGCGCTGCTGACAGCTTAGCCGGAAGATCCGGGATTAACCCATCCCCCGTTGGCTTGTCCGGCCCTTCCACGGGCCGGGAGGCCCGCTCCTTGGTCGCACGGATCGATCTTGTTGTTTGAGGGATTTCAATTTTTTGGGATTCGTAGTGTTAATAACTGCTGTGGAAACTGTGGATAACCCTCTGAGGCCGTACGGTTCCGCGGTTAAGCCCTGTTCATGGACTGTGCGTTAAGTGGGTTTTAAACAGGGTGTGGATGGGGACAACCTGAAGGGCGATTTTTAACGATCCACAGACGCCTTAAGGGTTTTAAGCCCATTAACCGCGCTTGTCCCCTTAACTATCCACAGGCTTATCCACATGCCCCTGTTAATAAGGTATAGAGCGGCGGGCGCAATGTGGATTCAGGAGTCGCGCTGCTGCTGCTTGATCCGGTTGGTCAGCTCTGTCACCTGGTTGTAGATCACACGGCGCTCGGCCATTAGCTCACGGATTTTCCGGTCGGCGTGGATCACGGTTGTGTGGTCGCGGCCGCCAAGTTCCTGTCCGATCTTGGGAAGCGACATGTCCGTCAGTTCCCGGCAGAGGTACATGGCGATCTGCCGGGCGGTGACGAGTGTGCGGGTGCGGGACTTGCTGCAAAGCTCTTCCATGCTGAGCTTGAAGTAGTCAGCCGTCTGCTGGAGGATCTGGGCGGACGTGATCTCCTGTGCGCCGTCGTCGGTAATCAGGTCCTTCAGGACCATTTCGGCAAGCGCCACATCCACAGGCTGGCGGTTCAGGCTTGCGAAGGCCGTCACTCTGATCAGTGCGCCTTCAAGTTCACGGATGTTGCTGGAAATCTTGGAAGCGATGTACTCGAGGGCATCGTCCGGCGCCGACAGTCCCTCGCTCAGTGCCTTCTTGCGGAGGATAGCGATACGAGTCTCGAGTTCCGGCGGCTGGATGTCCGTCAGCAGGCCCCATTCGAAACGGGATTTCATGCGGTCCTCGAACCCTGCCAGCAGTTTGGGCGGCTGGTCCGAGGTGATGACCACCTGCTTGTTGTTGTTGTGCAGGGAGTTGAACGTGTGGAAGAACTCCTCCAGCGTCCGGTCTTTGCCGGCAAGGAACTGGATGTCATCAATGAGCAGCACATCCACATTTCGGTATGTGGTTTTGAAGCTGGCGCCCTCGTCGTCGCGGATGGAGTTGATGAAGTCGTTGGTGAATTCTTCGGAGTTCACGTAGCGGACACGGATTCCGCTGTAGAGCCGCCGGGCGTAGTGGCCGATGGCGTGCAGGAGGTGGGTCTTGCCCAGGCCCGAGTCACCGTAGATGAAGAGCGGGTTGTATGCCTTGGCCGGAGCTTCGGCGACGGCGACGGCGGCCGCGTGGGCAAAGCGGTTCGAGGAACCGATCACAAAGGTATCGAAGACGTACTTGGGGTTCAGGCGGCCAAACTCGTGTGACGTGCTGGGCAACATGGGTTGCGGCTTTTGTTCGATCAGCTGGTCCGGTGCGTACGCGGGTTCGACGACGGGCTCAGGCTCCTGGTGGATGGGCACCAGATCCGTGTCGACGTCGATCGCGCAGCGGATGTCCTCGGAGAACACGTTGTGGAGGGCATCATCCAGGGCGTCCTTGACCTGGGTCTGCAGCACTTCCCTGGTCAGTTCGTTGGGAACAGCCACCAGGAGGGTGGAGCCGATGAGTCCCTGGGCCTGGGCGAGGATGACAAAGCCCCTCTGGCGCGGCGATACACGGTGGTCCTGTTCCAGCAGGCTGACAACCCGGCGCCAGGAACTTCCGACAGTATTGGCGTGGTTGGCTTCGTCTACTGTCATCAATCGGTTCCC